>ERZ838827.310-NODE-310-length-67866-cov-26.502382_pt1 | contig 67866 bp, 59 predicted proteins | sample MGYA00519881_ERZ838827 | MGnify/ENA primary metagenome ERZ838827 (study PRJEB31850, sample SAMEA3708842) | human gut metagenome | biome: human gut; feature: human-associated habitat; material: faeces | place: China | collected 2014 ...
TAAAACACTTATATCATAACCTTTTTTCTTTATAATTTCAACTAATTCTTGAAATTTATTGTAGTTAAATGTCGTCTGTGCCACCAGACAGACTTTTTCTCCCTCTTTTAACGGTAATTTTTCAATATCTTCCTGACTTGTGACCGTATAGGCAGGCTGTCCTTCCACCCATCCGAGAATTCCTTCCACTTCCGGGTGATGTTCGTTTCCGGCAATCACAATCCGGTACCCTTCTTTGCTGTACTTCTCCACAAGCCGGTGAATTTTCAGGACAAACGGACAGGTTGCATCCAGCACTTCAAATCCGCATGCCTTCATTGCTTCATGTTCTCTGCGGCTGATACCGTGTGAACGGATGATAATCTTTCCTTTTGGAAGATTCTCAAGTTCTTTGAGCTCCCTGACCACATGAACTCCACGCTGTTTAAGGTCTCTGACTACTTCTTCATTGTGAATGATCGGCCCATACGTGTATACCGGAACTTTTGCCTCTTCTGCTTCCTGATATACCATATTTACTGCCCGTTTCACGCCGAAGCAATACCCGGCACTTTTTGCAATCGTCAGCTTCATTTTTGTCTATTCCGCCTTCTTGATTATTTTTTTCATTTCTTCAACAACGCCGTCAATATCCAGATCCGATGAGTCTAAAAGGACAGCATCCTCCGCCTGTTTTAACGGGGAAGTTTCCCGGTGCATATCCCGGTAATCGCGCTCAATAATATCTTTTTCTATCGCATCCATATCACAGGATACACCTTTTGCTGTCAGCTCATCAAAGCGGCGCTTTGCCCGCACTTTCGAGCTTGCAGTGAGATAAATTTTTACATTGGCATCCGGAAGGACAACCGTACCGATATCTCTTCCATCCATAATCACATTTTCCTTTGCGGCAAGCTGTCTCTGCAATTCTACCAGTTTTGTACGAACCACTGGATAAACACTGGTCGCGCTGGCCATGTTGCCGACTTCCTCTTTCCGGATAACGCCGTTTACGTTCTCTTTGTTTAAGATCACCTGCTGTTCTCCGCCCGTATACTGAATGGTCACGTCTACCTTCGGGCAGGCAGCCGCAATCGCCTGCTCATCGGAAGCATCGATATGATTCTGTAAAAAATAATATGCCATCGCGCGGTACATTGCACCGGTATCCACATACACATACCCCAGATCCGCCGCAAGTTTTTTGGCGATTGTACTTTTTCCGGCTCCTGCCGGTCCATCAATTGCAATATTAAATGCCATTTTCTATTCTCCTTTGAAATAAATTATTTATCTTTGAAATTACAAAACGGATATTCCCGCCAGGTGTCCGGTGGACCAGGCAATCTGAAGATTATAGCCACCGGTAAGTGCATCCAGATCCAGCACCTCGCCGCAGAAATACAGCCCCTGCACAAGTTTTGACTCCATCGTGGAAGGATTGATATCTTTCACGGAAACACCGCCCTTTGTTATAATTGCCTCTTTAAAATCGCGAAGCCCTGTAATTGTAAGCGGCATATTTTTAAACAGATGTAACAGATTCTGTCTCTGTTCCCTGGATATTTCATTCACCTTTGTATCCGGATCAATGCCTGATAACGCAATCATAACGGGTATCATTTTTGCCGGGAGCAAATGCCCCAGAGAATTTTTAAACTGCTTATTTTTCATTTCATCAAATTCCCTTAAGATCCGGTGATCAAGCTGTTCCACATCCAGTGCCGGTTTCAGATCAATCGTCATGGAAAGCTCCTGGTCAAATGCTTTTGCCGGGATACATCCGCTTGCCGACAATACCAGCGGACCGCTGACGCCGAAATGCGTAAAAAGCATCTCTCCAAAATCCTCATACAGTTTTTTCTTTCCCCGGGTAACCGACATACGGACATTGCGCAGCGAAAGGCCCTGCAGATCCCTGACCCACGGTTCTTTCATTTCCATCGGAACCAGTGCCGGAGTCGGCGATACCATCTTATGTCCGCTCTCTTCTGCCATGCGGTAACCGTCCCCCGTTGCCCCTGTTGAAGGATAGGAAATTCCTCCGGTTGCAACAATCACTGCGTCCGCATGCATTTTTGTATGATCAGCCAGCTCAACACCGGTAACACGCTTTTCTTCATCCCTCTTTTCAAGCAGCAGACGCTTTACTTTTGTATGCAGTAAAACTTCCACATGCTGCCCCCGCAATGCGGTGGATAACGCCGCAATCACATCGGAAGAATGATCCGACACGGGAAATACCCGGTTCCCACGCTCTGTTTTTGTAGGCATTCCATGACTCTCAAAAAAAGAAATCACCTGCTCATTGTCATAGGAGTAAAAAGCACTATATAAAAATTTACGGTTGCTGACTACATTGGCAAACAGCTGTTCCATATCACTGGCATTCGTCAGATTGCAGCGCCCTTTTCCCGTAATAAACAGCTTTTTCCCGAGTTTTTCATTCTGTTCTAAAAGCGTCACTGCATGTCCGCTCTCCGCTGCCGCATACGCAGCCATCATTCCCGCCGGTCCTCCACCGATCACGATTACTTTACTCATTATCGATATCCCCTAATTTTGCATAATGTACCTTAATCGAATCATCAATATAATTGATCTCATCGTTTTCATATACCTGATACTCATCCCAGATGTCTTCTAACATCGTCAGTGTTCCCGCCACTTCTTTCTGTTTCTTCATGCACAGAGCCACTACCAGCGCATTGATAACGGAAAGCGGTGCGACAAGGGAATCCACAATGGATGCCATATCACTGTCCGCAATGAGATTGCAGGAAGAATACAGATTCATCGGTGAATGTATACTGTCAGTAATTGTAATTACTTTTGCACTCCGGTTATTTGCAAATTCCAATGCCTTTAATGTCCGCATGGAATATCGTGGGAAACTGATTCCGATAATAACGTCATTTTCCCCGATTCTTACCATCTGTTCAAACAGTTCACTCGAACTGTTTGTCGTAAGCAGACGCACATTATCAAACATCAGATTCAGATAAAATCCGAGAAAACTTGCAAGCGGCGCACAGCTTCTGATCCCGACAATATAAATATTTTTCGCCTCAAGGATTGTCGAGACGGCCACCTCAAACGCACTGTGATCAATTTTTTCCAGTGTCGTTTTGATCTTGTCCGCATCTGCCGATAAAACTGTCTCTAAAATCTTCGACTGACTGATTCTTCCGTAGGTTACCTCCATGCGCTGTACGGAGTTTAATTTATTGCGCACCAGTTCTTCTAAGGCACGCTGAAATTCCGGATATCCTTTATATCCAAGATATGTTGCGAAACGTACAACGGTCGACTCACTGACACCAACCGTTTCCCCCATTTTGGCGGCTGTTAAAAATACCGCTTTATCATAATTATCTGTAATGTAAGTTGCAAGCATTTTCTGTCCCTTGCTCATCGAACTGTAACAATTATTAATCCGGTTTAACAGATCATTGGTATTTGACATCATATTCTCCTCTTTATCCCATAAAAGCTGTGCCACAAACAGCACTTTTGATTGTATCACTTTAACCGGAAAATGCAAGATTTCATGCAAAAAGAATTTTTCCCATCAAAAAAGACGCACCAGATCTGATGCGTCTTTTTCGTAGAAACCGGATATGACTATACCGGATATGCTCCGTTCTTTGTATCAGCAGTCTTTGCGTCTACGCCAGTCTGCTGTGCCTCACGGTATTTGAAGAAATCAGTAGCAACCTGTGGGAACAATGCATAGGATAATACATCCTCATCCTGCTGCTTGTACTGTTTCATCTCAGCTTCAATCTTACCAAGCTCCGGCTCAAGAAGATCTGCCGGACGACAGGTGATTGCATTCTTTTTATCCTCTCCGAGAACCTTGTCAACAACTTCCGGATTGAATGGTTTAACGGTCTGGCCGTACTTACCAAGAAGAATATCCTTTGTCTCCTTTGTTGCGACTTTATAACGCTCTCCCATCAATACGTTAAATACAGCCTGTGTACCAACGATCTGGGAAGACGGAGTAACAAGCGGTGGCTCACCAAGGTCTTTACGTACACGCGGAACCTCTGCAAGCACTTCCTCGTACTTGTCCTCTTTTCCCTGCTCCTTGAGCTGGGAAATCAGGTTGGAAAGCATACCACCCGGTACCTGATAACGAAGAGTGTTGATGTTTACACCAAGTACCTTCGGGTTCATCAGACCGCTTGCAAGTGCCTCTTCACGTAACGGACGGAAGTAATCTGCGATCTCACTTAACAGATTCAGATCAAGACCGGTATCGTATGGTGTGTTCTTGAAAGCCTCTACCATAACCTCTGTTGCAGGCTGGCTGGTTCCAAGAGCAAATGGAGACATTGCAGTATCAATGATATCTACACCAGCCTCTACCGCCTTCATATATGTCATGGAAGCTACACCGGAAGTATAATGGGTATGAAGTTCTACCGGAAGAGAGGTAGAATCCTTCAGTGCCTGTACAAGTTCTGTAGCCTTAGCAGGAACTAAAAGACCTGCCATATCCTTGATACAGAGAGAATCAGCTCCCATATCCTCTACACGCTTTGCCATCTCCATCCAGTAATCCAGAGTATAAGCATCTCCAAGGGTGTAAGAAAGAGCTACCTGTGCATGACCTTTTTCCTTGTTACATGCAGTAACTGCTGTCTGCAGGTTACGGATATCATTTAAGCAGTCAAAAATACGGATGATGTCAATTCCGTTTGCAATTGACTTCTGTACAAAATACTCTACCACATCATCTGCATACGGACGATATCCTAAGATATTCTGTCCACGGAACAGCATCTGCAGTTTTGTATTTTTAAATCCGTCTCTTAATTTACGAAGACGATCCCATGGGTCCTCTTTTAAGAATCTCAGGCAGGCATCGAATGTCGCACCACCCCAGCACTCTACAGCATTGAATCCAACCTTATCCATCTTTGGGATAATCGGAAGCATCTGCTCTGTTGTCATACGTGTAGCGATCAGTGACTGATGGGCATCACGCAAAACAGTTTCTGTTATTTTTAATGGTTTTTTTACCACTTCTGACATGACTTTTCCTCCTTATTAAATTCCAAATATAGCCATGAAACATCCCGCAGCTACCGCAGTACCGATAACACCGGCAACGTTTGGTCCCATTGCATGCATGAGCAGGAAGTTTGTAGGGTCCTCCTCTGCACCAACCTTCTGGGATACACGGGCTGCCATAGGCACGGCAGATACACCGGCAGAACCAATCAGAGGGTTAATCTTGCCCTTGGTAATCCAGCATAATAACTTACCAAATAAAACTCCGGCAGCAGTACCAACCATAAATGCAACAAGACCTAATACAACGATCTTTAAGGTGCTTGCATTTAAGAAAGCTTCTGCACTGGTAGTTGCACCAACAGAGGTACCCAGTAAGATAACGACAATGTACATAAGTGCGTTACTTGCAGTCTCCTGCAGCTGACGAACAACGCCAGACTCACGGAAGAGGTTTCCAAGCATCAGCATACCAACAAGTGGTGCTGTGGTAGGAAGCAGTACGCAGACAACAACGGTAACAACGATTGGAAAGAGGATCTTCTCCAGCTTGCTGACCGGACGAAGGTTCTGCATCTTGATCGCACGTTCCTTCTTTGTTGTAAATAACTTCATGATAGGTGGCTGAATGATCGGCACAAGTGCCATATAGGAATATGCAGCCACGGCGATCGGTCCCATCAGACCGGTCTGTCCCAACTTACCAGCCAGGAAAATGGAAGTAGGTCCATCCGCTCCACCGATGATAGATACGGCAGCGGCAGCCTTGTCATTAAATCCAAGTATAATTGCAAGGAAGTATGCGCTGAAGATACCAAACTGTGCGGCAGCTCCCATAAGGAAACTGACCGGGTTTGCAATCAGCGGACCAAAGTCTGTCATTGCACCTACACCCATAAAGATCAGAGATGGTAAAATAGACCACTCATCCAATGTGTAAAAGTAATAAAGTAAACCGCCCACGCCGTTGCTGGTCTGTTCCGGGCTTGCGATGATATCCGGGTAAATATTTACCAGAAGCATACCAAATGCAATCGGAACTAACAGTAATGGCTCAAAACCTTTCTTAATCGCAAGATACAGGAAAATAAATGCCACTAAAATCATAACATAATTTCCCCAGGTCAGATTGAAAAAGGCTGTCTGATGCAGGAGGTTCGATAATGTTTCACCTACATAACTCACAGTGTTTTCCTCCTTGGATTAGTTTAATGTAGCGAGTAATGCACCAGATTCTACGGCATCACCAACTGCTACATCGATACTTGCAACAGTTCCGTCTTCCGGAGCAACGACTGGTGTCTCCATCTTCATGATCTCAAGAACCAGGACAGTGTCTCCCTTCTTTACAGCATCGCCGACTTTCTTCTCAATCTTGAATACCTTTCCGGCTGCTCCTGCTTCGATCTTAATGTTTCCGGCTCCTGCTGAAGCAGCTGGTGCTGCCGGTGCTGCAGCTGGCTTTGCAGCTGTACGTCTCGGTGTTGCTGCGCCGGATGTGCTTCCGGTCTCTTCTACTGTAACATCATAAACGTTACCATTTACGGTAATTGTATAATTCTTCATGAATATGTTCCTCCTAAATTTTCTTTCTATCCTATCTACGATTGATGGAACGAACTACGAAATCACTGGTAGAAGTTCCGGTGCTTGCAGCGATTGCCGCTGCAATAACTGCGATAAGTTCAGTGTCATCTGTCTGTGCTGCAACAGGGGCAGGTGCCGGTGCTGCGGCTGGTGTCTCTTCCTGCTGTGGAGCCTGTCCGGCTGCTTTGGCAGCTTTCTTTTTCTCCAGATAAGGGAAGATCTTAAAGCAGGAAATAAGAAGACTGATCAGAATCAATACAGCAAATACAACTGCCATAGAAATTACAGTATTCAGTCCTGCCTTTTCCATTTTCTCACCGAGTGTATAAATCGGATCTACCGAAATACCGGTAACATCCATGGAATAGTAATCATATACTACTTCGAAATTCACATCTTTCTTCGCGAACTTGATGGTCATATCTGTGGTAAGTGTCTTACCGGATTTGGTAACCTCAAAAGTATCGTCTTCGATCTTTTTCATTTCACCAAACTCATCCAAAGTATCCTGCCACTTTGCAGCTGCTTCAATCTGTGCCTCTGTGACACCGTAGCTTGAAGTAAGCTGATCCTTTACATCGTCCGGAAGAGTATCTGCTGTCAGTTTGTTTTCTTTGAACAACTGAGCCAGACTCTGTACCATGCCCGCATTGGTATCCATTTCAGACTGAAGATCTGAATAGGACTTTCCATTGTAATCCACGGTAGTCGGGTCTGTTCCACATGCACCAAGCATCAGAACCATCAGGATCATGCAAAGTGCAAAAGCAATTCTCTTTTTCATAAAACTTCACCTTTCTACTTGGTACCGTGTTTCTTTTCTGGCTCGCTTACATACTTTGTATAAAGCATTTCAAAAGCAGCTACAAGGTATTTTCTGGTATCTGCCGGATCAATCAGACGATCCACATATCCTCTTGCAGCAGCAGATGCGGCAGAATCCTGAAGTTTTTCATAATCAGCAGCTTTCTGCTTGATCTCATCTGCACCAGCTTCCGGATACATAATCTTTGCAGCCAGAGTAGAATCCATCGCACCGATCTTTGCTCCGCTCCATGCGTATACAAGATCTGCTCCGACAGACTTGGAATTCATAAATACATAAGCACTTCCATAAGCCTCTCCTGTGATCAGGTTTACCTTTGCACAGGTTGCATTGGAAAATGCGTAAGTCATTCTCGCAAGTGCCTTTGCAAGTTTCTTCTCAGAGCACATGCAGTTTTTCAATCCATTCACATTTGTAATGGTAAGTACCGGGATTGAGAATGCATCACAGAACTGAACAAATTCAGCTGCCTTGTTGCATCCCTGCGCGGTCAGGGACTTGTCAAAGCTCTCTGCTTTCTTGCCTTCTGCATCATATACTTCGCTGCAGTTTGCCACAGCACCGACTGTCATTCCGTTTAACTTGATCAGTCCGGTTACCATATTCCTAGCATAATCTGCCTTTGTCTCGAAGAATACGTTATTATCTGAAATCTGGGATAACAGATATCTCGGATCTCCCTTCATATTCTCCATACTCTCGCAGGCACGATTTAAATCATCTTCACAGTCATCTGTATAGACATCTCCCTCATTGTTGCTTGGAAGCATACATACAAGCTGGCGAATCTGCTCCATGATTTCATCTTCTGAACCAACGAAATCCACACATCCGTTGTTTTCACTCTGGAATGCTGCGCTGGCTGTATCACATTTTTCTGTGTTATTGCCTTCGATTGCATCCGGAGCATTTACAAACATGCGTCCTTTCTTCTCTTCAATGAACGCGAAATCGCAAAGTGCCGGGACAACGGAAAGGCCGCCGCCACAATTGCCAAATACACCACAAATCTGAGGTACAAGACCGGAAGCTGCTACTTCCTTCGCATAAATAGTTCCAAACCCATCCAATGCATCAACCGACTCCTGAAGACGAATACCGCCACAGTCAATCAGACCGATGACAGGAGCTCCCATCTTCATTGCCATGTCATACACAGACGCAATCTTCTTTGCGTGCATCTCTCCGATGGTACCGTTTAATACGGATGCATCCTGGCTGTAAATAAATACCAGATTGCCGTCGATCAGTCCATGACCGATTACAACGCCATCTGAAGGGGTCTTTGCAGCGGTAAGATTAAAATCTGTGCTACGTGCTGTTACGAGAGAACCGATTTCCATAAAACTGTTCTCATCGACCAACTTAGCAATACGCTGAATTGCCAAGTTTTCATTGTTACTACTCATTTTATGCCCTCCATCTATAAAAAATAAAAATTTCCGCTAGTTTGTATTGTATCTCATTTCCCACTTCTTTTCAACATAATTTGTTAATTTTTTCACTAATTCTTTGTGACTAATTTCCTATTTGCCCAACAGTGCCTCTTTCCACATAATTTGAAAAAACTTTTCAGGAGACCATTTTTTTACGGAAACCTCTGCTTTGATTTTTCCGGAGTAAATTTCCCTGCCGTTCATACAGTAGGAAACACGTCCAAGCGTCTGCCCTTTTTTGACCGGAAGGCTTATCGGATCAGACAATACTTTCTTTATTTCAGCGGTATCCCCGTCTTTTTTCAAAAACGTCAGTTTTGTGATATCCGTATCAACATAAACCGGCAGTTTGGCATGGGTAGCCCATTCCTCGAGTGTTTCTTTCCGACAGCCCTGCGCAATCTCTATATCCGGCAGCTCCATGGATGCTTCCGATCCCCGATACAGATGATAGGCATCCATTCCGTATTGAAACAGTGTCTTTGCATCGGACCACTTATAATTTTTGTGGTTCGGCCAGCCGCAGGCAAGAAGTGCGATTGCATAATGTCTCCCCCCTTCTTCAAGTGCAGCCACATAGCAATATCCGGCTTTGGACGTATATCCGGTTTTTCCGGTAATCACATGATCCATCATATCCAGCAGGGCATTTTTATTGGAAACAGCATATCCGGTTCCCTCCAGGCTCTGAAATGTATGTGACCGGGTCTGCGTCACTTCCAGAAACTGCTTGCTTACCGGAGACTTCCATGCGCAATAACTCATAATCCTGCACAGATCATATGCTGTGGTATGGTGTTCCCCCTGCTCATCCTTTGCATCCAGACCGTTCGGTGTCACAAAATGGCTGTCGGTGCACCCGATCTTCTTTGCTTTTTCATTCATAAGTGCTGCAAATTTTTCCGCAGATCCCGCCACATGTTCTGCGATTGCATATGCACAGTCATTATAGGATTCCAGCATCAGCCCATACCACAGATCCTGCATATAGAACTGTTCTCCTTTTTTCGCCCCGAGATGTACCTTCGGCTGTGATGCCGCTTTTGCGCTGAATGTGACCACTTCATCGGGCTTACATTGTTCCATCGCCACGATACAGGTCAGAATTTTTGTGGTACTTGCATTCGGCAGTGCTGTCTGTGCCTCTTTTCCATACAAAAGGCGCCCACTGTCACCATCCACCATGGCGCAGGATTTTGAATACAGTGTCTGCGCTTCGGGTTCTTTTTGCTTTTCTGCCAAAACCGGTTCGCTCATCAGACATCCGATTACCAGCAACAGACTTACTATTTTTGTGCAGATTCTTTTTTGAAACATAAAAAAATAACCATATACATTTTTATTCTATGTATATGATTATTCCTGCTTCTTTTATACGTCCAGTTTCACATGCATCTCTTCTTCTGCTTCCTGCTTAAACTCTTCCACCTGTACCGGACTGAGTACCGGCAGATCATCGATTGAATGTACGCCGAAACTGCGTAAAAATTCTTCTGTTGTTCCGAAAAGTAACGGACGCCCCGGTGCATCAAGTCTTCCAAGTTCACACACCAGATGATATTCCACCAGTTTGTTTACCGCATGATCCGATGACACGCCACGTATTTTTTCTATTTCCATCTTTGTCACCGGCTGCTTATATGCAATAATGGAAAGCGTCTCCAAAAGAACATCGGTTAAAACCCGACGTTTGGGCTGCTTTGCAATTTTAATCAGATATTCGTAAATTTCGGGTCTGGTGCACATCTGGTAGGCTCCATCCAGCTCCGTGATGGTAACGCCGCGTTTCTGTTCTTCCCACTCGTTTCTCATTTCATCGATCAGTTCCTTTGTTTTCTTCTGATCAAGTCCAAGAGTTCCTGCAATTTTTTCCAGTTCTACGGATTCTCCCATAGAAAACAGAATTCCTTCTATAATTGCCTTGTATTTTTTTTCTTCCATATTTTCCGTCCATCCTGCAATACATGATAATCTATGCTGCAACTTTCGAATCAATCTGGATATCATCAAAAATATGTTCCTGCGAAATCCGTATCGTTCCCATTTTCATCAGCTCCAGAATCGCAAGAAACGTAACGATCACTTCCACTTTCGATGACTGTGCCGTCAAAAGTCCCCGGAAACTGAAATGTCTGTGTCCGGCCGCATATTTTTTCAAATCCTCCATCTTGTCTTCCAGCGATACCTCTTCTTTTTCAATCTTTCCGAATTTTGACCGCAGAGGATCAATTTTATCCTGCTGTTTTTTCATAATGCTCTCAAAAATTTCATGCAGGCGTGAAAGCGTAATGTCCGATATCAGTTCGTGGATATCAACCGGCGGTTCATACGCACGCACTTCCTCCGGAATCGTCGGCTTCTTATACATAACACGACCGGCATCCATCTGCCGGTCTTTTAGTTCATACGCCATACATTTGTACATCTTGTATTCCAGAAGCTGCTGTACCAGTTCCGCACGCGGATCTTCTTCTTCCTCTTCACTGTCCGGATTCGACGGGAGAAGCATGCGTGATTTGATATCGACCAGTGTTGCAGCCATAACCAGAAACTCACTGAGCACCTCCAGATCCTGCCGTTTCATTTCCCGGATATACTCCATATACTGTTCCGTGATCTCCACAATCGGAATATCATAGATATTCACTTTATTCTTTTCGAGCAGATACAAAAGCAGATCCAGCGGTCCCTCAAATACCTGGAGTTTAACGGTCAGTTCCATCCCTCTCGTCCTTTCTGTCATAATCTATATTTTATCTTTATGTTGTAGAAAATGCAAGGACAATTTACTATATTTAGTGTTTTACAGAAGAGGGGCAAACAATTTCAATGCTCCCATAAATGTACGCACAAGAAACGATTTTCTTTGAAATTCCTCCAGGGTCACTTCGTGGCTTTCCGCAAATGTTTTTAACGCATCTTCTTTTACCTGCAAAACTGCCCGGGTACGATACATCCAGACGCCACATTCAAAATGCAGACACAGACTGCGGTAATCCATGTTTACCGTTCCCACGGTTGCCTGTACATCATCCGACACAAAACATTTTGCATGGATAAAACCTGGCGTATATGTGTATATTTTCACTCCGTTTTTGATCAGATACGGGAAATTCGACTGTGTCAGAAAATACACCAGTTTCTTATCCGGAATTCCCGGTACAACCAGACGCACATCCACGCCGGATTTTGCCGCATTTACAAGTGCCGTACGCATCTCGGATCCGATGATCAGATACGGAGTAAAGATGTAAAGATATTTTTTTGCCCTGCTGATGATATTCAGATATACATTTTCGCCGACATCTTCGTGATCCAGTGGAGAATCGGTATACGGCTGGACGAATCCTTTTTCATCTGCATGGATTTTTTCCTGCAACCTGTGTTTTTCCATGGAAGTTGCCCGATAAAATGTATAATCACTTTCTATTTTCAAAATATAATCCCACAGTTCCAAGAACATGCTTGTAAAACTCCAGACACATTCTCCGGTCAGACGGATTGCCGCATCCTTCCAATACCCAAAACGCACTCTGGCATTGATATACTCATCCGCCAGGTTCATTCCCCCGGTATAGGCAACCTTTCCGTCAATCACCGTGATCTTCCGGTGATCCCGGTTATTCTGGATAATTGACATCAGTGGGCGAAATGGCTGGAAACAGGCACATTTGATTCCCTTTTCCTGCAGATAACAATAATATTTATTCGGCAGTGTCTGGATACATCCGATTCCATCGTACATAAATCGCACATCCACACCCTCTTTTACTTTCTGTGCCAGAATTTCAACAATTGCATCCAGCATCTTTCCAGGCTCTGCAATAAAATACTCCAGAAAGATATAAGATTTTGCTGTTTTTAAATCTTCCAGAAACTGCGGATACATCTCTTCTCCGCAGCAATAATACTGTGTATCCGCCTCCCTGTACACCGGATACCCCGCATAACGGGCAAGATACTGCGCCTGCTGTCCGGCAGAATCATCCTCTGCCTTTAAAGCAGACATCACATCATCAGAAGGAGAACTGTATGCCCGTATCCTGCTGCTGACCACATCCATCTTCATACGGGTCCGTTTTGTCAGTCCCGGACGGCCAAACAGATAGTATGCCGGAATTCCGAACAGAGGAAGTGCCAGTATCAGAAAAATCCAGGAAGTTTTATATGTGGAACGCATATCCCTGCTGGAGACAAACAATGCAAGCACAATGGATGCAATTTTAAACAATGCATCTACCATGGAACTGTATACGGTCGCACTGTACAACAGATAGACAAACCAGCTGAACTGCAATATAATAATCAATCCTCCAAGGACAAGTTTACTAAAGAGTTTATTTAATATTCGTTTCATCTGTCTCCTCCTTTGGTTCTCATAAAATGTCACCGACAGGCTTTTAGAGAGTATTTTATACCAATGCCAGCAAATTATCAACATCAAGAACGCCCCACGCCATGGACATTCCCGTTTCTTTCCGCGCCGATTCATATAATTTCAGTTTCAGTTCTTCCGGCCGCAGCTTTGGATTTTTCTGTAATGCAAGTGCCAGTGCCCCGCATACGACAGGGGTTGCCATAGAGGTACCACTTTTTCTGGAATATAGTGCTCCGTGATGATCCAGACTTACAATATTCGTCCCCGGTGCTAAAATTTCCGGCTTCATAATACAGCATCCGGTCGGACCACTGCCACTGTAGCCACCACGCCTTTCCCCCGGAGAACTCCGGTCATCACTTGCCCCCACCGTAATCACTTTTCTCGAAATACCGGGAGCCGTGACTGTCCCGGCTCCCGGGCCATTATTTCCGGCCGCTGTGACAACCGTCACGCCATCATCCCACAGCTGTTCTAAAAGTTCCATAATCTGCTTCTGCTCACGGTCGAGTGCCCCCGGAAGAAATCCTACGGAAAAATTCAGAATCCGGATTCCCAGTTCTTTATGATGTGCAAGCACCCATTGCAGGCCACGAATCACCCGCTCCGTCTGTCCTCCTCCATCCTTCCCGAGGACTTTCAGTGCAATCAGCTGTGCCTGCGGTGCCATTCCTTTCATTCTGCCATTCGCACACAAAATTCCGCCAACATGTGTTCCGTGTCCATTGTCATCATAACAGGCTCGTTTCATTGCCACAAAATCCAGAAATCCAACCACATTCTGCCGCAGATCTGGATGCAGATAAACGCCTGTGTCCAGTGTCACCACCCGGATATTTTTCCCCGTGTAACCCATACGATATACATTCTCTGCATGTACAAGCTGTTTGACACGATTCATATTTCAACTCCGAACTTTTCGAATCATCGCCTTTTTCTTTCATGGTATGAAAAAAGGGCCGCATGGTGCGGCCCCTGAAGTACATCTTTCATGGATCTTAATTCTGTACGGTATTTTATTTCTGATCTGCCGGAACGTCCTTAATGGAAAAACTGATTCTTCCCATCTTGTCCTTTCCAAGACAGACAACTTTCACAACATCTCCAAGTGTCAGTACATCCTCGACATGCTCAATGCGTTCCTTGGCAATCTTTGAAATGTGAACCATTCCTTCCTTGCCCGGTGCAAACTCGATAAAAGCACCAAACTCTTTGATACTTACAACTGTACCGGTAAAGATCTGTCCTTCCTTAAAATCGGTTGTGATGATTTTTATCATATCAATGGCCTTTGCGATTGCCTCCTTGTCTGTTCCACAGACAGAAACCGCACCATCATCTGTAATATCAATCTTGACACCTGTACGGGCAATGATCTCATTGATTGTCTTACCCTTCTGTCCCACAACATCTCCAATTTTATTCGGATCAATGGTGATCTGTTCAATCTTCGGTGCCCACTGATTTACTTCTTTTCGTGGCTCTGCAATTGCCTTGCTCATAACTTCATCCATAATGTAGACGCGTGCCTCACGGGTACGGGCAATGGCTTCTTCTACGATTGGACGGGTCAGGCCATGGATCTTGATATCCATCTGGATTGCAGTGATACCATCATGTGTACCGGTTACCTTGAAATCCATATCTCCGAAGAAATCTTCAAGTCCCTGGATATCTGTCAGTACCAGATAATCATCATCCGTCTCTCCGGTCACAAGACCACAGGAAATACCTGCAACCATCTTTTTAATCGGAACACCTGCAGCCATCAATGACATACAGGACGCACAGGTAGATGCCATGGAAGTAGATCCATTGGATTCAAATGTCTCGGAAACTGCACGGATTGCATATGGGAACTCCTCCACAGAAGGAAGAACCGGAAGTAATGCACGCTCTGCAAGCGCACCGTGTCCGATCTCACGACGTCCCGGACCTCTGCTTGGCTTTGTCTCTCCAACAGAATAGGACGGGAAATTGTACTGATGCATATAACGCTTGGTTGTCACGTTCTCATCAAGTCCGTCAATCTTCTGTACTTCCGAAAGCGGTGCAAGTGTAACAACATCGCAGATCTGTGTCTGTCCACGGGTAAACATGGCAGAACCATGTACACGAGGGATCAGATCTACTTCTGCAGCCAGCGGACGGATCTGATCGATCGCACGTCCGTCTGGACGCTTATGATCCTTTAAGATCATCTTACGAACAGTCTTCTTCTGATACTGGTAAACGGCCTCGTCAAGAACAGCAAGCCACTCCTCGTTCTCTGCAAAAGCCTCTGCAAATTTATCTGTGATTTCACGGATATTCTCTTCTCTCTGCTGCTTTTCATCGGTAAATACCGCTTCTTCCATCTGCTCCGGAGTGACGATTTCCCGCATAGCTGCAAACATTTCTTCCGGAATCGCACAGCTTGTATACGCATGCTTCGGTTTGCCAACCTCTTCCCGGATCTTATTGATAAATGCAATGACTGTCTGGTTGACATCATGGCACTTATAAATAGCCTCAATCATCTTTGCTTCCGGAATCTCATTGGCACCGGCCTCAATCATGATGACCTTTGTTGCTGTAGATGCAACCGTAAGCTTTAAATCTCCCTCGTCCCAGTCTTTCTGGGATGGGTTTACAATAAATTCACCATTCTTCATTCCCATCTGGGTCATGGCACATGGACCGTCAAACGGAATATCGGAAATGGTAGTAGAAAGTGCTGCACCGATCATGGCAACCAGCTCCGGACGACACTCCGGATCTACAGACATAACCATATTATTTAAGGTTACATCATTGCGGTAATCTTTTGGAAACAGAGGTCTCATCGGACGGTCAATGACACGTGCGGTAAGAATAGAGTTCTCTGATGCTTTTCCTTCACGCTTGTTAAATCCGCCAGGAATTTTTCCAACCGAGTACATTTTTTCTTCAAATTCCACGCTCAGCGGGAAGAAATCAACGCCATCTCTCGGCTTGTCGGAAGCAGTAGCCGTAGATAATACGGTAGTCTCTCCATATTTTAATAATGCGGCACCATTTGCCTGTGCACATACTCTTCCGATATCAACGGTCAGTGTTCTGCCTGCCAGTTCCATTGAATAACTTTTGTACATGTATTCTCTCCTTCAAAATTTAATACGGTATGTCAAAACCCCGAAACTACTGAACAATACAAAACAGCGTTTTGTCCTCTTCAGTGGTCCCGGAAAAAAGTTCTGCCATACAACAAAAAGAAGAGCGGAATATAAAACTCCGCTCTTTGTTTACAATTATTTTCTGAGTCCTAAACGCTCAATTAAAGAACGATATCTTTCAATATCAATGCTCTTTAAGTATGATAATAATCCACGTCTCTGACCGATCATCTTAAGCATACCTCTTCTGGAATGATGATCCTTTGGATTCTGCTTTAAGTGCTCAGTAAGCTCCTGAATTCTTGCAGTAAGAACAGCTACCTGAACTTCTGGTGAACCAGTGTCGTTTGGTGTTCTTCCATACTCATTGATAATTGCCTGTTTCTTTTCTTTTGCGATCATTTTATGATCCTCCTTAAAATATTTTTGCACCCGATACTCAGCAAAAGGTCGGAGTGTCCATTCACCGAATATGGGTTAAACCATACTAATCTAATGTATCATAAATCCGTATCGTTGTAAACAGTTTTTTAATTTAAATACGATATGACACAGATTGGTGTCCGGTAATAGGCACTGGAAATTTTAATTCCGGTACGTGCATTGCTGGCATGCACAATCTGACCATTTCCGATATAAATTCCCACATGGCTGATGCTGCTTCCGCTTCCATAGAAAAAGAGATCTCCCGGTTTTGCCTCAGATGCACTGATTCGATTTCCGTATGCCGGCTGACTTGCCGCATGATGCGGGAGACCGACTCCGTATCTCGCATATACCTGCATCGTAAATCCGGAACAATCAATTCCATTTGTCAGGCTTGTTCCACCCCAGACATAACGGTTTCCTACAAACTGTAATGCAAACTGTACTAAAGAAACGCGGGAATCCGTGTATCCCTCTCCGTATTCCAGTTCTTTTACCGTCGATGCTGTCGGAAGTTTTTCTGTTACCTCTACATAATCTCCGGAAATATATCCCTTCTGATCATCCACTTCCACTTTATACCAGCCGTCTTTTGTATCTTCCACAACAAGATCCTCTCCCTCTCCAACCAGAGAAAGTATTGCAGAATCTTCAGAAGCCTTTTCTCTTACACGAAGGGTTGTGGTATTTACTGTAACAACTTTTGTAATTTCTTTCTTTGCTACATTTTTTGCCGCATCTCCTGTCAGAAGATACTCTGTCTTTACATAACCTTCCACCTTGCCGGAGGTGATCTTTGCCCAATCTCCCTTGACCGAGACAATCTCACAGGCATCTTTATCAGTCATTTTTCCAACAACTTTACTGTCTGTGGATGCCTTTTTTCGCACATTTAAGCTTCCCTGCACCTGCGCGATTCCAAGATTTTTATACCCACAGATGCTGGTATCCTCCGTGGTATTTTCCGAAACCGCTTCTTTTGTCTGCGTATCTTCGATTCCCTGTGCAACCATCTGCTTTTCATTCGCAGCCACCGCAACATCTGTTTTATCATACAGCTGACTGGTTACTCCTGCCGTCACATCCAGTGCCTCCACTTCGCTTGCATTCAAAGATGCGGAAACACCGGCTGTGAGCGATCCGGCCGCCTCTGTTTTATCTGTATTTCCCTGCTGTATCCCGATATAGGCTGCCGCACCGGTCAGTGTCAGAGAAAAAGCAAGTACCATTCCAACTCTCTTTTTTGTCATACGATTCATTTCACAGATTCCTCCCTCATGTCTCATGAAATCTCATAACAAAACGAGTATAACAACAAATAATTACAATGTCAACATATTTTTGTAATATTTATGTAATATATTTACATATCGCCGTTTATCGACATCATACGACTGCGGCTCGTTTCAATGTCTCTTTCCATCTGTTCTTTTAACATCTCTACAGACGAGAATCTCTGTTCCGGACGTATAAAAGAATAAAAGCTGACCTTTAGTTCATATCCGTACAGATCACCGGAAAAATCCAATATATGCGTCTCCACATTTACTTTATTGGAATGATTGACGGTCGGTTTGCATCCGACATTTGTCACACCTGTGTAATATTTTCCACCAATCTCTACCACAGTTGCATATACACCTTTCGGCGGAAGAAGTTTTTCGGCCACAAGTTCCATATTGATCGTCGGGATTCCGAGCGTTCTTCCAAGCTGCCTTCCATGAATCACTTCACTCTTTACAAAAAACGGATACCCAAGCAGATCATTTGCCTTTTCCATATTGCCTTTTATGATCTGTTCCCGCACAAACGTACTGCTGATGTCCCGTCCCTCATACTGGATCTTGTCTACCACCCTAAGGGTATAGCCATATGTCGCGGACAATTTTTCCAGCAGAATATGATCCCCTTTCCGGTTATGGCCAAACCGGAAATCCGATCCGACTACCATGCTCTTTACATGCAGACTTTTTACAATCCATGCAACAAAAGCCTCCGGCTCCATGCACATGACTTCTTTGGTAAACGGACATTCCAACAGGTAATCAATTCCACGCTCTTTGAGAATTTCCTGCTTTTCTTTATTGGTCGAAAGGACACGGTAATTATTATTCTCCGTAAGTTTTTTCGGTGGAATATCAAACGTAAAAACAACGGCCTTTAACCCTTCTTTCTTCTTTTCCAGAAGGTGTTCAATCAGTGCTTCGTGTCCACGGTGTACTCCGTCAAATTTTCCCAGCGACAATGCCGTTGGTTCTTCTATATGAAAATCTTCTATCTTATTCCAGCAAATCATATTTATGCACCAAACATTTTCCGGACTTTATAGTCCTTTGTTTCTCTCTCATACTGATATACAGCGTAAAAATGTCCCATCGGATCATAAACCAGTACCTGCTCACCATCCGCAATTTTTTCCGGAACATCCGTAAAATTTCCATCGTTTAAACGGTTTCCATTCTGAAGAAAACGAAACGCTTCCGGTACAACCGTCAGTTTCGTCTTTCCCTCAAACACGCGGTCCACCGGAAGAATCAGTTCTTCCAGCGTTCCTTCATCCCTTATCTTTTCAATTTCTGCCAACGTGTGTGCCTCTTCCAGAGGAAAAACACTCACTCTTGTCCGAACCAGGGATTCCATACACGCGCCTACGCCAAGCACCTCTCCGATATCCGCACACAGCGTACGGATATAAGTTCCCTTGGAACAGTGCACCTGCATCGTCACATAAGGAAGATTGATTTTTTCAATTTCTATGGAAAAAATTTTAACCGTGCGGGCTTTCCGCTCTACCTCGATTCCGGCGCGGGCCAGATCACATAACTTCTTTCCATTGACTTTGAGTGCCGAGTACATTGGCGGAATCTGCTCATAATCTCCAACGAACTGCAAAATAGCCGCTTCCACGGTCTGTTCTTTCAGCAATGCAGCCTCTCTGGAACGATCTTCTTTCACCGTTCCGGTCATATCCTGTGTATCGGTTGTAATGCCAAGATGCATCACCGTACGATACACTTTATCCTTATCCGTCAGAAGTTCACATACCTTTGTTGCATTTCCGATGCATACGGGAAGTACTCCGGTCGCTTCCGGATCGAGCGTTCCGGTATGTCCGATTTTACGCTCATGTAAAATGCCGCGGAGCTTTGCCACCACGTCAAAGGAAGTAAAGCCCCGCTCTTTATAAACATTTATAATTCCGTTTATCATATTATAATCTCTTCTCAACCTCGGCAAGAATACGCTCGATTGCCTCTTCTGCCGGTCCTTCCACGGTACATCCGGCAGCCTTGACATGTCCGCCGCCGCCAAAATGCATCGCAAGCGATGCCGCATCAAACGCACCGTTTACACGAAAACTTACTTTAAACGTATGATCCTCATTCTCATAAAGGAATACTGCAAGTTCCACATCTTTGGTATTGCGCATCTGCTCCACGATTCCTTCCATATGTTTCGGAAGAACTTCGAGTGCATGCATCTCTTCGAGCGTCAGAAAAGAAGTCACTACTCTGCCACCCAGACGAAGTCTGCTGGAAAGCAGTGCCTGTCCCATGGCACGGTTCTGGTTGTATGTTTTCTGATTAAAAGCTTCATCCACAATTTTTGTGAAATCAATTCCTTTATCCATCAGCATGCCCGCCATATTCATCGTGGAGGAAGACGTGCAGGAATACTGAAACACTCCGGTATCGGTAACCATTCCGGTATACAGACATTCCGCGATTTCTTTTGTGATCTTCTCCGTATCTAACAGTTCACAGATCAGCTCACAAGTGGAACTTGCATCCGGGAAAATATAATTTTCCTCTGCAAAACTCTGGTTACTGACATGGTGGTCAATACAGGCTGTATGCTTTGCTTCCTGAAAATAACGTGCAGCATTCCCCAGACGTTTCTCATCTCCGCAGTCCATGGCGATAAACAGATCAAACACCACGGATTCCTCATAGTCACTGCGGATTTCCGATGAAAAATTCAGGAATTTAAAGATATTGGGAATCGGCTCAAGATACAATCGCACATCCACATCCGGATAATATTTCCGGATATAGTTGTAAACTCCGAGTGTGGAGCCCACACAATCCCCATCCGGGCGTACATGTCCGGCAAGACCTACCGATTTTTTCCCTGCAAGAATCTCATCAAGCTTCTTCATCCGGTTTCTCCTTTATATCTTTGGTCACTTCATCAATCATTTTTGACATATGGATTCCATATTCAATGGACTGGTCCAATACAAATTTGATCTCCGGTGTGTTGCGCAGATTTACGGACTTTGCCAGGCTCCTGCGAATAAATCCTTCTGCGGAGCGAAGTCCTGCAATCGTATCCTGCTGTGATTTTTCATCCCCCAGCACACTGATATAGGCCTTTGCCGTTTTCAGATCCGGAGCGACCTCCACTGCAACTACACTGGTCATCGGATTGATCCGCGGGTCTTTGATTTCCCCGCGGATAATATTGGAAAGCTCACGCATCACTTCCTCATTGATCCGAATATTTTTAATACTGTTTTTTCTCATATTCTATCCTATCTTGGTACTTCTACCATCTTATAAGCTTCTACCTGATCAAGTTCCTGAATGTCATTAAAGCCTTCGAATACAAGACCACATTCATATCCGGCCTTAACTTCCTTGACATCATCCTTGAAACGCTTCAGGGATGCTAAATCTCCCTCGAAGATCTGCTCGCCTTCTCTGGAAATACGAACTTTACATCCGCGTTCCATCACACCGTCAAGTACATAAGAACCGGCAATATTACCGACACCGGATGCCTTAAAGATCTGACGGATTTCTGCATGACCGATAACTTTCTCCTCAAATACAGGATCAAGCATACCCTTCATGGCAGCCTCTACATCCTCGATCGCATTGTAAATAACCTTGTACAGACGGATATCTACACCCTCATTATCTGCGGTAACTTTTGCAATCGGGTCCGGACGGACATTAAATCCGATGATGATCGCATTGGATGCGGAAGCAAGAATAACATCAGATTCGTTGATTGCGCCGACACCACCATGGATCACTTTTACAACCACTTCTTCATTGGACAGTTTCACAAGTGACTGTTTCACTGCCTCAACAGAACCCTGTACATCCGCCTTTACAATAATATCAAGTTCCTTCATATTTCCGGACTGGATCTGGGAGAACAGATCATCCAGTGACATCTTTGCCTTGGTATCTTCGATCAGGCGGTTCTTTTCCTCTGAAATATAAGTATCTGCAAATGATTTTGCTTCCTTATCGGAATCGCAGACAACAAATGTCTCTCCGGCTGCCGGTACACTGTTTAATCCGAGGATCTCTACCGGTGTGGAAGGAGTTGCCTTCTTCACGCGCTGTCCCTTGTCGTCGATCATGGCACGGACTTTACCGTAGCTGCTTCCACAGGCAATGGAATCTCCGACATGAAGTGTTCCTTTCTGAACCAGAACCGTTGCTACCGCACCGCGTCCCTTATCCAGCTGTGCCTCAATGACCAGACCTCTTGCATTACGGTTTGGATTTGCTTTCAGTTCCATCACTTCCGCAGTCAGAAGGATCATTTCCAGAAGATTGTCGATACCTTCCTTAGTATGTGCAGAAACCGGACAGAAAATCGTACTTCCACCCCAGTCTTCCGGAATCAGTTCGTATTCGGAAAGCTCCTGCTTCACTTTTTCAATGTTTGCACTCGGCTTATCAATCTTGTTGACAGCAACGATGATTTCTACACCGGCAGCCTTTGCATGGTTGATTGCCTCGATGGTCTGTGGCATAACACCATCATCTGCAGCGACAACCAGGATTGCAATATCGGTAGAATTTGCACCACGCATACGCATTGCGGTAAATGCCTCATGACCAGGAGTATCCAAAAATGTGATCTTCTGTCCATTGATGGACACCACAGATGCACCGATATGCTGGGTAATACCACCGGCCTCGCGGTCTGTCACACGTGTGGAACGGATCGCATCCAGCAGGGATGTTTTACCATGATCGACATGACCCATAACACAGACAACCGGTGGACGTGGAACCAGATTCTTCGGATCTTCTTCATCCTCTTTTAAGAGTTCCGCGATGACATCAATCTTCTCCTCCGGCTCGCAGATAAAGTTAAACTCCAGTGCGATTTCTTCCGCTGTCTCAAAATCTACTTCCTGATTTACCGTTACCATTTCACCCTTCATAAAGAGTTTTTTTACAATGGCAGATGGCTGCAGTTTCATCTTGTCTGCCAGATCACGGATTGTCATCTTTTCCGGAAGTGTGATCGTCTTGATTACATTTTCATCTTCCTTCGGCTTCGGCTGCTGCTGTGGTTTCTTTCTGCCGCCGTGCTTCTCAAGGTTTACATAATTTTCCTGTTTCTTTCCGCCGAGTTTATCATGATCTTTCCGATGATTATTGTTGTTATTGCGGCGGTCATTATTTCCGCGGGAGTCCTTTCCGCGGATTTCTTCCGGTGCTGCAACTGCTGCCGGCTCTTTACTGAAACGGTTCTTTCTGCCGTTATTGTTTCTGTCGTTCTGTGGACGGCTGTTGTTTCTGTCTCCGTTCGGACGATTGTTATTGTTTCTATCTCCCTGATGACGGTTATTATTTCTCTCCCCGCCTCTGTCATTGTTTCTGTCATTCTGCGGTCTGTTGTTTCTCTCGCCACCGGAATGATTGTTGTTTCCGCGGTTTTCCTGGCTGTTGCGGGTATTTGTGTTTTCTGCCGGTTTATTGTTTGCCGGCTTACTTACTTCAAGATCCGCTGTCGGCGAAGGCGTACGCTCACTGATCGGACGCATAGCACGCTCCCCGACCGGACGCGGACGAATGATGCTGTGCTGTGCCGGACGCTTATTGTCCTCCCGTCTTCTGTTATTACCGTTTCCATTTCCGTTTCCACGGTTGTTGTTATTTCCGTTTGCCGGCTTTCTGGACTGTTTGCTGTACTGTGCATTAAATACGGCTGTGATGCTGGATTTCTTCTTTGGACGTTCCTTTCCATCCGCTGGTTTTCCTGCACCAGTCTTTGCCGCTTCCGGTTTTTTTGCATCTGCTGCCGATTTTGTCTCTTTTGCAAAAGCTCCGCGGATCAGTGCCTGTGCTTCATCTTCCATATTGCTGGATGCACTTTTTCCGTCAAACTTTGTATTTTTTAATTTATCCAAAATATCCTGTGATTTTATATTTAACTCTTTCGCGAGTTCATGAACTCTCATTTTTGCCATAAATGAATTTACCTCCGTTATTCAGTTTTATATTTTTATACGGTGCGCTCTTTGAGCTTCTTTTCTACGGCTCTCGCCAGATTCTCATCTGTCACGGCAAGTGATGCACGGAATTCTTTTCCGATACAGCGTCCAAGTGCTTCCTTGCTTCCGTAACAGTAGCATGGCACATGGTAAAAATCCGTCATATTACAAAAACTCTTTTTTGTGTTCCCGGATGCCTCCACAGAGACAATCACGAGATATGCATGACCTGTTTTTACTGCTTTTTCTGTAGAAAACTCACCGCTTACAACATTTCCCGACTTTGCGGCTATGGAAAGCATGGATAATACGCTATCATGCAAGTGTACTCATCTCCTTTTCCAGACTCTCATACACTTCCTGTGGAATTGCAGTCTTTAAGGAGCGCTCAAGTCCCTTGTTTTTTCTTGCCAGGCGAAGACACCCAGGATCTGCACAGATGTATGCTCCACGGCCGTTTTTACGACCGGTGGCATCCAGCATAATCTCATTTTCCGGTGTCTTAATTACCCGGATCATTTCTTTTTTTTCCTTCATTTCATTACAGGCGACACACTTGCGCAATGGAATTTTTTTATTTGCCATAATTACTCCTCAAAAGAAGTCTCATCTGCTGATGTTTCTTCTACCGGCGCTTCTTCTGTTGATGCTTCTGCTTCGGTAGGAATTTCTTCTGTGGCATCCGGATCTTTGTAATATCCTTCCTCATCATACTCATAATTATCATCATACTCATCGTCTTCATAATCATTTTCGTAATCAAGGAAATCTCCGGACTCTCTTGCCTGCGTCTCACTCTTGATATCAATCTTAAATCCAGTCAGGCGGGCTGCCAGACGGGCATTTTGTCCTTCCTTACCAATAGCAAGCGATAACTGGTAATCCGGAACCACAACTTTTGCTGCTTTCTCGTCAGCGTCCGCAATAACGGAAATAACCTTTGCAGGACTTAATGCATTCTGAATCAAAATTGCAGGATTCTCATCCCATGTAATGATATCAATTTTTTCTCCGCGCAGCTCATTAACGATCGCATTGACACGTGCTCCGTTCATTCCGACACATGCGCCAACCGGATCTACATCCGGATCGTTCGACCATACCGCGATTTTTGTACGGCTTCCTGCCTCACGTGAGATTGCTTTAATTTCAACGATACCATCCCGCACTTCGGAAACCTCTGACTCAAAAAGTCTCTTGACAAGCTCCGGATGTGTTCTGGAAACAAGAATCTTCGGTCCCTTTGAGGTTGCCTTCACTTCCAGAATATATACCTTAATGCGTTCGGTTGGCTGGAAGGTTTCCCCCTTGATCTGCTCACTTTCGGTCAGGAGTGCATCTGCCTTTCCAAGATTAATACTGACATTGCGTCCGACATAACGCTGGACAACACCTGTCACTACTTCTTTTTCCATGCTGAAATACTCATCGTAAATCACTTTCCGTTCTTCTTCACGGATCTTCTGTAAGATCACATTCTTGGCATTCTGTGTTGCAATACGTCCAAATTCTTTGGATTTTACTTCTACCTGAACAATATCGCCCAGTGTATATTTTCCATTGATCATCTGCGCATTCTGCAAAGAGATCTGCTCAATCGGATCTTCCACAGTCTCTACCACTGTTTTTTCCTGATAACAATGATATTCGCAGGTGTCCGGATCAATCACAACTTTTACGTTGTCAGCCTTTCCAAAATGATTTTTGCAGGCAGTTAAAAGGGAATTTTCAATTGCCTCAAGCAGCGTTTCTTTACTGATGTTTTTCTCCTTCTCCAGTATCGTTAACGCATCCAATAACTCATTATTCATGATTTTTATCCTCCATATATATTTATCGTGTTTTCCACATATGAGGTATCGCATAAGCGATATCTCCTGCGCAGTTTACCTCCGCAAAACGGACTTTTCTATAAACTGCTCTATAAGTCATTGTCCTAAAAATCAATTGCCTGTCGGATCAGTGCAATATCTGTCTTTAAAAAGGTGGTCTCTTTGTCGTTCTCATCTGCAATCGTCACAGATGTATCATCATACGCTTTTAAAATTCCTGTGAATTCCTTACAGCGGTCGATCGCACGGTAGGTACGGATCTCAATTTCTTTGCCCATATTGCGGACATAATCTTTTTCTTTCTTTAAAGGTCTTCCAAGTCCCGGAGAACTTACCTCAAATGTATAGGAATCCGGAATGAAATCTTCACGGTCGAGCAGTTCATTCATCTCACGTGCCACCGCTTCACAATCGTTGATTGTAATGCCGCCCTCTTTGTCAATATACGCCCGCAGATAATACGTGCTGCCTTCCTTGACATATTCTACATCTACCAGTTCAAACTGCATACGCTCCAGAATCGGAAGAATCAGTTGTTCTGTCTTTGCCTCATAAGTACTTGCCTTTGACATATTACCACCTCTTTTCTTTGACATAAAACACATTTTCACAAAAATTTGAGAGAGGACATCTGCCCTCTCTCAACCTTAGTTTCTATGTTACTTTTGTTATCATATCACTCTTTTTCCCTGATTTCAAGGGATTTTGTGTATTTCTTTCATAAAACAAAAAGTTCTTACCCAATCAGGTAAGAACTTCAGCAGTCCGTACGGGAATCGAACCCGTGTTTCCGCCGTGAGAGGGCGGCGTCTTAACCGCTTGACCAACGAACCGTGTATTATACTACCATAGGCCAAGCCATGCGTCAAGTATTTTTTTAACATTATTTTCCATATGGTCCGATCTTTGCAGACCATAACCAAACTTGTACTTTCTCTCACATATGTATATAATTTAGGAAAATCTACTTTAGGAGGATATCAGCAATGAAACTCATCTCATGGAATGTCAACGGACTGCGCGCTTGTGTACAAAAAGGATTTCTCGACTATTTTCGTGCCGCAGATGCCGATTTCTTCTGCATCCAGGAATCCAAGCTGCAGGAAGGACAGATCACACTCGATCTGCCGGATTATCACCAATACTGGAATTATGCCGAAAAAAAGGGCTACTCCGGCACTGCTATTTTTGCCAAAAAAGAACCACTTAACGTCACACGCGGCATCGGAACCGCCATCTGTGATACCGAAGGCCGGGTGATCACACTAGAATATGATACGTTCTATCTTGTTACCTGCTACACTCCAAACTCCCAGAATGAACTGGCACGGCTTTCCTACCGCATGGAGTGGGAAGACGCTTTCCGTGCCTATCTCCTGCAGCTTGACCGTAAAAAACCGGTCATTCTCTGCGGCGATTTAAATGTTGCACATACGGAGATTGATCTGAAAAATCCAAAGACCAACCGCAAAAATGCTGGTTTCTCCGATGAAGAACGGGAAAAAATGACTGAACTTTTAAACGCCGGTTTTACGGATACCTTCCGTTACTTTTATCCGGATGCCGAGGGCATTTATTCCTGGTGGTCCTACCGCTTTAAAGCCCGCGAGAAAAACGCCGGATGGCGGATCGATTATTTCATCACTTCCAGACGGCTGGATTCCAGTCTCACCGGAGCAGCTATCCATATCGATGTATTCGGTTCAGATCACTGTCCTGTGGAACTGACCATTGAATTGTAAAGAAGTTTATTTCGTAAAAATCCAGTGTTTTCACGGATGATTCCATGAAAACACTGGATTTTTCATTATGCGTACATCAATTTTCCTTTTGGCACTGGAATTTCCCGCCCAATAGCCTTTGCCGTCTCTATCCATTCGGAAATAACTGTTTCCACATTTTCCAAAGCCTCTGCCGCCGTTTCTCCATCATAAACTTTATTTCCGCGAGGATGCGCAGCTCGCGGAGCGTTATTTAATCATAGGAAGGAATTTCCTATGATTAAATAAAAAAATGCTGTCATACGACAACATTTTTTCGGGTTGGGCTATTATATTTATAATAGTAACAGTCCGTACGGGAATCGAACCCGTGTTTCCGCCGTGAGAGGGCGGCGTCTTAACCGCTTGACCAACGAACCGTGTATTATACTATCATACACAATACTCTTTGTCAAATACTTTTTTCATATTTTTATCTTTATATTGCCAGAGTTAGAAGAACTTGCCTTCGACTTAGGCGATATCGTGCCATCCTTTATCGTTCTGGCCTCTTTCTTGTTATTTCTTTATTTTTGCAAGTGTCTTATAAAATGGCTTGAATATCTTGTTAAGTTGCGTTCCATTCTTTGGATATTGCTTTGTGATTTTAGCACTCATAGACTTCTTATCGCCTACTATGTTATTTGCTAGTATGATGGTTCATTTTTTCCAACACAGTTTATAATGGTATAGAGCTCATTTTTATCTACACCACTTATCTTTTCTGTCACTTTTACTGATGAAGAGTTGACAACATTCTCTTCAACAGATACAGGCACTTTCTATAGGTTTGAGTTTGATATATTAGAGCGCGGTACTCTACTTACATTCATTCCACGTTCAGACCAAAATGAAACAACAGCATCAAATTCTGTATCATTTGACATAATAATTAGAAATCCTTTGTTAATTATTTTTTACGCTGCCGCATTGGCATTTATCGACTCTATAACCTTCCTGATTCCCATCCACACCGTCAAATCAGTAAATATCTCTACCACACTTCCCTGATCTGTAAACGGTGACTCCTGCAAGACAGAGAGATCTTTCATCATTCCATTATGAACTATGTATTCTACGATTTGGTTCACAAAGTAAATCTGTCTGCTATCCAGGCTTGTGCTAGTCAAGTATTCTGAGAATGCTTCCTTTGCCGCATTCATATCAAGCCCTACGATTTCGCGAACAAATTCCCCTAGTGGTTTTGTACCAATCTCATGTTCATAATCCTGTTTGGTTCCAACTTCTTTCCAAAGGATTTCCTCTAATGTTTCAATGTCTGTCTCAGTCAATGGCTGATTCGTCTTAAGCTTTGCGATGGCAACATTATCTTGGTGTTGTCTAATATAGTACTCTGCCTTTGCCTTGTAATTCTTCAACTCATCATTTTCCAGTTCAGATTCCTTCCAGGTGGCAGAAAGCAGTTCGTCTGAAAAATTAGTCTCATATTTGATTTTGCCTCGTGGGATATATTTCATCAGATCACGAAGCTTTTCTCTGATTTCTTCAAACTCGTTAATTCCTGCATTATCCACATAATCTGTATTCAATATCTTATTAATCAATTCTGATTGGGCCTGGATCTCTGGTATGTTTGCAACACTCGCTATTCCTGCAACTTTCTTATGCAGATCTGAACGAGCCCTTGTATATTTCTTTCCAATCAGATATGCCAATTCAATTCCATACATGAGTGCATCAAATCGAACCGCACTTGCTTCATCACCATCAGGCAAGATAAGTGGAGCAACCTCTTCTCGCACTATCAAGGTATCCTCGTAGGTGAGCACCTGATAATTTGCCTCTGTTGCGTATAAATCCACATATTTCAAATGCTGTCGGACTGCAAAATTATCCCTCGGTAATTCCTGTACCTTCTCACTCATCTGCTTCACTAGCGCCTTGCGGTAAGCAATCAATCTATCAATCTGGTAATCAATATCCTGAAGCTTATATGAAATTTCGAACTTTAGATTAAAGATAGCTCCCTGAAGTGCAATCATGTTTGCGGTTGCTTTGCCTTTATTCATTCTAAAGAACTCAAAGTTTCCACAAAAATCAAATATATAAAACTTCTGCTTATCTTCACCATCAAGAAGTCCAGGACAAAGTCGTGTTCCACGTCCAATCATCTGCCAGAATTTTGCCTTACTCATAACCTTTTTGAAGAACACAAGATTTAATACTTCCGGCACATCGATTCCTGTATCCAACATGTCTACTGAGATTGCAATCTGTGGCATTTTCTTAGGATCAGAGAACTCATCAATAGCACTCTGTGCATAGGTCATATAATTATCAATAACCTTTGCATAATCTGGAAGATGTGGATATTCTTTATGGAATACTTCCAGTATTTTTTCGGCATGATCATGGTTCTTGGCAAAGATGATTGTCTTTCCAATCTTCTGACCATAATCAATTTTGATACCTTCCGTCATCAATGTATTTAACACCTGCTTTATAGTATCCTCATTAAAGATCCAGGTATTTAACGCAGAAGATGCAATTGCCTCGGGCATCTCACCCTGTTCACCCTCAAACGTTTCCTCATATGCTTCCTTATCCTCATCTGATAACTCATCATATACAATTCCTTGCTCAATGAATTTCAGCTTAGATTCCACTGATACATAGTCTACAAGGTAACCATCCTTTACCGCCTGCGCCAGATCATAGCCATATGTTGGCACACCGTTTTCCAGTTCAAACACTTCATAAGTGTTCTTATCAATTTCATCCTTAGGAGTTGCAGTAAGGCCTACCAACGGAGCATCGAAATATGTGAAAATGTCTTTGTATTTATTGTAGATGGACCTATGTGCTTCGTCACAAATAACCAGATCAAAATGTCCGCAGGTAAATAGTTTTCCCTCATCGTCTCCCACCGTATCAATGCAATTAATCATGGTCTGGTAAGTTGAAAAAATGCAATGTGCATTATAATTATCCTTCTCTTCTACCAGATTTGAACATGATAGGTTCGGCAACATATTTACAAAGCTTCGCTTCGCCTGTGTAACCAATGAATTTCTGTCTGCAAGGAATAAAATGTTTTTCACCCATCCAGCCTTTAATAAACAATCACACAAGGCAATCACGGTTCTTGTCTTTCCAGAACCAGTTGCCATAACCAATAAAGCCTTTCTACGATTCTTCTCATCGAAGCTGTTACATACCGCCTTAATGGCAGATTCCTGGTAATAACGGCCTGCAATATTTTTATCTACAGAAACGAACTTAAGACTTGTCCTCATGGTCAATAAATTGAACCACTTCTCCAAGTCTCTCTTTGAATAAATAACGGAACATTTTCTCTCAGGATATTGTCCATCAATGATATGTGTTTCAAATCCATTTGTAAGAAAAATCACCGGTCTTCTTTTATATTTCTGTTCTAATAAATCTGCATATAGTTTTGCTTGCTGCCTTCCTTTTGCCACATCCACACAGGTTCTCTTCGCCTCAATCACAGCCAATGGTCTGTGCATATCATCGTATAAAACGTAATCAGCATATCCAACTTCCGACTTATTAGGCATACCCGGAAGCTCTACTTCATTGATCCAGTCTTTGCCTTCTGTCCAACCGGCATCCGTTAACATGGAATCTATGTAAAGCTTTCTTGTTTTATATTCAGACAAATCAAGAGGCTTTGGCACATAAGTCTGCTGCTGTTCCTGTCTACGAGCTGACAGTTCTTCTTTCAGAGACGCATTCTCTGCAATCAGCTTTTTCAGATCAAGTTCTTGTTTGGCTGATTTTTCTTGTTCCTTAGCAAGCTCTTCTTTTGTCGCACTAGCAGCCTCTTTTGAAGCCTTAGCCTTCTCAATACGCTCTGTGATCAGCCCTTGATTAAAGGTTCTCTCCTCATACTGATCTGAGTAACAATAGGCAATATAGTCCAAATAGATAAAAAGATTCTCCAAGCAAAGCATTGCTTCGTCTCTGCCCAGCTTCTTATTGCTGTGAGCCACATTATTGCCGCACCTGCGAATATAATCCATTCGTTTCCAGAGATCTGGTCCCACGATCTGCCTGTAATCCTCTGCATTCATCAAGCTCTGCAGATTGTCCTGATAAGGCATCTCCAGTTCCTTATCAACAGAGTACATCCACTTTATGGCAAATTCCATTGCTCTACGACTATTAATAATACTAGCTTCCGGATCCATAAGAATGATTTTTTCTGCGGATATAGCAACAGATGCAAAAGATGAAAATTTAGATTCATTCTTTAGATAATCAAAATTCGTGATCATAGGAACCTCCTTTGTTTATATTTCTTTCGAATCAAGAATTTCAAAATCTCCTGTTAATTTTGACTCCCAAATATTAGCTTCATCATTTTCGTTCCTGTTATATACGAATATTCTTACTTTCTGTTTCGAATTGATCAAATTTATTATCGCTTCATCCCCATTAGGTGACATACCTAACACATCTATTTGATCAACCTTTTGTAATTCTTGGTAAAGAGTTTTTCTTTTTGGTATAAACAAATCTTGCATAGGATATAGACAGTTTGATGGATATAGCCCTTCAACGCAAATCAAATGATCTTTATCAATTCCTGACGGCGCAAATACAATCTCATCCAGATTTGCAATCTGTACTTTATATTTTTCAGATAATTGTTCAACTACTTTTCTATAATCATCTGCTTCCATACGCGGCCTACTGACTATAAGATTGATATCATCACCTATAGCATTCAAATTCACCTTACCATGTAATGGGATAGAAATATTGTTCTCATCCCAAAATTCATAATAATTTAACGTCAACACTACATCATATTCTCTAAAATTAGGAAGCATTGTTTTGTCATATTTAACCGCCATTTTACCGTTCGAATTCAAAAAAATTGTCGTAATAGCAATACACGTAAGTAAATCTTGTATTCTGATGTCAGCATTTACACACCATTTATCTCCAATTTTTTCTCTAATATATTTATATACCAATCCAGCTAGCGTCTCGATTCCTATATTTTTTGAATTTGGAAATATGTTCATCATCTCATCATCTCTTAAATATATACCAAGTGATTTCTCCAAAAGTGGTTTATATACAATAACATTTGCTATAAATCTATCCTGAATCTTAGCAACCGACAATGATTTAATTCCTATTCTATTGTTTATCCCATTTCCTAAAAGTAAACCTTTCTTCAAAATAACCTCCAAAATATTAAAATCTAGCAATAGTCTCTACAAACTTTAATTTGTCGACTTGAGTGACGAAAGCGGCAAACTGATTTTGAAGTTCAATCGGTGGAACATTTACAACTAAATTCAATATATCTTTATTTGAAATATTTGCCTGTCTCACACCTCTGCTTATACCTGTAAGTTTCTTCTTTACACACTCAAACTTCAATAATTCTGACAAATAGTATTTATCCAAACCACTCTTGATTTCCAATTTGGCATTTCGTTGATTAAGGTAATACTTATCGTATTCGTTGCCCATAATACACACATTACCATAGTCATCTTTTCCGACTGTACCTGTAAGTGACATAACCAAGTCACCTGCATAGATGACATATCTCTCAAGTTTTTCATCGTCCTCCCAATAAACCATATTTACTGGTCGAAAAACTCCTGTATTAATATTTCCAATTCTTAAAACTGGAATTCCACCTATCTCACTAAACTGATCGCTCTTAAACGCATATCCGCCAATCACATTAAGCAAGTCAAACAATGGTTTCTGTTCCCATTCATTGCCGCTATCTTCAGGATTTCCAAACATCTCGACAAATCTGGCTTTGATGAGAGTTTCTAGTTCATCTAATTGAGTTTTTCTATCATCAATTAGTTTTTGAAGTTTATCAAGCCTCTCTACAATAGATTTCTGAGCAATGATGGAATGAATCCTAACCTTTCGATTAGATAATGTTGCTTTGTTCTGAGTCATTCCCATGACAGCCTTATTTGCACCTTCATCCCATCGCTGAGCCAACAATAAATAATATATATATTCAGGTAGCAACTCTGTAACATGCCTATCATGAAACGACATTATCGCCTCATTTGAATACATATCTTCACTTGTTATTGCTGTCTTACCAATAGAAAGTTTGAAACTCATTACAACGGTATTTGTAGGAATAACCGCAATTCCACTTTCATCTATTGCTTTTTGTGAAAGTAACTCTTTAGTCTCTGAAATATATTTTCCTGTCTTAGTTAAATCTGCTATAGATATCCATTTATACTCGCCATCACTCCAAAATTCAGCATTATTGCGTGATGGTGTCTTACCCATTTGAAGATTAAACAGGTCTGATAATTTGTACTCTGTTGTTTCTCCCACAAACCCAAATTGATTCAATTATCTTAGTGGATTTTTCCATTTTGGAAACAACCACTATTCTCAACAAATTACGCAATATACTTTTGATGCGAATTCTTCACATTAGTCTGATTTACAATTGCGTATTGCATTGTGGTATCTATTTGAGAATGACCTAGTATCTTCTGCACCTGTTCTATTGGCATTCCTTTATCAATAGCCCTTGTTGCCATTGTCCTTCTGAACTTATGTGGATGTATTTTGTTCAGTCCAAGGGATCTTCCAAGTTCTCGTATTCTTATCTCTACACCACTGATTTTCAGACGATTAAATGGGGCATCTAATGTCACAAATAAAGCAGGATTATTATCCGTTCGACTATCAAGATACCGCTGCAAATGTATCTTAGCCTTTGCATCAAAATAAACCTTGCGTTCTTTATCGCCCTTGCCAAATACGATACACTCACGTTGCTCCAAATCCAAATCTGAAATATCCAGATTCACCAATTCTCCCACCCTGATACCCGTAGAATAAAGCAAGTCTATGATGGCCAGATCCCGTAATTCTGTGCAATGATCTCGTAATTTTTCTATTGCCTCATCAGAGATAGTTTCTTTTACAACTGTCTTGGTCTTAATCTTATGAATCCTTCTCATCGGGCTCTTTAGAATATAATCCTCTTCCTCTAACCAAGAAAAGAAGCTTGAAATATTTCTTCTCACATTATCAATCGTTACTTTACTGCAATTATTAATTTTCTGATACCTAACTAGATAATTCCTGATCTGCTCCGTACTAATTTTCCGAACAGGGTTACTGATGTCTTTCAGGAAATGCTCTACCGTAACTCGATAATACTGAATTGTCCTATCAGAGCACCCTTCCATCTGCTTCGCATTTAGGAATCTGGTAATATACTCATCATTTGAAATATTTTCTCTTTGAGGTTCATTTTCCGATAATTCCTGCACTATAACTTCTTGTAGCTTCTTAAGCTGCTCAATGCTTAAAAACTCCGCCATTGCATTTACAATTCTTACAATCTTTTCTTCCATGTTGGTACATCCTTCCGTACCAACATCCTTCTCCAATGAAAATTTATAACCAGTTCTCTTCTATTTCATTTTTTAGTTTACCAAACAAGTCATAAAACGACTCCTTCGTCTGGTGAATAATATCCAAAGCAACCGCTTCATTATATGCATGTGCAACATTATTTCGTGCCTGCAAAGCGTCCAGCCAACTTTGTTCATCCACAATCATTCCCGCCTTATATGCTGTCTTTAATATGGTTCGTGGTGAACTAGTTGCACTTTCGGCAAATCCTGACTCTGTCAGTTTTTCTTTCATCATTTTCCATGCTTGCTCAAAGCAAATCTCATATAGTCCAACCAATCCTGTCAACTCGACATTGTTATATGGCTCTTCGTAACTATAAATATCTTTGAGATTGCGATAAGCATTACAAAAGTTTTCATATTTTTTCATATAACAAAACTCCCTCTCTTCGTATAGATTCTAGTAGTTCTTTTTGTACTCTCCCATCCAAATTAATGATATCAAATTCCAAAAGTATAGAAACCTCCTCATCCACCTGTACTGCAAATGCTGAGATATTTCCACCTTCTACGGCTAAATCTATATCACTCGTGCGCTTAAAATCCCCACGAGCTCTAGAACCAAAAAGAATTAGCTTCTTTATATCATTTTTGATAGCAATGGAAATAATATCCTGTTCAATCGAATCATCAATTCCTAAAATTTTCATACTCTCACCTATCCAAAATATTCCTGCATTAAACTATCAAATAATATTTGCATCTCATCAAGTGATTTCTGTACTTCAACCTTTAATTTGTCGACTTGGCTATTAAACTCAGAAAACTTCCGCTGAAGTTCTAATGGTGGCGCGATCATTTCAAACGATTTTATATCGCCAACATTTATATGAGGCGAAGCTGAGCCACTTATTCCCCTTAATGCATTACTCAAAAACGAATCACTATTCATTGCTGTACAAATGAACTCAGAAGTACACACCGATGAATCCGGAGATAAAAGCATTGATCTTTGTCCCAGCGCAACATTACAATTTCTATCGATGATAGCTGCAATTCCTAAAATTGCACCTTCTCTTGTATAAACTATATCTCCTTTTTCAGGTCGTTTTCTCTGAATTCTCTGATTAAATTCATCTTCAACGATATATTCGATTTCATCCCATAGAATTTTATTTTTCTTCACAACGGATGTTCGAATGCACATAAATCCAGTATCTTCACTAATGTAGTTTGGTGTAGAGTGCGGACAATCAACAATTGAATGACATAGCTGCTCTAAGGACCTCCTAGACCAATTCTTTTCATTTTGAATAGGATCACCAAACATCTCAACAAATCTGGCTTTGATAAGGATGTCTAATTCTTCCAACTGCTGTTTTCTAAGTTGAATTACAGAATAGACCTTTTCCAAACTACCAGCTAACTCAGTTTGTTTTTTCAACTCAATATCTGGCACCTTAATTTCTTCTAACACTTTGCGGCTAATAGCTTTAAATGTACTGCCTGTTCCCTGTAAATTTAACTCTTTATGTTTTCCTTTAAGTAGCCAATATATAAACCCAGAAGATACCTTGTCTTGATTTGGTGTGATTGCTGCCAAACCACGTCCGATGCAACATTCTTCTTTTGCATAATTCAATGCTCCAATAGGTGCTCTAACTGAAATTAGAATATCCTCAGCATGTGCAATTTTTGTTGGTGCATTACACCACTTTCTTGTAGTTGGATATTTTTCTCCAAAATCTGCATTTCCTTGAAAAAAAGGAATTCCATCCTCATTATCATTATAACTATCTGAATCTGGAGACTGTCCCATATTGATGTTACAAACATCTTTCAATTTCACAAACCCAAATTTATTACGATCATCAGCTGTTTGATATATCTTATCTATTTTATTCATATCTCTAATTTCGAATCCTTTAACTCAGGATTTTTCCTTTCCTTAATCTGCCTGTACCGAAACTAGGTAATTAATAAATGCACTGCATGATATCAACATAAATTTTGCCTCATCAAAAGTAGATGAAGGTCCTCCAATATCTCCTGCATGTCTAATTCCATTGGCATCTGAAGTGTATCCATATAATATATTAAAAGCAGATTTTAATCCCGAATGAATTTCTATTCCATTATCTTCAATTTTTTTAAGCATCTTACCAAGAGTAGCTTCTTTCCCTCTAATCCCAGTTATTTCTTCACAAATTGCTTCCACCGCACTAATACTTTCTTTTATTGAATTTTCATAATCAGGCTTTTCTCTGTTTGCCAAAAAACCATTGGCTTTGGACAAATGATCATATACAGATGAATATTTGCAGTTTAACGCATCTTCAATTGCGGTAATTTCATTTTCATCACTAATAGAGGTTAAAATTCCATCAATAAATCGATATCCAACATATTCTCTCTTAAAGATAATATTTACCATATCAAAGATTGAAGTCTCTCGATATCTATGATCATACTCATTATAATAATTATATCTTTCTGTTTCTTTTAAGTATTCATCCCAATATTGAGTAATAGCCTCTATCAATGTAAGTACATCATCATAGTCATCATTCTGAATAGTATTATTAATAATCATAAACACTTTATCATCATCATAAGTTTCTCTCTCATCAACAGGCGATGAATAAATTGTTCCCATCACAAATTTCAAAAAATCCTGAATTGGATGATTCCGATAATACAAATCATTTTTATAAACATTGGCATATAACTGACTAATCATATTTTGTAATTGAATTCTAGTCCTTTTGTCTATTTCTTTTAGTTGAATAATATCATTTTCCTTCTTTATACCATTTCTATCTGAAAAGCCATTTCTTTTGCTCACTTTCATATGATAAACCTCACTGCTGTCCTAATAATAGTTCCAATTCTTCCATATCTTTAGCGATTTCTTTATCCAAAGCCTTAATGTTAGCCAGAATCTCTGATGTTGCAGGATACTCAATTTTTTCATATTCTACCTGTTTATACTTGTTGATAGACAAGTCATATCCGTTATCCACGATTTCCTGCTTCGGTACCATAAATGACTGTTCGGTACGTTTTCTATCAATTTCCTGCTCACGATTCTTAAATCTCTTGATGATATCAGGGATATCATTTTCAGACACAGCAGTTCTCTTATCATCAAGACTGAAGCCATCAGCCTTCATATCATAGAACCACACATTATCCGTTCCACCATGCTCTGTTTTAGTAAATACCAGAATAGCGGTAGATACACCGGCATATGGTTTAAACACACCGGAAGGCATGGAAATAACAGCCTCCAATCTCTGATTTTCTACAATCTCTGTTCTGATATCCTTATGCGCTTTAGAAGATCCAAAAAGCACTCCATCCGGTACAATACAAGCACATCTTCCACCAATCTTTAAGATACGAAGGAACAAGGTAAGGAATAATAATTCTGTTTTCTTTGTCTTACATACCTTAAGCAAATCTCCTGAAACTGACTCTGCATCCAGACTTCCCTTAAAAGGTGGATTGGCGAGTACCAACGAATACTTGTCCTTATCTTGATTTTGATCAGACAGACTGTCTCTATATTCGATAAAAGGATTGTCAATTCCATGTGTCATCATATTCATGGCACCGATACGAAGCATGGTTCTATCCATGTCATATCCATAAAACATGTGATTCATATAATGATCTTTTTTCTGCTTATCGAAGAAAATCTCATCCTTCTTATTCGCCTTCAAATACTCGCCGGCAGCAACCAGGAATCCTGATGTACCACAAGCCGGATCACAGATTACTTCATCACTTGATGGATCCATCATTTCCACCATCATACGGATGATATGTCTTGGAGTTCTAAACTGACCATTCAGACCAGATTGTGCAATCTTTGACAAGAGGTACTCGTATACATCTCCTCTTACATCTGCTGTCTGGATTTCATTCATCATCTTATAGATTTCATCCAGTGAATCCACCACCTTGGATAATAAAAGTGGTGTAGGGAGTTTAAAAATTGCATCATCCATGTACTTAGAATATGCACTATTCTTATCTGCATGTAATGTCTTGATAAATGGGAATACCCACTCCTGCATCACGGAATACATACGATCTGCAGGGAAATCATGGAATACAGACCACTTAAGCTGTAAACCATCAATGGTTCTTTCACCAATCTTTACCTCATCAGAAAAGATACTCCTATATGGCAGGCCTAGCATTGCACTTTCCTTCGCTCTTGTATTATCCGAATCGTCCAAATCATGGATAAACATCAGATACGTAATCTGTTCAATTACTTCCAAAGGATTTACCAATCCGCCTGCTGCAAAAATATCCCATAAACCATCAATCTTATTTTTTAATTCTCCTGTAATCATCTTAATAATCGTTCCTTTCTTCGAAGCTTGGCATTTTGCATTTACTCTGCTTTCCACACATATTTTGTGTATCGGCCTCCACCTATTTTTTCTATTTCTCCTGCTTTCAACAAATCTGCCAATGCTCTTTGTACCGTGGTATCACTGATATCCGGATTCATCTCTAAAAGCTCTGATTTTGTAATGGTGCCAATATGATTTTTAATCATCTCTCTGATGCGATCAGCCTTCGATATGTTAGGATCCGTTAATAGCTTTACCCTTGTTTCAAATTCCTTGTAGGCACTTACAATAACTCCAAGCATATAATTTACAAAAGGCTTGTAATCATTCTTGTTTTCATGCCAGTTGATTGAGCTGTCCTGCAATGCTTCATAATAGGTTTCTTTAGACTCTTCAATGATTTTTTCAATACTGACATACTTACCAACGATAAACCCTGACTGATAAAGTAATAATAATGTCAGCAATCGGCTCATTCTACCATTTCCATCATTGAATGGATGGATGCACAAAAAGTCTAGGATAAACATCATATCCAAAATTAATGGATCCACTATTTCCTTAGCATCTCGGAATGAGTTGCACAATTCATCGATTGCATCTGGTGTCTCCCAAGCTGCTACTGGCATAAATCTCACATGTTGATTTCCTTCTGCATCCATCTCTCGAATGATATTATCACCAGTCTTAAAGGTTCCGCCTTCCGTGTTTCCCAGGAACTTATACAAATCTCTGTGTAGCTGCAAAAGATAATTTGCATTAATTGGAATATAGTCATAATTTTCATGAATTGTATTAAGGACATCTCTATATCCAGCTATCTCAGACTCATCTCTATTTCTTGGAGTGGTCTTTGCCTGCACAAGATTTTTCAGGCGATCATCCGCTGTAGAAATACCTTCTATGCGGTTAGAAGCCTCTGTACTTTGGATCTTGGCTATTTCTACCAGTTCCCTTAATTCATCCTGATGAGCTTCAATAAATAGCCTCTGTTCTCCCTTATATTCGCTTATCAATGTAAGTTTACGCACAATCTCAGGAGATAGTAATTTTTCCCATGTGTCTTTATAGTTATACTCTCTCATTCAATTACCTCATCAGCTTTTTAATTTAGTCATTTATGGTTTATACAACTAAATTTACTATATACATGATATTCTTTTTTAATTATGTCGTCAATAGTTTTAATTTAGTCGTTTTTTGTTGTTTTGACTAAATTAAATTTCAAAATGACTATATTAAAAAAATCCGACTAATTTCACCTAAACAGGTCAAAAAGGTCAGTTTCTTAGCAGGATTTATCGAGGGTAGTCCGGTCACTTTTCAAAAATGGGGGGGGTACAATGAGGGTACAAACGCAATTGTCAGTGCCCCCTAAAGCCTTGATTTTCCTGCAAGCAATAGACTGTTTGCATGTGCCGTTTTTTCCTCCGGCAAGGTCTCCATTGATGATTCTTTTCCAATTATCAGAATAGGTCACCTGTAGATTATCGCCGCAACCGTCAAGGACATCTGCGACAATAACACCTTCGGGATACTCGTTCATAATCTTATAGCAGTTCCATCTGCATAGATTTCGTTATGTGATATATTTCGCTCTTATGTTATAAAAACACCACCTCAACAATCTCTTGTCAATAAAAATGTGCGAAATATACCACGCGGATTATAAAGAAAAAGATGCCTGCCAACTGGCACAGCACCTCTCTTTATCCGACATAGATATTTCCATCTATTATAATAATTCCTGTTCTATACTAAGGACATCTGGAAAAATCAGCTTTGCGCCCTTTCTCTGCAACGCTAATACTTTCCCTGCCTTATCCTTCAATTCCTTTTCCAATCTACCATCAACACGAACTGGTATATTGGCAGCAGAGTCCAAATACTCATTTTTCATATATTTTTCTGTAATCGGACACATATTTTGAATCAAAAAAGCCTTCTCATGACCAAGTACTTCTCCAAAAACAATTGTATCGCACCTATGGTACTTTTGCATTTTCTTATTATAAATCCCCTTAAATTTAGAAACCTGTGACGAAAACGGAATCATCCAAAATAGCTGAGTATTACTATCCTGGAATGCGTAAAAACATGGTCTGTCATGCAACTGTCCATTTACTTTTTCCTTATTCTGCATCAAATAAGGATCTGGAAAATCCTTAAAGTACTGATCATCAATATAATAAAAATGTCCTATTTCCATTTCTTCTCCTATCGTTAAAAAGAGGCCCCATCCTCTCGAATGGAACCTCAAAACATTTGAACTCGACCTTTTCTAAGTCGCATATCGAGTAGCGACAAACATTTGAACTCGACCTTGTTTGAGTTGCATATCGAGTAGCAACAAACATTTGCAGTAATCTCTTACTGTACTTAAAATATACATCCAAATGAGCCGCTTGTCAATGTCAAAATAAGTTCAAATCGCAGCTTATGGCTGCATTAATATTATATGTTCATATCCAATTAGATATTCATTTTACACGATACTGCTGAACATTTCAACGATTGCACACTATATAACGATAGCCCTTACATTCTAACGATTGCTACTACCGTTAAAATTTGTACTTCTACATCGGCTTGTTTGCATTCCCTCATTCGTAGTATTACCGTAGTCCCTTACTACTACACTTGCCACGATATACCCAAGTAATGCCCCCTAAAGCCTTGATTTTACTGACTTTCCATAGCCCTGCCGTGGCATACGAATAAAACTCGAATTGATGTCATAATATACCTCCTGCTGACAAGAAATGCCCTGTTTTGCAAGGTTTCTTGGGTATTTTGTGAATTACTCTGAAAATGCAGAAGGATCTTTCATCCAATCGTAGAATCGTTTGCGAATTTTTTTCAATTCATCTTTAGCACCAGGAATCTCTTCCAATTTTACTAAGTGCATAACTTTTATCCCCATCATCTCATAGGTAATCTTGTTTCGACATTCTAACCCGACGTTTCGGTTTCATATATGACCATATAAGAAAACAAAAAATCCAGTGCCTACAACAGCTTCCTAAGAATCTGTATAAACACTGGATTTATAACTCAGCAGTCCGTACGGGAATCGAACCCGTGTTTCCGCCGTGAGAGGGCGGCGTCTTAACCGCTTGACCAACGAACCATGCATTATAATAGCATACACCCCACGCTTCGTCAAGCATATTTTTCATATTTTTCAAAAATATTCAAACAAATTCGAAAATAAGACTTTTCCCTCTTTTTTAATTAATCCTCATAACCGTTTGGATTGTTCTTCTGCCATCTCCAGGAATCTGCGCACATTTCCTTAATTCCGTACTGCGCTTTCCAGCCAAGTTCACGTTCTGCCTTACCCGGGTCACAGTAACAGGTTGCAATATCGCCAGGACGGCGAGGCTTGATGCTGTATGGAATCTTAATGCCGTTTGCTTCCTCAAAATTCTTTACGATATCAAGCACGCTGTAGCCGTGTCCGGTACCAAGGTTGTAAATGCAAAGTCCGGCGTTCTCTTCGATCTTCTTTAATGCCTTTACATGTCCGTTTGCCAGATCAACAACGTGGATATAATCGCGCACACCGGTTCCATCCGGAGTATCATAATCGTTTCCGAATACACCGAGTTCTTTTAACTTTCCAACTGCAACCTGTGTAATGTAAGGCATCAGGTTGTTCGGGATGCCGTTTGGATTCTCCCCCATGGTTCCGCTTGGATGTGCTCCGATTGGATTGAAGTAGCGAAGCAGGATCACATTCCACTCATTATCTGCCTTGTAGATATCTGATAAAATCTGCTCCAGCATGGACTTTGTCCATCCGTAAGGATTGGTACACTGTCCCTTCGGGCAGTTCTCGGTAATCGGAATTTCTGCCGGATCGCCGTATACGGTTGCAGATGAAGAGAAAATGATGTTCTTGCATCCGTTCTGACGCATCACATCAACCAGTGTTAAAGTTCCTGCAATGTTGTTATTGTAATACTCCCAAGGCTTTGCCACAGACTCTCCGACAGCCTTCAGTCCTGCAAAATGAATACAGCTGTCAATCTTCTGCTCTGCAAAAATTTTATTTAAGATGTCACGGTCAAGGATATCTCCTTTATAAAATGTAACTTTCTTTCCGGTCAGTGCCTCCACACGATCCAGTGACTTTTCTGAAGCGTTTGACAGATTATCCAGAACAACGACATCATATCCCGCATTCTGCAGTTCCACACAGGTATGACTTCCGATATAGCCTGCTCCACCAGTAACTAAAATTGCCATAATTCCACTCTCCCTTTCTGTGCTTTTGTTTTCTTCTGATACCCCTATTCTATCGCTCCCGGCTCTTAATGTACAGAACCAAATGTAGAAAAAACATGTAAAAATGTTGCATGTGCATAAAAAAACGTATAAACTCAATACTAGAATCGTGTAAGGAGCATTTCCAATGAATGATCAATATAAAAATTCCTACAAAGCAACTGCAAAAGAACTCGTTTCCCTGTCGGTCTATAATGTCGGATACCAACTATGCGATGCCGGCTATCAGTGGGGTCCCGGAATCCGCGACCACTACCTGATTCACTATGTGATCTCGGGAAAAGGCACATACGAAGTCAACAACGAAACCCATTTTCTTTCTGCCGAAGATGCCTTTCTTGTGTATCCGAATACGGAGATCATCTACCGTGCCGATGCAAAAACGCCATGGGAATATGCATGGGTCGGATTTACCGGAAGTGACGCTGCCACAATTCTGCAGGCAACCGATTTTTCCCGCAAACATCCATGTATTCATGCAGTTCCCAACGGCGAAGAAGTCAAACGTCAGCTTCTGCATATCTATGATGCCAGAGGAAACGGATTTGAACATGCCGTTGAAATGACCGGCCGGCTCTATACCACGCTGGCGCTCTTTCTAAAATCTTCCACCCAAAAAGAAACGCAGCTGACAGCCGCAACCTACGTCCAGAAAAGTATCGAATATATCAGCGCCAATTACTCCTACCCGATCACAGTGGAAGATATTGCCGCCTACGTCGGTTTAAGCCGCAGCCATCTGTTCCGTTCCTTTGAACTGGTGCTGCAGCAGTCCCCAAAAGAATACCTCACGGATTTTCGCATGAAACAGGCATGCTATCTGTTGGAACACTCAAATCTTTCGATCACCGCCATTGCAAATTCCGTCGGATTTGATAATGGGCTGTATTTTTCAAAAACCTTTCATAAGAAAAAAGGGGCCTCTCCCAAAGCTTATCGCATAAAAATAAGAGGGACAGAATAATTTTTGCCCCTCTTTTCTTCTAATGCCACGGAAACGTGAACATTCCATAAATATAAATAAATAAAATCCCTACAGGCACAAAATAACAGAACAGCGGTTTCATCCATGCCTTGATTTTTAAGCCTTTTCCCGCATTGGCCTCCTGCAGGAAATTGTTCCACCCCCATCCCCGGCGTGTACAGCAAAACAGCGCCAGTATCAGTGAGCCGAGCGGCATCGCATTGTTAGACACAATAAAATCCCACAAATCCAGCCATGCCGTGCCTTTTGCAAACGGCTGAAAACGAATCAGACTGTACCCCAGCGCCGTTGTCAATGCCACAAGAAACGTCCCAATCCCGCAGGCAATACATCCCACCGGACGTGACCAGCCCGTCAGTTCCCGGATCATGGCAAGCAGATTCTCACATACTCCAAATACCGTTGACATGGCAGCAAACACCATGAACAGGAAAAACAGCGCACCCCACCAGCGTCCACCCTGCATATGGTTAAACACACTCGCCATCGTATCAAACAAAAGGCTTGGTCCCGCAGTCACTTCAAGATTATAGGTATCGCAGGCAGGAAACATAATCATGCCTGCAACAACTGCTACAAACGTATCTAAAACAATGATATTTACGGATTCTCCCAAAAGGGAACGCTCTTTCCCGATGTAGCTTCCAAAGATCGCCATGCCACCCATACCGACCGACAACGTGAAAAACGCCTGATTCATTGCTTTTACAATCATTGTACCTGATATTTTGGAAAGGTCCGGAATCAGATAAAAAGCCAGCCCATCCTTTGCGCCGGAAAGCGTAAAACTGTGGATCGCCAACACCAGCATCAGCACCAGAAGCGCCGACATCATATATTTGGTAATGCGTTCAAGGCCTCCCTGCAGCCGGAAACTCAAAATCACAAATGTAATCACAACCGTGATCAACAGGTAACCAACATTTACGGATGGTGTTGTGATCATTTTTTCAAATCCCAAATCCGCATTCTGACCGGTAAGAAACTTCACAAAATAATAAATAATCCAGCCTGCAACAACGGAATAAAACGCGATCAGTGCAATATTTCCAATCAGACACACAATCCCCGGAATTTTCCATTTGCGTTTTCCGGAAAGTTTCTCATACATATACAAGGGACTTGTCTGTGCCGCACGTCCTACGGAAAGTTCCATCACCATTGCCGGAAGCCCTAAAATGAGCAGACAGATCACATAGACAAGCATGAAACTGCCACCGCCGTTTTGTCCGCACATCCAGGGAAACTTCCATACATTTCCGCATCCGATTGCACATCCTGCCGAGAGCATAATAAACCCAAGTCTGCTTCCGAGCTGTTCTCTTTTTTCCATTGTTTCCAATACCTTTCCCCGTATATTTTTCAAAAAACTCCGGACAAACAACTTGTCCGGAGTTTTCTACCCAACATTTTTCCGATGACTAAGCTAATGCTTTCTTTGCAACTTCTGCAAGCTTTGCAAAACCTGCTGCATCTGTAACAGCCATGTCAGCTAATACCTTACGGTTTAAATCAGCTCCAGCTACCTTTAATCCGTGCATGAACTGGCTGTAAGAAAGTCCGTTCATACGAGCTGCTGCGTTGATACGAGCAATCCATAACTGACGGAACTGTCTCTTTCTCTCTTTACGTCCAGAATAAGAACTTGTTAAGGCTCTCATTACGGACTGCTTAGCTACACGATACTGCTTGGAACGAGCTCCTCTGTATCCCTTTGCTAACTTTAAAGTTCTGTTATGTCTTTTCTTAGCGCCTAATCCGCCTTTAACTCTTGCCATTTCCTATATCCTCCTTAACAAATCTTAGATGTATGGTAAAATCTTCTTCATGTTCTTGATGTTTGTCTGATCCATCATTGCTGCTTTTCTGAGATTTCTCTTATTCTTTGTTGTTTTCTTTGTTAAGATATGTCTTCTGTAAGCCTTGTTTCTCTTTAACTTTCCGGTTCCGGTTGCTTTGAAACGCTTTGCTGCTGCTCTGTTTGTCTTAATTTTTGGCATTGTGTATTCCTCCTTAATAAATGTTATCTCTTCTCTGCCAACACCATACCGATGCTTCTTCCCTCGATCTTCGGTGCTTTTTCCACTACTGCGATATCGGAAAGCTGCTCAGCAAGATCATCTAAGATGTGCTTACTGCTGTTCATATGTGCCATCTCGCGACCACGGAAACGAAGTGTGATCTTGACTTTATTGCCTTTTGCGAGGAACTTCTTTGCAGCGTTCATCTTGGTGTTCAAATCATTGGTGTCAATGTTTGGTGACAGGCGGATTTCTTTTAATTCCACTGTCTTCTGCTTCTTCTTTGCATCCTTTTCCTTACGTGCAAGATCATAACGATACTTACCGTAATCAATTACCTTGCATACAGGCGGCTTTGCATTCGGAGCAATCTTGACAAGGTCAAGACCGGCTTCATCTGCAATTTTCTGTGCCTCTCTGGATGAGACAACACCAATCTGCTCGCCATCCGGTCCGATCAGACGAACCTCTCTGTCTCTGATCTGTTCGTTAATCATTAATTCGCTAATGGTTTTGTACCTCCAATAAAAAATAGTGGATAGGCAGACTATCCACTATTACATCTAACATTCATATAACATGCTAAAAGTATGAACACTAAGTCGCCCGATTGCGCTTAGGTGAGAGTGGATACTCTACTTGTTTCTTAACAACCATTTGACTATACCACCTGATTACGGTATTGTCAACTGTTTTCTGTAAATTTATTCCGCCGGTTCTGCCGGAATAAACAGCCGCTGGTTATTTCCCGGATTCTGATCCGGCACTGCTGCTTTTGCCTCCGCACAAAACTGCTCCTGTGAGTTTATCAGAACCTTGCCCCGCTTGTCAAGTTTTTCATAAGTACCATCCGGCTGCATCACACGCGCTTTCACATTATCTTCCAGTTCCACATGCAGAATATGCAGTGCTTTTTCTTTGAGTTCCTCCTCAATCACCGGGAAAACAATCTCTACACGCCGGTCAAGATTTCGCGGCATCCAGTCCGCACTTCCCATAAATACTTCCGGATTGCCGTCATTATAAAAATAGAAAATACGGCTGTGCTCCAGAAAATTTCCCACAATGGAACGCACGGAAATATTCTCACTCACTCCAGGAATTCCGACGCGCAGACAGCAGATTCCGCGCACGATCAGATCAATCTTTACACCGCTTGCAGATGCCTCATACAGTGCCGCAATAATGCCCGGATCACAGAGGGAATTCATTTTTGCCACGATACGGGCTTCCCTTCCCTGCTGCGCGTTTTTTGTTTCCCTACCAATCAGCCGCAAAAATTTATCCCGCAGCCAGTATGGTGCCAGCACCAGTTCATTCCATGCCAGCGGTTCGGAATATCCGGATAACATATTAAATACCGCTGTGGCATCCTCCCCAATCGACTCTTTGCAGGTAAAGATTCCACAGTCCGTATATAATTTTGCCGTCGAATCGTTATAGTTTCCGGTTCCCAGATGAACATAGCGGCGGATTCCGTCCTCTTCCCGGCGGACCACCAGTGCGATCTTGCTGTGTGTTTTAAGGCCAACGAGACCATAGATCACATGACAGCCTGCCTGTTCCAGTTTTTTCGCCCATACAATGTTGTGCTCCTCATCGAAACGGGCTTTCAGCTCAACCAGAACCGACACCTGCTTGCCGTTTTCCGCTGCCTGTGCCAGACTGCTGATAATCGGGGAATTTCCGCTGACACGATACAGTGTCTGTTTAATCGCCAGGACATCCGGATCTTTGGATGCCTGCCGGATGAAATCCACAACCGGATCAAAGGTTTCGTATGGATGATGCAGAAAAATATCCCCTTTGCGGATTGCGGCAAAAATGTCACTTCCCGGTGTAATTTCCGGCACCTGCTGCGGCGTATACGGTTTATAGCGGAGATGGTCATATCCGTCAATCCCATACATTTTCATTAAAAAAGTCAGATCAATCGGTCCTGCAATCTGAAAAATATCCTCATCCGATACTTTCAGCTCGGTCTTTAAAAATTTCAGAAGCTTTTTGTCTACCTTCTCTTCAATTTCCAGACGGATAACTTCTCCCCACTGACGCATCTTTAATTTGTTTTCAATCTCTTTCAGCAAATCTGATGCCTCATCCTCATCAATTGTCAGATCTGCGTTTCGCATGATCCGGTACGGATATGCACACAATACCTTGTAATTGGAAAACAATATGCCGATGTTGCGTTCTATGATCTGCTCGAGGAGAATAAACGATTTTGTCTCCCCTTCGCTTGGAATCTGTACCAGACGCGGCAGAACACTTGGCACCTGCACGGTCGCAAACACGGTCTCATCCTCCGTTTTCTTTCCGGTCAGAAGTGCTGCAATATTCAATGTTTTATTGCGGATCAGCGGGAACGGACGCGATGCATCCACAGCCATCGGAGTAAGTACCGGATATACATTTTCCATAAAATAGCGATCCACAAAACGCGCCTGTTCCTCACTCAGATCTTCATGCGCATCCAGAAGATAAATCCCTTCTTTGTGCAGAAGCGGCATCAGGGAACGGCTGAATGTACTGTACTGGATATTGACCAGCTCCCTTGCCTGTTTATTGATGGCGGAAAGCTGCTCCGTTGCGGTCATTCCGGCGATATCACGCTTTTTATATTTTGCATGTACCATATCCTTTAAGGATGCCACCCTTACCATGAAAAATTCATCCAGATTGGAAGAGGTAATACTGACAAATTTCAACCGCTCCAAAAGCGGAATGGATTTATCCCTTGCTTCACTTAATACACGCTGGTCAAACTTAATCCAGCTGAGTTCACGGTTTTCATAATATGCCGGATCTTTAAAATCTATTTTTGTGTCCATAAAAGCCCTCCGATCTAATAGTTATAAATACGCTTCTCTTTTAAAACAGGTTTCATGCTGTATACATTTTCAAAATAAGAGGTCTTTGCGTCAAACAATGCCTGTTCCAGCGCAATATCCTCAAATGCCTCGACCGTAATCACGAGTTTTCTCTCCCTTACCGCGATCCGGATATTTTTAAATTTCTGTTTGTGGCTCTGATCCAATGCATTTGCCACACGAAGAATTGCCGAAAGTTTTGCCACGCAAAGATATTCTTCCTGACTCAGCACATCGGCGACTTCCTCATACGGATCCAGCGGAAGAGTATTGTAGCGCACGATCTGTGCAACAATCTCCCGCTCCTGATGGGTCAGTCCGATAATCTCCGAAGACATGATAATATGATACGTGCTCTCCGATGCTTCCGCAAAGCTGACATACTTTCCACAGTCATGCAGGATTGTAGCCACCTGAAGCAGCAGACGCGCTCGCTTTCCAAGTCCGTGTTCCTGTTTCATCGCATCAAAAATCTTAATGGATAGCTTGGAAAGTGTCTGAATGTGTGGAGAAAAACTGTGGTAATGCTCCGATAAAAATGTGGCCGCCGAAATGACATCCGCATCAAAATCATGTGTCGATGCCAGCAGTTTATTGTGCTGTGCATAATCAAATGCCATACCATCCTGAATGTTTGCTCCCGGCACCCATACCTCTTTTGGATTCACATTCTGTGCCATCATCTTATACAGCACAAGTGCCGGAATGATCAGCGGTTCCCTCTCATCTGAAAGATTTAATTCCGCTGTGATCTCCTCCAGCGTTTTTTTGAGCAGTTTATCGATAAATTTAGAGAATTTATCCAGCTTTACCTGACGGCTTTTTCCGCCTTTTTCCTCAATCTTTTTCACCAAACCGCCGGCATAGTCACTGATCAGGATCAGATAATCGACCGGGGCATTCATATACATGGCACGGAATCCCTCGAGTTTTTTATTGACATATTCCTCAATTTGGTTTTCATACATTTTCAGGGAGTATCCGCGGTCTCCAAGCAGATTCCGCAGGCGCATAATGCCTGTTTCCATGTGTTGTGTCGTGATCATTTTCCCGTCACGGAATAATGTGATCTGCACACTCGCCCCGCCGACATCCACGACTGCTGCACTCGTCTTTATCATCTCCTCAAACACCGGACTGCCAGCCACCGCTTTATAACTGATAAAACGGTGTTCCGAGTTGCTTAACACCTTTACCCGGAATCCGGTTCTAAGATAAATCTGGTCAAGGACAAATATCTCATTTGTGGTATCCCGGAGTGCGGCTGCTGCACAGACTTCATAACTGTCTACCTTGTAGCTTTCCATAATCTCTTTAAACTGCGCCAGTGTTTCACAAAGTTCTTCCACCTGCTCATATCCGATTGTCCCTGTACCATAAGTGCCTTTTCCCAGTTCCTGCCGGGACCGGATGTGATCCACCTCATGAAACTTTTTTCTGTTTGTAAACTCAAATACCTTCAGGCTCACATCGTATGTGCCAATATAAATTGCTGCAAATGTGTGAATTGCCATACGCCCACCTTCTTTCACCAATTCTGACTAATACGTACCAAGAATCCGGAATGCAATTGTTTCGTCCCGAAGTCCGCGCAGCGCATTCTGCACTGCATGATCCTCAAATCTTCCCTCAAAATCAACAAAGAAACGATATTCCCAGTTTTTATTCTGTAACGGACGTGACTGGATATTTGTCATATTCAGTCCATTATAAATAAAATGCGACAGTGCATGATATAAAGCACCGCTTTCGTGATTGATCTCAAAACAGATGCTGATCCGGTCTGCCTGATCGGTATATACTTTTTTCCCTGTCACAACAATAAACCGGGTCGAATTATTTTTATTATTCTGAATGGAATTGCGTAATACTTTCAACCCATAAATCTGGGCATTTTTTGCACTGGCAATCGCCGCCTGGGAAATCTCCCCATCCTCTTTGACCTTCTTGGCTGCAACGGCATTATTGCTGACACTGAATTTTTCCCAGTCCGCATGACTGTCCAGAAATTCACTGCACTGCATCAGTGACTGTTTGTGCGAATACACGGTACGGATATCTCTCTCATCCGCATCTTCCAGTCCTAAAAGTGCATGATCAATACGGATGATCTGCTCCCCGACAATATAATTATCATATTCCACCAGAAGATCATAATTTTCCGAGACAATTCCTGCCGAAGAATTCTCGATCGGGAGTACCGCATAATCCGCTTCCCCGTTCTTAATGGCCTCCATGGCATCTTTCCAGCTCTCCACATGGAAATTATTGCAGTTTTCTCCAAAAAACTGTTCCATGGCAAGCTGGCTGTAGGCACCTTCGAGTCCCTGAAAAACAATCCTTGCATTGGAATAATCCAGCGTGTGAATCGGCTCAAACTCCTGCGGAGGCATAATTCCATGCTCCGTCAGCAGTTTATACTGTTTCTTACGGCTCATCGCCATGATCTGCTCAAAAAGTTCACGGATTCCGTGTCTGGTAAAATCACTTTCCGCTTTTTTCTGCAGCGTTGCCAGCTTGGATTCCTCTCTCTCCTTGTCAAAAATCTGCTTCCCGGTATTTATTTTGTATTCAGCCACATCCGAGGTCAGTTTCATCCGTTCCTCATAGAGTTTTACGATCTGTTCGTCAATTTTATCAATATCTTTTCGGATATCTAGTAAATCTTTCATATAGCGCTCCTTCATGATTTATGATAAAATTTTATAACACAAAGGTATAAAAGGCAAGATACAACTTACCAAGGAGGACTCGATATTATGAAAAAACGTTTGCCCATAATTATAATTGCTGTTCTGGTCGTAGTATTTGCAGGACTGGGCTTTTACAGCCATCAGAAAAGTAAGATCAAATACAACACAAGCTATGTCAACGGAAATACTGCTGGAAACCTTTACAATGCCGGCTTGTTTTGTGAGAAAAACGGAACCGTTTATTTTGCCAATCCGGATGACGATTACCGGCTGTATTCCATGGATACAAACGGCAATCATCTGAAAAAACTCAGTTATGACCGTGTCATGTATATCAACGCCGATGACCATTATGTATACTATGTACGCAATAATGAAAATAATGGAACCGGATTTGATTTCTTCTCCTACGCAAGAAACAGTCTGTGCAGAATTGACCAGAATGGAGAAAACACTAAAATTTTAGACAAAGATCCCTGCCTGTATGCCTCGCTTGTCGGAAACTACATTTATTATCTGCACTATGATGACAAGGATGCTACAACGCTTTACAAGATCGGAATCGATGGCGAAGGACGCAAAAAAGTATATTCGCCTTACATTTTTACATGCAGCACGCTGGGTCAGTATATTTATACCAGCGGAACCGAAAGTGACGGTGCCATCTATCAGCTGGATACCGCCAGTGACAGTTTAAGCAAAGTCTATGAATGTAATTCTTTCAAACCGATTGTAACCAGTGATGACAATGTCTATTATATGGATGTGGATCAGAACAACGCCCTGGTACATACCAATATGAAATCCGGTCATCCGGTTACACTTACCAAGGACAGTCTGGATCTCTACAATGTATACGGAAGCAGTATTTTTTATCAGCGCTATTCCGAAGACAATCCGGCCCTTTGTATGATCAAAAATGACGGCAGTGGATATCAGGAACTGGCACAGGGCAATTACTCCAATATCAACGTCACTTCCAGTTACATCTATTTTACCGATTTTAAGACAAAAGAAATGTTCTGTACACCGACCGATCATCCGGGAACACTCACCGCTTTCCATCCCGGCGTTATCAAAAAATAAATTTATAAGACTGTAAAAGAGGAGGAACCCAAAAATGCGGTTCCTCCTCTTTTGTTTTTCAAAACTTCCATAACATTACGCGCCAAAATCAAACAGGGAAAGCTGATTGGATTCCGGCATATCGCCAAACAATCCCAGATCACTCATCAGTTCTATTGTTGTCTTTGATACTTTTGTCCGTTCCCTAAAATCATCCTTGGAAAGAAAAATTCCGTCTTTTGCCGCTTCTGCAATCGCAACTGCCGCATTATCGCCAAGTCCGTCAATCGTATTGAGCGCCGGCAGCAGTTTTCCATCCACAATCTGAAAATGATGCGGTTCTGACTTATAGATATCCAGCGGAAGAAATTCAAATCCTCTGGCATACATTTCCTGTACCAGACGCATATCTTTGTAGGTATCCTGCTCTTTTTTGGAGAGCTCGTCCTTGCGCTTTTCGTACTCATGCATATATCCTTCCAGTTTTTCTTTTCCCTGACACATCAGCTCATAACTGAAAGCGGTCGCACGGATAGAAAAATATGCTGCATAGTAAGCCAGCGGATAAAACACTTTACAGTAGGCAATGCGCCATGCCATCATAACATACGCGGCTGCATGGGCTTTCGGGAACATGTACTTAATCTTCTCACAGGACCAGATATACCAGTCCGGTACATTGTGATCAATCATATCCTGCTTCCATTCCGGCCATTTGTCGCATTTTCCTTTTGCCACAATTCCCTTCCGGACATTCTCCATAATCTTAAACGATTCCTCGGAATCCAGTCCCATGCCAATCAGATAGATCATGATATCATCCCTTGTACAGATGGCGGTAGAAATCGTTGCCTTCTTTTCCTGAATCAGTGTCTGTGCATTGCCAAGCCATACGTCCGTACCATGGGACAGCCCTGCAATACGCACCAGATCCGAAAATTCTTTTGGCTGTGTATCAATTAACATGCCCATGGCAAAGTCTGTACCAAACTCCGGGATACCCAATGCCCCCAGCTGACAGTTCACCAGATCATCCGGCGTGATGCCAAGTGCGGAAGTATCCTGAAACAGCGACATGACAGCCTTATCATCCAGCGGGATCTGCGTCGGATCTACGCCCGTCAGATCCTGCAGCATACGGATCATGGTAGGATCATCGTGTCCGAGAATATCAAGTTTCAGCAGATTATGGTCAATCGAGTGATAATCAAAATGTGTGGTCGTAATATCGACCGTCATATCATTTGCCGGATGCTGAACCGGGGTAAATGTATAAATCTGTTCCCCCATCGGAAGAACAACGATACCACCCGGATGCTGTCCCGTAGTACGACGCACCCCGACACATCCAAGTACGATCCGGTCAATTTCACAGTTTCTCTTATGTACGCCGCGCTCTTCATAATAATTTTTGACATAACCGAATGCCGTCTTATCCGCCAGCGTACCGATCGTTCCTGCCTTAAAGGTCTGTCCCTCCCCGAAGATAACTTCGGTGTATTTATGTGCCTTACTCTGGTACTCTCCGGAAAAGTTCAGGTCGATATCCGGCTCTTTATTTCCCTTAAATCCCAGGAACGTCTCAAACGGAATATCAAACCCTTCTTTGGAAAGCGGTTTTCCGCAGCGCGGACAGAGCTTATCCGGCATATCACATCCGCTTCGGCCGGAAAAAGATTTTACCAGATCCGAATCAAAATCGCTGTACTGGCAATGTTTGCACAGATAATGCGCATGCAGCGGGTTCACCTCCGTAATACCGGACATTGTCGCAACGAAAGAACTTCCGACCGATCCACGCGATCCGACCAGGTAGCCGTCTTCGTTGGATTTCCAAACCAGCTTCTGCGCAATGATATACATCACAGCATACCCATTGCTGATAATGGAATTTAATTCCCGGTCTAAACGTTCCTGCACAATTTCCGGCAGTGGATCTCCATACATTTTATGTGCTTTGTTGTAACAGATGTCACGCAGCATCTGGTCCGAATTTTCAATGACCGGCGGACACTTATCCGGACGAACGGGAGAAATTTTTTCGCACATATCCGCAATCCGGTTTGTGTTTGTAATAACAACCTCTTCTGCTTTTTCACTTCCAAGATAGGCAAATTCTTTCAGCATCTCTTCCGTCGTCCGCAGAAAAAGGGGAGCCTGCTCATCCGCATCTTTAAATCCCTGCCCTGCCATGATAATTCTCCGGTAAATTTCATCCTCCGGATCTAAAAAATGCACATCACAGGTTGCCACCACCGGCTTATGGAACTGTTCACCGAGCCGGACAATCTTTTTATTGATCTCAATCAGATCGTCATTGGACGCAACCGGAGAATCTTCATCTCTTACAAGAAATGCATTGTTTCCGAGCGGCTGGATTTCCAGATAATCATAAAAGTTTACCAGTCTAGAAATTTCTTCCTCCGGACGGCCATTTAAAATTGCCCGGTACAACTCTCCCGCTTCGCAGGCAGACCCGATCAGAAGTCCATCCCGGTACCTGATAAATTCACTCTTCGGAATTCTCGGACGCCGGTGATAATATTTGATATGCGCCAGCGAAATCAGCTTATACAGGTTTGTCCGCCCCTGATCGCAGGTGGCAAGAATGATCGCATGATAAGTCGGCATCTTTTGTACATTCTGCACCGATGAGGTTCCCATTGCATTCACTTCGTCCAGGGTAGACATACCGCGATCCCGGAGCATCTCAATAAACTTCACAAAAATCTCTGCCGTACATCCGGCATCATCCACTGCACGATGGTGATTTTCCAGGGATACGCCCAGCGCTTTTGCAACCGTATCCAGCTTAAAACGGTTCAGATTCGGAAGCAGGACACGCGCCAGGGCAACCGTATCCACAATCGTCGGCTTGCATGGAATATCCAGCCTCTGGCAGTTTTTCTTGATAAAACTCATATCGAAATCGGCATTATGGGCAACCATAACACATCCCTCGCAGAATTTCATAAATTCCGGAAGAATGTCTGCAATGACAGGTGCATCAATCACCATGGAATCATTGATCGACGTCAGCTGCTCAATCCGAAACGGAATCGGCACTTGTGGATTGACAAACGTTGAGAATTTGTCCACGATCTTTCCGTTCTGCACCTTCACCGCCCCGATCTCTATAATGCGGTTGGTCTCCGGACTAAATCCGGTTGTCTCCAAATCGAATACCACATAATCTGCATCCAGATCCTGGTTCTGGCTGTCCGTCACCATCCCCTTTAAATCATCGACCAGATATGCCTCCACGCCGTAAATGACTTTAAAATCCGAATCGGACGGTACGGTATGATTGGCATCCGGGAACGCCTGCACATCCCCGTGATCGGTAATGGCAATCGCCTTATGCCCCCATTTCATGGCACGCTTGACAATATCCTTGACATCTGAAACGCCATCCATATCACTCATTTTGGTATGGCAGTGCAGCTCTATGCGTTTTTCTACGCTGGTATCCATACGGACCGTTGTAAAATCGGCGCATTTCTTGATTCCGACGATAGAACCGATGGTAAGTTCACTGTCGAACTTATCAATGGTTGCAACACCTTTGACACGCACAAACTTTCCCCCGCTGATTTCTTTTAACAGCTCCGGTACATCATCATTTCTCGCAAAAATTTTAAGAACAATCGTATCGGTAAAATCCGTCACGGAAAAAATAATGATGGTCTTTTCATTGCGGATCTCACGGGTATCTACCGACAGAATCTTTCCGCGGATCACAACCTCTCCGATCGGTCCGTCAATCTTCTCAATCTCCATGCTCTCTTCTTCGAAGTCTCTTCCGTATATTACATCCGGATTCATGGATTTTTTGCCGTTATCCGACTCGAATTTCCGGCGGAACTCTCCCCGCTTTTCAAACTTCTGCTTTGGTTTTGCATAATTTGTACCATTTTTTGAAGTGTCTGCACGATTTCCTGCCGTTTTTGCAATTGTCTTTGTTTTTTCTTCTGTTTCGACAGTTTTCTCTTTTTCTTCCGTTTTCTGGGATTTTCCTTCCATAACAAGCTTCGTCCGCGCAACAATTCCTGCCACTTCCTGCCGGATCTGTTCTTCGGAATTTTTCCGGTATTTGCTCTCCTGCGGTTTCCGGTATTGTGGAAATATTTTCAGATTCATTCCACAGCGCTCACAGATCACTTTCTCTAAAAATTCGATAATCTCATCCGTACGGGTTTTGGCAATAATAGTCTCATCCATCGTCAGAATCAGACGGTCCTCTTCCGGAAATTCCATGTCCGCCGTCCGCAACAGATTGTATTCGAGCACACTGTAGGCATTCAGTTCATCTAAAATACTGTCCTTATACACCTCTATCAGAGACTTCGGGGTATACTGTTCGGAAAGCTCATAAGACTCTATGATCTTTACCTGTATGGCCCGGTTCTGAAAAATCTGTTCGGTAATCGCTTTTTCAAGTTTCCATATGTTTTTTTTGAAAATAAGTCTTTTTGCACGCAAATAAATGCGAATATGAGTATGTTCATGATTCGCACTTATTTTTGTCACTTCAGTTGTATCTAACAGCCCTTCGAGTTCTTCCTCCAGTTTCAGTGTCGGAAAGGCTTCACGAAATGCTTTTGACATCAGTCTTCACTCCAATGTTCCAATTCATAACGCAGTGCCGGCAGAAGTTCTGCTTCCGGTACTTTTTTGTAAATTTCTCCATGTTTGATAATCAGACCCTCGCCGACACCTCCGGCAATCCCGATATCGGCTTCCTTTGCCTCTCCCGGTCCGTTTACCACACATCCCATTACCGCCACTTTGATATCAAGCGGAAATTCCGAAACCATCGTTTCTACCTGATTGGCAAGCCCGATCAGATCAATGCGGGTTCTTCCGCAGGTCGGACAGGAAACCACTTCCACGCCCCCTTTGCGAAGTCCGAGGGTACGAAGAATCAGTTTTGCGGATTTAATCTCTTCCAACGGGTCCCCAGTCAGAGAAACACGGATGGTATCCCCGATTCCCTGGTTTAAAATCAGTCCCAGACCGATTGCGGATTTGATATTCCCGCTGATCAGTGTTCCCGCCTCTGTGATTCCCACATGCAGCGGATGATCCGTCTGTTTTGCGATCAGCTCATGTGCTTTGACACACATCATGACATCCGAGGATTTGATACTGATCACAAGATTATCATAGCCCATATCTTCGATCAGTTTCACTTTATCCATTGCGCTCTCCACAATTCCCTCTGCGGTCACACCATGGTATTTTTCCACGAGACCCTTCTCTAAAGATCCGCTGTTGACGCCCACACGGATAGGAATCCGGCGCTCTTTTGCCACATCCACAACCGCTTTTACACGCTCACGACTTCCAATGTTTCCGGGATTGATACGAATTTTATCCGCACCGTGCTCCATGGCTGCAATCGCAAGCCGGTAATCAAAATGGATATCCGCAACCAGCGGGATGGTAATCTGTTTTTTGATTTCCGTCAGCGCCGCAGCTGCCTCCTGGGTGGGAACCGCGCAGCGGATAATTTCACAACCGACTTTTGTCAGCTGCTTAATCTGTGCCACCGTTGCCGCAACATCCTCTGTCTTTGTATTTGTCATAGACTGAATCGCAATCGGATGATTTCCTCCAATCCATCTGTTTCCAATCTGTACTTCCTTTGTGATATGTCTCTCCATCATAACGCCTCTAGCCTCTTAGATAAATAGTTTTCGAATGTCATTGAACATAACAATAAACATCAGTCCAAACAACAATACAATACCAACCAGATTTACCATGCCTTCTTTGTTTGGATCAATCCGCTTTCTGCGGATCGCCTCAATAATCAGAAATAACAGCCGGCCTCCGTCCAGTGCCGGAAGCGGCAGCAGATTCATAACGCCCAGATTCGCAGATAAAAGAATCGTCCAGTTGAGCATATTCAAAAGTGCATAGTAATACCCGTCATTTTTTACAGACTGCTGATAGGTGTCTCCGATTGATTTTACGATACCGACCGGTCCGCTCAGTTCGTTTGGAGATACCTGACGTGTCACAAGCATTTTCAGACTCTGGATAGTGGTATAAATCCAATATCGCACCTCGTAAAAACTGTTTTTTAAGTTTGTGAGCACGTTTCCCTTTACCCGGACATTTCCCATGGTCTGAAATCCGTACAGATATCTTCCGGTCTCTTTATCCAGTTTCGGAACCAGTGTTGTCGTATGTTTCTGCCCATCCCTTGCATAAGTGACTTTAATGGTTTCCCCGGAATGAAATGTTCCGTATGCAGTGATTTCTCTGCTGAAATGAACCGAAAAATGATTCATCCGGATAATCTCATCCCCTTCCTGAAGACCTGCCTCTTCTGCGGCATATCCTTCCATTACCCCGGAAAGAACCGGCTTATCATATCCCACACAGCTCATCAGGATAAACGCGAAAATAAATGCAAGAATAAAGTTAAAAAAAGGTCCTGCAAATACGACGCTCATACGTCCCCATACCGGCTTTTTACCAAATGCACGATTGTCCGTCGAATCTTCGTCTTCCCCTTCCATCATGCAGGCTCCTCCAAACGGAAATGCCTTAATGCAGTATTTGGTTTCGCCTTTTTGTATCCCACAGATAGTCGGTCCAAGGCCGAAACAAAATTCATTTACCCGGATTCCGTTTGCCTTTGCAAGCAAAAAATGCCCCAGTTCATGAAATAAAATTACAATACTAAATATTACAAATGCGATAAGAAATGATACAATTTTCATTTTTTTTACCACCTGCCCCCTATATATTCATATGTTGCCTGCTCTGTCTCTAAGATCTGCTCTAAATCCGGATGTGCGATATAGCTGACTTCTTCCATTGCAGCTTCAATCATTTCCGTAATTTCCGGATAAGCGATTTTTCTGTCCAGAAACATTGCCACTGCCTTTTCATTTGCGGCATTAAAAACCGTTGGGATATTTCCTCCCCGTCTGGCAGCATCATATGCCAGGGAAAGCCCACGGAAGGTATCCGTATCCGGGCGCTCAAACGTAAGGTCACGAAGAGCAAAAAGATCCAGACGCTTCCCGGATAAATGTTTCCGCTTGGGGTAATACAGTGCATACTGAATCGGCAGACGCATATCCGGCGTTCCAAGCTGCGCAATCACTGCACCATCCTCATATTCCACAGCAGAATGAATGACACTCTGCGGATGCACGACAACTTCAATCTGTTCGAGTTCCACACCAAACAGCCATTTTGCTTCCATAACCTCAAGCCCTTTGTTCACAAGTGTCGAAGAATCAATGGTCACCTTGTGTCCCATGGACCAGTTCGGATGCTTTAATGCATCTTCCACCTGTATATGGAGCAGATCCTGCTTCTTTCTGCCCCGGAACGGTCCTCCGGATGCGGTAAGAAGGATTTTACTGATCGGATTTTCTTCGTTTCCCTGCAAAGACTGGAAAATGGCACTATGTTCACTGTCTACCGGAAGAATGGACACTCCATACTCCGCTGCAAGCGGAATAATCAGATGTCCTGCCGTAACTAACGTTTCTTTGTTTGCCAGGGCAATCGTTTTCTTTGCCTTTATGGCTGCAATGGTCGGCCGGATTCCGAGCATCCCGACAATCGCCGTCACCAGAATTTCCGACTCTTCATAAGTTGCAACCGCAAGTAATCCATCCATTCCGGTTTCCACAGGAATGCCCAGATCCGCCGTGCGGACCCGAAGGGAAGCTGCTGCCTCTTTGCTCCACACAGCAACAAGCTTTGGGCGAAATTTCCGCATTTGTTCTTCCAGCAGACGGATATTGTTTCCACAGGCAAGTGCGGTCACTTCAAAATCATCTGCATGTTCTTCAATCACAGAAAGTGTCTGTGTTCCAATGGACCCTGTCGATCCCAAAATTGCTATCTTTTTCATCGTTCACCTCTTACAGCATATGAAGCGCCAGGAAATAAATGATTGGTGCAGTAATAATCATGCTGTCAAACCGGTCGAGAATTCCTCCATGACCTGGAATCAACTTTCCGTAATCCTTGATATCATAATTTCTTTTGATGGCAGAAGCTGTCAGATCCCCTACCATGGAAATCAGTCCGGCAATTGCCGCAATCACAGCAAGAATTACAATTTCTCCACGTTCCAGATGCATCGGGCTACGGAAAATAAAACAATATAAAGCGGTCAGAAGCGCAGCACCTGCCACACCTCCCACTGCACCCTCTACCGATTTTTTCGGACTGAGTTTCGGCGACATCTTGTGCTTTCCGATCAGCATTCCGACGCAATATGCACAGGTATCGCATCCCCACGAACATAAAAATACAAGAAAGGCAAGATATAACCCTCTCTCCAGCGTACGGATCTGATATACATAAGAAAGCATGACCGCTACATAGAAGAATCCAAAAAATGCTGCCATCACCTGATCTGCATGAAATTTCGGATATGCAAATACAAATACAAACATTAACAGAATCAAAAATGCCATAAATAAAATCATAAGATCCGGCAGAAACTTCCACTGTAAATTACAGTAATAAACGATTGCCGCCAGATATCCAACGCCTGCCAGAACGGTCTTTTCCATCTTGAACACGCGATATAATTCAAACATTCCGATACAGGAAATGGCAAGTGTTGCAAATAATAAAATTTCATGGCCTGAAATAATCAAAAACAGAGCCAGAATTACCAGCACGATTCCGCTTAACAGTCTCGTTTTAAACATCCTATTCTTCCTCCTTAAGTCCGCCAAAGCGTCTGTCTCGTTTATTATACGCTTCCACAGCTAATTCCAATTCTTTTTTATGAAAATCCGGCCACGGAACATCCGTAAAATAAAATTCGCTATACGCAAGCTGCCACAGCAGATAATTGGAAAGCCGCTGCTCTCCACTTGTACGAATCAGTAAATCCGGGTCTGGAAGTTCCCTTGTATCCAGATATCCGGAAAAGGTTTTCTCATTGATTTCCTCCTCCGCGATTCTGCCATTCTTTATATCAGTAAACATATGCTTCATGGCCCGAAGCATCTCATCCCGGCTTCCATAATTGATGGCAATGGTCAGATTCAGTCCCGTATTTGCCGCGGAAACTTCTTCCAGTTCCTGAATCTTTTTCTGAAAACTTTCGGATAATCTGGAAAGTTCCCCAATCACACGTACCCGCATATTATTTTTATTTGCCGTGCGGATACAGTTTTTCAAATAACTCTCCAGCAGTTTCATCAGTGCAGCCACTTCGCTGTCCGGACGATTCCAGTTTTCCGTGGAAAATGCATACAGTGTCAGGTACTCAATTCCAAGCTCATCTGCAGCCTGACAAACCGTTTCTACATTCTTTGCGCCAACGGTATGTCCATAATTGCGTGGCATACCCTTGCTTTTTGCCCATCTTCCATTCCCATCGAGTATAATCGCCACATGTTTTGGAATTTTCATCAATCTTGTTCCCCTCTTTCCTGCAAGTGAAAAAGGGACATAGCCACAGGCTTATGTCCCTTAAACATCTTATACTGTAAGAATTTCATCCGACTTGGCATCCACAGCCTTGTCAATCTGTGCAACATACTGATCGGTCAGTTTCTGGATTCCGTCTTCGAGATCCTTGATCTCGTCCTCAGAAATATCCTCCGCCTTGCCTACTTTTTTGAAATGATCCATCGCATCTCTGCGGATATTTCTCACAGCGACCTTGGCACCCTCACCTTTTTTCTTAATATCTTTTGCCAGCTCTTTTCTTCGCTCTTCGGTCAGTTCCGGAAATACCAGACGAATCAGTTTTCCGTCATTCGTCGGGTTAATTCCCAGATCCGAACTGAGAATGGCTTTTTCAATTTCTTTTACCATAGATGCTTCCCATGGCTGAATCTGAATCATTCTCGGCTCCGGAACACTGACATTTGCAACGCTCTGAATCGGAGACGGTGTTCCGTAATAATCAACACGAAGTTTGTCCAACACATGCGGATTCGCACGTCCTGCACGGATTCCCGCGAACTCCTCATTTAAATTGGCAAGGGATTTCTCCATTTTATCCTGAAAAATCTGTAATCTCTCGTCCATATACTATATCCTCCTAGTCCACAGTAACGACGGTTCCGTTGAACTGGCCGTTTACCGCGTTTACAATGCTGTTCGTTTCACCAAGTCCGAATACATACATTGGAATGTGGTTTTCCATGCACATTACGGATGCTGTCAGATCAACGACCGCAAGTTTTTTATCAATGACTTCCTGAATGGAAACCTGATCATATTTCTTAGCGGATGGATTTACTTTCGGATCGCTGTCATATACACCATCGATTGCCTTGGCAAGATAAATCCCATCTGCTTCAATCTCTACCGCACGAAGTACCGTTGCCGTATCTGTTGAGAAATATGGATGTCCGGTACCACCTGCAAAAAATACAACCATGTTATGTGCAAAATATTTATTTGCACGATCCTTGGAATATAACTTTGTGATAGATCCGCACTCAAACGGGGTAAGCACGGAAGTCATCATTCCAACGGAACGGAAAATTTCTGACACATAAATACAGTTCATAACCGTAGCAAGCATACCGATCTGATCGGCTTTTGTACGGTCGATCGTCTCACTGGTACGTCCTCTCCAGAAGTTGCCTCCTCCGATGACAATACCAACCTGTACACCTGTATCTACCAATTGCTTTACCTGCTTTGCAACAACCGTAACTGTCGGCTCATCAAATCCATGATGCTTGTCCCCGGCCAGTGCCTCTCCACTGAGTTTTAATAAAATACGTTTCATCGTATCTGTCTCCTATGATTAATTTTACTTTCCGTCAAAAAGTCCCTGTACATCAATATCAGCATAACACTGAGAGCAGAAACCTTCGATTACTGCACCGTTATTAATCTGTACGGAACGGGATTTGATATTTCCCATGACTACTGCAGATGTATCAACAACAACAGGTCCCTGTACATCGATATCACCCTTGATTGCACCTGCAATAACTGCAGAAGCTGCTGAAATATTACCAATGATCACAGAACCGGCTCCAATCTTAACTGTACCGGAACTTACAACTTCTCCCTCAACTTTTGCCACATCAGCAAAAAACTCTGAAGCTGCACTGTTTCCGTTAATGGTTCCGGTTACAACCAGCTTACCATTACAGGTTACATTTCCGTTGATGGTTCCCTGAATATCAAATGATCCGTCAGACGCGATATCACCGGTCAGAACAGTTCCTGCGGTTATAACAGATGTCTCATCTGAAACTGCATCCGGATTCACTTTGTTATTCATCACTGGTGCTGTTGGCTTTGGGGTTTCCATTGTTGTGTCGCTCATAATTTTTTTCTCCTCATTAAATGTATTGATTACCGGGTCCACAGCTGGTGTGATCACCGGTTTTTTATCCTCTTTGTGAATTGGTGGAAGCTCCGACTCTAACTTTTGTGTATCAGACCCGTCATCCTTCTGTACCTGCTCCAGTAAACCATCCAGTTTGGATAATTCGGATTTCACATCCACATCTTCTCCCAGAGTGTTAACTACCAGATCTTCTGCTTTGTTTTCTTTTTCCGGAGCGTCTGCTCCCGGCATCATTTCATTGACCGCCTGAGAAAAATCATCCTTAAAATCTTTAAATAATCCCATCGTGCTTCCTCCACTCATACTACTTATTCAACACTATCTGCCTTGATATATTGAATGACTTTTGTATTTTCATCAATCGGCAGAATCTCAGCTTTCATCTGTTGCAGTTTCTGAATCAAAGGTTCCAGAGCCTCTACCGTTGTTGACTTGTCATCTCCGTCGTGTAATAACACAACCGAGGTTTTGTATCTTTTTACTCCTTCTGTCACATTTGTCACAACATCATCCACCGTATAATCCGATGAAGTATCTCCTGCGGAAACGTTCCAGTCAAAGTATGTAATTCCCTTTTCATTTAAGACACGAACGAATTCAGCCATATTTACATTGCTGATCTCATTGCTGCTTCCTCCCGGAAAACGATAATAGAGACTATTGACTCCCGTAACGTCTTTCAGATATGAGGAAATCTTATCAAAATCCTGTTCAAATGCCTCTGTGGAGGCATATATTGTACTGTATTTGTTGGAAAAGGAATGCATTCCAAGTGTATGTCCGTCTTTTACAATCCTCTTATAGACCTCCTGCATATCCTTGGAATCATCCCCTACTACGAAAAAAGTTGCTTTTACTCCGTATTTATCCAATACGTCGAGAATCTTGTCCGTATTTTCATCCGGTCCACCGTCAAAAGTAAGATATACTTTATGTGCATCTCCCGCTTTTGCCATATTGTCCCCGGAATCAATCCCCGTCACAACTTTATCGTAAGCAGATTTCTGTGTCTCCTGCCCACTGCTTTCTGTATCCGCAGCCTGCACATTTTCAGAATCCGGAATATTTTGCGAAACGGTTGTCTGTCCCGCTTTCTCCAGTCTCTTTACATGGCTGCTCAAACGTGCTACCTGCACCGTCAGAAGGATAATTGCCAACAGTGAGACAAGCATCCATACCGTAATCGTCACAATGATTCCCGTCTTCATACGGTTGATGCGATTTCTCCTCTGGCGCTGCTGCTCCAGAGCTTCTGAATCTTTTGTACTCATCCTGTTCCTCCACCGGGAAATATCCTTTTCTATTTTAACATATTTTGAAAACTTGTAAAGATTTAATTCCCTGTTGTTGTAAAATTGTTATAAAAAAGGAGCCACGGTTTCTTTATTTTTCCAAAACCACGACTCCTTTTGTGTTTTCACACAGCTTGACTCTGTGAACGGATTATGCGTTCATCTGTGCAGCAACTTCTGCTGCGAAATCTTCCTGTTTCTTTTCCATACCCTCGCCAACTTCGAAACGAATCATCTTGGTGATTTTAAGATCCTTGGAAACAGACTCAAGATACTTAGCTACGGACTGCTTGCCATCTTCCGCCTTAACGTATGTCTGATCAAGAAGGCAGATCTCCTTTAACTGCTTGGATACACGACCTTCTACAAGACCGCCGAACATCTTCTCAGCAGTGATAGATGCCTTATCTGCCATAGCCAGCTCACCCAGCTGAACCTTTGCAGCATCGGAAAGGAAATTCCAGACATAATTCATATTGCTCTTATGCTCTTCGAAGTTATTGATATCCTCATCACTCCATACCTTCTCGCCGATTGCCTTGTCCAGTAATTTGTTTAAGATAGGCTTTGGAAGAGTTGTTGCATCATTTAATGCACTGTCAATTGTGATCTCTTTGATCTTTGCAAGTTCCTCAGCGGAAATATCGTTTCTGCTGATATACTGTGGGTTCATTGCAGCAACCTGCATAGCAATGTTTGTAAGAGCCTCTTTTACAGCATCATCAGATGCACCGTCTGCAGCGATAACAACACCGATTCTTCCGCCACCGTGAATATAAGAAGCAACAGCATCACCGGTTACCTTTGCGAATCTGCGCACAGATAACTTCTCTCCGATTGTTGCTGTCTTCTCAACAAGCAGATCACTGAGTCCGTTTGTTGCAAGAAGTGCCTCGATATCTTCGCCGTTTGCTCCACCGTTTAAATCAGAAGCAAGTGCTGTATCTGCAACTGTCTGAACAAACTCCTGAAATGTTTCATTTTTAGCAACGAAATCTGTCTCTGAGTTAACCTCAGCTACAACAGCAACATTTCCGTTTACTGCAACTCTTGCGATACCTTCCGCAGCGATTCTGCTCTGCTTCTTTTCCATCTTGGCTGCACCGCTTTTTTTCAAAACGTCAACAGCGGCATCCATATCTCCGTTTGTCTCTGTCAGAGCTTTCTTACAATCCATCATGCCTGCGCCTGTCATCTCACGCAGTTCCTTAACCATAGCAGCAGTAATTGCCATCTTTTTTTCCTCCAATTCTCGAATGATTATGCAAAAATTATTCTTCTACTGTCTCCTCAGCAGCTTCTGCAGCAACTTCCTCAGTTCCCTGCTTTGCCTCGATAACAGCATCTGCCATCTTGGAAACGATAAGCTTAACGGCTCTGATTGCATCATCATTACCTGGGATTACATAATCTAACTCGTCCGGATCACAGTTTGTATCAGCGATACCGATCAGTGTGATTCCTAAAGACTGTGCTTCCTGTACGCAGATTCTCTCCTTCTTAGGATCTACGATAAAGATAGCGTCAGGAATTCTCTTCATATCCTTGATTCCGCCAAGGTTCTTCTCTAACTTATCCCACTCTTTTTTCAGTGCAATAACTTCCTTCTTTGGCAGAACATCAAATGTTCCATCTTCAGACATGGTCTCGATTTCTTTCAGACGTGCAATACGGCTCTGGATGGTTCTGAAGTTTGTAAGCATTCCACCTAACCATCTCTCATTTACATAGTACATTCCGCAACGCTCTGCCTCAGTCTTAATAGCATCCTGTGCCTGCTTCTTTGTACCAACGAAAAGAATGGTACCTCCCTGAGCAGCGATATCGGAAATTGCATCATATGCCTCATCTACCTTGCCAACAGACTTCTGTAAGTCAATGATGTAGATACCGTTACGCTCTGTGTAGATGTATGGAGCCATTTTAGGGTTCCATCTTCTTGTCTGATGTCCGAAATGAACACCTGC
>ERZ838827.319-NODE-319-length-66993-cov-8.023425_pt1 | contig 66993 bp, 61 predicted proteins | sample MGYA00519881_ERZ838827 | MGnify/ENA primary metagenome ERZ838827 (study PRJEB31850, sample SAMEA3708842) | human gut metagenome | biome: human gut; feature: human-associated habitat; material: faeces | place: China | collected 2014 ...
CTCCACGCTTCATTCGGATTGTATTCCAGTCCGAGAACGGCAGTCCATTCAGAAGTCCCGTTGACACGGATCCCGTCGAGCGTTCCTTTCGTCGTCTTCTCCTGTTTCGCCGACATACGGGAGAAGCCGCCCAAAATATTCCACTTGTCGGCCAGTCTGCCGTTGATGGAAAATTCCAGGCCTTTATGGCGGGCCTGCCCGTCTTTCGACTGGAAAGGTTTTACATAGCCGTCTTTGTAGACGCTGATCAGGTTATCCTGCTTGATGTCATAGTAGGCCAGGGTGTAAAGTAAATTATTTCTTTTGTATTTGACACCGATTTCATTCTGCTTCGTCTTCAAAGGCGGAAGAATATCGCCGAAATTTTCAAAAGTCGTATTTACGCCGCTGCCTGCGTCAAAGTTTTCCGAATGGCTGGCATAAATGGACATATGGCTGTTGGGCCGGTAAATGATACCGTACGTCGGGCTTGTGTCATCGGTCTTTATGCGTTCGATATAGTTCAGTGTATTATCGCTTTTCCATTTATAGCCTCTTGATTCCGCTTCATGCTTGTGGATGCCGAGGATAATATCCCATTTGTTGTAAGTCATGTAATCGACAAGAGAATAACTCTTCACTCTTGTTTTATTATTCCAGCGAGTATCAAATTTCGTAGGCGCCGCCAGTGTCTGATGGATGCCCGTGTACAAATCCCCGGTACCGATCGCAAGAAGCGGTCCGTTATTATACGCGCTCTTTCTGTTTCTCCACGCCTGATTATAAGAAAGCGTGATATCATGCTTCACGGCACCCGTATTATAGTGCGCCGTGGTACCTACCTGCCAGTAATAATATTCCTGCGGCGTGGAACCCGGTTTTGCTTTTACGTCAAGCGTGCCGTCATTGTGGAGTGTATATCCGCTGCCTCCGTTCGCCATGACATTTTTATCCAAATCGTTCCTCTGCATTCCGAAGTTGAAAAAGCCGTCCCAATGGTCATTAAATTTCTGATCATGGTTGTAAACGGCAAGCCAGCCGTGGGTCGCCTTTATCATCCCGTCAAACCCGTAGTCATTCTTTCCGGAAGGAACGGCGGGCAGTTTATTAACATCGCTGCTCAGGATAAACCACCGAAGACCGCGCTGGATATCCATATTTCTGTATCCGATAAATAAATTGTCTTTTGATCTTTCCGTAGTCCGGTCGATATTGGCAAAAATGCCCTGTCCGTTAATCTTCGTACCTTTGACGGATGTACGGCCGTTGAGATTTTCCGTCATAATGCGGACACCCCATTCCTTCTTATCGCCAAAACGCTGTCCCCAGTCAAGATATTCACCAAAAAGCCCGCGGCCGGAAATCGTCTGGGTATAGTCAAAAACACCCTTATCGGGAGCGACTTTTGATTTCACACTGACGATGCCGCCGGGATTCGTTGTTTCATACTGGACACCGGTACCGTAAATTCCTACATTCGGTCCGGAAATCAATTCCAAAGATTCAATAGGATAGAGCGGCGTATTAAACTGGGTGAACACGCCGGGAACGTTATTCACATAAAAGTTGGTTCCGTTTGTACGGAATCCGCGGAAAAAGAAATCACCATGAAGGATAGATCCGGACTGGCGTACAGACGGCGAGTTTGCCAGAAGCGCATCCATCGGCTTATCAGGCCCCGTAAAGGTGTCCATCGACTTTTCCGTGAAATGCATCTGGGAAAAAGGAATATCCATTGTATCCTTCCCTGCCAGAAAACTTGTCTGGGATTTCGTGTAAACAAAATTGCCCGGCAAAACATCGCGCTCTTCATCACGGTTCCCGATAACAACCACCTCATCAAGAACGTAAGCGGCATCCGCCGCGCCCGCCATGCAGATGCCTGTGACCGCTCCAACCGCACCCATGACGGCAGCAGCCAATAATTTCTTTCTCATAAGATTCAAAACCATCCTCTCCTCAAAACAAATGAAACCATAAAGAAATTATGGCTCCGCTTCCATCAAAACCGCCGATGCAGGCTTCTGTACGGAAAACGAAAGCCTTCCAAGAAACAGATTTACTTCCTATGATTAAATTATTTTAAATGAATTATATCATTAAATAACTTTTATTACACTCTTACTTTAAAAAACTATTTGCCTGTTCTTTTTTTATTTTAACTGAATCATATCTTATCTTATTGCAAAAGAAATTTGCCGTCTGCTCTCCCGCATCTGACGGCGTGCCTTAATATTCCTCTTTATTTGCCTTACCGGTACAGACAGCAAAAAAGAACGGCGCATCCTGTACCACATTCCAAAAATCAGACTAAAAATCTAACGTCTGGACACCGGTACGGCGCCGCTCTTCTTTTTTAATTCTACGATTCGGTTTTGATTTGTATTACAGCTGCGGGGACGTCCTGCTTCGTCCCAGATCCGCCGTCATGACCAGATCCTCTTTCGGATCTCTGCCGCCGGTGGTGAGGTAGCCGCCCACCATGATGCCGTTAAGGCCGCCGGAAAGCGCGTGGGCCTGCAGGCTTCTCAGATTGACTTCACGACCGCCTGCCGTACGGATGAGGGCTTTCGGAAGAACAAAGCGGAACATGGCAAAAGTGCGGAGGATTTCCAAAGCGGACGGACGTTTATTATCATAAAAAGGCGTTCCTTTTACAGGATTCAAGATATTCAGCGGCACGGAATCAATGTGCATTTCTTTCAGCTTAAACGCCATTTCCACGCGCTGATCCAAAGATTCGCCAAGCCCGATAATGCCTCCGGAGCAGACACGGATTCCTGCTTTCTGTGCCGTGCTGATGATATCTTCCTTGTCTTCCATAGTATGGGTTGTGCAGATTTCCGGAAAATAGGACGGAGACGTTTCGATATTGCAATGAATACGGGTAATGCCCGCTTCCTTCAGCCGGAGCGCCTGCTCGGAAGAAATAAGCCCCAGGGAGCAGCAGACTTCGATACCTACTTCCTTACGGATACGCTTCACGATTGCGATAATTTCTTCAAACTCATTGGGATTGTCCTGATTACGGCCGCTGGTAACAATGGAGAACCGGACAGCGCCTGCCGCTTTTGCTTTCTTTGCCGCTTCAATAATCTGTTCTTCCGGCAGCAGGCGGTATACCTTGGCACCTGTCCTGTACCAGCCGGACTGGGCGCAAAACTTGCAGTCTTCCTGGCAGTGCCCGCTTCTCGCATTGATGATGGCGCAGAAATCCACGGAACTGCCGCCGAATTTTTGACGAATTTTATCCGCCATGGCAAGAAGCAGCATGGTGTCTTCATCTTTTGTACGAATGAGCCTCCCCGCCTCTTCCGGCGTGATCTGTCCGCCATCCATAACCTTTTCCGCCAAGCGGATAATTTCCTGACAAGCACTTTCCATAATAGAACTCCCCTTTTCACGGAATCATTCCGTTTCCTTTATTGTTATCTCGGATTCAAGTATAAAATAAGCAGTTTCTTCTGTCAATTGTTTTTATGTTATAAGTTTACAATATGTTTTCGATATTCATTCCCGGAAATTCACACACAAAAAGCCCGATTTTCACCGGGCTGTTTTACCGATTACCATTCCCACCGGTTCCCGTATTCTCTTTTTGCCCGTTCCGTATATGTCCTGACAAAATCTGTCTTTGCCTCCGTGTATCTGTCCCTGTCATGAGGATACCGCTTCCATAAAAGCAGTTTCAATATTTCATATCTCTCTGCAACGGCAGGGTGCGCTAATCAAACCTCTTTTCCCTTTTGGAGCGCTTAGATAGATGTCATGGAGTCTTACAGGGGAGATCTCATAGATAGCAGTTTTCAAAATTTGAAGCTGACTCATACACTCCTGAATGGAGATCCGCTTTTTTGCTGTCAGTAATACCTTTAGACGCTTCCTTTGATGTCATGAAACTATAAGGCCCGTAAGAATCTTCTCCAGTGCGGCAAATACGTCTTTAAAACGCTCTTCGTCACCGGTCAGGGTATTCACCCAAATGCTTAGCAATGTCTTCCTCTCAGTCAGAGAAACATAAAATATAGATATCACTTTGTAGGTAGAGCTCGTAAACCGTGAACCTTTTTTTCCGCTATGGCTGATTTGCCGTCTGTTGTTCGTAAAAATAAGTTCAATACTAAATCATTAAACATTCAATGGAAGTACTCCTCCCTTTGCATAAAAAAGATGCTCCTTCTACTTTTAGCAATTTAAGCAATTGTATCTTTTCTACGCCTTATATAAGTATCACCATTTTGTTTTCTACCTTTATTCAACGGATATCACATGTTCTTGTCTTTAGTAAACTTATAAATTCTGAGGAATATCTGTGTACAAAAAAATATCTTTGGTTTCAGGATACAATGCCCAACGAAAAGCTGGATGAACCTCCCAATCATATCCAAAATCAACACTTTTAGAAGTTATATATTTATTATCTTCAAAATATTTTCTATCAATAAACCCACCATCCACATTTTTCCTTGCATTCAAAAAGTTGATTTTATACATAAAAGCAAGCAGTTCTTCTACTGTGCATTCTTTATTATTTGCAAAATAAAATTTTCCATTTTGCATTATTCCTTCTATCTTACGAAATAAACGTTCCTTATCATAAACAAAAGGTTTCTTTGTTTTCTTCATCTCGTGGCTTGGTTTCATCCCTAGCAATAATCGTTCTATATCCGGCAACTCGTATTTGTGCTCATTTATTGTATCTTGGAGTCTGCTTGAAGAGTATTGTTCAAAAACTTCTTCCCAGTCTTCTGTAACAATTAAATTTCTGCCTTTTGCATTTGCATTACGTGCGGCCAAGGTACACAAATTAATAAGATCACGTGGCCTTCTTCTGATAAGCGACAGAAAAATATAACGAATAGGCCTATTATACCATTTCCCGGATCCTTCAAATGTATCTACCATTATGTCATTAAGATATTTAGACATTTCTTGTTGCTTCATGCCTAGCAGATCTTTTTCTGAAATATCATTACTAAAATAACTTTGCACCCTCTTAACCAACAATGCCAGCAATTCATGTTCTGTCCATGTAAGCCATAAGACATTTCCATCTATCTTATCTGTTGATTCATCTGCCGTCCTAACTAGATAATAAACATCACTTCTTAAACTAATCCTAAAGCACAGTTCACTTGTCTCATTGCACATATCCCTGACAGCGTTTAACAAGGCTGAAATCCGATATATATTCTGCTTTGACCCATTCCATGCTCTATCTAAATCATCAATATATATAACTATCTTACGGTTTTCTAAATATTTGTCTGCAATAACCTTTTTAACTCTATCAACATCAACAATATCCGAGATTTTTTTTACTATCCTGCTAACTTGCTCTGTAAGTTTTAATCCGTTTCTGGAAATTTGATTTATAATGTCTTTATCTTTACTAATATTGAAATTTGAAATTACTTTTTCTACCAACAATTCTTCCAAACCGGATTTCCATTGTCTAATCATTTCTAATGGATCTGTTCCATCGCCTGCATTAGCTATCCCAAGTATATCATCTGGCTTAACCCATATACTCAACACATTATCCCTTTTGTTCTCCAAATAAGACATTCTAAAGAGCGCAGATTTTCCAATTCCCTTATGAGCAACAAGTATTCTTATCGGCAAAAAATTGTGTATTTTTTTATACACATCTGTTTTTATGAAATATGAGCTAAACCGTTCCCTTTTCTCATCTTCAGCAGCAAGATCTCCGAACATTTCTCTTATTTGCTCTTCTGAAAAATCGATCTCTTTGCCATGCTTGCTTTCTGGCAATTTAAGCTCTATCTTTGTAGCACTTTTACCCTTCTCAGTTTCTTCATAATCAAAAAGAACCATCCTTCCTTCTGCCAACTGTTCATAAACATCCGCGCCTACGTTTTTGATATGTACAAAAACAGAACCTTCTTTTTCTGAACGAATAAAACAGTACCCATTTTCTGTTTTTTTGCTTACAACTCCTTTTTCCATTTACTTTTCTCCCCTTTACAAAGAATTAACTCATCTCATTAAGTCAATGCCATAAGCTTTAGTACTTTTGATATACACTAAAAATATTTTTTTAGTCGACATTACTACATATCAAAATTATACCTTATCCATAAAAAAACAAATTCTGCAATCAATCGGATTCATTCAAGATATCTCCGTTTAGTCTCTTAATTAACATCCCAATAAATATATTATTTTCTGGTAAGTATTTAACTTCAGTCGCATCTCCTGCCATATATTACCGTATATTATTAAGTCTTACCTTTTGCCATGTATCCTTTTATTCTCAGTAATTCCAGCTCGCCTATGTTTTATCCATTTTTTTACTTTCAACTACTTCTCCTATAAAGGAGCGGATATTTATAAAATGGTGCAAATGTTCCTTGATTTCACTTTCCCTCAACCCAATAACCGTACACTGCTATTGTAATATGCTTATTTGGATTGCATTCTTTTTGTATGGTGGAATAGGCTCCTTTTAAATCTTCTATCTGCTTCTGCTCAATACCACTTTTCCTGATCTGTCACCAGCCAGTTCTTTAAGACTCATTTTTACTGAACCATGAATAGGATCCTGAAACCAGATAATTCATTTTCTTCCCCATAAGCCTATGGTGCCTCGCTAATATCTCTAAGACTTTTCACGGTAATACATATCTGTGCTGACCTGTTTCCCCTTACTGTAAAATTTACGTGTTCTGTTTGTTCACGATAACATTTAATCTTGATATCAGTAGCCTGAATTTCCAACATTTCTGCGCTTTTCATAGCTTTTGTAACATCTGACGGATGTAAAGTTTAATCTCCAAAATACATTTTCTTACCTATCATATCATAAATATCCATAATCCAGTTTTATTGTATAATTAGAGATTATTTCTCAAATGTATGCCATAGACTGTCCAGTATTTATACCGCATTCGCCACAGTGAAACTACCCGATTGTCTACCCATTGAGATGGCTGATGTATATTTTTCACCACCTTCTTTTCTATAATAATTGCAAACTTATTGATGTATGATCACGATCCGCTCCCATACGATTTATTATCCGATACAGCCTTATAAAATCCTTACCAGGTCAAGACTCCGCCGTGGAAACCGCTTATTATAAAACCCATTTGATGCTTAATACAATTTAACAGCGGATATAAAATAGCAACATAAATTTCTGAAATTCTATGCCGCTGATAAACTGAAAAATCTCACTCTTTGGAAACATCTCTTTATCGCTTACTTATTTTTCTTTATTCCGTATTCCGTTTGTCTACTGTCACTAAAAACATTGATTTTACTGTATTTCTTCACGTTTTCTTTTTGTTATATCATCATGATATTCTCCCATTCTTTTTTATGCGGCACAAGAAATATGGGAAACAGCTGCCACAATTCTTCCAGGCGCCTGTCTTCCAATCTTTTCTCTATATATTCCTCCCTCATTTTCCTCCAGCCTATTATAAACAGCCATAAAACGCAAACCCGTTTATGGGCGCATAAGAAGAACCACCGGCATAGCCGGTGGTTCTTCTTATGCGGCCCAAGGGCCTATCTTACCAGCGGCGCGTCTACGCGCTTGCGGCCTGTTCACTTGCATCCTACTTCTTGCTACCCGTAAACGGGTCTTCAAAATTCAATGTTAATTCCTCACTCATTGCATCTTCTTTTAACTGGTTTTCTATATATCTTTCTATCACTTTCTCTTGTTTCCCTACCGTACTCACATAGTATCCTCTACACCAGAACTGTCTGTTCCTATACTTATACTTCATATTTCCCCATTTCTCATATATCATTAAGCTGCTTTTCCCTTTCAAGAACCCCATAAATCCTGATATGCTATACTTTGGCGGTACTTCTAACATCATATGTATACGATCTGGACAGGCTTCAGCCGATAATACGGTTACTCCTTTCCATTTACAAAGTTCACGTAGTATTTGTCCTATTTCATATCTTTTCTGTCCATAAAATACCTTCCTCCGATATTTAGGGGCAAATACTACGTGATACTTACAATCCCATTTTGTATGTGCTAAACTATGTTCATATGACATGTTAAAAAGCCTCCTTCTATTAATTAAAACTGCAGTTTACAGGCCGCAATTTTATATTAATATTTAGGAGGCTTTTTTTATATTAAAGACTCAACGCTAAAGCTCAACTGAACCCCTGGTCTAACCAGGGGTTTTCTTTTTTCAAAAACAGGCCATGATAATGGGGGATTACCATGACCTGTTCCAAGGATGGACGGCGCCGGGGAAGCACCGTCCGGAGAGAAAGCACGAATAAACTTTTCAGTATTTCAGGAATATCTTATGCAACATCCTTAGTCAATCTGGATACGATGGGGTGCTTTTTCAATTTCCTGCGGAAGTTTCGGCAGTGTAATCGTCAGGATCCCGTCTTTCAATCCAGCCTTGATGCCGTCTTCTTTGATACCTTTTACATTGAACTGGCGGCGGAAGACAGAACTGGAACGTTCACGGCGGATATAATGGCGGTCATCATCTTTTTCCTCTGTCTGTTCCTCTTTCTGGGCGGACAGGGACAAAATGCCGTTTTCATAAGAAATACTGATCTGATCCTTGGTGAACCCGGGCATATCACAGGTAATTTCATAGAAATCCTTTTTATCCTCAATATCCACCTTGGGTACAGACACATAATCTTTGTATGCAGCCGGAGCATCACTGAAGAAATGATCCAGCGCCGTATCACCGAAAAAACCATCAAAAGGAAGTAAACCACGCATAATCAAAACCTCTTTTCTTTCTTTAAAATATTTATAACATATTTCAGGAATCTATCTTTTCTTCCTGACAACTATATTATATCACATTTAGCACTCATGTCAATAGAGTGCTAATAAATATTTTGACTTTTTGATTATTTTTATTTTCATGGATATTTTTCCCTGTTTATTCCATAATAAAAGAAATGAATTGCCCGATGGAGGATGTTCCCTATGAAAGATAAAAGAGTAGAAACAATAACGGCAGAAGAACGGGCGGCACATATTATAGACATGTGCCACCGCATGACGGTCCATCACACCCTTTGGTTCCGTGAAGTAGAGCACCAGCTCGGTTTTGAAAAGGCGCTCAATGTCATGGACTACGCCTGGAAGCAGACACGAAAGGCGGCAGTTCGTCGTTTGGCGGCGCAATTTCATTTCCCTGAACAAGAGGGCTGTCCCGCTTTCCTCATCCGCCTTCCTAAAGAAGATCAGCTTTCTCTTCTGGACACCATCGCAAAAAGCTGGCTTGCCCAGGACGGCTTCTGGTTTCAGGGAGTGGAGTTTTCCTACGGCATCAATGATGCGAAACGGTGCAACGATTCTACATGGGCCCGGTTCTCTCCCTTTGAAGCGCACTCCATTAAAAAACTTCTTGGCATGGAAAAGCATCCCGGGCTGGAAGGATTGGCGCAGGCTTTAAACTTCCGTATTTACAGCCGTCTGAACAGACAGTCCTCCCGCTTTGAAAATGGTTCTCTCATCTTCACAATGGATAACTGCCGTGTCCAATCGGCACGGATGCGGAAAAATTTACCCGACTATCCCTGCAAAAGCGCCGGTCTTGTAGAATACGCTCGCTTTGCCGAAGGTATAGACGACCGCATACAGACAGAATGCATAGGCTGTCCCCCTGACGCCCACCCGGAAAGCTGGTTCTGTGCCTGGAAATTCACACTCAAATGAAATCGACTCCCTCATATCTTTCGCTGCGGCAATGAACAAAACTCTTCCATGGATTTCTCCAAACAAAAAGACCTCCGGCAAAAGAGGTCTTTTATATTGTCCCGTTACTTTTCTGTCATACAGGAAAGCGTCAGCATACTTAACTTATAAATTTCCACTGCTGACCGCCGACTTGCCTTTCTTATTCTCCCATCTCCGTAAGGACTTTAGCGCATCTTGCGCAGACGTGTTCATGTTTCGGATCGGAGTTTACATCAGGAGTGCGTTTCCAGCAGCGTTCACACTTTTCAAGAGTACAGACGGCGATAGAAACTTTCACCGTTCCGTCTTCAGAAGCGAAGGCATTCTCAGGAGCGGCAGACAGATCGCCGGAAATCTTCGCCTGGGAAACAAGGCAGAAATCCGCCAGTTCTTTTTCCATGGCTTTCAGTGTTTCCAAATGTTCACCATCTGCGTAAATAGTAATTTCCGCGTCCAGAGGGTGGCCGATGACTTTCGCCTGGCGGGCTTCTTCCAGCGCTTTTGTCACAACGCTGCGGAGAGCAAGGCGCTTCTTCCACTTTTCTTCCAATACCTTATCCATGTATCTGTCGTTTTCCGCCGGCATATCCGCCATATGGACAGACCATTCTCTTTCTTCCCGATTCGGGAGTGCCTGCCATACTTCTTCGGCAGTAAAGCAAATAACGGGGGCTACCAGCCTTACGAGAGAGGTAAGGATTTCATACATGGCAGTCTGCGCGCTTCTTCTCAGGAGGGAGTCATCTTTTTCTGTATAGAGACGGTCTTTCAGTATATCCAGGTAAATGGATGACAGGTCCACAGTACAGAAATTATGGACGGCATGGTACATGACGTGGAATTCATAATCCTCATAGGCTTTAAGAACGGTACGCTTTACCTGTTCCAGACGGAGCAGCGCCCAGCGATCCAATTCTTCCATATTCTCATAAGCTACACTGTCGGCCTTCGGATCGAAATCATAAAGATTTCCCAGAAGGTAGCGGAACGTATTTCTGATCTTTCTGTATACGTCGCTCATGGATTTCACGATTTTATCGGAAAGGCGGACATCGCCCTGGTAGTCAACGGAGGAAATCCACAAACGCATCACGTCAGCGCCGTACTTATCAATAATGTCCTGGGGCGCGACTACGTTTCCTACCGATTTGGACATTTTCCGTCCCTCTCCGTCCATGGTAAAGCCATGGGTCAGAACAGCCTTATACGGCGCACAGCCATTGACCGCCACACTGGCCAGAAGGGAACTTTGAAACCAGCCGCGGTGCTGGTCGGAACCTTCCAGATACAAATCGCAGGGATACGCCGCGCCGGTATCTTTCCACACCTGATGAGGGTCTTTTAGGACACCGTTCCAGGTGGAGCCGGAATCAAACCATACGTCCATGATGTCTTTTTCCTGGTGGAAACGGCTGCTGCCGCAGTGGGGGCATTTAAAATCCTTCGGCAAAAGTTCTTCCGCCGGGTGCGCCCACCATGCGTCGGTGCCCTCTTTTTCCACGATTTCTTTCACGCTTTCAATCGTTTCGGGCGTAATCACATAGTTACCGCAGTCGTCGCAGTAGAAAGCAGGAATCGGAACACCCCAGGAGCGCTGGCGGGAAATACACCAGTCCTGGCGGTCACGAATCATATTATACAGGCGGTCATGCCCCCAGGAAGGAATGAACCGTGTCTCATCGACCGCTTTCAGCGCATCTTCACGGAAATCATTGATGGACGCAAACCACTGCTCTGTCGCACGATAAATGACAGGGTTCTTGCAGCGCCAGCAATGGGCATACTGGTGGTGAAGAGACTTTTTGCCGAGAAGCATGCCTTCATGGGCAAGCGCGGAAATACTCGGCCCTTCCGCTTCCCACACTGTCTTTCCTTCCAGAAAAGATCCGGCTTCCGCTGTCATACGACCTTTATCGTCCACAGGACAGATTACTTCCTGTTTCAATTTTCCTTCATTTTCATATTTCTTATGCACTTCAAAGTCGTCCACACCGTGCCCCGGGGCAGTATGTACGCAGCCTGTACCGGCATCCAGTGTGACATGGTTGCCTTCAAGGACATACACCGTACGATTGTAGGACGCCCAGGGATGCATAAATTCAGCCATTTCCCATTCAGCACCCGTCATTTCACGGCCGGCAAACTCGTAGTTTTCAATCCCGCAGTCCGCCAAAGCCACCGGTGCCAGTTCTTTATTCATCAGGTAGTACTCGTCGGCATCCGGATTATGTACCCACACATAGGTGAATTTCGGATTGACGGAAATATACTGGTTGGCAGGAATGGTCCAAGGCGTGGTTGTCCAGATGACAGCAAAGAGCTTGGACTGATCTACGCCCTCCGGTCCGAGTCCTTTGATATTTTTCGCGGGGAACTTCACATAAATAGACGGGGACTTGCGGTCCTTATACTCAATTTCCGCTTCCGCCAGCGCCGTTTCACAGTGGGAACACCAGTAAACAGCTTTCTTTCCTTTGTAGATATATCCCTTTCTTGCCATTTCGCCAAAAACTTCTATTTCCTTGGCTTCCAGATGCGGATCAAAAGTAACGTAACGGTTATCAAAATCGCCGATAACGCCCATGCGGATAAAATCGGTTTTCTGGATTTCAATCCACTTTTTCGCGTATTCCAGGCATTTGCGGCGCAGTTCAAGAACGGACATATTCGCCCGATCTTCTCCCGAATCTTTCAGTACGGCATACTCAATCGGAAGACCGTGGGTATCCCAGCCGGGAACATAGTTTGCCATGTACCCCGCCATATATTTGTAGCGGACGATAATATCCTTCAGTGTTTTATTCAGGGCGTGGCCAATGTGGATCTTGCCGTTTGCATAAGGAGGTCCGTCATGAAGCACGAAGCGGGGCGCGCCTTCCTTCTTTCTTTTCTCTATTCTCTTATTGTATAAATCCTTATCTTGCCAAAGGTCCACAAACTGCGGCTCCTTCTGCGGAAGATTTCCGCGCATGGGGAATTCTGTCTGCGGCAGGCGCAGCGTCTTGCTGTAATCCATTCCATTTCCTCCTGTATGGTGTAAATAAAAAATCCCCGCCCAAAAAGGGGCGAGAATATTTCCCGTGGTACCACCCTAATGACCTGAAGGCCACTCGGCACAGTTAACGGTGTCCCGTCAGGGCCTTTCCTCCCTGAAGCTCAGAAGTGATTCGTCCGCGCCGCCCGCCCCTTCTTTCACCGGCCGAAGGCTCTCTCTGCCGGGCGCTTACGCAAACCGTCTTCATCACAGCTCTTAGTATCTTTTGTATTGTACAGATAATCATGAATATAGTCAAGTCCGCCCGAACTATTTCCAAAGGAAAAAAGCGAAAGCTGCCTGTAAAAGAAAGAGGACGGGCACACCGAATTGAAATGACACATGGCGCGTCTTATGGCGAAAAAAACGCATAGCAAGAAACGCGCCTGCCGATCCGCCCGCAGCGGCGATAAACAGAAGCGTCCTTTCCCTTATCCGCCGCCGTCCATGCACCGCTTTCCATTTGTCAAGGCCGTACAGAAAAAAGGCGGCGGCATTTATGGCAAGAAGTCCCCCAAAAAGCAATTCACCTGCTGACATAACTCTTCCTTCATAACCTCTCCGCCGCTTTGACTCCCATGAGGAGCGCCTTATCGCGGCTTTCTTTTCCCCACGCCCGCTGTTCGTGAGATAAATCGTGAAGTGTATCGGCGGTAAAAAGGATCTGGGCAAATACCTTCCCCCTGTATGCCGCACATGCCGCCAAGGCGGCGCATTCCATATCCACCACGCGGCAGCCTTCCGCCCTCCGTGCTTTTACCTTTTCTTTCGTTTCACGGAAAAATCCGTCTGTTGACCAGGTCGCACCCCTTTCACAGGGCACATGACTTTCCCGAAGCACGCCTTCTACGATGTCCGCCGCCGATTCATCAAGCGTCACAAACCGTGCCGGCGGAAGATAATGGTACGATGTGCCCTCATCACGAAGCGCCTTGCGTACGACAAAGAAAACATTCTCCGCCAGCTTTTCCAGCGCGCCGCAGCATCCCAGAGCTACCACCTTTTCCACGCCATACGCATAGAGCCGTTCCAGAAGCAGGACCGCCGCCGAAGCTCCCGCCGGTGCCTGAAGGATGCAGAGTTCTTCCTTATCCGCTTTAATCATCCACAGGGGAAAATCTTTTGTCAGAGAAACAAATGTACCGACTTTTTCACCGCCCCGGGCAAGAGCAAACCTTTCAATCCGTTTCTCTCCAAGAAAAGCAAAAACCGCTTTCTTCGGCAGGTGCAAATCCATTTTTTCAAAATCCGGAGAAATGATTCCCGGCGATTTATCATATTCCGATAAAATGTTTTCCATTTCCCTCTCCTTCTTACAAGCCGCTCATTCCCCGTTTTTCCAAAAACTTCCTTTCCCTCCAGTCCGCAATCGTAAAGACGGCAAGAGCTGACCAGATAAACGAAAAAGCAGACATCTGTGCACGGGTAAAGGATTCGCCGAAAAGGAATATCCCCAAAAGCAGGGTAATGGACGGAGAAATATACTGGCAGAACCCAAGAACGTTCAACGGCAAATCATTCGCTCCTATGGAAAAGAGCACGAGAGGCGTCGCCGTCACAGCGCCTGCGCCGATAAGAAACCCTGCCGTATGCAGGTCATCGACAGTGAAATGTCCAATGCCGTCATTCCCAAGAAAAAATACATAAGCAAGGGCAAAAGGAAGAACAAAAAATGTTTCCAGCGTAATGCTATAAAAAGCATCCAGATTCAATTTCTTTTTCACCGCGCCGTAGAGGGCAAATGTCGATGCAAGGCCGACAGCAATCAGCGGGAGCCTCTCCAGTTCCCAAGTCATCACCCCAATTCCTGCAGCGGCAACGGCAATAGAAAACCATTTCATTTTTGACAGCCGCTCATGAAAACATACAACACCAAGAAGAACACTCACAAGGGGATTCATGTAATACCCCACACTGGTATCCACCACGTGGCGGTTCGTCACTGCCCAGATGAAAATGCACCAGTTCGCCGTAATAAGAAAAGATGCCAGCGCAAGGAGCGCACCCCGGCTTTTATCTGCCCAAAGATGTTTACATTCTTCCCAAAACGACACCATCCGTCCCATGAAAGAGAGAATCATGAGCATGAAGAAAAAAGACCAGATAATGCGGTGCGATAATATTTCATAAGCGGACACGGCGGACAGCTGCTTCCAGTAAACCGGCAGAAGCCCCCACAGCAGGTACGAACCTACAGCCGCTGTTAACCCCAGGTTTCTTTTTTTCATAGATTTACTTCCTTTTATTTATAATAAGTCATTCTATCACAAAAGAAAGGGAAAAAAGAAGAAGCGCCCCTGCCGGAAAACGCTTCTTACAATATCAGCCCGTTATTCCTTCTTTGCCGCCTCTTTCACTGCGTCAAAAACATCCATAAAAGGCACTTTACTTTTCTTCGCCAATTTTTTCACCGTCTCATATTCAGGATAAGACCGTATCATCTTTCCCAGGGACACCTGCTTCACAGATGCTTTGCCGTAAACCGTTTCCACTTCTTTTTCTTCTCTATCTAAGATAGAGCGCCTGAGAGGGTACTCGCGGATACCGATGGTCGTCGTTTCCGTAAAAATAATTTTTTCCATCTCCTCCACTTTGTCTTCCCTGCAGATCACTGTCAGTTCCCAGGCCGGACGGTTCTTTTTCATGAAAATGGGAGCATAATGGACATCTTTCGCTCCTGCCTTGAACAATTTCTTCATGACATACCCGAGAACCTCGCCGGAGCAGTCATCAATATCCGTTTCCAGTTTCACAACTTTATCACGGCCTTCATCATCCTCCCCCCGGATAAGGAATGCCCGGAGAATACCGCTTCGATCCGTGTATGCCCGTTTTCCCGCGCCAAGGCCTGCCTTCTTGATAACAAAAGACGGCGGCAGCTGATGGCTTGTGGAAATGGCCGCCGCAATGGCCGCACCGGTAGGCGTCACATATTCCCCTTCCGCCCCGGTGAGCTCCATGGGGATTTTATAAGCAGAAATAATATTCACTGTCGCCGGCACGGGCACGGGCATGACTCCATGCCGGCACCGAACCGTTCCTGTCCCTTCCGTAAGTTTAGGGATGATTACTTCTTTGATGTGAAGGCTGTCAAAAGTAACGGCCGCTGCCACCACGTCCACAATGGAATCGAGTGCGCCCACTTCATGAAAATGGACTTCTTCAAGGGGCACGTCATGGGCTTTCGCTTCCGCTTCGCCGATAATCCTGAATATTTTGCGGGCCAGCTCTTTTGCCGTTTCCGTCATATCACAGGCATCGATCATCGGAAAAATTTCCGCAAGCCCCCGATGAGTATGGTGATGTTGTTCCCCCTGACAGCCGCAATGATGTGTCTCCCTATCACGTCCGCATCCTTCATCATGGCAATGGCAGCGGTGCTCTCCCTCTTCCTGTATATGTTCTTCTCCGTCCGTTTTTTCATAGCAGGGGCGGTCCGGCTCCGCCGCCGGATGTGCGCTTCCGTAAAGGTAGTCCATGTCATGGTCATGATTCTCATGATCCTCATCAAGGTGGACATGAAAATCGCAGCAGTCAATGCCTGATTTCTTTACTCTGCCTATCTCTACGAAAAAGCCGTCCGCCGGAATGGAATCCAGCGCTTTTTCAAGAGCATCCAAATCCGCCCCCAAGTCGATCATTGCCGCCACGAACATATCTCCGCTGATTCCGGAACCGCAGTCCAAATATAATTTTTTATCCATTGGTTTTTCCCCTTTCCGCCAGCCTGTTAATCTGTGTCGCCACATACCCCGCACCGAATCCGTTATCTATATTTACGGTCACAATGCCGTTTGCACAGGAATTGATCATCGTCAAAAGAGCCGACAGCCCGTGAAAGCTTGCTCCATACCCCACGGACGTGGGCACGGCAATGACGGGATTGGCCACAAGACCGCCGATTACCGACGCAAGAGCGCCTTCCATACCCGCCACGGCAATGACGCAGTTTGCTTCCCGCACTTTCTTTTCACAGGATAAAATGCGATGAATACCGCTGACACCCACATCATAAATACGTTCCACACGGCTGCCAAAATATTCCGCCGTCTGCGCCGCTTCTTCCGCTACGGGAATATCCGCCGTTCCTCCCGTACAGACCGCGACTGAGCCTATATGCTCCTTATCTTTCTTTTCCAGTTTCAAGATGCGGGAAACAGGATCATAAGAAATATCCGGCAGTACGGCGCGGACGATTTCATATTGATGGGCATCGGCACGCGTACCGAACACTTCGCCTTCCGCTTCATATAACTTTCGGTATATCTCCGGCAGAAATTCATCCGATTTCCCTTGGCAGTAAATGACCTCGGCAAATCCGGAACGCCGTTTCCTGTCCGTATCCAGTTTGGCATATCCCATTTCTTCATAGGCGCGGACTTCGGAATGACTGCGCAGATACTTTTCCGCTGCGTCAATTTCCAGCTCCCCGCCTCTGACCTTTTCCAAAAGTTCTCTGATATCCATGCTACACCTGCCCTATATCCATGGATCCCGAGCGGAATCCCTCCAGATCCATCGTGATATACATAAACCCCAATTCTTTAAACCGTGTGGCCACAATCTTTCTTTTTTCCACAAGCAGGGGAAATTCCTGCGGACAGATTTCAATACGCGCCATCCCGTCATGGCTGCGGACACGGAATTGGGTAAATCCCATTTCAAAAAGGAATTGCTCTGCCATTTCCACACGGCGTAGTTTTTCTCCGGTAATCGGTTCGCCATAAGGAAACCGTGTCGCCAGACAGGAAAAAGACGGCTTGTTCCATGTAGGAAGATCTTCCTTTTTCGAAAGCGCCCGTATTTCCTCCTTTGTCAGCTCCGCCTCTCTTAAGGGACTCACCACGCCCAGTTCCGCCAGCGCCTTCAATCCGGGCCGGTAACCGCCCATGTCACTGAAATTCGTGCCGTCCGCCACATAGGAAATATGATTCTTCTTCGCCAGCTCTTTCAAAAAAGAAAAAAGAAAATACTTGCAGTGGTAGCACCTGTCTCTTTCATTTTCCGCAAAGCCCTTAATCAGGAATTGGTCCTGTTCGACAATCATCTGCCGTATATGTTCCCGTTTGCAGAATTCTTTGGCGTCCTTCCATTCGCGGAAAGGAAAGGAATTCAATTTCATTGTTACCGCGACAGCTTTCTTCCCAAGAACGGCATGGGCCTCATGGAGCAGAAAAGTGGAATCCACGCCGCCGGAAAAAGCGATCGCCACAGTTCCCATTTCTTTCAAACGAAATCGCAGATCCTCCTGCTTCTTCAGCAATTCATTTTCCATGGCAGTCTCCTTTCCCTTTCTTATTCAGATAAATTATACCATTCCTCTAAACAGGTTTTGTATGAAATTTTTCCTTTCCTTTTACAGAAAGCCTTTTTAACTTTTGTTTGTGCTTGCAGCCATATCGCGGTATAATAAATTGTTAGTACAATAAGTAATTCTTGAAAGGATTCTATCTTGAAAAGAAATCAGTATACCCTCGGAAAACCGGTTTCCTTCAAGGGAAACGGACTCCATTCCGGAATCCCCGTAACGCTCACAATGCGTCCCGCTCCGGCGGGCAGCGGCATCATTTTCCGGCGTATCGATCTTACCGGCACCCCCGAAGTGCCTGCACGGAGTGAATTTGTCACAAACACACTCCGCGCGACGACGCTGGAACGGGGAGACGCGAAAGTTTTCACCGTGGAGCATATCCTTTCCGCGCTCTTCGCGCTCCGTATCGACAACTGCATTCTTGAGATGGACGCTCCCGAACCTCCCGTGGCTGACGGCGGCGCCCTTACATTCTCCCAAATGATTTTAGAAGCGGGTATCGTGGAACTGGAAAAACCGATCGATATTCTTACTCTTGAGACAAGCGTAGCCGTATATGAAGATAATAAATTCATCACTGCGCTCCCTTATGACGGACTCCGCATTACATTTACATCCATCAATCCCCATCCGCTTTTAGGCACACAAATGAAAGACTTCACAATCGACAAGGAGACATACATCAGAGAAATCGCTCCCTCCCGTACCATCGGATTTACCTGGGAGCTGGAGGCCATGCGGCAAATGGGGCTCGGCAAAGGCGGTACGTTGGAAAACGCTGTCGTTTATTCTGAAACGGACTGCCTGTCAGAATTGAAATTCCCCGACGAACTTGTCCGCCATAAGATTTTGGATATCCTTGGCGATATTTCCCTTGTAGGCCCGCTCCACGCACACATCATCGCGGTCATGGGAAGCCATAAGCTGAATGCCGCTCTTGCGGCGAAACTGAGAGTATTGAAAAAATAAAAAGAAGTTCATGAACAGGAGAAAATCAATTATGGAATTAAATATTGAAGAAATCATGGAAATCCTCCCCCATCGTTATCCGATGCTGCTGGTAGACAAAATTACCGAACTCGTTCCCATGGATTATGCCGTCGGAGTGAAATCCGTCACCATCAACGAACCATTTTTTCAGGGACATTTCCCCGGCCACCCCATCATGCCTGGCGCCCTTATCTGTGAAGCCATGGCACAGGTCGGCGGCGTTGCTCTCCAGTATCCCGAAGAAAATCGGGGCCTCATTCCCATGTTTACAGGCATGGACAAAGTCCGCTTCCGTTCCCCCGTCCGCCCAGGAGACCAGCTTGTAACCAAAGCGGTCATCAAAAAGATCGTAGGGCGCATGGGCAAGGTACACTGTGAATGCTATGTAGGGGAAACCTTCAAAGCATCGGCTGATTTCCTTTTCTACCTCGCTGAACCGGAAATCCCTTCCGGCAAGCAGGATGAAAAATAATTTTTAAAATCTGAAATCAGTTAAAATAAGATGATATTCAAAGAAAAATAAAGAAAAATAAAGAAAAACGCATATATTTCGACAAGGCCATTGTTTTATTTAAAAACTGTCTTGCCGATGTATGTATAAAAAGAAATTAAAATCCGGCAGGCAGTATCCGCCTGCTGTTGAAGGGAAACCATGAGAATGGAATTAACAGTTATCAAATCAGCGGAGCCGCAGATTCATGAAACGGCCGTTGTTGATCCTACTGCCAAACTTCATAAAAATGTAATTATTGAACCTTATGCCGTCATCGGTCCCAACTGTGAAATCGGCGAAGGATCCATAATCGGCTCCCATGCGGTCATTTCGAAAAACGTACGCATGGGGAAAAACAATCATGTGTATCCGAACGCCGTCATCGGCGAAGATCCGCAGGATTTGAAATTTGCCGGCGAATACAGTACGGTCGTCATCGGCAATGACAACAGCTTCCGCGAATTCGTCACCATCCACCGTGCTACGGGAGAAAACTGCGAAACCCGTATCGGCTCGCATAATATGCTTCAGGCATACACCCATGTGGCACACAACTGCAATTTCGGAGACTACATCGTCATGTCCAGCTTTTCCGGAGCAGCCGGCCACGTCACTGTGGAAGACCACGCGGTCATCGGCGGCATGAGCGGTATCCACCAGTTCGTAAAAATCGGCGCCTGCGCCATGGTGGGCGGCATGTCCAAGATCGTACAGGACGTATGCCCATTCGTGATCGTTGACGGCAATCCGGCAAGAGTGGTCGGACTGAACAGCGTAGGACTCGCCAGAAACAATATCACCCCCGAAGTAAGAAGCTGGCTTAAAAAAGCATACCGCACTATTTTCCGTTCCGGCCTGAAGCTGTACGAAGCTATCCATGAAATGGAACAGGACTTCCCGCCGACACCGGAAATTGAGCATCTTCTCCGCTTCCTCCGCAACTGCGAGCGCGGACTTTGCAGAACAAAAGATAAAAGTCAGAAATAATAAATATAAAAAGGCTTTCTATTTTTAGGGAAAGTCTTTTTTGTTGCGCTTGTTTTATACATTTGTGATTGCCTTACTTCCCGGAAGAAACAGCCGTTTCCTTTTTACGCCTCCGTCGTCTCCGCACCCGGTTGATATGCCGCTCAAAATCTCCATGGCTGATGAGTTCCGCCAGAATGAGCTGATCCAATACAGGAACGGTACAGGAATAAAATCCCGTCCGCTCCTGAAATCTGGACAGACGGTTTTCGGGAAGTACAAGATACGCCACGCGGACAGAGGGAGCAATTGTTCGTGAGAACGTATTCATATATACCACCGGGCCATGGGGAGCAAGAGAAAAGAGCGTGTCTTCCGCTTTTGACAAAAGAGTGAACTCCGAATCAAAATCATCTTCAATAATCAGACCGGACCGCTCCTCCGCCCAGCGGATATACTCCCGCCGCTTCGAAGCATTTGCCGTAATGCCGCTTGGATAACTGTGGAACGGTGTCACATGAAGCACACGTGCGCCTGCCCGTTTCAGTTCTTCTGTCAGAATTCCTTTGTCTCCCAGACGGAGAGATTCTGTCCGTATGCCATGGGCGCGGTACACCTGCCGTATCTTCTCATAGCAGGGATCCTCCACCGCTACAAGCCGTTCCCTGCCAAGGGCCTGCACTACAAGGCTGTACAGATACTCCGCTCCCGACCCGATACAGATCTGCTGCGGAGAAACGATGATATTTCTGCTTCGCGCCAGGTAGTCGCAAAGTGCATTCCTCAACTCCGCCGTTCCCTGATTGGGAGAGCGGGCCAGCACCTTTTCGCCCCATTTGGAGAGCACTGTCCGTGCCGTTTTCGCATAAACGGAAAAGGGAAATACTTCTTCATCCGTCTCCGAATGAAGGACAGGCTTCACTTCCTTTCCCCTGTACCCCACGGGAAAAGCATCTTCCTCTTTATAAATGATAAAGTAGCCGCTCCGTTCCCGCGGTTCGACATACCCTTCTTCCGCAAGAAGCGCATACGCATGCTCCACGGTGATGACACTCACGCCATACCGCTCCGCCATGGCGCGTTTGGAAGGCAGCTTGCCGCCCCACCGGTAAATCCCGCCGGTAATCGCTTCACGGACACGGGCATAAAGCGCCATATATGCCTTTTCTTTTACACCATTCTCCATTTTGCCTCCATCTGATTATATTTTTATTTTTATTTTTGGTGATTTTCATAATGCCAGTTTATCATTATACTGTTTTTAAGTAAAGCTGTATAAGGAGGCCCTTCATGACAAACACCAATACCCCGCCGGCAGGAAATATTTCTGCCGCCCCCCGCTATAAAGCCAGATGGCTCACGGTATGCGGCTTTTTAATGGCAATGAATACCGTCCTGTCATCTTTCAACATCCCCGTCCCCGGCGGACACTTTTACCTGAATGATGTCATCATCGTAGCGGCGGCTCTCTCTCTCGACCCGCTGGGCGCGTTCCTGGTCGGCGGTGTAGGCGCATTCCTGGGCGATTTCTTTTTCTACCCTCTCCCCATGTTTGTTTCGCTTGCCACCCACGGACTGGAAGCCGTCGTTATTTCCCTCTTTGCCCGGCGTTACGGAAAGAAGAATCTTCCCCTCACTTTCTTCGGCGTCTTCTTAGGCGCGCTCATCGTGGTTATCGGTTATTCTCTCGGCAGGGCTTATGTATACAGTACCCCGGAATATTCTCTCATCAAACTCCCCTTTGAAATACTCCAGGCAGGTATCGGTGCCATCCTCGGCGCGTTCATCTGGAAAAACAGGAACATGGGAGATATTATTCGGAAAATCATCAGTAAATAAAATGACTTCAGCCGCCTCACGGCGGCTTTTTATTTCCTTTCCCAAAGAAGCTGTCCGCCTTATCAGCTATTTCCTTTTCTGGTACAATAGTACAGAAAGAATATTCACCAGGAGGAACTATGAGAACACTTCGCGATGCGGTATACGGACTGGCGGTAGGAGATGCCCTCGGACTGCCTGTCCAGTTTGAAGAGCGCGGTTCATTCCATGTGGAAAAAATGACAGGTTACGGCACGTATAATATGGCACCGGGGACATGGTCCGATGACACCAGCCTCACCCTTGCCACTTGCGACAGCATCAAACTCATGGGGCGGATCGACCTGGAAGACCTCATGTGCTGCATGACCGACTGGTATAAAAACGGCAAGTATACCCCTGACGGAAAATCCTTCGATGTAGGCATGACCACGGGAGCCGCCCTCAGCCGCGGAGAAGGCCTCTCCGATGAAGCTTCCAATGGAAACGGCTCCCTCATGCGTATCATCCCCCTCGCGTTCCTTCCCGAAGTAACAGACGATGAAATACGGGAAGTATCGGCACTCACCCATGGACACCGCATTTCAAAAAGCGCCTGCGTCACCTATATCCATATCGCCAGGGAACTTTTACAGGGAAGATCCATAAAAGAAGCTGTGGAAACTGCCGTCAATGACGGTATAGAAGAAAGCCTCTTTAAAAACCTTCTTACCATCAGCAGCCTGCCGGTAGAACAAATCAAAAGCACCGGCTACGTGGCAGACACCCTCGAAGCAGCCATATGGACACTGGAAAATACAGACAATTTCAAAGACGCCGTCATGACCGCCGTCAATCTCGGCGATGATACCGACACCGTAGGTGCCGTCACAGGAGCGCTCGCAGGCATCATTTACGGTTATGATGCAATTCCTGCAGAATGGCTGAAAGATTTACGCAGGAAAGACCTCATTGACAAATATCTCTTCCAATGACAAAAGGGCGGTCTTGCGTCCTTTTCTTTTACCAATCACAGATAAGGAGCTCTTATGCAACAAAATGATACCAACGGTCTTCCCCATAAAATAAAATGGATTACGCTATGCGGACTGCTCATGGCAATAAATACTATTTTCTCTTCTTTCAGCGTTCCCGTTCCCGGCGGGCATATTTACCTGAACGATATCATCATTGTCATTGCCGCCTTGTCGCTCGACCCCCTGGGCGCATTTCTTGTCGGCGGTGTGGGCGCGTTCCTCGGGGATTTCTTTTTCTATCCCCTCCCCATGTTCGTCTCCCTTGCCACCCACGGTATCCGCTCCGTCGTCATGTCCCTTATCGTGGGCAGGTATGGAAGAGACAACTTCCCTGTCGTTCTTGGCGCGACCGTCCTTGGCGCCCTCATCGCCATCGCGGGATACACCTTGGGCAAGGCCTACGTATACAGCACCTGGGAATACGCCATGCTGAAACTCCCTTTCGAAATACTTCAGGCCTTCATCGGATCCGCCATCGGACTCTTCCTCTGGAAAAATAGAAAATGGGGTCAAATAATCCGCCGCTTCCTTGGGTATTAACCCCTTATTCACCCTAACCGGCTGCACGACTGTGGCTCCATTTCCATCGACTATCTTGCACACGTAAAAAACCGGGCATGTGTCAGAAAGCATTGCCCGGTTCTTGCATGGGATGTTCCACGGATTATCCGTTATTTCTCTTCTTTATTTCCTCTTTTATTTTCCCAAGCAGCTCTTCTTCTGTAAAGCCGCCTTTTGCCGCGATGGTATGGAAATCAGCCACCCGGCTCATCATTGCAAACAGCGCCGGATTGGAAAGAGGCTTGTACTTCGGAGAAAGCTGTAAAAGGAATTCCTTCAGGTAAGGATATGTCTGAAGCGCCCGGTGGAGAGTAGTATCGCCTGTTATCTCCAACGTATTTCCTTCGTCTCCCTCTTTCTCCGCCGTTTCCGCTTCCATTTCTGCACCGCCGTCTGCCTTGCTTCCCGTCCAGACAGGAGCGGACTGCGGTTTATTTCCTAAAGAGCGGATATGCTCCACATCCTGCATGGTTTCCAGACAGCCGCGGTACACACCGTTTTCATCACGGACAGCTATATAATTTACAAATATCTGCTTTCCCGGCTTGTTGATAAAAAATTCCGCCGTATCTTTTTCTCCGCTTTTAAAAGAATCCAATATCCTGTTCACGACAGGCAGAATTTCTCTGGGATGGCAGTTCTGTACCTTCCGGCCTATCACGCCGGCGCTCCGGCTGAACACACGGACCGGCGTATCGGTATAAAACTTCACAATATCGTTTTCATCAACAAATGTCAGGTCAATGGGAAGATGGCGGTAAATCAGATTGATCTGCGCAAGAGTGAGCTTCCCTATGGCCACATCCATCTCCGTGTCCGTGCCCGCTCCCATATGGTACTTGCTGAGAAGCGCGCTGAAGTCCTTCATAAAAGACGGTTCTCCTCCGGAAGACCGCTCTGTTTTTTCCGGCGGCAGGAATCCTTTCGGCGCCTCCATGTTGGCAAAGCCCACTTCCTCCTCGCCGATGCGCATTTCCCGGAATTCCTCTTCCGACAGAAGCTCCATGGATGTCGGGTACAAAACCTGGGTCTCCTTGAAAATAATATCCTCTATCTTCTCAATCACTTCGGGCTGCATTTTCAGGAACGCCTCTTCTTTATCCATATCCAGATATCTTGCGCTGCGGAGGATTGCTTTTTTCACATGATCATCAAACGTCCACATGATGAGTGTCGGGCGGTCAAACCCTTTCTGTTCCAGATAAGGGAAAAGCTGGTTATGTTTCCTTGTAATATGCTTTATGTATTCTTTCAGCCTGTCATAGACTTCCAGCCAGCGGTTTTTGATAAATTTCCCCGCCAAAAGCTCTTTCATTTCTGCTATCGTGCCGAGGATGATCTGATTTTCCTCCATGAATGAACGGATAGGGTGGCCTTCCGGCAATTCCAGATGTTCCCGTTCCATGACACCATCGAAAAGCCGGATGATGTCATCCATTTTTTCATGCATGGTCTCATCATCAATGCCGTCATCTTTCAGCATCTGTTCGCCGAAAGCAAATTCCTGGGGCGTGACGGAATCAAAACGCTGCAAAATAATTTCACGCGCTTCCTCAAACGTCAGCTCCCCTTTAATGTATTTTTCTTTTATGTCGACAATTTCCCGGCACTTGGCTTCATCAAGACCGAGAATATCGTTCATTGTTTTAGTCATATGTCCTCCTTATATAACCGGCTGCATATTGTAATTCTCTGCAAAATAAGTATATCAAGAAAAGTTAATATATGCCATGCCATGCCATCCCGCCCATACGCCATACCTTTCCCGCCTGTAAGCCGGCCGGCTGAATGGATACCGGCTGCAGAAAAGCAGCGGCCGGGTAACAAATGAAAAAGAAGCTGATTTCAAAAATCGTCGCCCATGAAACCATGCTCACCACAATCGCCTTCCGGAAACCGCATTTTACCGGCGCTGAAATAAACGGAAACAGATCGTACGCTCTTCTGCTTTCCATACGGGACAGCAAAAAAGACTTCCCCCTTCTATGAGCTGGGAAGCCTTTTGCTTGCAGGAACGTTTTCACCCGTTTTACTTTAATTATGAATCTTCTTCATCTTCTTCCGGTTCGGAAACCACATCGATGGATGCGATTCGGTCTCCCTCTTCCAGACGCTGGAGGATGACGCCCTGTCCTCCTTTTGCTTTCTTGCTGGAAATCTGGTCGGCAGGAATACGGATGGTAATTCCCTGTTCGGAGATGCCTACCAATTCATCCCTGTCGTCAGCAGCGACAAGCGCCACTACTTCATAGCCTTTCTTGAAGTTGATCGTCCCCTGTCCGTTCCTGCCCTGCAGACGATAGGCGGAAGCGGCATTTCTCTTCGCATTTCCGTCAGCGGAAATGGTAAAGATATCTTTCTCCGCCGCCACAACTACGCCTACCACATCATCCCCTTCTTTGAGACGCATGCCGTGGACACCGGACGCGGAACGGCTGAGAGGCCGTACATTGTCATCATCAATGGAGAAGCGGATGGCCATGCCTTTTCTCGTACCCATGATGATTTCTTCATCGCCTTTCACAGGAAGCACTGCCACCAGACGATCATCCTCTTTCAGGCGCATGGCGATAAGGCCGTTCTTATTGATATTCTTATATTCTTCCAAAGCCGTCTTCTTGATGTAGCCGTACTTCGTCACCATGAGAAGGTACTTGGTTCCCTCTTCGGAAATATCCAGATCTAGAAGCTCCGTCACGTGTTCATCGGCACCAAGGGACGTGATGAAGTTGATCATCGCGCTCCCCCTTGCAGTGCGGCTTGATTCGGGAATGTCATAAGCCGTCTTCATGTAGACCTTGCCCTTGTTCGTGAAGAAAAGGATCCGGTCATGGGTGGACGTGGTGAGGATTTTACGGACATAATCTCCGTCCTTCATCTTCAGTCCGCTTACGCCGCGGCCGCCTTTCTTCTGTGTGCGCAGATCGGAAGAATCAATGCGCTTAATGTAATTCTGCTTGGTCAGGGTAATGGTCATGGGCTTGTCGGGAATAAGGTCGGTCACATCCATATCGCCCAGGGCTGCCGCAATTTCCGTACGGCGTTTGTCCCCGAAATTATTCTTTTCGTCAGTGAGTTCCGCTTTGACTACCCCCATGATTTTCTCCCTGCTGGACAGCAGATCGCGGAGGTAGGCGATGGTTTCCTGCACATCCTTGTAATCCGCTTCAATCTTATCTCTTTCCAGACCGGTCAAACGGCGGAGACGCATATCAAGAATGGCGACTGCCTGTTTTTCCGACAGACCGAATTTGGAAATCAGCGCCGTCTTCGCCACCTCATCGGTCCGCGATTCACGGATTGTGCGGATGACTTCGTCAATATGATCAAGGGCAATGAGCAAACCTTCCAGAATATGGGCTTTGGCTTCTGCCTTTTCCAATTCATAGCGGCTTCTTCTCGTGATAACTTCTTCCTGATGTTTCAGATAGTAGTAAAGAATCTGCTTCAGGTTGAGGATGCGGGGATGCCCGTCGACGAGGGCCAGCATGATGGAGCCGAAATTGACCTGCATCTGGGTATGCTTGTACAGGTTGTTCAGCATGATCTGCGGATTCACATCAGAACGCAGCTCGATAACGATACGCATGCCGCTTCGATCCGATTCATCACGGAGTGCCGTGATGCCGTCAATGACTTTTTGGCGGGACAGGTCGGCAATCATTTCCACCAGGCGCGCCTTATTCACCTGGTACGGCAGTTCCGTCACAATGATACGGTTCTTCCCGCGTTCCATTTCTTCTATATCCACTCTCGCGCGGACGGTGATGGAACCGCGGCCCGTGCGGTAGGTATCCTCAATGCCTTTATGCCCCTGGATAATGGCCGCCGTCGGGAAATCGGGTCCTTTGATGTATTTCATCAATTCATCAATGGTAATTTCCGGATTATCAATCATCGCGCAAAGTCCGTCCACCACTTCCGACAGGTTGTGGGGCGGCACATTCGTCGCCATACCGACAGCGATACCGTAAGAACCGTTGACGAGCAGGTTCGGTATGCGGGACGGCAGTACAAGAGGTTCCGTTAAAGAGCCGTCATAGTTCGGCATGAAGTCAACCGTGTCTTTATCAATATCACGGAGCATTTCCAGCGTGATTTTCGCCATACGCATTTCCGTATAACGCATCGCTGCCGCCGAGTCGCCGTCAATTGAACCGAAGTTGCCGTGACCGTCTACCAGCGGATAACGGATAGAGAAATCCTGCGCCATGCGGACAGCGGAATCATAAACCGCCGTGTCGCCGTGGGGGTGGTACTTACCTAAAACGTCGCCGACGATACGGGCGGATTTTTTATATGCTTTATTCGGCAGCATCCCCGCTTCGTTCATCGCGTACAGAATACGGCGGTGTACCGGCTTGAGGCCGTCGCGTACATCAGGCAGCGCACGGGTCACAATGACCGACATGGCATAGTCGATGTAAGACGTCTTCATCTGCCGTTCCAGCGGCGTATTGACTATCTTTCCTTCCTTCCAGTCCATACATTCTCCTTATTCCCAAAAACGGCGAAATAATCCGCCGCGGAACCGTAAAGAAACAAAGCGCCTCCTTTTCATCAAAGCGCTTCTTAATGCTTATATTATACCACAACCTTTTATTTAAAGCCCATTTACCCCATTTTTTAACGATTATAAAACATATTTCTTTTATTCGTTTGCTTTTATGTGCGAATGAAATACCCATTCTTTTTTTGAAAATTCTTCTGTTCTTTGCGCATGCCGCCTTTGCTATGTTAAAATGAAATAAATTTAAAGTTATTGGCAGGAATAAACCATGAAAAAATATATCATTCTCGGAATCATTACTTTGGCGGTCATCCTCGGCGGCGGCATTTTCGCTCTTTTTTCCGCGCTCAGCGGCGGTCCGTGGGAAGGCGTATGGTGGGGCGTGCAGGAAGCGGGCATGAACTGGTCCGGCGACAACATCCGCAACCTGGAAACAATTACTTTCACGCGAAACGACGATAAAACGATCACGGTGGATCACCGCGTCCAGCAGGGCAGCAAAGAAGTGGAGGGCAGCCTTTCAGGCACGGGAGCCATTGACGGCGGCCGTTTGATTGTCACCACGAAGACAGGACGGGAAGTCACTCTCTCGTACAGCCGTATCAGCAAACTGATCGAGCTTCCTTTAAAGAACGCGGACAAGACTCCTGTCACAGTAAAGCCGCTTACAGAAGAAAACAATAATGATATGGAAGAAATACGGAGCGAGATCGTAAAAATTTCCCAGAAACCGGAAAATAAAATCGATACCACGTTAAGCTCCACAAAAAGTTAATCCAATGATCAAAGACAGGCAAATACCCTGTCTTTTTTCGCGCGCGAAAATACCGCTCCCTTTCCTGAAGCGGCATTTCTGTACTTTATTTCATTCCATCTTCTATTTCCTTCTTATTTCTTTTTCAATGTGAAGATCGTCAGTTCGCGGCTTGTATCAAAGCGGAAAGGAAACCAGCCGCCGCTGCCGCGGGATACATAGCCGCAGTGCTTCCCGTCGCTGTACATTCCCCTTGTGTACTTGAAAGGCGTAATCATCGGTTTCCCAAAAATGCCGAACTGCGTCCCGTGGGTATGCCCGGTGAGCGTGAGGAACGCCCGGTTTTCAAAACCGGCATCAATGAAATCAGAATGATGGGCAAGAAAAATCTTTGCGCTGTCTTCCGGAATGCCGTCAAATGCGTCCCGCACCATCTGTGCCATCAGTTCCGCCCTTCCTTCTCCCCGCATTTCAGGATAGTCCACGCCCGCCACGTAAAGCAGGGCGCCGTCTTTCTGAAGCGCCACATGGCTGTTGTCCAGTATCTTCACCGATGTTTTGCGGAGTTCATTTTCAATATAATCGGGATCTTTATATAGTTCATGGTTCCCCCGCACATAAATGATGCCGTAAGGGAAAAGCACCGCGCGGGAGTTTAATATCTTTGCCGTTTCAGGCATGACACGGATATCGTCAATCAAATCGCCCGTAAGCATCACCACGTCGGCCCCTTCCGCCTTTGAGCGCTCCAGATCGTTTGCCAGATCGGCATTTCTGTAGTATGGCCCGATATGGGTATCCGTGATTTGCGCCACTTTCAGTCCGTCAAAGGCTTCCGGCAGTTCTTCGGCGGCAATCGTATACCGCTCCGCCTCTTCCTTCATTTCTCCATCCACAGAACCATAAACGCCGATGAATAAAGAAAGCGCCATCACCGCCGCGCCAAAAATCTGCGCATACCTGCGGATAAACCGCACCGTACCGATCATCATCAAAAGAAAGAGCGGCAGTATAAGCATGATATCCGCCGCCATCAGCGCGCAGGCAAAGTACGCGCCGAAATGTGCCGCCCAGCCATATTCCGGATAGGCAAGCGCATACCACACGTAGTACTGCACTGCGCCGCAGGAAATAAGCGCTCCGGCAATTCCATACAAATAAAACCGTTTCAGCCGGAAGAGCCCCGCCGCAAAAAGTCCGTTCATCAGTCCCAAAAAGGAAAAAAGCAATGTAATGATCTGATAGAAATCCATGAGATCTCCTTTTTATAAAAACAGAGTTCCGTTAAATAAAAAATTGTCCTTTCAATGTCACGGGGCAGCTATTTTCACTCTTCCAGGTACGGCTCTATATACGCCGCCAATTTTGCGTGCGGCCCTGCCAGCGGTATTTCCCTGTATTCTTCGCAGCTGTACCAGCGGTAATCGCCTTCAGGCTCTTTTGCCCCCTGAAACAGATACGCTTTCATGTGCCAGATGCGGTGCGTGAACACATGGGTATACGTCCAGATTCTTTCTCCCGCTTTCCCGCCGAGAAGCTTCTCCAACATTTTAACACCGTCTTTTTCGCTGTCCGCCAAAACCATGGGCAGCTCCCACATGGAAGAAAGCATCCCCTTGGAAGGGCGGAGATGGAAAAGCGCCTTCCCCTCTTGAATCATGACCGCGCAGCAGGCGATGCTTTCCTTCTGTTTCTTCTTCGGCGTGCGGATTGGAAGTACATTTTCCAGTCCAAGGCGGAGCGCCGCGCACTCTCCGTGAAGAGGACATTTTTCACACTTGGGATGCTTGGGTACGCATACCTCGGAGCCTAAATCCATAAGCGCTTCATTGAAATCTCCTGCCCGCGCCGGCAGCGTCTTTTCCACTAACGTTGTTATTTCTTTTCGCACCGCCGATTTTAAAATATCCGACTCAATACTATAGAGCCTCGCATACACACGGAGAACGTTTCCGTCCACCGCTGCTTCATGCTTTCCATAAGCCATGGATAAAATCGCGCCTGCCGTGTATTCCCCGATGCCCGGAAGAGCACGCACGTCCTTTTTATCCTCCGGAATCGCTCCGCCGTACTTTTCTACCATTTCCCGCGCCGCTTTATGAAGATTTCTTGCGCGGCTGTAATAGCCCAGTCCCTGCCATGCATGCAGTACGTCCGCCTCTTCGGCTTCCGCCAGTGCCTCAATCGTAGGGAAACGGCGTTTCCAACTTTCAAAGTACGGTTTCACTGCTTCTGTCCGCGTCTGCTGAAGCATGATTTCCGACACCCACACATAATAGGGGTTCCGCGGCCTGCCTTCCCGCCAAGGCAAATCACGGCGGTTTTGATCGAACCAGGTTAAAAGCTTATGCGGCCATTCCTGTCCCGACTGTATTCTATCCAAAATGAATCCTTTCCTTAAACCATTTCAAAATGGTAATCATAGACTGTGCTCCCGTCTTTCTCAAAATAAATCGTACCGCGTATTTTATTTCCTTTCAAAATCATAGGGAGCCATACGCGGTCAGCCATCCACATTTCGCCGAAAGGAATTTCTTCCGGAAGGAACCACTTCGGCTCCATCTCATCGGAAAAATGCACTGTCCCCGTCCACGCGTAGATAAAGTATACGATGCCCGCATGAGACCAACTGGGATCGGAGGGCTGATGGAAATATAAATCTCCCGCCGCCTCAAAAGCTTTCGGATCGGCAATGAGTCCGCTTTCTTCAAAAAGTTCCCGGGCGGCGCATTCCCGCATCGTTTCCCCGTCTTCCCTTTTTCCGCCGAATCCGTTCCATTTACCGGCTCCCATGCCGCGCCGTTTATGTCCCAGAAGAATCCTCCCGTCTTTCCGTACCGGATAGACAAGCGACGTGTCACGCATGAATGCCCTCATAACTTTCAAAATACAATTCCCGGAAAATACGTTTCCCCGCTTCCGTTTTATAAAGACGGTTATAAAGCGCGCGGTTTTCCTTATCACTTCGGCCGCTTTCATACTGGTTCACCAGCATATCGGCCTCCGCCAGAATCTGCGCGTCCGGACCGTCTATACTCCCGTAGGAATGATGATGGGCGGCCAGCCAGCAGATGCGGTCAATATCTTCCGTCTCGAATCCGAGTCTTTCCAATATAGGGCGTGCTTCCCCCGGCCCCAATTCCTCCTGTATCTTTCCATCATTCCTGCCGAACTCCATTTCGCCCCGATGAATCCCGATATCATGGACATAAGCGGCCGCTTCCAAAACGAAAAGCTGTTTCTCCGGAATCCCCTCTTCCCGCCCGATTTGTTCGGCAAAAGCATGAACTTTCAGAAAATGATGAATCCGACGGGGATCCCCTTTATCATAAGTAATCATTTCCCTGCACAATTGATCAAGCAATTCCATGGCGTCCTCCAAAAACTTTATTTCTTTTATTATAAAGCCTTCCCTGCCATTTGGGATATAAAAAATAAACCCGCAAAGCAAAAAAGGCCAGAGCTCCCGCGTTTACACCAAACTACCTCCACACAAAAAAGAGACCCCGAAAGGCCTCTTTTTCATTTTAAGATTATTTTGTGAGTTTTGCACCGACTTCAGAAGTTACATCTGTTCCGCCATCAATCACCGCGCCGGCTTCCAGAATGACATCCAGTCCTTTTTCCTGGCGAACCTGCTGGATCGCTTTGCGGATATCCTGCAGAATCGGCTGCATGGCAGTTCTTTCTTTGGCAGCCATATCACGCTGGATTTCCTGGGCGATCTGTTCCTTTTCCTGATCGCTCTTGCCTGCGCTGCGGCTGTTGAAATTTTCCTGTGCTTTCTGTGCTGCCGTTCTCATATCCAGCTGCACTTTTTCCATCTTCGGATGAGCCTGGAGCAGGGCGCCGGAATTAACAAAACCGATGCCTGCCGCTGATGCGGACGCCATGGCGCCAAAAGTGATGATACCAGCTGTAATAGCTGCTGCTGTCTTATTCATTTTCATTCCCACATTCCTCCTTAGAAATATCCCGACATATCATGGGATTTTGGGTATGTATTAATAATAGTATAATCAGTCTTATCTGTCAACATAAAATGACTAAAAGTCAGTTCACCTGTTTTACACTTTTGCTTCAAGCGCTGCGGTTTCCGCCTCTTCTTTCATGGCCTCTTTCGCTTCTTTCAGCGCCGCTTCCCGCACCTCGTTCTTTTTCTCTTTCTTCTTCGTAAAATGGGATACCGCTTCAGGGATCATGTTCAGCACCCTGTCGATCGTACCATTCGGTGTGGCATTTTTAATGGAGAATAATTCGACGCGTTCTCCTTTCATAATCAGAACCGCCGTAGGGCTCATTTTGCCGCCGCCCGCTTCTCCGCTGGATTCTCCGTTTGTCCCGTGATTTCCCGTACCGAAGCCGAAAGAAATATCCACAAACGGCACGATCGTGGCATCGTCCAGATAAATCGGCTGGCCTACAACCGTTTCCGTGCGGATCATTTCTTTAAATTCTTCAAAAATCTTTTTTCTTGCATCATCATTCATCGTGGATTCCTCCCTGTCTGTACCGCCAGAACTGACGTGCCGGCGCGCTTGCCGCCAAGCGCAATACAATGTATACCACATAGAAGGGAATAATTCTTCCCTGTCCTTTCCCCTTTAGTTTATACGATGGCTCTATATATTTCCACACTATATTTTTCGTAGCTTCCGGAAGGAACGCCTTTGCCATCCCCGCAAGCAGGCCGGTCTGCATCGGATCCCCCGTGCCGAACTCTCCGCAAAAATTCCATTTCCGCGGCATGCTGTGCACCAAAATCACTGCGAGAGCCTTAAAAATATTTTCCGCCAGTCCATTATGGATAGCAAACCGCAGCTGCTTCCACAGCGGAGGATGTTTTTTCTTTTCTCCTTTCCCTTCGTCTGCCGATTCTTTGTGTTTTTCTTCTTTATTTTCTTTCGTCTTTTCTTCAGGCGCTTTTTCCGGCTCCGCCTTATCGGCAAGAATCATTTTTGCCCTCTGGGCAGCGGCAGGCCGCCCCTCATCTGCAAAAAGGAGTTCCTCTATTTTTTCGTCCGTATCCGCGATCCTTTCTCGTTTCTTTCCCGACAGTTCTATCGTTTTTTTATAAAGCCCGAAAATGAACTCCACTGTCACGGCAAAGTGCTTTATTTCAAGGATGAAACGGTAGCGGATCGGAATCAGCAGAAAAAGAAACAGGACAAAGAAAATCCCAAGACATATTTTCAGTCCCATCATCCACCGCCATAGAGACGGGTCAGGTTTGCTGCCGCCTCTCTTACAGACTTCACCAGCGCAGCCGGCGCCACCACTTTGACAAGCGGCGCATTTTTCAAGGCCCAGGCAAAGATAATCGCCGGAGGCGCTTCTATTTCCACAAGCACCTGTCCCTGCGTGGCCGACACAATAAACGCGGATTTCCCGAAATCTGTCACGATATCCGTCATAAGTTTCCAATCCGCCTCAAAGCGGCACTTTTCCGACGGGCCTGCATATGTACGGCTTAAGACAGAAAGAAAATCTGATACGCGGATCCCCATTTCCGCACCGGGAATTGTCTTCTGCGGACGCGCCTCTTCCTCAAGCAGGGAAACGCTGTCAAGAAGTTCCACCGCAAACGGTGTAATCTCATCCTTTCCGTCAATATTTCCCAAAAGGAAGTACCGTCCGTCCGATGCGGCCACTACATAGGGGCTCACACGGTATACACGGTCGATGCCGCCTATATCTTTGCCGTGGTACCGTTTCCCGTCAGCCTCATAATGATCGTAAAAAAACTGTATCATCTTTTTATTTTCAATAGCCTCCGCCAAAACTGCCAATGTTTCATCAGGCGGTTCCAGCTGGTTCAGCGCGGGAATATTTTTCACGGCCGCCTTGCCGTCATCAAAAGGACGCATGTATAAATTTTTTAATTTTTGCGCAAGCTGGCGCACCTCGGCCGCAGGAAGATGGGAGAAATATAAAAGGTCGATAAGCGCTTTCATATCCTCCTTTGTCAAGTCGTGATCCCAGTACCAGTCCAGTGAAAGCGGCGCCGGTTTCCCTTCTATTACACGCTTCACCTCACGGCACACTACAGGAAGCCCGCCGCCACGAAGGGCTTCCAGATTCCGGCGCACCGCCTTGCGGTCCATTTCCATGCCGTACCGTTCCCGCAGAAACGCCAATATCTGCTGCTGGGAAAGCGGATGCTCCGCATCAGACTCGCTGAGCAGGATCTGCGCAATATGGACAATCGATATTTTCCTTCCTCTTCCTTTCCTCTCCGCCAATCCGGTCACCTGCTTTTCCCTATGTATAAAATACTGTCAGACAATAAAGACAGGGCTCCTGTCAATTTCTTTATGAAAGTAACCGCAAAAGGTTTGTTTAATACCCCATGAACCGCCGCGGCAATAGCGCCGCCGCTAAGAATATCCGAAGGATAATGCATCCCCGCAAACAACCGGGAAAAGGCAAGCAGCCCTGCCAGGCATGCCATCCACCGGCATCCGGGCATACGATCCCGCAGAAGCTGAAAGGCCACGGCCGCGCCGTTCATGGCATGATTGCTCGGAAAAGACGCATTCGCTTTGTGCCCTGTAAAATTCCAAATCTGCCGGTCCCGGGTAAAAGGCCGCCCCCGATGCCACAGCTTTCCGACAGCAAGGGAAATCACGGAGCATAGGCAGACTGCAAGGAACGCCGCCACGCAGCTCTCCCGCCGATGTTTTTGATTCTTCCCCGGCGCAAACCAAAGCAACATCCCATAAATTAAAAATGCCCAATGACCGTAACGGGTAATCAGATCCATCATGAGATCCACGGGGGGCGCCTGTCCCGCCAATTTATTAATCTGTCTCACAACATCCAATTCGAGATCCATGAAAATACCTCTTGGGAAAATAAACTGTCTTTCCAAAGACGATTCCTGCCGAAACCGCCCGGAATTCCACCTAAATTTCATGATTATACTTGCATTTTAACATAATCAGCCGATGAATAAAAATCGACACGCTCCCGACGCTAAGAAGAGACTTACAAACACCTTTCCGGCTTTGGCAAACAAAAACGGCGCCTCACAAACGCCGTTTGCATAAATACATTTCTCCGTTTTATTCCTTCCGTCCGTTACTCTTTCTTTGCCTTGTCTATTTCTTTCTTCTCTTCCCGTTTCTTCACCGCTTCATGCTCCTTTTCTTTCAGCCTCTCCATGTATCCGCTTCGGCGAAGAATCGTGGATACAAAAGCCACAACGGTGCAGACCGCGATAAAGAGATTCACCAAAGTGAAACCGTCGACGAAACCTATTTTATAAATAACGTAGCACGCCACGATTACGAGAAAGATATCATTGAATCTGAACATAGCCGCCCCCTATTTCCTTAACCATACAAGAAATCAAGGTTTGCCGTCAAGATGAAAAAATTATTTTTTTCGGTGATATAATATAAATTATTATCAAATCTATGGGAGGGTTCTATGAAATACATCGGTTCCGCTTTTGCTGTTTTTCTTTTATCCGCGCTGCTGCTTTCCGGATGCAATGCAGGCAGGCCTGCCGTCCCGGCCAAGACAGCCGCCGTTGAAGAAGAAAATACGCAAAAAGAAAAAGCCCCCGCCTTGCAAGCCGCCCGCCTGGGAGATACGCTTGATATCTGGACCGCCGCCTATGGCGCGCCTGCCGGAGACACAGTTTATATGAAAAGATTCAATAATGGTACCGTGACGGTCATTGTTTTTAAAGAGCATATCGTAAATATCACGCTGTCCGATCCTGCCGGTCCGTCAAAGGCACCACCGGACTATAAAGATTTCATTCCGGAAGACAGCATCCTTCAAAACACAAAGGAAGAACAGGATGAAAAAGGCAGCTACAAAACAGAAATGTACACCAGCTTTTCTCTCGAAAAGGCATTTCCCCTGTCGGAAGGGAAGTTTGCTGTAGTCACAGCGCAAAGCAGGACAGACGGAAAATACCTTGCCACAGTGATTGACTGCACGCCGTTGTCCCAATGAATCCATTCTATGCAAATCATAACAGACTGTAACAAAATATTTCTGCATTTTATTATGGCTCTTTACTCATGCCTTTTCAGCAGGCAACTAAAAACCGCTTTCTGCAGTTTGACATAAAGGTCACTACAGAAAGCGGTTTTATTATGTCAAATCAGCTATAAGTTTATCCCAACCGGCACACTTGATCTTTTCAATGAAAACTATACCACAGGCGGCCCTAACAGATTGATCCAAAAGAAGGGCTGTCCACGCACCTGCCAGCCCCCAGCCCATAATGTAAAGGAAGAAAGCTGTCATCAGCGGACGGAAAACGGCGATACTTAAGAAAGCATACACCGCCACAACGGCGGCCCTGCCGCTCCCCCGCAGGATCCCCGTGCAAATCAGACAGTGACCCGCGGGATACTTGGCAAAGGCGCAGATAATCATGACAGTACCGCTCATAGCGAGAGCTGCCGGATCATTGGAGTAAAAGGAAAACATTTCTTCACGGAAGATGATAATCGCTCCGCAGGCGATGGTGGAAAAGATAAGTCCCCACTTGATACCTTTTTTCCGATAGGCATTCCATTCTTTTTCACTGTTCTTTCCGACAGACTGCCCTGCGGTGACCATACTCGCTTTGCCGAAACCAGTGATATAGTCCCAGTAGATGTCGGAAATATTCATGCAGATATTATGAACCACAAAGGGTATCGTTCCCAAGCCAGCAATCATTCCTGTAAAGAGCGCCATACCTGTCCTCTCACAGACCTGTTCGCTGAATACGGAAAGGAAGAGGGGTGTCATTCTTTTGAAATACGCTTTGTCTGGAAGAAAAGAGCCGCCGCCAAGGAATTTATCCCGTTTCATAACGACCACAGTCCGGTAAAAGCTGCAAAGTGTGCCGAGAACGGTTCCGATAGCAGCGCCCGTGACGCCCAGCGCCGGGAACGGGCCCATGCCAAAGATGAGCAAAAAATTCATAATGACATTTACGATGTTTCCAAAGATATTGCTTTTCATAATAGCCGCCGTATGCCCGAAGCCGAGCTGGACGGCCTGGAACAGGGTGGTCACAGACGTGATAAAAACGGAAATAACGGCTATCTCCCCATAGGCCAGCGCCTCCGTCATGTATTCAGGTTCCGCGCCCATAAGAAAGAATATGTCTTCCAGATAAAAATAGAAAATACCGTGAATTGGCAAAAAGACGGCAGAGCCGATGAAGAGTGATTTCTTCAAAAGGCCTGCCGCCGTCTTTTTATCTCCCCGCCCCGCCTCTCGTGAAACCAAGAGTGTCACTGCCGACGCAAGGGAGCGGCTGAAGCAGAGGACAATAAGTCGAGGCTGGATAAAGATACTGACTGCCGCAATGGAAACGGCGCCTAACGTCCCAACCATGATAAGATCCGCCGAAGCAAGAAGAATCATGAAGAGACCTTCAAAGGCGGCGGGAAATGCTATGCTTAAATATTTCCTGTCATATGAATCTATCATGACAATCCCAATTTTCTGCAATCATCAGCATACCGCGTCAAGGAGCCGTCTGGTATAAACGGTTTTCGGCCGGGTAATCACCTCTTCGGTGCTTCCTTCTTCTACCAGTTCTCCTTCATTCATGATAAGGATGCGGTCGCTTATATTGCTTACCAGCGGAAGATCATGGGTAATGAATAAAATGCTTACGTTATGGATCCTGCGCAGATGCATAAGGAGCTCCACAATTTTTGCCTGTGCGGAAACGTCAAGCGCCGAAGTGGCTTCATCGCAAATGAGAATTTCCGGATGGACGGACATAGCTCTGGCTATCGCCGCACGCTGGCATTCGCCGCCGGAAAGCTCATGGGGATATTTTTCCGCATAGTCCCTGGGGAGTCCTACATCTTCCAGAAGACGGGCCGCTTCTTTACCGGCGGTATGCTTCTTTTCTCCGCAAAGACGGCAGAGCGTATCCGAAATGGACTCACCGATTTTCCTCCGCGGATTGAAAGAGCCGACAGCATCCTGAAATACCATCTGCACTTTGGTATACACTTCTTTCTGCGCCTGCCGTTTCAGGCGGACAATCGATCGGCCGTCAAGAAATATATTTCCTCCCGTCGGTTGATACAGTCCGGTGATCAGTTTCGCAATAGTCGATTTCCCGCTGCCGCTTTCCCCGATAATGCCGAGAACTTCATTTTTATGAAGAGAAAAGCTTACATTTTTCAAAGCATGCACGATGTATTCGCCGTCGTTAAAGGTCATCGTCAGGTTTTCACAGACAAGGATTTCCTCCATCATGCCTCCTTTTCCATGGCATATGCCAGTTTCGGCACGGCGGCCATGAGCGATTTCGTATAGGGATGCTGCGGGTTTTCAAGAACTTCTTTCGTTTTCCCCATTTCCACGATTTTCCCTTTATAAAGTACCGCCACACGATCCGCCAGATATCTGGCTACGCCGATATTATGGGTAATAACAATCATGGCGGTATGGAGTGTGTCCCGGAGCATGAGAAGTTCTTCGAGGACCTGTTTCTGCACGGTGGTATCCAGCGCGGAGGTGGGCTCATCGGCAAGAATCAGTTTCGGATGGAGCAGCACGGCAAGGGCAATCACCACACGCTGCGCCATTCCGCCGGAAAGTTCAAAAGGATAGGCATTCAGTATCCGTTCCACATCGGTCAGGCCGATCCGCTTAAAAACAGAAGCAATCAGTTCGTCCATTTCTTTTTTCTCCATCCGCCTGTGGGCGAGGATGGTCTCATAGAACTGGACACGCACTTTCCGCGTGGGGTTCAGAGAATCGCCGGGATGCTGAAACACATAGGCTATCTCTTCTCCCTGGCGTTTCCTTTTTTCCGCCGCGTCCATATGGAGCAGGTCTTCCCCATTGAAAGTGACTGTTCCCGTATAGACATCGGCCCTGAGGCCTTTCACTTCCGAAACGGCTTTCAGAAGCGTCGTTTTCCCGCTGCCGCTTTCCCCGACGACGCCCAGTATTTCACCTGGCATCAGTGTAAGGGAAATATCACGGATGACCGTCTTGCCGCCATAACCGGCGCTGAGGTCTTGAATTGTCAGTAATGGCTGCATAGGTTTCTCCCGCTTATTTTTCGAGGTCTTTCGTCACCTGGTAATAATCATTCGGTGTAATCAGGTAGCCTTTGACATTCTTGCCCATGCCTACCTGGATCGTATTGAATCCGACAAAATCCATGGCCGCATCATCAATGACCGCCTGCTGGATCTTATGGACAACCTGCGTCCTCGCATCACCGTCAGGCAGCTTCTGCAATTCTTCCAGCCATCCCTGCACTTCCGGATTATCGTAGTGCCCAAAATTGACCTTGCTGTCCTTGTCATAGGCATTGTAGAGGAAATCGTAAGGATCTCCCACCGGCATGGTGACTACATAATAGAGAGCGATATCGAAATCCCCCGGCGCGAAGAAGGTTGCTTTTTCAAAATTCTTAATCTGGACATCAATGCCGATCTGCTTCAGCTGAGCCTGCATTTCCGTAGCAATGGGAGCTATCGCGGCGCGCTTATAAACGGAAAACTGTACAGTAAGCGGCTCCCCGTCCTTTTCCACGATACCGTCGCCGTTGGTATCTTTATATCCCGCATCGGCAAGAATCTGTTTCGCCTTGGCGGCATCAAACATACGGGGTTTCAGATTCTTTGCTCCGTAAGCACTGTCATCAGGAAACGCGCTGTAAGCAGCAGACACAGAGCCCTTCATCAGTTTTTCTCCGATATCCTTCTTATTCACGCCGTACATGATCGCTTCGCGGACAGCTTTATCCTGCATTTTATTCAAATTGAAATACATCTGGTACACGCGGGGCTGTGCCACTCTCTTCACAACAAGGTTGTCTTTTTTCGCGATATTTTCCGCAGCGTCTACGGTCAGATCCTGGGCGATATCCACTTCGCCGCCCTGGAGAGACATGGCAAGCGCATTTGCATCAGTAACTTTAGTGTATTCCACGCCGTCAGACTTGACTTCCCCTCCCCAGTACTTCGAATTCTTTTTCATAACCGCTTTTTTATTGCTCTCATACGATGCCATCACGAATGGGCCCGTACCAATCGGCGCTTTTTCAAAATCTTTCGTATTTGCCACGTCGATAATGGTCGCATAAGGATCCGCCAGGTCATTGATCAGGGTAAGGCGCGGTTTTTCCGTCTTAATGACGACAGCGTCCCCGTCAACAGTATAAACGGCGGTTTTCAGGAAACCGGCACGTTCATTCATGTCGCCCACACGTTTCAGGGAGTCAATCACTTTCTGCGGTGTCATGGCTTCCCCATTGGAGAAGGTCACGTTCTTTTTCAGTGTGATTTTCCAGGTCAGGTCATCTATCTTTTCAAACTTTTCAGCAAGCCAGGGGTCAATCTTGAGACCATCCCCTACTTTAAACAGTGTCTCGCCGACACCGTAGCGGACGATGTACCAGCCATCCCATCCTTTTGCCGGATCCATGGACGAAGAGGATACGGATACTGTCCCCGCCACACGGACGATTTTATCCGCCGCCGCTTTCTTGTCATCACCGCAGCCGCTGATAAAAACGGAACAGGCCGTTACCGCTGCCAATCCTGCAGCAATCCATCTCTTTTTCATGTTTTTTCCTCCTAAAAAATATAATTATTTTTCATTTTTCGGATCCAGTAAATCTCTGACCTGGTCACCGAATAAATTAAAAACAAGCATTACGGAAACCATGACGGCGCTCGGTGCGAGAGCCACCCACGGCGCATTCTGAAGACAATAGCGTCCTTCGCTGATCATGGATCCCCACTCCGCTTCCGGTACCTGCACCCCGAGCCCGAGGAAGGACAGCCCGGCAATCCCCATCATCATACCGCTTACATGGAGCGTCGCGGTAACGATAAGCGGTCCCGCGATATTCGGCAGAATGTGGAGAAATATGATCTCCCTGTCACTGCACCCGCCAAGGCGGGCGGCATGGATAAATGTTTCTTCTTTAATAGCAATGGTCGAACTCCGTGCCAGCCGGGCATATTGCGTCCACGCCGTCAGCACGAGGGCGAACATGGCATTCAAAAGACTGCCGCCTAAAATGCCCGCTACGGCAATTGCCAGAAGGATATCGGGAAATGCGAGAAATATATCGGTCACCCGCATAAGACAGGCATCCACCTTCCCGCCGAAATAACCGCCCATAAGACCCACAAAACTTCCCAAAGTCCCTGCACAGGCGATGATGGCAAATGCGGCAAAGATGGAACTGCGGCTGCCCACCATCACGCGGGAAAGCACATCGCGCCCATGATTGTCGGTACCAAATAAATGATTCATATCCGGCGCGGCAAGGATATTGTCGGAATGGGTCAGATAGGGATCATTAGGTGCCAGGTACGGCGAAATCAAACTGAAAAGAATGATAAACAGGATGATGCCAAGAAGAAACCACATACTTTTGGAAATTCGTTTTGCTGAAAGATCCACAGGTCCTCCTATATATCTTTAATTTTCGGATTAAAAACAGTATAAGAAATATCGGTAAGCAGATTGACCACCATGAAAGCAGATGCCATCCATACGATGACCGCCTGTACCACAGGATAGTCTCGCTGGCTGATCCCTTCCATAATAAGACTGCCGAGACCGGGCCAGGTGAAAACGGTTTCCACGATAACCGTTCCGCCCAGAAGAGAGCCGAGGGAAATACCGGTAAGCGTAATCACCGTGACCATAATATTTTTTAACACATTTTTATACAAAATGGTCGTTTCAGAAAGTCCGCGGGAGCGAAGTCCCACCACATACCCCTTGCTCAGCTCGTCAAGCATGGCAGCACGAATCTGCCGGATATAGCGGGACGACATGACCAGCGCCAGCGTAAACGCAGGAAGGACAAGTCCGATAGGCTTTGTCGTCGCCAGCACCGGAATCCACCCGAGACGGTAGGAAAAAATAAACATGAGGCAAAGGGCGATGATAAAGTTAGGAAGAGCATTTCCCACAAACGCCATGACACGGACCACATAATCAAACTTGCTGTTCTGCATGGCCGCCGTGAGTATCCCTACGGGAATCGAAATGCAGAGGGTCAGCAAAAGAGAAGCGCCCGCCATTTTTAATGTATAGGGCAGCGCTTTCAAAATCTGATCCAGCACGTCAGCGTCAGTAATATATGATTTTCCCATATTTCCGTGAAGAATATTCCACAGCCAGTCGCCGTACTGTACAAGAAGCGGACGGTCAAGACCCATGGATCTGCGCATGGACTCCATGATTTCAGGACTGACGGAAATACCGCCTGCCGACATACGCACACTCACAGGATCGCTTGGCGATAAATAGATTAAAAGGAACGCAAGAAAAGTAATCCCCAGCAGTACAGGGATAAATTGCAAAACACGTCTGACAATGCTTCGCCGCATTCGTTTGCTTCTCATGTAAATTCCATCCTTACCAATTCAGCATCCGCTTAATCTGCGAATAAATTTCAATTTGTTCTATAGCATATCATATTTTCTAATTGTTATCAAATAAAAGGTGGTTTTCTTTTATTGTTTCCGCAGTAAATTTTTATCACATATTCTAAATGATGAGTAACGGTAAGCGCCATAGTAGCAAGAAACGGAAAACGTCATTCGGGGTATTGGCAAAGGATTAGTTATGAAGATGACGATTAAGGTGAGATGTCATCCTGAACAAATGCGAAGGAGCTGTACCCGTGGTGAGGAAAACGGTAAAAGTAATTTTGTGATAAACAGAAAAGAAACTGCACAGTGTCATCAGTGTAATAGATTCTTCACTCCGTGTCACCGTTCTGCTTACCCATTTTCCCACACAGCATTCTTACCCCCGTTCTGAATGACGATTGGGGGAAAGCGTTACTAACGATGGGGAGCGGAAAGCATCATAATGACACTAACAGTAAAGCGTCATCCTGAACGAATGTGAAGGATCTGCCACCGTGATGAGGAAGGCGGTAAGAAGATAAAAGCTATCAGCTGCAAGCTAACTATTCTTTTACGATTTAAATCATTACGACAAGCGAGTATCCTCAATCGCACTGCGTGCGCCAGCAGCTCCTTCTGACGGCCGGCTCCATGATCCTTGTATAAGACACGTTAAGGCTTCATAATGAGAAAAACGTTAATCGTCATCCTGAACGAACGTGAAGGATCTATTGCCGTGGTGATGAACAGTGTTGCCGCAAATGTATTCATAAAATCATTCCATCACAAAAAAATCCCCTGAAGTTTCCTTCGGGAGATTTCATCATCTGTCAATATTTGTCGCCGTATAGTTCCTTATTCCGCTCAATAATGGACATGATGCGGCTTGCCGTCTCTTCAATGGCTTTATTTGATACATCAAGGACGGTGCAGTGAAGCTGATGCATGACTTCTTTGGCATAAGCCAGCTCATCTTCAATGCGCTCGATATCAGTGTAATTTGCCGTTCCTGAAAATCCGAGCGCTTTCATTCGTTCTCTTCTGATTCCGTTCAGTTTGTAAGGGTCAATAATGAGGCCGATCAGACGATAGGGAGGCACCTGGAATATTTCTTCCGGTATCTGCACTTCCGGTACAAGGGGCAGGTTTGCCACCTTGTACTTTTTGTGCGCCATATACATGGACAGCGGCGTCTTTGATGTGCGGGACACACCGATAAGAACCATGTCCGCTTTTGCGAAGCCTGCCGGATTTTTTCCGTCATCATAGCGGACAGCAAATTCGATGGCTTCCACTTTCTTAAAATATTCTTCATCAAGACGGTGGATGATTCCCGGTTTCATGCGGGGCTGCACCCCTGCCACATCAGTCACCATATTCATCATGGGACCTAAGATATCCACATAACGGACATTTTTTTCATGGGCTATCCGTTCAAAGTCGGCACGGAGTTCTGGACTGACCAGTGTGTGACAGACCACAGCCCCCGCCTGTGCCGCTTCATCAATAATTTTTTCTATCTGATCCGTATGACGGATAAAGGGCACACGGTGAATCTCAATATCCGTGTCGTACTGGCCGATGGTCGCCTTAGCCACACTTTCCGCCGTTTCTCCAAGAGAATCGGAAACGACATAAACCTGCGGTTGTTTTGCCATTTATTATTTTCTGCCGCCTTTCCCCAGTTCCAAAAAGAGACGGGTGATATTCGTTTTCGATACACGCCCGATAAGAACAAATTTCCTGTCATTTCCCACATTTTTAAAAGTCCCTACAGGAAGACAATCGACTTCATAATCCATCATCTTCTGTGCGATGGATACAAGATCCTCTTTCGGTTCGGCATAAATCATTTTCGAGCGGGATGTCATTACCATGGAAATCGGCACTTTTGCCAAATCATCACGGCCCATGGCCGCTTTCAGAAGATCTTTCCTGGAAACGACGCCCTGTATGTCATCTTTCTTTCCCACGAAAAGCGTACCGATATCTTCGGTGAACAGGAGAACCGCCGCGTCATAGGCATTGGATTCCGCTCCGACAAGTATCGGGCGGGACATACAGTCTTCCGCCGTGCAGGAACGGATTTCAGCAGCCGCAGGATCTTCTCCGCCCCCAAGGTAATAGTAGCCGAGACGACGGCGGGCAGCGATTACCTCTCCTGAAAGAAGAACCGCCAGATCTCCACGCAGCGCGCTCCTCGTCACATGGAGACGCTGTGCAATCATTTCCCCTGTGATAGGACCGTTTTCCCGAACGATCCTCGTGATTTCCTGTTGTCGGCCGGTAAGCTGCATAATTTCCCTTCTCTCCTTCTTCCGCAAAGCGGAACTGTGGCGGAGGACATGTCCACTTTCCCATGTCCTCTGCCATTATTTCAAAATCAAAGTTCGTAATCTTCCTGGTCCACGACACCTCTGCCCGTCGCCGCATCCAGCATCAGACGCTGTTCTATGCGGGCTACATTCAGCCGGGTACTCTTCACCATATCCGGGTTGACGGATACATAGTCAATGCCACTCTTTACGAGGAATTCCGTAAAGTCTGGATATACGGACGGCGCCTGTCCGCAGATGGATACGGTCTTGCCGTCTCTGTGCGCCACTTTGATCAGGTGGCGGATAGCCCTCTTGATGGCCAGATTGCGTTCATCGAAGAGAGAAGCCACGGTATCATTATTTCTGTCGCAGCCCAGAATAAGCATTGTTAAATCGTTGGAACCGATGGAATAGCCGTCAACAAATTTATTGAAACGGTCTGCCAGGAGAATATTGGCCGGAATTTCCGCCATAAGGAGAAGTTTGAAGTCCGGGCCGCGTTCCAGTCCTTCTTCTCTCATAATGGCCGTTACTTTTTCTGCTTCATCAACGGTGCGGCAGAACGGAATCATGCAGTTCAGATTTTTCAGGCCGTATTCTTCACGGACTTTTCTGACTGCTTTCAGTTCCAGGCGGAATGCATCGGTATATTTCGGATCATAGTAACGGGAAGCGCCTCTCCAGCCAAGAAGGTCGGCCGGTTCTTCCGGTTCATACTTATCGCCGCCCTTGAGATTTCTGTATTCACCGGATTTGAAATCGGAGAAGCGGAGAACAACGGGACGGGGAGCAAGAGCACGGCATACTTTGCTGATGCCTTCAGCAAGCATATCTACCACTTTTTCCGGCCGGCCTGTTTCGATCAGGTATAGCGGATGTTCATGAATAAAGGTGGTCCAGATAAATTCTTCCCGCATGAGTCCGATACCATCACAGGGAAGCGACGCATATTTATCAGCCAGATCGGGATCGCCGAGGTTCATAAGAACGCGGGTGCCTGTAGGCGGGAAATATTCGGCAGCTACTGCCGCTGTACCTGCTGCCTGGGCAGCGGGCGTTCCTTTCTTCACAAGATCGGCAACAATGCCGTCATAAATAATGCCGTTGCGTGCATCGATGGTAATATCCTGTCCTGTTTTCAGCACACCTGTCGCTTCCACACTGCGGCTCTTTGTTCCGACAACACAGGGGATTCCCAATTCACGGGATACGATAGAAGCATGGCAGGTCATACCGCCGGCATCAGTCACGATAGCGACCGCCTTCTTCATAGCGGGAACCCAGTCGGGAGACGTCATGGTGGTGACAAGAACTTCGCCTTCCTTAAAGGTATCAATGTCTTTCGGATCGGTAATGACATGGCATTTGCCTGCCGCCATACCCGGGGATGCGGGAAGTCCTTTTACAAGTACATTGTGATCAGTTGTCATAACGGTTTCTTCCTCCGATTTCTTTTCTTTATTCTTCTTGGACCAGACCGTTTCAGGACGTGCCTGAAGAATCCAAAGGCGGTCTTTGTGGTCGACAGCCCATTCCATATCCATATAGCAGCCGTAATGTTTTTCAATACGTTTCGCGTAATCGGCCAGCTGGGCGATCTGTTCATCGCTTATAACCTGCGCCTTGGCACGTTCCGGTTCCACTTTTCTTTCTTCTACATCGCCGCCTTCTTTGCGGATCAGTTCGATGGATTTGTCATTGATGCGGCGGGAAGTAATGGTAAGAGAATCTTTATCTACAACAAAATTATCGGGTGTTACGGTACCCTGCACGATGTATTCTCCAAGCCCCCAGGAACCTTCGATCATGATGCTATCGTCAGCGCCGGTCGCCAGGTTGACGGTGAACATGACACCTGCCGCTTTCGCATCAGCCATCATCTGGACGGCAGCGGAAAGCGCCACATTTTCATGGTCAAAGTTTTTCTTCGCACGGTAATAAACAGCACGGTCGGTGAAAGTGGACGCATAGCATTCCTTTACTTTCCGGATAACCATATCCCGCCCGGTGACGTTCAGGTATGTATCCTGCTGCCCGGCAAAAGAAGCATCCGGCAAATCTTCCGCGGTAGCAGAGGAGCGGACGGCGACGAAAGGATTCTTTTCACCCACCTTTTCGGCAAGTTCTCCATAAGCCTTTCCAATCTGTTCGGCAAGGTCTTCCGGCATAGTGGCAGAGCAGATGCTTTCACGGATTTTTGTACAGACTTCATGGAGCTCTACGGAATCTTCCACATCCTGCAGTTCCTGAAGCATCTTATGGATTTTCTTATTCTGTCCCGTCTTTTCCATGAAATAGCGGTATGCGCTGGCTGTTGTCGCATATCCGTACGGAACAGGCACATCCACGGAAGAAGTCAGTTCCCCCAGAGAAGAGGATTTCCCTCCTACCAGTCCCACGTCCGCGCGGCGCAGCTCATCAAACCACAGTACATAAGCATTTTCTCTTGCGTCCATCATGACCCTCCTTAGTCAATGAATGATATGTAAAAACGTATACTATATTCTTTACATCAGAAATTATAGTATACCACTAATATAAAAAAGTCAAATAGAAAAGGTTCGCAGAACCATCTTATTTACGGAATGGACATACACATAAAATTCCCATTTTATTCATTTATCTTAGTTCGGCCAATTCCACACAAAAGAAAAGCAATAAGCGTATATTAAATATTTCATTAAGGCCGTCTTTTACAACAGAAAAAACGCTTCTCCGAAGAAAAGCGCTTTCTACTCTATTATATTATTCTATTTATTTACATACCGAAAATGAAGTACCGTGTCTCAAGGTAACACCCTGCCACAAAAAGAGACAGAAGCATCAGAGGAAAGCACCATTTCATAAAAGCGGTAAAGCTGATATTGAACCCTTCTTTTGCCGCGATAGCCACCATGATCACATTCGGTGAAGCACCAATCATAGTACCGTTGCCGCCGAAGCACGCACCGGTCGCAAGCGCCCACCACATATAATCCGCATGGGGCAGATTCATGAGAGACTGCATATCTTGGATCAGGGGAATCATTGTCGCCGTGAAAGGAATATTGTCAACGAAAGCGGAAGCTACACCGGAAAGAAGCAAAATGAGGAAGGTAATCAGGTGGCTGTCGCCGTCCACCATTTCAATCCCCTTTTCCGCAATTGCCGTAATGACGCCGGCATTTTCCATGCCCCCCACCAGAATGAAGAGGCCCATGAAGAACATGAGTGTGTCCAGATCCACCTCTTTAAGAGCATCCTCCGGATTGATACCGCAGAAGAGCAGTGCCGCCATACCGCCCGTCATGGCGACCGTTGCCGATTCCAGACCGAAATGGGAATGGACAACGAAGCCGAGGACCGTAAACGCAAGAACCATAAGCGAACGGCTGAAAATAGATTTGTCTTCCACGCCGGACATAATATCAATTTTTTCCAGCTCCTCCGCACTCATGCGGACACTGGAAAAATCATTCTTGAAAATGAGAAGAACCGCAATCAGGATGACAATGACTGTAATGAAAACGACCGGAGCCAGATTTATAAGGAAGTCATTGAAATCCAGGTGCGTCGCGGAACCAATCATGACGTTTGGCGGATTTCCGATCATAAGTGCCGTACCGCCTATGTTGCACATCAATATTTCAGAAATCAGAATAGGCACGGGAGACATACGGAGCATGCGGCACAGGGAAATCGTCATGGGCGCGATCAGAAGCGCTGCCGTGACAGAATCAATGAGCGCCGCCCCCACCGCCGTGACGATAGAAAGCAAAATCAGCAGCTCCCGCGGAGATCCCTTTGATTTCTTCAGCGCCCACAACGCAAGTACCTGAAAGAAACCGGATTGCTTCACAACGGAAATCAAAATCATCATCCCCGTCAAAAGTCCCAGTGTATTGAAATCGATAAATTCTGTAATCGCCTGCTCCTGCGTAACGAGACCAAAGTAAATCATAGCGCCGCCGCCGGCAAGAGCACAAATCGTACGATGTATTTTCTCTGACATAATACCCGCATAAGTCATGAGAAAAATAAAAATCGCCAAATAAAACTGTACTGAGCTGCTCATTCTTCCAATCTCCTTTCATCCCCCCGGCGGGTGTCTGTCCGCATCCGGGATGAATCGAATTTTATTTTATCACAACCATCAGAAAAAACAATGATTTTCTTTATATGTATTCATCTCATAATCAATAGAAATTAATCTAACTCCCCTTCATCATACAAAGATGCAGTACCCATTAACATGTAAAAACTGTCGCATAAATTTAAACAATGAAATCTGCAGTCCACAGACAGATACACATACAAAATGCATGTCTACCGGTACAGCGCCGTTTAAAAATACCAATAAAAAAAACGCGGCTGTCCGCGCAATATATTGGCAGGGGTAGGTGGAGTCGAACCACCGATAACGGAGTCAAAGTCCGTTGCCTTACCGCTTGGCTATACCCCCATTATAGAAAATGAATCCTCTCCTGCAAACCGTATAGATTTGTGTAAAAAAATGGGGCGAGTGGTGGGGGTCGAACCCACGCATAACGGAGCCACAATCCGCCGTGTTAACCACTTCACCACACCCGCCGCATCTTGTCATACAGCACCTGCTGTATAACGAAATGTATTATACCATGCTTGCCCACAGGCGTCAATATTTCAAGTTTCCGGAGAAAAGCTCTTGTACGCGGTGGATCCCTTCTACTTTTTCTCCGTCTTGCCCGGAGCTATATAATAAGAAGAGTAATAAAACCTGTAGGAGGTCCTATGTCTCTTAAATTTCATGAAATGACGATTGATGCTTACCTATCCGCTCTCGGTTCTATGGCTCCCGCTCCCGGCGGCGGCGCTGCTGCGGGACTCATCGGAGCGCAGGCCTGTGCCTTGGGAGAAATGGTTTCCCGCCTTTCTTCCTCCGGAAAGAATACGGATGATTTCCGTGAAAAAGCAGAGCAGTATGCCGCCATTTTCGAATCAGCCCGTTCTATTTTCCTTGACTTGATGGATGAAGATGCAAAAAACTTCCGTGAATTGATGGCGCTTCTCCAATCACCAAGGGATCCTGCCGACACGAAGCGGAAAGAAAATCTGGAAGCGGCTTTTAAAAAATCGGCGGAAGCACCTTACCGGATGGCAGACGCTATGAGCGAACTGCTCCCCGCATTTACCCAGCTTCTGCTTCACTGCAATAAGAATGTCATCACCGACGCGGTTATCGCCGCAGAAGAAGCCGTTTCCTGTATCCGTGCGGCCAGATTGAATGTGGAAATCAATGCGAAGTACGTAAAAGATGAATTTTACGCCCGGGAGATGAAGGATTCTTACCTCACCTGGGAAAACGCTATTTCCGCTATCGACGCGGTACTCACTTACCAGGTTAAACTTTAATTTTCAGGCTGCAGCATCTTCGCGGCTTATTTCTATCGGAAAGATTATGGACTCTCAATCGGAAAAGGCGGAAAGAGAAGAATCCCGCCTGCAGTTTAACAAACAGCTTTTCAAAACATATCTCGCTCTTGATCACTGGCACCGGTTCCGTCTCCGCCTTTTTTTGGAGGGAATCCTCGTCGGAATCGCCGGCGGTCTTTTGATTGCCCTTTTCCGTTTCCTCCTGGGACTGGCTGATACCTATCGCCGCCGTCTGTTTCAGGAAATCATTATCCCGTCTTTCGGGATTTCCGATTTCCTCCCCCTCCTTGGGTGGCTGGCGGCGCTTTTTTTCATCGGCGGCGCACTTTACGGCATGTGCCGATACGCCCCCATGGCTTCCGGGTCGGGGATTCCGCAGGTGAAGGGTGTCATTCTCGGTTTCTTCAAAATGAAATGGTTCCGCATTCTCTGGGTAAAAATCACCGCAGGTGCTTTAGGCATCGGCGCGGGCTTGTCTCTGGGCCGTGAAGGGCCGTCTATTCAAATCGGCGCCGTTGCGGCCCAGGGCTTGAGCCGCCTCATGGGACGGACACGCATGGAGGAACGATACCTCATTACCAGCGGCGCCAGCGCAGGTCTTGCGGCGGCGTTTAACGCTCCCCTGGCGGGAACGATGTTCGCTTTGGAGGAGCTCCACCGCAATTTTTCGGGCGCTGTCCTTCTCCCTACAATGGCTTCCGCTATTTCCGCCACCATTGTGTCCCAGTTCTTTTTCGGATCGGCGACAAGTTTTTCCTTTCCTCTTCTTGTCCATCTGCCGTCGGAATACTTGTGGTGTGTAGTGCTTATTGCCGTTTCCTGCGGTTTTGCAGGTATCGTTTTCAATTACGGCCTGCTCCATATGGACGCTTTTTATGGTCTTCCTATCTTCAGAAGCCAATATATGAAAATCATGTTTGCCCTCTTTGCATCGACGATTCTTGCTTTCACACTGCCCGATGTCTTGGGCGGAGGAAATTTGCTGGTCGATTCGCTGGCAAAAGCACGGTACGGCTTCGGATTCCTTGCGGCGCTTCTTCTGGCAAAATTTCTTTTCACCCTCATCAGTTACGGCTGCGGCGTTCCCGGCGGTTTTTTCCTGCCTCTTCTCGTCATCGGCGCCCTCATCGGCTCCCTGGAGGGGGAACTCCTCATCTCTGCAGGCATTTTATCCGCCCTCTACCTGCCAAACATTATTATCATTGCCATGGTCGCTTTCTTTGCCGCCAGTATCCGCGCTCCCATTACGGGGACGCTCCTCATTCTGGAAATGACAGGTGACTTCCATCACCTCACGGCGCTTGCCCTCGCTTCCGCCGTAGCTTATATCACAGCGGAACTGCTGAAAGGCCAGCCGATTTATGATTCTCTCTTGAAAAAATCCCTATCCAATGGTTCTACGCCCGTTTCCGACGAAGAAAGAAATATTCTGGAAGTTCCCGTGGGCAGCGGTTCCATCCTCGAAAACCGGACAGTGGAAGAAATCCCCCGTCTGTCTCACACGATACTCGTCAATATCAAAAGGCAGGGGGCAGATATGATTCCCGACCCTGATACAAAACTTCTCTCCGGTGATTTCCTTTACTTCCTTACAGAAAGCAGGCATACGGAAGAAATCCACCACCTCTGCGAGGCACAGATTCCCAAAGACCATATCCGGTAAATTGAAAAGCGCTTGGACTGTTTGGTTCCAAACGCTTTTTTGTCCTAATTTTCATTCAGAGAAACAATGTACCGCTCCACCATCTCCGCCAGATTCCCGTTCGCTTTCAGACCGGGAGCAAGAGAAATGAAACGAAGACTGAAGTCCTCATCTCCGCGGGGAGGTATTTCTTTCGGAAAAACCGCCCACACTTCTTTTACAGGGCGGCTGTTCCTGAGAGAATCGCTTTCTTCCATGCCGCGGTAAAATTTCGTATTCATATCGCGGTACGCGTTGAACTGGGTACGGATGCCCGCACTTCTTGCCGCGTCGCGCCACAGAAAAAAAATGTCACGGTATTTAAAATCTGCTACGAGAGAGCCATAATACGCTTCGTTCCGATAGTAGTCCATGCGGAGATCAGGACGGCGGTGGACATTATTCGTATAGAGAGGATCCGTTTCCCTGTCGGTGTCCGATGCATGCTGGGGCACAGTGCCGTCATAAATGAGACGGATCTTTTCATCATTCCTTGACAGAGTAATTTCCGTTCCTTCTTCCAGGCTGGACAGACGGTACTTCCCGTCTTCCTGTACCACGGCAGGGCCCGTCGCCAGCTCCCACCCCTTTTCTTCCAGAGCCTTGATGAATTGGAGGAAACACCAAAGTTCGTACAGTTTGTCTGTCCTCTTCCACTGGAATTGATAGAAAGATGATACGGAAAGACTGTCGGCAGGATTTTTCAAATTTCTGTACAGCCTGTATAAGAGGAAATAACGGGGGTCAAGAAAAACAGTCATGGGCAGTGTTTCGGGCATTCCGCTTTCTGCTTCATGAAACCAAGTCGCCTCCGCCACCATCCGGATAGCATTTCGTATATGCACCGCCCGGGCCCGGTATTTCTCAAAATGAGAAAGCGCATTGGCCCCGTTTTTAAAATCTCGGTTTTTATAGTATCCCGCATTGGCATCCTGTACTTTTCCCAGCCGCCGTGCATGATCGTCAATTTCCTGTACAAAAGAACGGAGATTTTCATCCAGCTTTTGTAAAATAGCTTTGGCAAAACGATTCTCCGCCACGTTCCAGGTCACTTCCGAGCAAATGACAGGCAGGACGGGCGTCCCTTCCCGCGACTTTCCCGATGCGCAGCGGATATGGGCGCCTGCGGCATCCCGATTGCTCCTTACGACACCCTGTTTGCGGACAATGCGGGAATTTGCCGTACGCGCCAGTTCCCCCAGCACCTGCACGACACGGTCCGACTCTTCGCTGATGGCATAGAAACGGAGCAGCATGGCAGATTTCAGCCCCAGTTCGCCTTCCATGGAACGGGAAATATGGATACTCCGTTTCATAAAATCGAAGGAAAGATCTTTTATTTCCTCTACCAGTTCCTCACGCATAGCCTGCCAGCTCTGCCGTCCCATGAACTTGGGGGTGATTTCCAAAAGCCCCCGCCATATTTTTCCCGCGCCTGTCACGGTAATCACATAGTAACCGGGAACAAGCGGGAAGTCTCTCCCCTCAAAAAGAAGGAACGGTTCTCCTTTCCATCCGGGGCGGAGATAACTCTGTCCGTCAATCTTTTCCGCATGGGGCAGTGTCACCACATCGAGCCCGTCCATGGTAAAACGGAAATCGGGAGGCCCGTCGAAGCGGAGCCAGATATCCTGATTTTCCACGAGACTCACACCGGCGGATTCTTCCAAAACTGCTTCTTCTCCATTTACAAACCGGGTAAACGGGTAAACACGGCCGCCGTCGCCTTTTGTAATGAAAGAAAGCCTGAAGGGCAGTTTCTTTTCACGGCGGTTCCTTCTCCCCGGCGAAAATATCCGGTTCCGTTTTTCTCCTGACCGTTCAGACCGTGTAATCATACAAATTCAGTTCCTGTGCTTTAGCACGCAAGGCACATCGTGATTCCTCAAAATCGGAAAGATCGGAAAAACTGTCAAGCACCTTGACTAAACGCCCTTCCACTTCGCCTTTATCGGAGAGAGAAAGCAAAGCAGACAGCTGCTGGGCAGAGCCGCGTATTTTGGTAAGTATCCTCTGTACCAGCTGGCAGTCCAGTCCCGCCTCCCGATCAAAACCGTCATTTTCGGGAATATTCTTTAAGTACCTGTCCATTTGGCGCGCCACGCGGAAACCGATACACCCCTGGACACCGCCTTCCCGAAGGGCATCATTCAGCGTATCAAGGAATTCCAATTCCCGCGCCGTGAGTTCCATATCCCCCGTTTTCCGGTAACTTTCAAACTGGGCAAAGGATATTTCCTTCAGATCCGGCGGCTCCGCCTTTTCGGCAGTGAGCCAGTCACTGAATCGTTCCTGATGGAGAGTAATCATGTTCGCGCGGTCGAGGATTTTATCGGAAAAACGGTACGTCGATTCATCCACGTTCACCGTACCGGTGAAAATGACATTTCTTCCGATGGAAATTTCCGCGGGATAGGCGTCTCCATTATAAAGACGCCCCTGGAGCGACGGATTATACAGGCGGATAACAGGATCCTCCTCTTTTTCCAGTACGGAAATAAATTGGGCAAAGTAATGCTCCGCTCTGGCCAGGTTCATTTCATCAAAGCAAACGATATACATTTCCTCCGGATGCCTTTCCGCATCAAGAAGAAGCTCTGCAAGGCCCGTGTCGGCAGGGCGGTAAATCATATTTTTCATATCCGCATAGCCGAGGATATCTCCGTCATCCATCCATGACGGGCGGACAGGCACAACGGCGATGCGGTCATCAGGCAGTCCCATGGCTTCGCCGTAAAGACGGACAAGACGTGATTTCCCTGTGCCGCTCATCCCCGATAGGATCGTCAGGCGCGAAGATTTCACGGAAATATGGAAATTGATCAAATCTTTTTCTGCATACAGAAGTCCTTTTGAAGAAGCAAGCGCGGAAAAACGGTTCAGGAATTCATCTTCCCTGTCCGGTTTTTCCTCCGTTTCTTCAGACATTTCTATTTCTTCCACTTTCTCATCGATTGCCTGTCCTTCCTCTCCGGCGGTCACGCTTTCAGAAGTGTCTTTCTCCAAAAGAGAAGGTAGAATATTTCCCAAACCCGCAGGTGTTTCCGCGGCGGACGCAAAGGATACCGCCGGCCTTTCTTCAATGCCGCGGGCGGATAAAATATCCCCATCAGCCGGCACTTCTTCCATGCCCTCTTTCAAGTGTTCGATATATTCAAAAGGTACAAACCAAAGGGGTGAATTGGCACAGCGGAGAACGTGGCCCGCCATGATTTCGTCAGAGATATCAATCACTTTGTACCCGAGACGGCCTCCGTGAAAATACGCGCCGCCCTCATCAATGACTGTCTCTTCAAAAGCATCTCCATTCAAAGGTGCAAAAAGAACAAAGTCGCCCAACTTTCCATCGTGCCGCTCCGCAGCCGCAGCAATAAAGTAGGGCGTAAAATCATTGTTCCAATATTTTTTTGACAGGCCGGGTATAGGTTTCCCCTCCAAAAGATGGCGGCAGAATTTATTGATATCTCCTTCCATCGCAGGCTCTCCCTGCCGTCCAAAAGCAGGAACGGGACGGTAATCTTCATCCTGTTCCATGAAAGGGGTGCGTCCTTCCTTTTTCAAATCATCAAGGACGAAAAACTTATTATTTCTAAGAGCAGGCGTGAATGTCACGAAAGAACCTCCCAGATCTTCCTGCAATCTGGCAAGCGCCTCCTCTTCACCGGCAAAAGCATTGAAACCGTAGCCGCTGCGGCTCATAAATCCGGTAAAGCCGAACCGCGGGCCTTCTCCCATTTCAGGCGGCAGCGATGACAAAGGATCAACAAAAAAGCGGTAATCCTTCACTCCCGCCCGCGGCGTGGATCCCTTGACAAGGGAACGGACGCGTCCGAGAACTTTCCCTTCTGCCTGCCGAAGAGGGAAAGCGGAATTATCCGCCGTAACATTCGGGGTAATAAAATAAGCCATATAAAATTCCTCTTTTCTTACATAAATAAAAGGTGCACGAAAATTCGTGACAAATACTAAATGGATCAGCTCATGATCCGTGGAAAGAATCCTTTCCTTTAATGATATATCAGATCTCCCTGATACATTTTCATTCTACCATAAAACCGATCTTTCCCACTATTTTATTTTCCTTACACGGACACGCCCCGTGTACATGGCTACCGTAATCATCCGCCCGTATTTCCCATTGTCGGTGGTCAGAAATATATTATATTCTTCTCCCGTTCCTGCGAAACCGTCTTTTCGGAAACGGAGCGAGGCCTTCCCTCCGTCCACGCGGATCCCTTTGGGCAGATATCCTTTCGGATTCACGCGCTCCGTCCCTTTCCTCGTGTAATACCGTCCCGTGCCGTCAGTCATCGTTTCACAAAAGAACGTGAGCCCTTCCGACATAGAAGGGTAATCGGCCGACTCATTTTTCGCAAGGATTTCCACCTGCCGTATCGCCGAAGCCACTTCCTCCGCTGCCAGTTCCAGCCTTTTCTCGCTCCGCCATCCCGTGTACAGAGGGATCACTGCCAGCGCCGCAAGCGATAAAATAACCGAAACCAGAAGAGCCTCAAATAAAACAGTGCCACGATGGAAAGAACGGAAGCTGAAATACTTCCGCGCCATACGCCGCCACACCTCCCAACGCGATAAACGGGCAGAAAGGAATCCCATCCCTGCGGGACATTCTGCCAAGGAAAAGAAGCACCATGCCTGCCATAGCCGCGGAGGAAGCGGAAAGAAACAGGAAAAGCGGTACGGAAACCGGCGCAAGCCATAATGCAGCCGCACCTGAAAGAAATATGTCTCCCGCCCCCATGGCATGCTTTGCCAGCAGAAAGAGAAGCCCGTACAGGCCAAGAACAAAAGCGCAGGATATAAAACCATCCGTCAAACGGCTGTAAAAAACATTGTGCCCCAACCCTGCTGCTGCAAGGAAAACGCTCCAATAATCAGAAACATACCCCGTCTTCCAATCCTCCCAGGCAGGCGGAAGCAAAAGAAGCGTCAAAGAAACTAAAGGGCTCCGGAAGAAAAACGCCAAAGCGGCAAGAAAGAAACAACATAAACCGAGAGGAGACACAAATTTCTCTCCCCAAAAGTGCTTCTCTCTTTTTATTTCCCCGCAGGCCGTTCTTTCCCACTCATCCGCTTCCATATGTCCTCCCGCGCACCGCTCCAATCCCCTGCGTCCTCTCATCATTCTACGTCCAGTATAGGAAATATAAACCGATTATTCAAGCCGCCGGCTCTTCCATGAAACTTGAAAAATCGGGTCAACGTGCTAAGATGGATACATCTATTAAAAGTATTTAACCGTCACACAAGGAAATCATGAATACAGAAATCATAAAACAAGCGGCGGAAAAAGAAATCGCCTGCCACCCGGATCAAAAGAATATACGATTTAAAATCGATGATACCATTTTCTGGATCAAAAGAAAGTACAGCAATAAAAGAAACCGGCTGGTAAAACAGCCTCCGGAAACGGAATTTCTTTTCGAAGTCGCCCGAATTGCCATCGCCGCGAAGGCATGCCCCGGGCTCGTTCCGCAAATCGAAGTTCTCACATCCGAATACATGGTCACCCGTGACGGCGGCCCCACGATAGAAGATTGGATGGAAGATCCTGATTTCACCTTTGAAGAAAAAAAGAATCTTCTCTACCGCATAGGCGCGTCTCTTGCCGCACTCCACAATGCGGATGTCATCCACGGCCGTCCTGCGCCGCGGGATATCTTGTGCAGCACCGGCGGAAAAATTACGTTTCTCGACTGGGAAAGCCGGCACTACTGCAGCAGGAAAGAAACGCAGAAAATACAGGATTTCCTTCTTCTTCTCCACGGAATCTGCAGAATAAACTACGCAGAAGAAAGAGACTGGCTGGATGCCATTGAAAAAGGCTATACCGATACAGATAAAAATGGGATAAAAGAAAAAGCGGTCCGCTTCCTCCGCGCCCACCCCTTTATCGGCATGCTTACCAAAAAACTCCACCGCTTCCATATGACAGACGTGGAAGCCGCAGAAAAACTCTACCGCCGTTTTTGCTGAAAAATACATTCTATAAATATTAAAATGCCGCCCTGGCCGTCAGACCTGAATCTGACCTTCAGAGGCGGTTTTTATCCGGCAGAATAATTATCCCTTATCCCCCGGACACCCTTTCCGAACCCAGTTACTCAGAGCAGGAGCAAGAATGCTGTGTGAGAAAGACGGCAGACGAGACAGTGACACAGAGTAAAGTTATTACTCGGATGACGTCTTACCGTTTCCCGTCATTCAGAGCTTTGGCAAAAATGTTTTATGAGAAAAGCGGGAATCAGCAATATGACACAAAGCGAAGAATCTGTTACACTGATGACATTTTACCGCCTTCCTTCTCACGGTAATAGATCCTTCACGTTCGTTCAGGATGACGCTTAACGTTTCCCTCATTATGACGCCTTACCGACTTCCTCACCACAATAGCAGATCCTTTACATTCGTTCAGGATGACGACTGACGCTTTCCTCATTATGACGCCTTACCGTCCCCGGTCATTCTGAATGGATGCAAGAATGCTGTTTGAGAAAGACGGGAAACGGAATAGTAACACTGAGTGAAGAATCTATCACTCGGATGACATCCTACGGCTTTCTTTACCATGGTAATAGATCCTTCGCTGCCGCTCTTAGCTCCTAGCTGCTAGTTGCTATCTGTCAGCTGTAAGCTGTCATCTGTTATCTGCTGATACAAAAACGGTACCCATCACGCTTGACAGGTACCGCATTTTCATTTTCTCATTTTTATGTCCGGGCTACAGACAAATCATCGTATATGCCGCATCGTCTGCCTGCTGACCTTCAATCACTTCTTCCCTATATGCCTTGCTTTGTAAGCCACCAATTTCGCATCACGAATGGCAAGGTGCTGGAAATACCGCTTTGTTTCCGCGACGACTACACCGGTAAGTCCAAGAAGGGCAATCAGGTTCGGAATGGCCATGAGACCGTTTACAATATCCGCAAGCGCCCAGATTTCTTCAAGCTGCATGAAAGCGCTTCCTGCGATAATGGCGACATAGCACAAGCGGTAAGGAGTAATCCCTTTGACACCCACAAGGTATACGAGGCAGCGTTCACCGTAATAGTTCCAGCCGAGAATGGTGGTGAAAGCGAAAAGTGTCAGAGAAACCGTCAGAAGGATCGGCGCGACAGCACCATAACCATGGCTGAAAGCGGCCTGTGTAAGAGCTGCACCGTTGGTATCCCCCAGCCATGCACCGGAAACAATGATAGTCAGACCGGTCAGCGTACAGATAATAATAGTGTCGATAAAGGTGCCTGTCATGGAAATAAGACCCTGTTCAGCCGGCCATTTCGTTTTTGCCGCTGCCGCCACGATTGGCGCGGAACCCAGGCCGGATTCATTGGAAAAAAGGCCGCGGGCGATACCGCTTCGCATAGCAAGCATAATGCCCGCACCGGCAAATCCGCCGGCTGCTGCCGTACCTTCAAAAGCGCCGTCAAAAACGAGAGCCAGCGCATGGGGCAGTTCTCCCGAAAATATAACAAGAAGAGCCACCGTGATAATAAAATAAAGAACAGCCATGGCAGGAACTATTTTTTCCGCTGTTTTTGAAATGGATTTCAATCCGCCGAAAGTAATAATAGCAACAAGGATGGTAATCACTGCTGCAGAGGGCAGGATAGGAACACCCATGGATGCCTGTAAAGAAGACGTAATGGCATTAACCTGCGTAGTCGTACCGGATCCGAGCATAGCGGTGAGCGTACCGAAGAAAGCAAATGCCAGCGCCAGAGGTTTCCATTTCTTTCCCAGCCCCTGCTCAATGTAATACATCGGTCCGCCTGCGATATTTCCATTTTCATCGATAGAACGGAATTTGACGGCAAGGCAGCCTTCGGCGTACTTGGTAGCCATGCCGAAGAAAGCGGCTACCCACATCCAGAAAAGCGCGCCGGGGCCGCCCAATTTGATAGCAGTGGCAACGCCTACGATATTTCCTGTGCCTACCGTTGCGGCAAGCGCCGTGCAGAGTGCCTTGAAACTGTCAATGTCGCCGTCGCCTTTATTTCTGGCAAAGAAAATCAGCCGAAGGGCCCTTGGCAGCTTGACCATCTGGAGAAGGCGGAGGCGGATGGTCAGATATACGCCGGTCCCTACCAGAAGAACAAGGAGCCACGGGCCCCAGACAATCGCATCAATTTGGTTTAACAAGTCAAGCATTCGCATTCACTCCCACCCTCAAAATTCCGTACACCAGGACATGACGGAACAATATAAAAACCGGCCCTGAAGACAAAAACAGAGCCGGCATGCATGTTTCCATTGCTGCACCGACCCTGTCCTTTTGCCTGAGAGATTAGAACGGGAGGACTACTCTTCCCCGCGCCCCTGCACCTTCGGCGGTCATATACGACACTCTCCAGAGGTTTGTCCGTACACGGTTTCGTGTCCCATGGGACGCCTGATAGTGTTACTCCTTCGGCAGACATTTCTGTCTTTTTCCGTATACATCATTCAAAATTGTGTAAATGTATTATAAGCGATTTGTCTTTAATTGTATAGCCTTTTTCATCGTACTTTTTCTGCATGTATTCCCCCGTTTCATATGCCATTTATGCATAAAGGGAAATAAAGCACCTGCCTGCCGCTATTAAAAAGAGCCCTAAACGAGGCTCTCCGTATTATTCTATTCATCTTATTCGTCAATAAAAATCTGTTCCACCGCTTTGTAGCTGAGAGAAATATCACCCGCCTCCGTAGCAAGAAGAATCGGTCCTTCATAAGGTTCCTTTTCTTTTACAGTGACCCGCATATCGGGATGGATGCCTTTCTCCTGAAGATAGTCCATCAGGCTGTAATCTTCCACAATACGGCGGATAGTGGTACTATCCCCCTCCTTTAAATCGGAAAGCGTACGGAAAGTAAGCCCTTTGCGGCTGCCGTCCGCCTTCGGAATAGGGTCACCATGAGGACAGTGTTCAGGATGTCCGAGAAACTCATCAAGCCGTTCCGCAAGCATGTCGCTCGTCTGGTGTTCCAGACCGTCCGCCTGCTCATGAGCTTCGCTCCAGGAAAAATGGAGCTTTTCCACAAGGAATACTTCCCACAACGCATGAAAACGGAAAAGCTTGCCTGCTTCCCTCCTTCCCTTCCTCGTCATCTTACTGCCTTTGTAAGCGGTGTAGTCCACATACCCTTCTTTCTGCAGCTTCATAATCATCTCGCTCACTGACGGCGGCGACACATGGAGCATGTCGGACAATTCCTTGTTGGATACCAGCTCATGATCTTCGCTGATGATGTAAATCGCTTTTAAATAATCTTCTTTCCCTGATGTCATGATTTCCCTTCCCCACTTCCTGTAACTGAAAATTTTTCATAAAATACAAAACCTGTTTCTTTTCCTACACCCTAATTATTACTTACTTCCTATTATATAAAATAGCTTCCCCTAATTCAATTATTAAATCAGAGTGCCAATTATTTTGCGGCAGAAAATAAAAATCATTCTTAAATGCAAAGAAATCTGATAAAAAGATCCCTCAACCCCCATTCCTTTTAAAATTTTCCTTGACACGCAAAAAGACGCGTGGTATAGTTGTTCCAACTTACATAATGACTGTGAAGAGAAGAGTAAGCAGATGGAACTGCCAAAGAGAGCTCCGGCGGGTGAAAAGGAGCGCGGGAAAATTTGCTGAACATGGCCTCCGAGTCAGGTTTGCCGAATAATAAAGCAGCCCGGGATCTCCCGTTACAGAGATGCGGTATCAAGGCGCAAGCCGGCGTACCTATGGAGGCCTGTGCGGTGACGTGCAGGTAAAATTGGGTGGTAACACGGTCTTCGTCCCTTTGCTGGGATGGAGTTTTTTTTTACCCGTTTCCGCCATTCTTATTTCCGGTTTCCAAATTTATTACAAAATTATTTTTAAAAAAGAGAGGTATGTATTATGAATCTGAAAAAAACTGTCATCATTTCCCTGGCCGCATTGGCATGTGCAGGCTTCATCGCAGGCTGCGGCAGCGATAAAAAAGACGCCGCGTCTGCTGACCCTGCGGAAACAAAAAATGAAATCAAAGTCGGCACGACACCGGGCTACTCGGAACAGGTCGTGGAATTTGTCGCCAAAGAAGCCGAAAAAGAAGGCCTCAAAGTGACCATCGTCCCCTTCTCCGACTATGTCACCCCCAATCAGGCACTGGCGCAGGGCGACATCGACGTAAATTCTTACCAGCACGTCCCCTTCCTTGAAGCATTCAATGAAAAAAACGGCACAAAACTTGTTCCCATCGGAAACACTTACCTCGCGCCCCTTCGTCTGTTCTCAAATAAACACAAGACTCTGTCCGATCTGCCCGACGGCGCATCCATTGCAATTCCGAACGATCCATCCAACGGCGGCCGCGCCCTCCTTCTCCTGGAGAAAAACGGCCTGCTGAAATTAAAAGAAGGCGTCAATCCTGTCAAAGCGGTCGTCTCCGATATCGCTTCCAACCCGAAAAATCTGAAAATCATCGAACTGGAGGCGCCCCAGCTCCCAAGAGCGCTTGAAGACTGCGACGCCTCCATCATCAACGGCGGCTACGCTGTATCCGCGGGACTGGATCCGAAGACGGCTCTCGCCCAGGAAGACAATACCAGCCCGTATGTAAATGTCATCGCTGCCCGTGAGCAGGATAAAGACAACCCCACCTATCAAAAATTTGTAAAAATATTCCAGACAGAAGCCACCAGAAAATACATCAACGACAACTTCCAGGCGACCCTGACTCCGGGATTCTGATTAAACGACAAAAGCGTTTCTCCACGAGGTTTTATCCCCGCAGGAGAAACGCTTTTCTAATGGGAAATGTCAATGCCGCATGTACCGCCGCTCTTTTTATATTCGTGTTCTTCTCTCATATAACCAATAATACTGCATCAAAACCTGCGATTAAAAAACGAACATACACCAGCCAATATAAAAAATAGCGCAATTTTTTCAATGCAGAATATCTGATCGCAACTAACCTTTCCGCTTTTGCTTCGTTTACCGGTGCAATTATATATGGTTTTATTCTTGAATGAAAAAAGAAAAACTCCAAATTCGATACTCTTTTGCTGGTAAACAACACCATTGTATTCATAAGTTACAAAAAATCGGTAAATCCCCCATGATGTCGGAGATGTCCATACTTTTTTTGCCTCTACAACCTGTAAGGTAATATTTTCAGAGTTATATCTGACCATCTGCCTATAAGCCAGAAGGGATACTCCTATGAATACCACTATGATTCTATATATAAGTACCAGAATAGATACACCCATTTTATCTCCTTATATCTGCCCTTGATAACCAACAAATCGTGTATATGATCCACCTCCCTGCACAGATATTTCAGGAGCCATAGACTCTATATGCAGGATATAACCATTTGCAGTAGTAGATTTATTATATTTCATACCTGCGGTTATCGACCAATCCAATGCTCCCCCAGAAAGTTCTCTCATTATTACCTTGGGATCAATAACTAAATTCCCGTATGAATCTGTTAACCATACTCTACCTACTTCTCCACTCATAGGAAAACTCATGCCTATACCAACATTAACGTTAGTTGATACCAATACAGGATTTCCTCCATCAGCATGAAAAACGAACACTGATTCACCAGCAGAAACTCCATATTTTCCACCAGATATAGTAAGTATTTGTCCATATCCTACTGGTAAATTATTAACAGTAGTATCATCATTCAGCGATTCTCTAAATGACGGAATATTCTCCAGAATTAGATTCCACTTCGTTCCCATCTGGGAGATGTAGGCGCCCGTGTGTCCGCTCCCTCCTGTCATCTTGGACAGGATTCCTCCGAAGGCGGCGGAGATGTTTTGTACGGTATCGGGATGTTTGTTTATCCAGTCTTTCCCTTTGGTCTTTTTCAGGTATCCTATGGCATATTCGTTGGCTCCTCCTGCTATCAGGCCGCTTAGGGCGCTTCCTCCGCTCTTGGCTCCGGTGATGGCTCCCAGCATGCCATGGAGGGCTGTCTTTTCTATAGATCCGTTTTTCCATCCATAGCGGGAGGCTATCTCATGGATGACCCGGTTCCCGACTATCCCCAGTTCTTCTAACAGTCGTTTTCTTTCTTCTACTTTTGTTTTGTCGAAGATTTCTTTGAGTTTGTTTAGGCTGTCTTCTGTGTTCCTGTTCAGTTTCTCTATATCTTGTTTCTGGTTTTCTTTATCCGTGATTGTAATGGTTCCTTTGGATACGGCGGATGTCGTGGTTGTTCCTGCTTTGTCTTTCACGGTGGGATCCATGTTTGAGAGGAGTCCCAAGGCGTTTAAGGGGATTCCTGCTCCTGTGTTGTAGGAGATTCCTTTTCCGCTTGTTTTGTACTCGGCTTTGTTGTCAAAGTTGTGGTTTATTAAATCATCAAAAACATTATAAATAACAGATCATTATATCCATCATATACCTAAGAATTGGCCAGCACCACCATAGTATAAGCAACTCGGCTATTAATGTACAAAAAGAAAGATAAATTGTCTTTCTTGATATCTTAAATCTCAATTCTTTGTTTAAATTCGAATACTCTGGCAATAATACATAACCATAATATCGTACAGCAATAAAAAGTGACCAACACATAAAGATTGCAAAAGCAAATGCTATTTCTTTATCGTAGTAAATATCTATTTCTCTTAAGACTAATAAAAGATTCGTCCCACCTGTCACTGTAAACAGCAAACTAAAAATTATCAATAATATTCCTATAAGAATAAAGAATAGATATTTAATAACATTATGAATTCTGTGATATAAAATATCATAAATGGTTATACTAAACAGCGTAATACTCAGTATAATTGTCGTCGCTATTCCCAAAAAGAATGAAGTACCCATAATTCTCATATTTTGAATCTCCAATCAATCTTTAACATCAAAATTCCATTCAATCTTTTTTTCAAAATCTTGTTTATCATAATTTGAACTATTTAAGTTTTCCAAGTAATAGATATAGTTTCTTTTATTATCATAAATACTTTCCATAGTAAAAGCAGCTATAGCACCTGTACCTAAAGCGATAGCGGCTCCACCGACAGAAGATAACGGTCTCGGAATCCCCCATTGACTACCATATCCCACAATAATCGGCACAAGCAGCCTCTGTCCTGCCAGGCTTCCCATCACTCCACCAGCAATACTGGCAGATTCTTTGCCACGATTATCTGTTGTTAAAAATTTTCCTATATCTAACATCTTGCCGGCAGTTCCTGCCCAGCCGGACATACCCGGCAAATGAGATTCCTTAGATACTTCTCCTATAAAGTCTAATCCATATCCGCCGTATTTAGCCCAATCGCTTTGGAATGGGGTTTTCCCCTTATTGGTTTCTCTTTGCAGGTCATTTCTCAGCGATTCAAGGTTTTCCTGTATGTTTTTCTTATTGCTCCATTTGGTCGGCAGGTTGTATTTTTGTGCCACGCGATTGAATGATTTTTGATCTATCGCTTTATATTCCTGTGCGCTTATTGTCACCTTAGGTAATGTGTATCCTTTTTCTTCGTTCCAGACTCCATGCAGCGCTTTTTGCGAGGCGGGATGTTCGGCGGCTTCGCTCATGTTGATGTATTCTGTCAGCAGTTTGAGAAGTTCGTCAGGGTTTTTCTTTTCTGTGGATAGCTCTTGTTTGAGTTGTTTGTTCAGGTCTTCTTGCGGTTTTTTGGCCAGTCTGTTCCATCTCGTCCCCATCTGTGCCGTATAGGCTCCGGTATTTCTGTCTCCTGTCAGGCTTCCCGCGACGGCTCCTAAAGCGGTGCTGATGGCTTGTACGGTATCAGGGTGGGTGTCCATTCAGTCTCTTCCTTTTGCTTTTCCCATGTACGCCAGGGCAAATTCGTTCACGCTTCCCGATACGGCTCCTGACAATGCGTTCCCTCCGCTCATGGTTCCTGTCAGTGCGCCTATGGCTCCATGGAGAAGGAGTTTTTCTGTGGATCCTTCTTTCCATCCATAGTGGTCTGCCGCTTCATGGATGATTTGGTTGCCTACTATGTTCATCATGTGGATGAGTTCCTGTTTTTCTTCTACTTTCTTTTTGTCGAAGATTTCTTTGAGTTTGTTTAGGCTGTCTTCTGTGTTCCTGTTCAG
>ERZ838827.350-NODE-350-length-62823-cov-134.581283_pt1 | contig 62823 bp, 49 predicted proteins | sample MGYA00519881_ERZ838827 | MGnify/ENA primary metagenome ERZ838827 (study PRJEB31850, sample SAMEA3708842) | human gut metagenome | biome: human gut; feature: human-associated habitat; material: faeces | place: China | collected 2014 ...
AGAGGACGTTTAGACGCAAGAAGGACGCTGAAGAGCTTAGTTGCGGATTTGAGGACCATTACAAATGCTGACGGTACTTTCCTGCTGAATCACCAGCCGGCGCGCTACCGCCTGCTGTTCCAACACCTGCTATATGAACCGCAGGAGAAAGAAGGCACAGGGACCGATGCCGGCACGTTTACACTGCAACCGAAAGACTACGCCCTTCAGGAAGTCGTGGTACAAGGCGAACGCCCGCTGGTCACCGTGGAAGGCAGCCGTCTGACCTATGACATGCCGCAGCTGACCTCCCAGCGGCTGGTCACCAATGCGTACGAAGCCCTCAAACAGCTTCCGGGGGTTATCGAACAGAATGATGTACTGACGCTGGCCGGAGCAGGCGGAGTCAGTCTGCTGCTGAACGGACGTCCCTCGTCCATGACCTACGAACAACTCGTCACTCTCTTAAAGGGTATACCGGCTTCGCGTGTGGAAAAAGCGGAAGTGATGTACAGCGCTCCTCCGCAGTACCACGTGCGCGGTGCGGCTATCAACCTCGTACTGAAAGGATATAAACCCGGCGAAGGAGGCTTGCAAGGAGAAGTCAACGGTGAATATAAACAGCAGAAGGAAGCCGGGGGCAACGGAGGCGTCACACTGGCCTATACTTCTCCTAAAATTGACCTTGATTTCATATACAATCTTCAAAGCAACTATACTCGTGGCTACATTGATTTCATCGCCCGGCATACGGTAAAGGAGCAGGTATATGATGTGAATCAGGTGACGGACAATGAAGGACGTAGTCTGACGCACACCCTGCGCGCCGGAGGGACGTATAAATTTGATAAAGACAACTCGCTGAACTTGTCCTATACCACCCAGTTCAGTCCGGACAAAACCGGCGACAGCCATTCCAACGGGAATATTTCCGAATCATTCAATCATTCTCAGGCTCACCATCAGATGCACAATGCCGCATTGTATTATACCTCCGGATTCGGATTTCAGGCAGGAGCCGACTACACGTATTTTACCTCGACCGATACGCAAAACTTCTTCGACCGAAGTCCGGAAAAGGTAGAAACCCGCTTCATAAGCTGTTCCGACCAGCACATTGACCGCTGGAAAATCTATGCCGACCAGCATCACACACTGCCACAAGACTGGACATTGACCTACGGAACTTCTTTTACCTACGTCAACAACCGGAACACCCAAAACTATGATTTGCCGGAAATGCAAGGTAACGACCTGCACGGCCGTATCCGTGAATACACCTATAACGTCTACGCCGGATTCGACAAGGCGTTCAATTCCCAATGGACCCTGAGTGCCTCTGCCACATTGGAATACTACCAGATGCAGGATTACCGGAAATGGGCTGTCTACCCCACTCTCCAGTTGAACTACATGCCGTCTGCCTCACACATTCTCCAGTTGTCTTTCAGTTCTGACAAGACCTATCCCGATTACTGGACTTTGAGCGGAGCCACCAGCTATCTGAACGGTTACAACGAAAGTTTGGGAAACCCATTCCTTCGTCCCTACACCGATTACAACGTCGACTTGACCTACATTCTGAAAAGCAAATACATTTTTCAGGCAAGCTACAGCTATACACCCGACTACTTCATGCAAACCGTCTACCTGGATTCCGACCGTCTGAAAGCCCTCTACAACTGGCAGAACTGGGATTACACTCAGGACCTTTCTTTCACCGCCATCCTTCCTTTCAAGGCAGGAAGCTGGTGGGACAGCCGTCTCACCCTGCAGGCCACCTTAAAACACGACAAGGCCAGCGCATATTACGATGCACCTTTCAATCAGAAGCAATGGGTCGGTGTAGGGCATTGGACACATACCTTCCAGCTCTGCCGTCAGCCCAACCTGAAAATGGAAGTTACCGCTTTCGGACAAACAAAATCCATACAAGGCAGTTACGACATACAGCCAGTAGCCTTCGTAGATGCAGCCCTGCGCTATACCTTTGCAAAGGACAAAGCCATGCTTCAACTAAAAGGAAGTGATTTATTCAATACAATGAATCCCAAGACAGAAGTCCGGAACGGCGCGCAACATCTCGACATGAATACCAGAAGCTACATGCAGAGCATTACCCTTTCGTTCAGCTACCGTTTTGGCGGCTACAAGAAAAAAGAAGTGAAGGAAGTGGATACCTCACGATTTGGAAATTAAAAAACAGACTTTCTCCAATAAAAGGACAAAGAATTAATCAACAAAGAAATCCTTATCTTTTACGTTTCTCACCGCGAAGCCCTATGTTTTTCTTATGGGAAACATAGGGCTCTGCCATGAGAAACATACAGTTCTGACACAGAAAACCTAAAATTTCTTTTTGTCTAATAATAAATATTCCGAGATAAATTACACTTTTCTGCTAATACCCTCTTTTCTATTTCCAATTAATATCTACCTTTGCAGAAACTCTAAACGAAACAAGATATGAAGAAGTTATTATCTACACTGATGGTAATTGCCTGTCTGGCACTTGCCATTCCGGCACAAGCCCAAATAAAATTTGGAGTAAAAGCAGGTTTGAACGTTTCCAAACTGCATCTTTCTAAAGAGACTCTAAGTTCAGACAACAGAGCCGGATTCTTTATCGGTCCGACTGCCGAGTTTACATTGCCACTTTTGGGATTAGGTATTGATGGTTCTGTATTGTACAACCAGTTCGGCGTAGACTCAGAAAAAGGAACTTCTACAAAGAAGAGCATTGAAATTCCTATCAATCTGAGATGGACTGTCGGATTCAGCAGCCTGGTAGGTGCGTACGTAGCTGTAGGTCCTCAGTTCGGATTCAATGTAGGCGACCGCTGGTTTGACAATGTATGTGAATTCAAGAAAAACACGACCAGCTTCAATGTCGGTGCCGGCTTGAAACTTCTTGGCCATTTGCAGGTAGGAGCCAACTATAACTTTGCATTAAAAGACAATGGAAAGATACATAGCGGCGACCCGGATGATTTAACTACTATCGGTTTCAAACAGAACACATGGCAGGTTTCTGTAGCTTATCTGTTCTAAAGAAAGATACATAGAGAACCATAAAAAACCTCCTTTCAGGTGACACTGGATATTCACTTGAAAGGAGGTTTCCTTTTTGTATTATATAAACCGTTTATCGTTATCGCAAGGATACACCACTCCCCATTCCCGGCGAAGGGCATCCATCTGCTGCATGATACGAAGTGTCTCGGCATGCGGCATGTAAGGCGATTCCAGCCAGCCTTTTTCAATTGCTTCCAGTGAAGCGTACACCTGATACTCATAGCCTGTAATCTGTTGCGGAGCATCGTACACGGCTACAGTCTGATAATTCGTATCCAGCACTTTGACCGATTGCGGATTATTGATGTTTTCCACTATCAAATGGCCTTTATCTCCCGAAATGATACCCATGCGGTCGGTAGCGGCATGAATGCTTGCCTGTAAGGCAGCCATCCTGCCATCCTTAAACAACAATGTAATATTTTCCTGTGCATCCACTCCCGTATCTGTTTTCTGACAAACGGAATGCACGGAAGCTACTTCCTTTCCGAAATACATGGCAGCAAAGTTGAGCAGGTACACACCCAAGTCGAGTAAAGCGCCTCCCGCCAGTTCCGGACGTAAGATACGTTCCTTCCGGTCAATTACATACCCTAAATTGGCCGATAAGATATGAGGGGTACCGATTACTCCGTCTTCTAATAGCTCACGAATCTTCAATGAAAGCGGCATGTAACGGGTCCAGATGGCTTCGGTCAGAAATACTTTCTTTTCTTCAGCCTGTTTCAGCAGGTCGGCTGCCTGACAGGCATTGGCCGTAAAGGCCTTCTCACACAGCACCGGTTTTCCCTTCTCAATACACAGACGGGCATTGTCATAGTGCATGGCATGAGGAGTGGCAATATAAATCAAATCCACTTCCGCATCGGAAGCCAGTTCTTCATAACTTCCGTAAGCCTTCGCAAACTGCCATTTCTCGGCAAAAGCCTTTGCCTTCTCTACCGTGCGCGAAGCCACGGCATAGCGTTTCACCCCTTTCATTCCTCCAAGCGTAGCCGCCATTTTTGCCGCAATGCTACCACATCCGATGATTCCAATATTGTAAATTTTCATTTTGAATTAAAGATTAAAAACAGCAGGTACAAATCTATAAAAGTTTCAGGAGGGAACCAGCTATGTGAGGGGCTTTTTGTAACTTTGCAATATGAAAAAATTCGTGGATGTCATAATACCCCTGCCTATTGCCAGCCAGTACACGTATTTGCTTCCGGAAGGTATGGAAGCAAGCATACAGCCTGGCTGCCGGATCATTGTGCCTTTCGGTCCTAAAAAATTTTATACGGGCATTGTCACCAAGGTACACGAAACGGCTCCGGAGGCGTATGAAACCAAAGACATCTCGGAAGTGCTCGATTCACGTCCGGTTTTGTTAGGACAGCAGTTTTCTTTCTGGAAATGGCTGGCCGACTATTACCTCTGCACGTTGGGAGACGTGTACAAGGCAGCCCTTCCTTCGGGTATGAAACTGGAAAGCGAAACACTGGTGGAATACAATCCGGACTTTGTAGCCTCGGAACCGCTCCCTCCTCGGGAGCAGCGTATTCTGGACTTGCTCAGTGCGGACCCGGAGCAATGTGTCACCCAACTGGAGAAGGCCAGCGGCATGAAGAATTTGTTGCCGGTCATCAAATCGCTGCTGGAGAAAGAGGCTATCTGCATCAAGGAAGAAATCAAACGAAGCTATAAACCGCGTACGGAAGTACGGGTCCGACTGACAGAAGCGTTGCAGAACGAACATCACCTGCACATTCAGTTTGATTTACTGGCACGGGCCCCCAAGCAACAAGCCATCCTGATGAAATACCTTGAATTGTCGGGATGGAATGCCGAAGGGAAAAATATCCGGGAAGTCAGCAAGAAGGATCTGCTCGATGCCTCCGGACAGGCGCAATCCGTCTTCAAGAACTTAGTAGACAAACAAATACTGGAGACGTACCTGCATGAGATTGGCCGACTTACGGGAGACCATGCGGAAACAGTTCCGCTACACACCCTGAGCCCCGCACAGCAACGGGCGTTTTATGAAATCCTGACTTCCTTCCAGACCAAGAACGTATGCCTGCTCCACGGCGTGACGGCCAGCGGAAAGACGGAAATCTATATCCATCTGATAGAAGAAGTGCTGAAAGCTGGCAAGCAGGTGCTCTATCTTCTTCCGGAAATTGCCCTAACGACCCAGATTACCGAACGGTTACGAAGGGTATTCGGCAAACGCTTAGGAGTATATCACTCCAAGTTTCCGGATGCGGAACGGGTGGAAATCTGGCAAAAACAACTGACTGAACAAGGTTACGACGTGATATTGGGAGTCCGTTCCTCGGTATTCCTTCCGTTCCGGCGACTGGGACTGGTCATCGTGGACGAGGAACATGAAACGAGCTACAAGCAGCAGGACCCTGCTCCACGCTATCATGCACGGAATGCCGCTATCATGCTGGCTTCCATGTATGGGGCCAAAACCCTGTTAGGTACAGCCACTCCCAGCCTGGAGAGTTATTACCATGCCCGAAACGGGAAATATGGTCTGGTGGAACTGACCGAACGCCATCAGCAGATTCAGTTGCCACACATTGAGTTAGTGGACATCAAGGAACTGGCCCGTAAGAAACGGATGACGGCACAGTTCTCTCCACTTTTACTACAGAAAATACGGGAAGCACTGGAGCAGAAGGAACAGGTCATCTTGTTCCAGAACCGACGGGGTTTTGCTCCGATGATTGAATGCCGCACCTGCGGATGGGTACCGCGCTGCAAGAACTGCGATGTGAGTCTGACCTATCACAAAGGGCTTCATCAGCTGACGTGTCACTATTGCGGCTATACCTATGCCGTGCCTACAGCTTGTCCGGCTTGTGGAGGAGTGGAACTTATGAACCGCGGATTCGGCACGGAAAAGATTGAAGACGACATCAAGCAGATTTTTCCGGAAGCCAAAGTGGCCCGAATGGACTTGGATACCACCCGTACCCGCACGGCCTATGAGCGTATCATCAACGACTTTGAAGAGGGGAAGACGGATATTCTGATTGGCACGCAGATGATTTCCAAAGGACTGGACTTCGACCGGGTAAGCGTGGTAGGTATCCTGAATGCCGACTCGATGATGAATTATCCTGATTTCCGCTCGTACGAACGGGCGTTCCAGCTCATGGCACAAGTGGCCGGAAGAGCCGGACGAAAGAACAAGCAGGGACTGGTGGTGCTTCAGACGAAGTCGCCGGAGAATCCGCTCATTCATCAGATTATGGCCAACGATTATGCCCGTTTGTATCAGGAGCAGATGGAAGAACGTAGCCTGTTCAAATACCCTCCCTTCTACCGGCTGATTTATGTATATTTGAAGCACCGTAAGGAGGACATCCTGAATCAGGCAGCCGACCTGATGGCCGCTCACCTGCGACAAGGCATGGGCGAACGGATATTAGGTCCGGACAAACCACCCGTGGCACGGATACAATCGCTTTTCATCCGGAAGATTGTCATCAAGATAGAGCAGGAAGCTTCCATGAGCAAGGTACGCCGCTACCTGACGCAGGTACAACGCACCCTCATAGAAGATGAGCGCTTCCGCTCACTGATGGTATATTATGATGTAGACCCTACCTAAACCCTATACACATGAAGATAGAATTAGATGTACATACGCACACCATTGCCAGCGGACATGCTTTCAGTAGTCTGCAGGAAATGGCACGGGCAGCTGCCGACAGAGGCCTGAAGTTGCTCGGCATCACGGAACATACACCGGGAATTCCCGGAAGCTGTCACCTGATTTACTTCCGCAACCTGCACGTGGTACCGCGGCAGATGTACGGTATCGAGCTCCTGCTTGGGGCGGAAATCAATATCCTTGATACACAAGGCACACTTGATCTGGATGAATTTCACATGAGCTTGCTGGATTTGCGAATCGCAGGTATTCATTCCCTGTGCTACACGCCGGGAACTCCCGAAGAAAATACACAAGGGATGATAAAAGCCATCGAAAACCCTTACACGCACATCATCAGCCACCCGGGTGACGGTACGGCCAAACTGCTTTTTGAACCGATTGTGCAGGCTGCAAAAGCCCATCACACCCTGTTGGAAATCAACAACAGCTCCTTGAAGCCTTGCCGCAACAAAGTGGAGGCACGGCCCAACAACTTAGAGATACTCCGTCTCTGCAAGCAATATGAGGTGCCCGTCATCCTGGGAAGTGATGCACACATCTCATTCGACATTGCGACTTACGACCATGCCCTGGAGCTGGTCAAGGAAACCGAGTTTCCCGAAAGCCTCATCCTGAATACGGATGTAGCACGTTTTAAACAGTATTTACACCTTGATAAATGATGAAACAAAGAATATTATTCGTCTGCCTCGGCAACATCTGCCGCTCCTCTTCTGCCGAAGAAATCATGCGTACGCTGGTGCGCCGGGCAGGAAGAGAAAAAGAGTTTGAAATTGATTCCGCAGGCATCAGCGGTTTCCATGAAGGAGAACTGCCCGATGAACGTATGCGGGCTCACGCCAGCCGCAGAGGCTACCAGCTGACCCACCGCTCGCGTCCGGTACGCACGGAAGATTTCTATCACTTCGACTGGATTTTAGGTATGGACGACCGCAATATCGATGCCCTGCGCGACAAAGCGCCCGACGTGGAAAGCGAACAGAAGATTCACCGCATGACTGATTTCTGCCGTACCAAGGTAATCGACTATGTGCCTGACCCCTATTATGGTGGCGCTCAAGGCTTCGAAAATGTGCTCGACATACTGGAGGATGCGTGTGAAGGACTATTGGCGCATCTGTCCGACGAAAAGAAATAACTTGAAACTTATTAAACCCAATACCATGAGTCAAACCATTGCACCTTTTGCCCGTCCGCTATACGTAATGACAAAACCCGTAGGGGCAGTCTGCAACTTAGCTTGCGACTATTGCTACTACCTGGAAAAGGCAAATTTATACAAAGACATCTCCAAGCACGTGATGAGCGACGAGCTGTTAGAGAAATTTATCCGCGAATACATCGGCTCGCAAACCATGCCGCAGGTACTCTTTACCTGGCACGGCGGAGAAACACTGATGCGTCCGCTCAGCTTCTACAAGCGAGTAATGGAACTACAACAGAAATATGCCGGGGGACGTACCATCGAAAACTGTATCCAGACCAACGGTACCTTGCTGACGGATGAGTGGTGCGAATTCTTCAAAAAGAACACCTGGCTGGTAGGCGTGTCCATCGACGGGCCACAGGAGTTCCACGATGAATACCGCAAGAACCGTCAGGGACGTCCGTCGTTCACCAAGGTAATGCAAGGCATCCACTTGCTGAAAAAACACGGGGTAGAATGGAATGCCCTGGCCGTAGTGAATGACTTCAACGCAGACTATCCGCTGGACTTCTATCATTTCTTCAAGGAAATTGACTGCCACTACATCCAGTTTACCCCGATTGTAGAGCGTATCAGCCCCCATGCCGACGGCCGTCACCTGGCCAGTCCGCTACAGAAAGACGAGAAATTAGCCGATTTCTCCGTATCACCGGAACAATGGGGAAACTTCCTCTGCACCTTGTTTGACGAATGGGTACGCCAGGATGTAGGAAATTTCTTCATCCAGTTGTTCGACTCTACCCTGGCCAACTGGGTAGGTGCGCAGCCGGGCGTCTGCACCATGGCCAAGACTTGCGGACATGCCGGCGTCATGGAATTCAACGGCGACGTATATTCGTGCGACCACTTTGTATTTCCGGAATACAAGCTGGGCAACATTCATGAAAAGACACTGGTGGAAATGATGTACAGCGAACGCCAGATGAAGTTCGGACAAATGAAACAAGACTCCCTTCCCCGCCAGTGCAAGGAATGTGAGTTCCTCTTTGCCTGCAACGGTGAATGCCCGAAAAACCGTTTCGCCCGCACAGCCGACGGTGAGCCGGGACTGAACTACCTGTGCAAGGGATACCATCAGTTCTTCCAACACGTAGCCCCCTACATGGATTATATGAAAAAAGAACTGCTGGCCGAACGTGCTCCGGCCAACATCATGGAAGCTATAAAAAAAGGAGAGCTCTAAAGCCCTCCTTTTTTTATAGTTGCCTGAAGATATCACCTCAATCGTTCTTCAACAACACATTCTGAATAGCCTCCTTCAGGTTCTTCTTAGGCAAGGCTCCCTGTGCCATCTGTGGAGTGCCGTTCATCGGCACAAACAACAGGGAAGGCACACTGCGGATACCAAACAAGGCTGCCAGTTCTTCCTCTTCGTCTACATTCACCTTATAGATGTCTACCTGTCCGGCATATTCATCGGCCAGCTCATCCAATACCGGAGCCAGCATCTTGCACGGACCACACCAGGTGGCATAAAAATCAATCAAGGCCGGACGCTCACCCAGGAATTTCCATTCGTTCGGATTCGCTTCATAATTTGCTACTCTTGTCAAAAAATCTGCTTTGGTTAAATGTACTGCACTCATATTCTTCTGTTTTTAAATTTTTACTTACTTTCTTTTGTTGCCTGATAAGGTTTCACAAAATCCTTATACAATGCTTTGTTCCCGGACGAGGTGCCGCATCCTCCTGCCGCACAGCAGGACCAGTTCACCATAGCCATCAGCATCAACAACCCGCCCAATACTATCATCAGGGAGTCTGAAGCATAGATGCCATAAGCGGCAAACACTGCTCCCGAAAGGAGGCGTATCACCCGGAGAACATCCCAATTACGAAATAACCTTTTCATTGTCAACACCTTTTTTGTTTGTTTCTGATGCAAATGTAGATGGAAATGCGCAGGGGCACAACAGATTTTATTTATCTTTGTATTGATAAAATCTATTGAACCATGACATTACAGCAGATGGAATATATCGTGGCACTGGACAAGTACCGCCACTTTGTGCTTGCAGCCGAGGCATGCGGCGTGACACAGCCTACCCTCAGCGCGATGATTCAAAAGCTGGAAGAAGAACTGGATGTCAAGATTTTCAACCGCGACCGGAAGAATATCACCCCTACCCGCATCGGCGAAAAAATCATCCGTCAGGCACAGATTGTGCTGAATGAAACCCAGTGCATAAAGGAAGTGGTAGCCGACGAAACGGACAGCATGAACGGTAACCTGCGTATCGGTATTCTGCCCACCATTGCTCCCTACCTCGTGCCCGACTTTATCCATCATTTCCGGAAAACCTACCCGCACGTAAGCCTGTTCATTGATGAGAAAGAAAACAAGTCATTGCTACAGGAGCTGCACTATGGCAACCTGGACATTATCCTGACCACCCCGCCGGAGGACTTGAACGGCCTGTTAGAGATTCCGGTCTATACCGAGAAGTTCGTGGCCTACTTTTCTGAAGCATGCGACCAGGCCAAAAGCTGTATCGCCAACGGTACCCTTCCTCCCGAACAAATGTGGATTCTGAAAGAAGGTCATTGTGTACCCAACGGCGGAATGAATTTCTGCAAGAACAAGGACATCGGCAATCACATCTATGAGGCCGGAAGCATCGAGACCCTCATAAAAATCGTGGACCGGAACGGTGGATATACCATCATCCCCGAACTTCATATTGCGTCGCTAACCGAGAAACAGAAAGCCCATGTCCTGCCTCTTCAGGCAAATCCTCCGGCACAACGCCACGTATCCATTCTTATCAAAGAAGACTTTATCCGCGAAAGAATGGTCAATGCGGTCATAGATACTCTTAAATCCATCATTCCCGCTTCTATGTTAGAAAAACGGCTGTCTTCACATTCCGTCAGATTACGGCACTCAAAGAGCGAATAAATGACAATATGTCACAGAATAAGACTTTTTGTCTTTATAATTTAAATTTAAAGTGACAATTTGTTACAATCTATTCCATCAGACAGCTAATATAGTTTGCAAAGGTTTAAAAATCGGCATAGAAGGTTTAAAATAAAGGTACTACATTAAAAATGGAAGTTACAACAACCTCCATTCAAGATTTGTGGTACACTGTTTGCAAAAGAGTAAGTGAACTTGAATTTCAAAAGGGTTCGGGTTCAGAAACAAAATTGATTAACAACTAAAAATAGGAGATTACAACTATGATGCCGACTAGAAAATATTACAATCAGAACTGGTTACCAAGTATCTTTAATGACTTCTTCGATAACAACTGGATGGAAAAAGCAAACGCTACCGCACCTGCAATCAATGTGGTGGAAAGCGACAAGGATTACAAAGTAGAAGTAGCCGTTCCGGGAATGACTAAAGAGGATTTCAATATCCACTTGGGTGATGAAAACGAACTGGTCATCTCCATGGAAAAGAAAGTTGAAAACGAAGACAAAGAAAACAAAAAATACTTACGACGTGAGTTCTCTTACACCAAGTTCCAACAGTCACTTTACTTGCCCGACAATGTCGATAAAGAAAAGATTACTGCCAATGTAGCAAATGGTGTATTGACTATTGAGCTGCCAAAGTATTCTCAGGAAGAAAAAGCAAAAATTAATCGTGTGATTGAAATACATTAATCATCACAAATAACGGAAAACTCTCGTCTGCATCCATTGTGGGCGAGAGTTTTTATTTTGGAACTAACTTAAAACGATTGATATATGGCATTTATTGATTACTATAAGATTTTGGGAGTAGACCGTAATGCCACTCAGGATGAAATCAAGCAGGCATACCGGAAGCTGGCCAAGAAATATCATCCTGACCTGAACAAGGATGACCCGTCGGCAGAAGGAAAGTTCCAGCAAGTGAATGAAGCCAACGAAGTATTGAGCGATCCGGAAAAGCGTAAGAAATACGACGAATATGGCGAACACTGGAAACATGCCGATGAGTTTAAGCAGGAACGTGAGGCATACAGCAGGGCACAGCAACAGCACGGTGGCTCCGGCTACTGGTACTCCATGAACGACGGTGAATTTACGGAAGGATTTGGAGGAACAGGGGCAAGCGGCTTCTCCGATTTCTTCGAACAGCTTTTCGGCCACGGAAGAGGTGGACGAGGAGGATACCACACCATGTCGAGGGGACAGGATATAGAAGCACAGATGCACTTGTCGCTCAATGAAGCCTACGTCACCCACAAACAGACTTTCAGCATCAACGGTGAAAATATCCGTATCACTGTGCCGGCAGGTGTGGCCGACGGACAGACCATCCGTCTGAAAGGCTACGGCCAGAAAGCCATGAACGGAGGAGAAAACGGAGACTTGTACATCACCTTTGTCATCGATAAGGATGATACCTTCGAACGTAAGGGAGATGACCTCTACACCCACGTCAATATCGACTTGTACACTGCCGTACTGGGTGGAGAAGTACAGGTGAAGACCATGGACGGAATCGTCAAACTGAAAGTAAAACCGGGTACACAGAACGACACGAAGGTCCGTTTGAGAGGAAAAGGATTCCCGGTGTACAAACAGACCGGCCAGTTCGGCGATATGATTGTATCGTACCACATCAATATCCCGACCTCCCTGACCGAAAAACAGAAGGACTTGTTCAACCAGCTGCGTGCTGCCAGCTGATAAAGCAGCAATTTCATAACAACTTCATTTATATCAGCTTCATAATTTCCAGTACTTCCGTGGAAGTACTGCAGTACTGTCAAGGAAGTACTGTAGTACTTTCAGGGGAGTACTGTAGTACTGCCTAAGAAGTACTGAAAGCATGACTTTTCCTGATATAACTAGACGTCTTTTCTTTTTATAAACTGGAACAGTAGACACTTTGCATACTCACTTTAACTGTAGCATTCATACAGCATCCGGATTTAACTCATGGTTTAACTTTCGGTTTAACCGTGAGCCCCAGAAACGCATAAACTGAATGTAATAAGGATAAGTCCAATCCAGCGTATAAAAAGGAAAAGGCTCCGTAAATCATTGATTTACAGAGTCTTTTTCATGTACTCGAAGCGGGACTTGAACCCGCACAGCCGCAATGGCCAAGGGATTTTAAGTCCCTCGTGTCTACCGATTCCACCATTCGAGCATCCTTTCAAAGAAAGAGCGGAAAACGAGACTCGAACTCGCGACCCTAACCTTGGCAAGGTTATGCTCTACCAACTGAGCTATTTCCGCGTTTACGGGTGCAAATGTAGGGAGTTTTGCGATATACTCCAAACTTTTCACCCGTTTTCTTTCTAATTTTATGCAATTATCTTCCTAAAAGTGAGTTTTCAGCTTGAATCACTTTCTCGAAGTTGAAGCCACTCACCACTTGCTGCATCAGCTCTTCAATCTTGTCATTGCACAAGTTACCGATACTTCCGGCATGCGTGTGATGTACGGTCTTATCGTGTGAGAAGTTTCCAGCCTCAATGTCCAGCCCTACTTTCTTATATGCATCACGGAACGGCATTCCTTCTGAAGCCAGACGGTTCACCTCTTCCACACTGAACATATACAGGTATTTGTCATCATCCAGAATATGTTCGTTGATTTTGATTTTCTCCATGATGTAAGTAGCCATCTGCAAGCAGTCTTCCAGCTCCTCAAAGGCAGGAAGGAACACTTCCTTGATAATCTGAAGGTCACGGAAATAACCTGAAGGAAGGTTGTTCATAATCATCATAATCTGCTGCGGAAGAGCCTGAATCTTGTTGCATTTGGCACGGGTCAGCTCAAACACGTCAGGATTCTTCTTGTGCGGCATGATGCTGGAACCAGTGGTACATTCATCGGGCAACTTCACGAAGCCGAAGTTCTGACAACTGAACATGCAGGCATCAAACGCCATCTTCGACAGTGTACCGGCAATGGAAGCCAGCGCAAACGATACGTTGCGTTCCACCTTGCCACGGCCCATCTGAGCATACACCACATTGTAATTCATTGAATCGAATCCCAACAGGCGGGTGGTCATCTCACGGTCCAACGGGAAAGAAGAACCATAACCTGCTGCCGAGCCCAATGGATTACGGTTACAGGTCTTATATGCAGCCTGAAGGAACATCATATCGTCCACCAAGCTTTCTGCATAAGCTCCAAACCACAGACCGAAAGAGGAAGGCATGGCAATCTGCAGGTGGGTATATCCCGGCATAAGCACATCCTTGTAACGGTTGCTCTGAGAAATAAGTACATGGAACAAACGTTCTACAGCTTCTGCCACCGATTTCAACTGAGCACGGATAAACAGCTTCAAGTCGACCAGCACCTGGTCATTGCGCGAACGTCCACTGTGGATTTTCTTTCCCACATCCCCCAGGCGGCGTGTCAGCATCAGTTCCACCTGTGAATGTACATCCTCTATTCCGTCTTCAATCATAAACTCCCCGCGTTCTACGGAAGCGTATATATTTTTCAGTTCTTCCAGCAAAATCTTCAGTTCGTCCGAGGTCAGCAGACCGATACTTTCCAACATGGTAATATGCGCCATCGAACCCAACACGTCGTACTTTGCCAGATACATGTCCATTTCGCGGTCACGTCCCACGGTAAAGCGGTCAATTTCCGCATTTACCTGTACATTTTTTTCCCAAAGTTTTTGAGCCATAATTTCAGTTTTTATCTCCGGCATCTGCCGGTCATTTCAATTAATAAGGAAGCATGGCCAGCATGTCAGCCAGTTTCTCTACTCCCTCCTGCAGGGGCTTTGACACCATGGCTTTCATGAACATGTTCACTTCCGCACGGATAGTCACTTTCATTTTAGCCTCTTCCTGTGTTACAGGCAGAATCTGAATCCACAGATTCAAAGGTATGGGCGATTTGTCACCTTCAAACTTGATGCACTTCAAAGGTTCACGCTCAATGATGCGCAATGTAAGACTGATGCCCTGTACTTTCAAGGTAATGGAATCACGGTCGAACGACATATCTTCCAGTTTCCCGTCCAGCTTGTCCTTCACCATGTCCAGACGTTCCCGAACTCCTTCCAGGTTATTCAGGTCGGACAGTTTGTTATATACTCGTTCCTGACTATAAGGAACATGCTTCACATTGCTTTCAAATTGTACAGCCATATTTTTTCAATCTTCAGGAAAATTCTCCCGTCATCGCATAAAAAAATGTCATCTTGAGCAGAGTGGACTCGCTCAGGATGACATCTCCTATTTACAATCCGAGACTGCTTTCCCAGTTACAGAATCTATTATTTTCCAGTCCAGTGAGAAGGATCCTCTCTCCATGCCTGCAGCACAGGGATATCCTCTTCATTGATATAATCGGTCTTCAAAGCTACTTCCAGCACCGCATTGTAGTTGGTCAGTGTAACCAGTTCTACTTTTGCTTTCTTGAAGGCTTCTACTGATACATCGAAACCGTAAGTGAAAGAAGCAATCATTCCAATTACTTCACAACCGTCGCGACGGATAGCTTCTACCGCTTTCAAACTGCTTCCACCGGTTGAAATCAGGTCTTCTACAACAACCACTTTCATACCCGGACGCAATTCACCTTCAATCAAATTTTCCAAGCCATGGTCTTTCGGACTTGAACGAACATATACGAACGGCAAGTTCAACTCTTCTGCCACCAGCGCACCCTGTGCAATCGCACCTGTAGCTACACCTGCGATGGCGTCTACTTCACCGAATTTTTCAAGAATAACACGACAAATTTCTAACTTTACGAAGTTACGAAGTGCAGGATATGACAACGTCTTACGATTGTCACAATAAATCGGCGATTTCCAACCTGATGCCCAAGTAAACGGGTTAGCCGGCTGAATCTTCACAGCCTTCACCTTCAGCAACTTTTCTGCAAATAATCTTTCCAAAGCTTTCATAACTTTTTAATTCTCTGATAAATGTTTTTGCAAAATTATAGAAATACATCGGGAATAGAAAATTTAAGAGCATTAATTTTACTAAAACCCGTCAGATTGTTTTATTTCGTCCACGCCAGTGTAACAATGCTGATACTTATTCCCTCAATATCAGCCAATACATCTGCACAAGCACCTAACGTAGCCCCTGTGGTCAGCACATCATCCACCAGCATCACATGTTTGCCTTGCAGCATACGGGTATCGCCAGCCAGATGAAAAAGATGAATCGTGTTTTCCTGCCGCTCCAACACGGATTTATGGGTCTGGGTCTGGTTGTTTCGCACCCGACAGAGCAACCCGTCGCACACCAGAATGCCCGTCTGCTTAGAAATGCCTTCTGCCAACAGACGACTCTGGTTATATCCCCTGGTATGCAGACGGTCGGGATGCAAGGGAACCGGCAACAAATAATCTACTCCCTCAAAGAAGCCCGTCGGGAGCAGTTCATGCGCCAGCATCTCTCCCATCTGCCGGCAAACCTGCCGACGACCATGATATTTCATGCCGGCCAATATATGGGCTACTTTCCCTCCACGGGCATAATAAAACAAAGCCGATGCCCGCTGTATCGGGAAACGACCCCAAAAAATCTTTTCCATTTCATTGCCCGGTGTATTTCCTAAGTGCGTATGAGGAAGCTGTGACAGACAATCACAACAAAGAGCCTGTTCAGAAACCTGCAACTTCCGTCCGCAACCCATGCAGAGACGGGGAAACAGAAAATCCCGGATGTCAGTCAAAATATTCATCCGGCTCTACCTGATTGACAAAACGACGTACCTCTTCCAGTGTAAAGCCCCGACCTACGGCAAAACGAATCAGCTTCATGCTCCGTTCATAATCATTGGCAGCTTTTATTCCTTTCATTTTCTGCTTCAGCATCTTCTTCAGGATTCCATCGTATTCTTCGGTATCAATTTCCTCCAGTCCGGCACGGATATCTTCATCCGACAGGCGTTTCATACGGAGCATCTGTGCAATCTTCATCCGCCCCCACTGATTGAAACGGTACTTGTCGCGCACATAAAACCGGCAGAAACGAGCTGCATCCAAGTAGCGTTCTTTCTGCAAATGGGCCATAATCCGTTCCGTCACTTCTTCCGAAGCCCCCCACTTGCGAATTTTCTCCTCCACGTCCGACGGGCAACGCTCCACCGACGAGCAATACACTTCGGCTTTACTCTTTATCTCTGCTTCACTATATTCTTTCATGGTCTGATTGCTTTTATCATCCGGTCGTTTCCCGACAAGTCTTTCCGTAATTCAATCTGGCGGTATCCAAGCTCCTCCAGCATCCGCACAGTCTCAGCCCCGTAAGCACGGTTGATTTCAAAATACAATGCTCCTTCTTCCGAAAGCCAGTCAAGTCCTTTCCTGGCTATCCTCCGGTAAAACCGCAACGGATCCGAATCGGGTACAAACAATGCCAATTCAGGTTCCCAGTCGAGTACATTCGCCTCCATATCCGTCCGCTCGCTTTCCGTAATGTAAGGAGGGTTGCTCACCAACACGTCCACCTGACATTCAGGAAGTTCCTCTTTCAGAATATCGGCACAGAACAAAGTCACCTTGTCTCCATAACGCTTTACATTCATAGCTGCAATACGCAAAGCCTCAGTCGACACATCGCACGAAGAAACCTGCGCTTCCGGCAACAGCTGCGCCAGCGATACGGGAATGCAGCCGCTTCCGGTACCAATATCCAGAATACGCACCTGTCCTGCCTTCCGATAATCGGAGACAATCCATTCCACCAGCTCTTCCGTTTCCGGACGAGGAATCAGTACCCCTTGTTCCACATGAAAAGACCTTCCACAAAAAGAGGCTTCCTGCAAAATATACTGAAGGGGTTCCCGCTGCTTCAAGCGCCGAAGAATATCCTCCAGTTCCGCCCACTCTTTCGTGGAAAAATTCATATCTTTGCCTGTATAAAGTTCAAGAGTAGAGAGATGCAGAATATCCGAAGATATCCACTTTGCCATGGCTGAAGCCTCTTCTTCTGCATAAAAAGGACTCAGCTCTTTTTTGATATATACATAAACCGGATGCATAGTTGCAAAAGTAACGATAAAAAACGAAGAATATGACGATAGACGAAAAATATATGCGGCGCTGCATACAACTGGCCCGAAACGGTATCTGCCATGCTGCTCCCAACCCCATGGTGGGGGCCGTCATTGTACGCGACGGAAAAATCATCGGTGAAGGTTATCACGTGCGCTGCGGGGAAGGCCATGCCGAAGTGAATGCCATTGCCTCGGTCAAAGATGAAAGTCTGCTGAAGAATGCCACCATTTATGTGAGCTTAGAACCCTGTTCTCATTATGGGAAAACTCCTCCCTGTGCCGACTTAATCATACGGAAAGGGATTCCGAGAGTCGTAGTAGGCTGTGTGGACCCATTTTCTTTGGTAGCCGGAAGAGGAATCCAGAAATTGCGGGATGCCGGCATTAAAGTGACAGTCGGTGTATTGGAAAAAGAATGCCGGGAACTGATTCGTGCTTTCTTGACATTCAACCTGAAGAAACGTCCTTACATCACCCTGAAATGGGCACAGTCGGCCGACGGTTTTCTGGACATCCGGCGTGAAGACGGAAACGCGGTACGCCTTTCCACTCCTCTCTCCACCTTGGCGGTTCACAAGATGCGGGCCGAACAGAAAGCCATCCTCGTGGGACGACGCACGGCCCTGCTCGACAACCCTTCGCTCACGGTACGCGAATGGTACGGACAGAACCCGCTCCGGCTGGTCATCGACCGACAGCTGACTTTGCCGCCTCACCTGCACCTGTTCGACGGCAGTACTCCTACCCTCGTCTTTACGGAAAAAGAAAAGGCCGCTACCCAGAACCTCACTTACGTGACACTGGATTTCGGCCAGAATATTCTCCCGCAAATCATGCAGGTGCTTTATGAGCAAAAAATACAAACATTACTGGTAGAAGGCGGAAGCCAGACGCTCCAGGCTTTTCTGGGACAAGGGCTATGGGACGAAGCATTCATAGAACATGCCCGCGTGACCTTGCACGACGGTATTCCTGCCCCCCTCCTTCCGCACGGACAAGAAAGCCGTTTCTTTTTCCGTGACGGAGCACTGATTCAGCACTGCCGCCACGCAGAATAAATTTAGAAACGGCAGCTGATGCCTGCCATAAAATGCAGACCTTCCTCCGGATAACCTGCTTCAGTAGCGTATACCTTATTGAGCAGGTTATTCAGGCGGCCAAACACGTTGATGCGGTTCAGCAATTCATACTCTGCTCCTACAGACAAGTTATTGATGGCATCCGCACGCCCAAAATCACCCATCTTCTGACGACGTTCGTAGTTGTAGTTCAAAAGGGCATGGCAATTCTTGATTACCTTGGCACGCACACTGAAATCGGCCTTCAATTCGGGCTTCAACTGTAACAAGCCTTCGTTTTCTTCCGTCACATTCCAGCTATAATACGTACCGTTTACAGAAAAGTCTACCCAGTCACGGTAGGCATAGCTCACAGAAACGCCTCCATAACCGACTTTTCCCTTATCCTGCAGGATACCTGTATAGAACACATTCTGCTCATCCGTATAGAATCCTCCCGGTACGGCAAACAGTTCATTCTTGGTAATACGGTAACCTCCGTAGACTTCAAAACCTAATCCGATAACCGGAGAAGCCTTCAAACCGATTTTCGCATCCAGCGGTGTATAGGAAGTACGCATCTGCTGTGCAATTGCCCAGTAAGGTGAGAAGTCATTCAACCGGCGGAAATCATTCAGACGTGTTCCGCCCAATACATTGAGGTAAGCCACATACGTATCAGCGAACGTATATTCCAGTTTGACATCCGGTGCAGCTTTCAGTCCGCTGCCATAAGCCGTCTGCAAATCCACATGGGCACCCACCCGCAACTTCACGGATTCACCCTGATAGGTGTAGTACGGATTCAACTGCAACAGCGTATAATCCTGCTGCGACACATCGTGAATCAGGTTGTCCATCTCCAGACCGACGCCCACCTGCTGTTCCTCATTGATATTTCCAGCCATGAAACCTTCGGTATGGAAAATATTTTCAGAACCATACTCCATGTAATAATTATCATAACGCAAGCTGAAGCTACGCAAGCCGGTCTGGAAAGCAAACTGCATAGGCAAGTCCTTGTCGCGGGACACCACTCCTACATACCCTTCACCCAATGTATAACGCTGTGTGGTGGGCCAGTTCTCCACCCCTTCATTCATAGACGGCATATAATTAAAGACCTGAGAAGCAAAGGCTCCTCCCAGTTTCAGCGCCACTTTCCGGAAATCATGCCGGTAATCCAGTGACACATCCGTACGGTAAAAACGCGATTTCCACTCCTCTCCTTCCATGAAATGCGGAATATCCCCGTTCAGCCCGTACAAAGAAGCCATGATTCCCAGACAGTCTTTCGAAGAAATATTCCATAGATAACTTCCTCTCAGATCCACATTGTTCAGCGTACCGTAAGCCGCACGGACATAGCCCCTGTCAGCTCCCTTCTGAGCCAGTTCTCTGGACATCGCCTCCATAGGAGTGGCTTTCCAGGCTCCCAACGGACGCAAATCCGTCGCATAATTAATGGCCTGCTTCGGAGCCGCCGGCTCCTCCACCTCGGGCATGACATTCACCTTAAAGGCATCCATCACCTCGGGGTTGTACTGATTTTCCACTACCACCGTCCGGTTCAGTGTAGAATCTTTCTCCCCTCCATTCTGCGCACATACCGTAGCTGCGGGCCACAGACCGGCGCAAACCAATATCGTACTTATGTATTTCATCTTACTTTACACTTTTAAGTTTTTCCAGGCGACTTTCAATCATTCCGGCGATGTCATCATCGGCCTGATAATTCTGCTGCAAAGACAACAAATACTGCTTAGCCTCCATCTTGCGATCCAGCTTCACGTACACATCCGACAGCAGGACGAAGCTTCTTGCCAGCCAGTATGCATGCGGTGTACTGACTTCGATGTATTCCAGCACTTCCTTCTCTGCCTTGGCAGTTTCTCCCTCATCAAAGTAGGTCTGTGCCACCAGGTATTTGGCTTCTGCTCCGTACACATTACGCGTATCCTTGGCAAGTTCGGTCAAGTCGGCCAGTGCAGCCTTCTTCTGCCCTTCTGCCAACAACGCCTTGGCACGGAAATACAACGCCTCGCTACGTACCTCCGGCGTCAGCTTGCTCTGCTTGAGCAGCACCGAAGCAGTCGTCACGGTTTCAGCCCGGTCGCCCAACGCACAAGCACTTCGCAGAGCACCCACTTCAGCCTGCAGACGCTCTTCCTGAACAGCCGAGCGGTCGGCCAAACGCTTGTAAAGGTTCAACGCCTTGGCATATTCCTTCTGGTTGTAAGCCATATCGGCACAAAGTGCCAAAGCCTTTCCTTCGTACTTGCTTCCGGAAAAACGCAACACTTCTTCCAGACGGGCTGCTGCCGCCGCATAATCCTTCTGGTTATAATCAATCAAACCTAAATAATAAGACGCATCCACACTGAAAGCTCCCTGCGGGAACGACTGAAGATAGCGGGTCAGACTGGTCTTCGCTCCGGCAATATCCCCACGCATGTAAGCACGTTCGGCTGCCGTATACGTCAAAGAGTCGCGCTCGCTCACGTTGAAAGTCGCACCGCCAGGTACCGTAGAAGCAAACGCCATATAGTCATCCACTTTATTCAAATCCACATAGATGGACTTCAAGTCACGCTGTGCCAAGCGCGCCTCCGCACTACCCGGATACTTCGTAATGACCTGCTTGTAAGCTGCAATGGCTTCCTCGTAGCGGTCGTTCTGATAATAAAGCAGACCTATTTCATTGGCCGCCTTACGTGAAAGTTCGCTTTCCGGATAACGCTGGACCAGCAACGAATAGCGCTTGATAGCATTCTCACTATCCTCCATCTGCACAAAGGCACGTCCCTGCTCATACAAAGCATCATCCAGATAAGCCGACGACGGATAATCCGTAATCAATTTGTTAAGCACCTGAATCTTTCCAGCATAATCACGCTGCAGTCCTTTCACAATACCCTCCTGGAACAACGAATAATCTCCCAGCGAAGGAGAAGTGATGACAGCCTGCGCGTATTGCTGGCGGGCTTCTTCAAAACGGCGCTCATAAAAATAGCAGTCACCGATACGGTTGTACGCATCGCCTGCTACAGAAGCCTCCTGTGTACGTCCGTTCTGCACACAGCGGACAAACCAGTCGCGTGCGGAATTATATTGTTTCTGCTTGAACAGACTGTATCCCAAACAGTAAAGAGCCAGTCCGTATTCCTGTGAATTCTTGTCGGTAGCAAACTCCAGATACAGCCGCATGTCATTGGCCGCCTCCGGATAACGTTCCAGACGATATTTCGATTCTCCGCGCCAATAATAGGCATCGGCCTTGGTTTTCTGGTTATACTGACCCAACTGCAAAGAACGGGTAAAATAATCAATGGCATTCCGATAGTCGGCCTGTGCAAACAGCTGTGTTCCCATACGGAAAAGCAGTTTCTGTTTCGCTTCCAGAATGCGGGCACTCGGATGCGTGATTTTCTCGATAGAACGCAACGCCACTTCATAGCTGCGGGTGTTCATATACACCTCTACCAGGTAATCGTTCACCTTTTCAGCATATACCGACGACGGATATTCGTTCAGGAAGCGTTCGAACACCGTTACCGACTCGGCAAAAGGAGAATAAGACGTTTCATGAATACAAAGTGCATAATTGAACAAAGCCTGTTCCTGAATGCTACGGTCGAAGTCCATACACGAAGCCTGCTCGAACGCCATACGTGCCTGGTTGCGCTCCTTCAACTGCAGTCCGGCCAATCCCATGTGCAGGTAAGCATTCTGAGCCAGCGCATCCTGCGCACCGGTTGCCTCACCCAAACGCGACAACGCCTTGGAATAGCCTCCCGTATTAAAATAACTCATACCCAACTTATACATGGCCAAACGAGCGGGCACCTCCTCCGCTTCGTGGTAGCGTTCCAGCGACTGGATGGCAGCCGCATAGTCTTTCTGTCCGTAAGCCGCCTCACCGGAGATACGGGTCATCTGAGCGGCATACTTCTCTTCCGGATACAAAGCCAGATAAGCATCTGCCACCTTTCGGGCTTGTGCATAATTTCCCTGAATCAGGTAAATGTCGGCAATATAATAAGGTGCCAGTTTCTGGAACTTCCGGTCATCCTGCACCTCACGGAATCCCTGCAAGGCGGTATCATATTTCTGCTGTACGTAATCAATATAAGCCAAGTTGTACACCGCATCGTTATGGAAGTCCTTACTCGTCTCTTTCAACACAGCGAACCAGAAAGCCGCATCCTGCAATTTACCGACTTTCAGGTACGACGTACCCATACGCAGGGCACTGGCATCCCGCTCTTCATCGGATAAAAGAGAAATGTCACAACCTTTCAGCGTAGCAATGGTTTCCATGTATTTCTCTTCCGAAAAATAGCTGGCTCCTATCAGCGCCTGTACCCGATTGCGGTAACGCGACTCCGGATGTGCTTCCAGATAATCCGACAGCACTTCACGGCAATCCGGCATTTTCAATTCATAGGCCGTACAAGCCAACATATAGTCCACTTCATCGGCCCAGGCCTTTTCCCCCGCCTGACGGGTATAGCGCACCAAAGTCTGTCGGGCTGCCGCATAATCCTGACGCAAGAACAGCTCCCGCCCCTCGTTAAACAAACGGTCTGCCCCGGTCAGCGGCTCCACCTGCTGCCCGGAAACCGTTAACGGCAAAGCACAACACAGCCCCGCCATCCATATATATTTCTTATATTTACCCATAATCCCTTTTATTTTTTGTTCCGACAGGTTTCCAAAAAGCGTGCGACTCCCTTACGTACAGAGTCGAGCCCGAAATCATCCGGATTCACTTTGTCCAGCGGCATCCACCATGCATCGGCCACATCGTCCATGGCTTTTATCAGATGGTCATCTTCCACCTGACACAAGAAGAACTGGTCGAGTGTATGTACCAGGAAACCGGAGTACAGATACGTGTTGGGCAAGGAAAACAGATATTTCGCTTCCGTCACCACCAGACCCGTTTCCTCTTTTACCTCGCGTGCCACCCCTTCTTCGCCAGTCTCGAACATATCGATAAATCCGCCCGACAAATCCAGCGTGCCCTTGGCAGGTTCCTTTCCCCGCCGGCAAACCAGCAGTTCTCCTTTCCCGTTCAGGATAAAAGCCACTGTAGCCGCACTTGAGTTAAAATAATACACAAACCCGCAGTCCGCACATTTCTTGGACTTCTCATTATGTATTTCAAAATGAGGAGAACCACATACGGGACAAAACTTAAACAATTCCAATGGATGCATAGTTCTTGAGTTTAATAAATAATAAGTCTTACAAAGATAGTGAAAGGTGAGAGAAGTACGAACGAAAAACATGTTTTTCGATTCTACCTTCCAACTGCATCCTATCTTCAAGGAGTCAAAGATAGTCAAATAGGGCCGAACGACTTACACAATTTACCCACAATTTGTTCTTTCACCAAAAATAATCACGTTTTTTTCGGCAAAATAGCATATAGATAAAAAAGTTTTTCTACATTTGCTTACAATATGATAAAAACAAGAACCATTTAGTAGTATGGAGAAAATTGATAAACTTGACAAACAGATTCTGGAAATCATTTCACAGAATGCCAGAATCCCGTTCAAAGACGTTGCAGCAGAATGTGGCGTGTCACGTGCTGCCATTCACCAACGCGTTCAGCGCCTGATTGACCTTGGCGTAATTATCGGTTCAGGCTACCATGTAAATCCCAAGAGCCTGGGATATAGCACCTGCACATACGTAGGAATCAAGCTGGAAAAAGGCTCTATGTACAAGAGCGTAGTGGCAGAACTGAAGAAGATTCCGGAAATCGTGGAATGTCATTTCACCACTGGTCCGTACACCATGCTGACCAAACTGTATTCTACCGATAACGAGCATCTGATGGATTTGCTGAACTCCAAGATTCAGGAAATTCCGGGTGTAACCGCTACGGAAACCTTGATTTCACTGGAACAGAGCATCAAGAAAGAAATTCCCATCCGTAAAGACGCCGACGAATAATGGAATGGATTGACAGCCTTCATTGGGAAGGAATCCTTATCGGAATCTGCACATTCCTGATTATCGGCCTGTTTCATCCGGTTCTAGTCAAAGCGGAATATTATTGGGGAACGCGCTGCTGGTGGATTTTTCTACTATTGGGCATCGCCGGCCTTATCGGTTCCGTGCTGGTAAGTCAGATTCTGCTGTCGACCCTGTTGGGAGTTTTCTCATTCTCTTCTTTCTGGACCATCAAGGAGGTCTTCGAACAGCGCGAACGCGTGCTGAAAGGCTGGTTCCCGATGAATCCGAAACGGAAGAAGGAATATGAACAGTAATTATACTTCAAATAAAAATAGAATCAGAAAGAATATTAGATTTTCTTTCTGATTCTATTTTTATTATATAACTCCTAATCTCAAAACATACATATCTACGACCTGCATATTATTGTATAATACTCATCTCCAACGCTTCCCCACTATCAGGAACAAGCACATTTAAAATTTGCATTTCCTTGTCATAACTCCATATTACAGCATCAGCAAATATATTTTCCTGGTCATGTAATTTTTCAGGCTTTACTTTTTTTTGTTTTTTCCCAGCAATCACAACTTTCTGAGGAGATTTTTCTACATAAAATCGGAAAATCATATTCCGCTTAGATGGTAACTGGTAGTTACTACCCTCACGTGGGGAAATAGCAATTTCAAACCCTTCAACTGTTGTTTTCACATTAATCGGAGTCTTCAAGAACTCGTCTTTTAAATATCCCAAGTCGGTCCCTTCATCTTCATACAAAAGGAAAGAAGCACTCTGACCTTCTACTGCTGGAAAGACTTCAAATATAACAGGATATTCGGGATGTTCACCAATATAATTCATCACTGGCATAGTAGGAATGATTGATCCTTGCTTTACAAACATTGGGATACATGACAATGGTGCATCCACTGTCAACCACTGTTCTCCCGAGTAAAGCGTCCTTTTATCATTATAGTTCAACCAGTTACCCTCTGGTAAATACAGGTTCTTGGTTTTCGCATTTTTCTTTACGACTGGAGCTATAAGCAATTCTTTACCAAACATAAACTGTGCATCTGTATCAAGTGTTTCCATATCATAAGGATATTCAAGAAACATTGGACGCATAATTGGCAATCCTGCATCATGAGCTTCGCGAGCATACGTATAGATATAAGGAATCAATGAATATTTCAATTCTATAGCTTTTTTCACATTCTGTTCTGCTTCTTCCCCAAAAAGCCATGGTTCAACTGCATTGTTACCTTCATGATGAATACGACTTAACGGATTAAAAGCCCCCATCTGTACCCAACGTGTATAAAGTTCAGCCATTGCTGAATAATCTTTAATATCTCCACAATATCCTGATATATCAGTTGTAGTAAAAGGTATCAAGCCTAATCCTGCAGAAAGTAATACAGGAATCTGATTAGCCATCTGCGCCCATCCCTGCGTTACATCGTCACAGTTTCCACTATCACCAGTCCAACCAAAAGTATAACGCTGCAATCCTGCATAAGCAGCACGAGTCATTTGAAATACACGACGATTGGGATTACGTTTTTCAAACTGCTCTTTCACAACTTTGTCCCAAGTTAACCCATAGACATTGTGAATCTCATTATGCATTCCCAAATGATGTTTCATTACCAAACGATCCACATCCTCTTCATTACTCCAAGCAGGCTCACCCATATCCGTCCAAAATCCACTGATACCGTCATTTATAGGCTTTTGCTGATATGCTCCCCACCAATCTGCTACCTCAGGCTTTGTAAAATCTACCACACCACAGTTTCCACCCCATGGCCAAGGCATATCATAAGTTTTGCCTGTTGTTGAATCAGTTACAAAATAACCAAGACTATCAGCCTCCTGCCACTGTTTTTTATTAGATTGAGAAATAACAGGATCTTGTGATACTACAACCTTAAAACCTTGTGATTTCAAATCTGCCAGCATCTGTTTAGGATTCTTATAATTACCTTTACGCCATTCAAAATCTTGCAAGTTCTGAGTCCAACCAATATCTTGATAAATAATATCGCAAGGAATACCACGCTTTCTATATCCAGTCGCAATCTCCCGTGTTAAATCCTCACGAGTGAGCATTCCACGACATTGAGCAAATCCCAAAGCCCATTTGGGTGGCATAATTGGCTTTCCTGTCAGTCCTATATAATGCCCCATAATTTCCTTATAGTCCTTGCCAAACATGAAATAATATATCATTTCACCACCTGGAGCTTCAAAACTATAATAATCTCGACTCTCTGTTCCAAACTTAAACTCTGTTTTATAAGTATTATCTAAAAATATACCATAACGATAATTACTCATAAAAAACGGAATACTCTTATATAAAGGATCATCAGCTACACCATAGCAAGGCCGATCACTATTCCACATTTTATATGTTTCCCCTCGTCGATCTAATTTACCGGTTTTTTCTCCCAATCCAAAAAAATGCTCATCACGCCTCAGCATTTTATATTCTACCTTCTTTTCACCTTCACAAGTCCGGCCATCACCATAATCACTAAAAATAAGCTTTTGATATTTATCAAAAACCTGGAGCTTCAAGGGGGATTTATTAACGCGTATTCTCAATACAGGTGTAAAAATCTCATAACAAGACGCTTCCTCATTCACATTGACTACTCCCACATCTTCCAGTTCTTCATTAATAACAGCAAACGAAGAATTTAACCGTTGTAATTTCCCGTCTGGAGAGTACCATATCCGAACTACGGATTGCCCACACAATTTCAATTGAAAAGCTGCACCATTATCCAAATGAAATGTTACTTCACGCCCTTGTTGCGAAAATGACTTACAAACAGGCACTGCAGCTTGCACTACGACTGACACAGCTAGCAACAACCATCCAACAATATATCTAAACATAGGCTTATGATTTATAATTATAATTCTCTAACTTTACAATCTATCCAAGACTCAATTAATTTATATCACATAGAGTAAAGTTCTTCATCCTAAAAAAGAATAAGCACCTCTGTAAATCTAACCTCACAGAGGTGCTAACATCAAAGTTCTAATTAATTATTATAATAAAATATTATTTTATAGGCGATACAGATAGCTTTTTCAACCCCTTCATTTCGTCTGAAGTTGTAACTTCAAATAGACTTATAGCATATCCACCTGCTTCTACTGTATTTATTTTTAGTTTGTTCTTAGAGTTAACGAGCCCTTTTACAATCTGATATGATTGAGGATTTGACTTATAATCAGTATCTTTTGTATCAGCATATATGGTAGCTATATAATTCTTCCCTTTTTCCAAGAAATCAAGCGAAATAACTGATTGATGATTAGCATCACCTGTAGCACTACCAATAAACCAATTATTCGTTCCCTTTTCTTTTCGAGCCACAGTTACATATTTCCCAGGTTCTGCTTCAAGATAAATACTATTATCCCAATCAACCGGTACATCTTTTATAAATTGAAAAGCATCCATAAAACGCTCATAATTTTCTGGAAGATCTGCAGCCATCTGAAGAGGGCTATACATCGTTACATACAATGCTAATTGGTTTGCCAATGTAGCATTTACGTGTGAGCTATTATTTGGATTTAATTTGGAAATATTCATTTCAAAAATACCTGGTGTATAATCCATCGGCCCTCCTTGAAGTCTCGTAAAAGGCAAGACTGTCGTATGAAATGTTTTACTGCCACCAAAAGCCTGATACTCCGTTCCACGTGCAGATTCATTTCCAATCAGATTAGGATATGTACGACAAAGTCCTGTAGGACGAACTGCTTCGTGAGCATTCACCATTATTTTATGTTTAGCAGCCTCTACAACACAATACAAATAATGATTATTCATCCACTGCCCATAATGGTGTTCACCATAAGGCAAGATATTTCCCACATACCCACTTTTTACGGCTGTATAGCCATATTTATTCATTAACTGATAAGCCTGTTCAAGATGTCTCTCATAATTACGAGATGAACCAGATGTTTCATGATGCATCATCAATCTTATTCCTTTATCATGTGCGTATCTATTCAACTGTTCAATATCAAAATCTGGATAAGGAGTCACAAAATCAAAAACATAATCTTTTTGATTTCCAAACCAATCTTCCCAACCAACATTCCATCCTTCTACCAACAACTGATCGAATCCATGTTTCGCAGCGAAATCAATATACTTCTTCACATTTCTTGTATTAGCAGGATGATTACCATTAGATTTTACTTTCCGATAATCCGTTTCTCCAAGCTTCACGGACGGAATATCATTAGTATAGCTCCATGGCTTCCCTCCAGCAATCATCTCCCACCATACACCCATATATTTTACAGGCTTAATCCAAGAAGTATCCTCAATTTTACATGGCTCATTCAAATTCAAAATCAAATGAGATGACAAAATATCACGTGCATCATCAGAGACCATAACCGTACGCCATGGAGAATGACATGGAGCCTGTAAACGACCTTTAAATCCGTCTGCATCAGGAGTAAGCCATGACTCAAATACTAAATTTTTATCATCCAGATTTAAATGCATACATGAATAATCAACCAAAGCTGCTTCATGCAAATTAATATACAACCCCTCATCTGTTTTCATCTGCAATGATGTTTGCACTCCTGTTGGGGAAAATACAGTTTGAGAGGCATTGGAAGTTACTGCATTTGGCAACAATGAACGTATTTCAGATAACTTCGACTCCGTATAGTCATACTCCTGAGTATCATAATCCCCAGGAATCCACCAAGCCGTATGATCACCAGTCATAGCAAACTGACTATGCTCCTCTTTTATTACAAAATAAACTAAATTTTTTTGCTGGGGAAATTCATAACGGAATCCAACCCCATCATCATATACCCGAAAACGAATATTCATATAACGATCTGTTGATGGCTGCTTCAACTCTGCAAGAAGTTCATTATAATGATTACGTATTTCTTTGACCTCACCCCATACAGGCTGCCAAGTTTCATCAAAAGTAGATGTAGTAGCATTAAGTTGTTCAAAGCCATCCATCAAATTCTTTCCATCACGTAATTCCAGGCCTAATCTACTTTCTTTAATTACAGGTTTACCTTTGTAATCTACTTTATAAGTAGGTATACCATTCTTTAACTGGAAATCAATTGAAACGATTCCATTAGGTGATGTTACCACATCAGCATCAACATTTAATGCTGAAAATAATAATGCAGATATAATTAATTTTAGCTTCATACTGTTTTTTATTCTTATTTATATTCAACAACCAACATGTTCCAATATTTTAATGAAGGCAAAGTAAACTCTAAACGGTTCCCATTTACCTTAAATGCAATTGGGATTACGGCTCCTCCGGCATAATCAGGTGATGCCATCCAAAGACCTTTCACAGAACGTGAAGGACAAATACTAAAGGAAGGGGTTTCAATTGTATTTGGTTCCGGCATAGTTCCATAATCATCACGCCATTCATCACTATCAGCTTGTGATAAATTCAACAAATGAATAACATCCTGATTTTCCAGACTACGCCCTATCGTACATAACTTTCCTTTAACCGGTGGCCAGGATTGCACCTCAAATTTACCGTCAACAGATACAATATCGACATTAGTTGTCAATGAACCACCATCACGCAGCACATTCTGATAAGCAGTCATAAAATCATAATAATGAATTATATCCTTTTTTAAAGCCTCCGTCATTTTCAAATTGTCATTAGGGAAATACTCCTTGCACAACATGTGAGGACCAAGTTCCAAATGCGAACCTCCCAACGCAAACATCACCGCATCGGTCAACAAGACCCCAGGAGTATTAAATTCACCTACATTTTCAGCCAACCAATAGTTCATATAGGCTGCAAATACGGTATTCAACTGATTTCCAGAGTATTCATTATTCTCATCTATAATTGTTTTCAGATGACTAAATTTCGCCTCAGTACGGTCATTATCTTTACCCCATACCTCATTATACAAAAAATCGACCTTTCCTGTTTGGGCTATCTGTTCTGCGCCATAGCGGCTGACAGCATTCATAATCAACCTCTTATCTGGATGTGCCTGCTTCATTGCCTTTATAAATGACGCATAACCTTGTGGCAAATCAACTTCCTTACCATATACATTAAATACGGTTCCTCTGTTTCCCAACTGGTCTATCTGATAACCATCAAAAGCAAAATGATTATATACGTCTGTATTACGTTGTATCAAATAGTCCTGCCATGCCTTATTCCCCGGATCTGTCAAATAAATATTACTTTTCCAACTATCAGGCAATTCATGGCAATCACGCGTTTTTGCCTTATAATCTTTGAAAAGCCCCCAGCTATCTTTCACACCATCCAAATTCGCATCATCCAAAGCACCAAAACAAAGATTATAAAAAATGGACTTCATCCCCAAAGCATGCTGCACCTCAATATACTTTTCCACAGTTTCCGTATATACATCACGATTGGCAATATCCTTATACACAGGCATAATCTGTCCATCACGAGTACTTCCTAAAGGCCAATGATGCTTATTATGCCAGTCTTGGAATTGTACACCATTAATGTGGCAACGGCTCAAATAAGACATCTCATCCTTTATATCTTCATCCGATTTCTGACCAAACTCTGCCACAAATCCATACCTAGGAAATCGTTTCCAATCGCTAGAAGCATCAACCGCAATTGTTCCGTAAATTACTTCCTTATCATCCGATGATGCATAAATATCAACCATATAACCTGTAAAATCTACAGTTGGAAGAGTCCACGTCCATGACGAACCAGCCAAAGGTTGTTCTTCAATTACTTCATCCAAATGACGATAACGAATTTTTGCGTTCGACGGAATGTCACCTAAAATACCAAAACTTACTGTTTCTCCTGGTGCATAACAAGCTTTATCCGTAAATAAAGAAATACCAGTTCCTTCCTCTATTTTAACAGAAACTTCACCTCCTTCATATTCCAAATTTGCCATTCCTGCTCCGTCATCGTTCTTACATGCAGTAAAAAGGAGAAAAATTCCTGCCAAGTAAATTATTTTTTTCATGATAAACAATTCTAATTTAATCAATTCTTCTGAACTAAGAGTTTTTCTGTAGCTTGATACAGGGTAATCGTATAGTTTCCCGGATCAGTCACAACCCATTTATTATCTAAGCTTCCATAACCATAATCTGGATTCGTTTTATCAATCCAGTACATATCATATTCACCTGCTTCAAATGTAAGACCATTTTCTACAGCCATAAACCAAGCTCCCATCCAATCAGACTGGTTATCACAGGTAAACTTAATTTCACCTGCTGTCAGATTTCCAGTCCACTGATAAGTATATTCGTCAATCTTTGTCATTGGAGCAGAAGAAGGCAAAGTCCAATCTGCAGGAGTAGCATCACCTATCAAAGAAATTTCCGTATAAGGTTCAAAAGGAGCCATCACCATTTTTTCCTGGCCTGTTGTTATGTCCAAACGAATCTTATAAGCCTTTCCGCATTCTTCTTCTTTCAAAACCCATTTCTGATCTGTACCACCCAATTTTACATTAGTATCCGTATACGGAGCTTTATCTTGAGTTGCCATATACATATTATCCCAACTTCCATCCATGGTTCCAAACTTAAACTCACCACCAGGAGTCCATGTAAATACATCACCATATAAAAATACGAACGGATTCACAGGATCTTGCTTCATCGGTTTAAAAGTCCAATTAGTAAAGTTACCGACAAAATACAAAGTATTAAAAGCTGGAGCCGCTGGAGTACTCTTGACTATATTCAGAGTATTATTCAACAAATCAATCGTAAGCTTATAGGTTCCGGTTTCTGTTACCTGAAATTTCAAGTCATCTACCGTATCATCAACTTTTTGAATAATATTTGTGGTCATACCATCACTTAATATTTGTTCTCCATCAGGAGCACAAACATAAGCAATAGAAGAAAAGTCCATTTGAGTAAAGAACTTAAAATCCTTACCCTCGGTCAATGTTGCAGTAATATTAAAAATACCAGGTTGCTGGTTATCAACCAGACTGCACACTCCCATTTGTTCTACATACCATCCACCTTCCGTCGCATCACCACAAATATATAATGTCTCAGAAACCGGTTCATAAGTAGTCACTTTAAAAGAAACAGAAGAATTTTGCTCATAGTCTTCATAACCAACGACCTCTGCAATCACAGTTGCTTCAACTTCCACTGTTTCACCGTATGTCAAACTAATTCCAGCAGCATGCAAATAATCATTTAATTCTCTAACTGTAAAAGCATAAGAAAGTTCCTGATCATTAAATCGCTTATTTAACAATGGTTCTGTTGGTTCAGTACTTCCTTTCTCCCGCAGCTCCAACTTATAATTCAACCGTGCTCCTGTCCCATAATTTGTACCACTAGTCCACTTTAATGTTAGAGCTGTCAAAGCTGCATCATTTTCATTAAGATTAATCACCTCCTTATCAGCAGTCAATGTCAGCACATCATAGCCTTTATTTGTTTCAGTCAAATCCTCTGAACAAGAACTTAACGTAAAAACACAACAAAGCAATACGGATAAATAAAAAAATATATTTTGAACTCTCATAATCTATAAGTTTAAGTTATTAATAACCGGGGTTCTGTACCATCAATGCATTCGCATCCATTTCTACTTGTGGAATAGGTAGTAACATACGGTCTTTAGTTGCATTTACCTTGCCAATAGAATTAAAGAACTTCAAGGCATAATCTCCCCCATCAATACGGATTAAATCAAACCAGCGATGACCTTCGAATGCAAGTTCCATCCGGCGCTCATGAATGATTTTCTCCTTCATTTCCTCCTTATTAGTTGACAGAAAGTCTCCTAATCCGGCGCGACGTCGTACTATATTCAATGGAGTTTGCGCCTGAACCGTTTCACCCAATTCATTCAAAGCCTCCGCCTTCATCAATAATACATCCGCATAACGGTAAGCTATAAAGTTCTGAGGACTTGTCTCTGCATCCTGATATAAATTTAAAGAAATAGGAATAATAAATTTACGCACATTACGCCCAGTCATAAAAGCATAACTTGCCTTATAGGACTTTCCATCAAAATCCGGACATCCTTCATAAAATACGGTAATATCTTTACGTTTATCACCTTCTTCATACGATTCAAAGAATTCATCAGTAGGTTGATTCCACCCATAAGAGCCATAAGTAAATCCAGAGTTACGAGGCCCCATAAATGTTGAACACCAGGATGACTGTCCATCATTTGCCCAAAAACCGCCCGTTCCTGCATTCTCTCCAGAATATTGTATTTCAAAAATAGATTCTGCACTATTCTTATTTTTAATTAAATTCTCATTCCATAAAGAAGCATAATCACAAGCTGCCAAATCATATCCCATCGTAGCGATCTCATCACATAAATCAACAACTGCTTGATAAAATCCTTCTTCGGGTGCTAAAGATGCATAGGTATTACCGTATGAAGCAAGAGTCAAATAAACTTTTGCTAACTGAGTGCAAGCGGCATCCTTAGTAGCACGTCCTAAGTCAGCTGGAGCTAACTCATTTTTTTGAGGTAAGCGTTCTATAGCCTCCTTACAATCTTTTATAATCAGGTCATAGACTTCTGTTACTGTATTACGGGCAATGTCTTTAGGGTCACTAACTTTAGCCGGTTCTGTACGAATAGGAACTCCTCCAAAACAACGAGCCAAGATAAAATAATAATGCGCACGTAAAAAATAAGCCTCACCCAAAGAACGGGTCAATATTTCCGGAGAAATATTATCCGCATTAGCTGATAAAGACTGAATGGCTGTATTGCAATTACCAATACCAGTATATCCTCCTCTCCATAATCCAACTGCAAGATTATTACTTGGAGTTGCATAGAAATTAGCAACTTCTTTTGTTTCAACTCCATCAGTACCTGTAGAAGGATCTCCCCCCGCTTCGCTATCACCGGCACAAATATCCATACTCCAGATACGCTGATTATAAAGATTCATAGACTGTAAAGACTGATAACATCCGTTAGTCATAGCTACAGCCAAATCATCGCTCATAGGAATAGTAGTACTAGGAGAATCCTTAGGATACTTTTCCAAAAAATCACTGCAAGAAGAACAAGTCAGCAAAGCAGATGCCAATATTATATAAGTAATATGTTTCATAATAATTGTTTTTTCAGATTAGAAATTAAAGTTGACTCCTAAACTAAGAGTTCGTGAAATAGGATAACGATTATTATCTATCCCATTAATATCTACTTCTGGGTCAAAACCAGAATATCCAGTAATAGTAGCCACATTATCGCAAGAAACAAACAGACGTGCATTCTCCAAGGTTAACTTCTTTATCCATTTTTTGGGGAAATTATATCCTAACGTAATATTCTTTATACGCAAATAAGAGCCGTCCTCAACCCAACGGTCAGAAACACGATTATTCTTAGCTGGGTCATTTAGTACCGCACGAGGCATAACATAACTTGTTCCTTCCCCTGTCCAACGGTTCAAAACTGCCGTAGTCTGGTTCGCAGCCCCAGCCATTCCCTCATTCGTTATATTATTTGCATTAAAAATATCATTTCCACTCACTCCCTGCAAATAAATAGACAAATCAAATCCTTTATAACTCAGGTTATTATTCATTGAGAATATCCACTTAGGAGATGGATTACCGATAACAGTACGGTCATCTTCATTAATTTTTCCATCATTATTCAAATCTTTAAAACGAATATCACCCGGACTAGTTTCCGTACTTTGGAATGCATGTGAATTAACTTCCTCCCAATTTTGGAAAATACCATCAGTCACATACCCATAAAAAGTATTTATCGGAAATCCATTAGCCAAACGAATTACATTTTCACCGGCAATCTCATTACGGAACATCGGTATGTTGCTATTTAAATCTACAATCTCATTGGTATTATAAGTCAAATTCAAACTAGTATCCCAGTTAAAATCCCCTCCGACAAAGTTATAAGTATGTAAAGCCAACTCAACACCTTTATTACGGACCTTTCCAGCATTAGTCTGACAACTTGAGACTGTTTCATCAAATCCGGCAGTAATAGGAACTGAAGCTGAAACTAACATATCCTTTGTATTCTTTACATAAGCATCCAAAGATAGGTTTACACGCGAATTAAACAAACTCAAGTCAACTCCGATATTGGCCTGATGAATAGCCTCCCAACGGATATCAGGATTATACAAACTTGTTGTAGTCAACGCATCGACAACCTTCCCTCCAAAAGCATATTTACGGATATCAAACAATGCTGCAAAATCATAATTACCAATTGAAGCCTGGTTACCAGTTACTCCATATCCTGCACGTAATTTTAAATCGGACACGACCTCACTTTGTGGAAACCAAGATTCTTTGGATATACGCCATGCTAATGACACAGAAGGGAATGTACCCCAACGATTATTTTCTCCAAAACGTGAAGAACCATCACGTCGTACAGTTGCCGTAACTAAGTATTTATCATCAAATGAATAGTTGACACGAGCCATATACGAAAGTAAAGCCCATTCGCTCATGGAACCCGTCAAGCTTGTTATTTCCTTCGCATTGGTCAACTGACTAAATTCATTAAATAAAAAGCCGGATACATTACCATTCATGTAATTATATTTATTCCACTGTGCAGAACTACCTACCATAGCATCTAAATGGTGCTTTCCAAAATCTTTATTAAAAGTAAAATAGTTATCCCACAAGTAAGTAAAAGATTTATCACTACTTTGGTACTTACTTGTTTCACCAGCTTCTCCAGAAGCAGTCCAGTCATACTTTGGATAAAGGTCCTCATTAAACCAAAATTTAGCATCATAGCCAAATGTTGACTTAAACTGCAACCAGTCACAAAACTTTATTTCTGCTGAAATATTAGCCAAGAGATTATATCCATCCGTCCGCTTGCTATCATTGTATATAGGCCCAATAGGATTACGCATCGTTCCGTACCAGTTAGCCTGTGAACGATTGTCGTAGTCCGGATAACCAGGATAGCTCCAGTCACCCTCATCTGTTTTAACCGGCTGTGTAGGAAGTGCCTTCATTGCACCGGCCACATCATAGCTTCCTGAAGTTTTAGTATCAGTAGAAAATGTCAGGTTATTTGAGAACTTCAACCAATTCAAAACCTGAGAGTCCGTGTTGGCTTGAAACGTAAAACGGCGATATTTAACGCTCTCTACCACACCTTTTTGCTCTAACAATCCACCAGAAACATAATAATGAGACTTTTCATTCCCTCCAGAGTAACTAACTGTATAATTTTGTGATAGTCCTGTACGGAACATTTCATCAAGCCAATCAGTACTTGAAGTCAATGAAGAAGGATCTGCCCACAAAGGATTTGTTGTTTGCCCAGCTGCAGAAAGCATATCATTGCTATAAGCTGCATACTGACTCGCATTCAACATATCTGGTTGATTCGTAACATTCTGTACAGCCCAATTAGCACTGAAAGAAAGCTTTCCTTTCCCACTTTCTCCCTTTCTCGTAGTAACCATTACTACACCATTAGCACCGCGAGAACCATAAATAGCTGTGGCAGAAGCATCTTTTAGAACATCAACACGCTCGACATCTGCCATATTGATAGAATTAAGTCCTAAATCTGTAGGTACTCCATCAATTACTATCAACGGATTACTATCATTGATAGAACCAATACCACGTACTCGAATAGTAACATTATCTCCGGGCTTACCACTATCTATAATCTGCAATCCTGCAACTTTACCTTGCAGTGCCTGACCTACGTTAGATATTGGAGAGTTCTTCATATCCTTCGCTCCGACAGAACCTACTGCTCCTGTCAGGTCACTCTTTTTCATCGTACCATATCCCACAACAACTACCTCGTCCAATAGTTCCGTGTCATCTTTCAAAGTAATAACAAGCGGCTGGTTACCTGTCACTGTTACATTCTGACTTGCGTATCCTATATAAGAAATCACCAAAACCGATCCTTTAGGAATACTTAAAGAGAATTTTCCATCAATATCCGTTATAGAACCATTCGACGTTCCTTCCTGGATAACATTTGCCCCAATAACAGGTTCTCCTGTAACATCCTTTACAGTACCTGTTACCGTAAGATTCTGACCAAATACACTCGCTGTAATAAATAGCCCTCCTAAAAGAGAAAGCGCTCGCTTCTTTTGTAGAAACCTTGAAGTGTTGTTTTGCATAAATTAGACTTTTAATTAATAAATTAGATGTAATATTACTACATCTTTTTCCAACAATGCAAAAGTATTATGCTAATATAAAAGCTTCAAGGCAACCAAGTATAAAAGTAGTAACTTAAGATACTCAAATAATCATAACATTCTAATTATTATAATATTAGAGAATGATTCCAATGTCAAAAAAGTAGTAATCCAATAAATGAAAAGCAAGACGCTACTGCTCTAAACTACCAATTTGCATGACATATTTTTCAAATTCATCCCGATTGCAAGCCGCCTTATTCCGTGCCTTAGTTCGATAATTATAAATGGTAGTAACCGAATAGCGAAGGAACTGAGCTATTTTTACACTATCTGTAATACCTAACCGAATCAATGCAAAAATACGCAACTCTGTATTAAGCCGTTCATTAGGCTTTAAATGAACTTTTTCACTTTCAATTAATAGTTTATTAAAATCATCAACAAAAGTCGGAAACAGCAACAAAAAGGTATCATCAAAACTCGCATAAAAATCTTTTAATTCTTTATCAACCAGTCGAGAAGACTTCAACTGATGATACAATTCCTCAACCTTTCCAACCGCAGCTAACTTAGCTAAACTTTTACGGTATTCATCCAACTTCTCAATATACGTTGAGCATTGATCAAGATAACGTCCTATGTAAATCTCCTTTAAATAAGTATTCTCACTCAATGCGTGATTCAACTCCTTCAACTTAGCATTCGACAGGCACAAGTCATTGTTTAAATCCTGTAATTTCCGGTTCGCATCTATTACTTGACGTCGTGCTACCGCCAGACGTTTCATCTGGTAATACATATAATAAACTCCTCCCAATAAAATAAATGACAAGATACAAATACAAATAAACATTATTTGTAACTTATGCTGCCGCCTTGCTTTTTCTAAATGATAAGCCTCATTTATCACCGGAAATATTTTCAAGGTTTCTATAATCCGTAAACGGGCATTACACATAGCTGCATCTTCCATACAAAGTTTCAAATAAGAATAAGCACGATCGAGGTCTCCCTCTTGATAAAGTAACACAGCCAGTTCTCTCAAGGAAGCATATTCTCTAACTCCCGATTTCATATCAGCTATAGCAGAAAGCAACAAACAGCGTTTCTGGTTCTCTTTATCTCCAATTAAAGAATAAGAGTTTGATAATGTATAATAAAGTATAGCCTCATCATGAACTTCCATTTTATGTTTATTAGTATAATCTTCAAGCATTGCAATAGCTTCCTTACATTGACCATGAACATTATAACGATCAGCCTTAACAATTTGATAAGTAACAGACTCCTGATTATTTACCAGCAAAATAGAATCTCTATAAGAATCCGTTAATCTATTATATTGGCCTTTTTGGGCAACAGAAACCGTATAATCAGCCATATTCCCATAAACAGTACGATAAACATGATAATAATAAGGTCGCAAATAATCAGGCAACCGTTCCCGATTAACCTTTTTCATCAAATCCAGAGATTCTTTAAACATACCAGCAACTCCAGAAATCTCCGCCATATTCATTAAAGCATTTATCTGGTAATCCTCATTCTGGATACGTTGAGCAACTTCATAAATAGCACGAGCCACATGCAATGAAGAGTCAGCATTAAAAGAAGAATATCCAGAATATAACTCTCCTAATATATGATAACGTTGTTCATTAGTTTCTGAATTATCTAACATTTTATTCAAACGCTCCAAGTATTCCAAACGCTTCTTTATATACAAAGGACGTTCTTTAATTGCTTTATCAAGCTCTGATAACAACATAGGCATCTCATCTGCCATAGAAACAATAGCAAAAAAAAGCAGAAACAACGAAATCAAGAATTTCTTCATTCTAGATACAATAACTATAAGTTAAACCAAATTCAAATCTATCGTATGAACACAAAATTAATCAATTAAATGAAACAATAAATATTTCTTTCTCAAATTATAACTGATTTGAATATACCATAAAAAATTTATTTCAATGCTCCAGCCGCCTTCTGTCCATAATAAGATAAATTACTGAAATATAGGTTATCGATTACATACTGGTAAGTCAGATTCTGCTGTCGACCCTGTTGGGAGTTTTCTCATTCTCTTCTTTCTAGACCATCAAGGAGGTCTTCGAACAGCGCGAACGCGTGCTGAAAGGCTGGTTCCCTATGAATCCGAAGCGGAAGAAGGAATATGAACAGTAATTAAGTAGAAAAGGTACCACATTATATACGGCTTTAAAGGAGTTATAAATACCCTTTAAAGCCGTTTTTTTGTGCCATTACCGCAGCTTCCGGGAAGTCTCTATATCCCACTCCAGACCCATTTTTCAAACAAAGATCCATACTATCCACATAAATCACTCTTTCTCAGCGTCTTTTCTTCGAAACACAGGAAAGAATTCTCTGTTTCACACTGTGGGATACAAAAACCACAGTGTGGGATACATATTTCACAATGTGAAATACAAATCCCGCACTGTGAAACAGAGAATATGCAAGGAGATTTCAAAAAATACTTGCCCAAGCTCCAATTAATTCAGCCGACAAATCAAATAAATCCTGAATCACTGTCACATTATACAAATAGTAATTAAATCAATCCGATGAAAATTCCGTCACTACAGGAAGCATCGTGTGCCCCTCGTACTTGTTGCCCTCATGAATGCAATACGCAAGCGGATAGCCGCCAATGCTGACCAACAGTCCCAATATAATCTGAGGGTTCTGGTGACGCCCTTCCTTGGAGAAACCGGTTTTGCGAAGCTCATCCTCATAATCCGACTCAAAATAGAGTGTAGTGACATCATAAAAATGATTCTTCAGATACTCCACTGTGGCAGCCTTGCTTGCAGGATAAGACAATCGGGCTTTTACAAGTTGGCGGAATACCTCATCATCTATCCTGTTGAATTCCACGTTGTCAAAGACACGGTCAAGTATCAGGTCTGCTCCATTGATGGGAATGTTGATTATGCACGAAAGTATCTGTTCGGCACTCATAAGTTCTGCATCACACTTCTTACGTTCCTTACCGAAAAAATCCAGACGTAGATGGCGGCGTTCCTGTTCCGCATCTATCCATTTACGACCTTTCATTTCATTATGAGAGAATCTATCTCTTCTTGAGTGCGAGCTATACCTATATAACCATTCGTGACAACATCAAAAATCTGGTTATTGTGTTAGGAAATAAAGCTTTTTTTTTGTGTTTTTTATATGTAAAATTAATTATATTTGTTGCGTTTTTATAAATGGATATGCATAATTCTTCACAAGTCAAAGAAGCTTTTTGAGGAGTAAGTATTAACCTAATTAGTGAAAAGGCATGACACTCTTGTATAAAAATGAACATATTTCGTGTACTAATTATGCGGAAGAATTCAATAAAGTTTTTACGTTGATGGAGATTCCCGAAGGGCATACTGTGGAGCGTCGGTTTCTTAATACAACTTTTTTGGTTATTTTGTTACAAGGAGATATTGAGATAAGATATGAAATAGATAAATCTTGTATTTGCGTGCCGGATATACAAAAGAAGAACTGGCTTTGTTTTTCTATCCCGTTTTGGGCCAAAATTTAGAATTTAAGGATTTTGTATTAATGAATGGCCGCAAGATATTTGATGTCAAGAATTTTGCTTTACAGGCAAATATGAGTCAGAGTACGTTTAATCGGCACTTTAAGGAAACTTTCAATGAAACAGCTAAAAACTGGCTCTTATTACGTAAACAGGAGTTTGTGAAGCGCGATATTGCTTTGAGCAATTTGTCATTTAGTGAGATTGCCGAAAAATATAAGTTCTCTTCAACCTCGTATCTGGATACATTCTGTAAAAAATATTTTGGAAAGACTCCTAAAGAAATACGAAAAGAAGCAATTGGAAAAACTGTATAGGTTGACTAGAATTATAGGGTGATTGAAAATCGTAATTATTTGACGTGAATTTGTAATTTTTGTATTTCCGTTGCTGTTTACCTTTGCAAAAAAATAAAATGATAGTGTAGATGATACGGAAATATAGAAAATTACTCTTTCTATGTGCCTTTCTGTGTTTCGGAGGAAACGGAAATGCTCAAAACGTAGCTTTGAAGACAAATGCTCTTTATTGGGGAGCTACTACCCCCAATGCCAGCGTTGAAATTGGTTTGAGCCGAAAGTTTACTACCGACTGGCAGCTGGCATACAATCCTTGGACGTTTAGGGATGACAGAAAGATGCGTTTCTGGCTTGTGCAACCAGAATTGAGATACTGGTTCTGCGAGAGTTTTGAAGGTCATTTTGTAGGAGCTCACTTGCATGGAGCACAATATTATGGAGGTTTCAGTGATAAGCGATACGACGGTTACTTGGCCGGAGGGGGAGTAACCTATGGCTACAACTGGATATTGTCGTCGCACTGGAATCTGGAAGCGCTGATTGGTGCCGGATACGCTCGCCTGTGGTATAAGGAGAGTCCCCGCATTCCTTGCAGTAAGTGCCATGAAGACAAGACCAAAGATTATTGGGGGCTTACAAAATTGGCTGTATCGGTTTCTTATATCTTTTAAACGTTTGCAATATGAAATTCAGATATACATATTTAATCTGGGCTGGATGCTTGTGGCTTGGAGTAGCCGGCTGTGCATCATCGGGTATGAGTAAGAAAGTTGTGGTAACACCGGTGCGTACACTGATCCCCGACAGCATGTCTACTGTGGGTGTGGATGTGAATATTCACATTCCGGCAAAGGCCTTTACAGGTCGCACCCGCCTCATTGTTGTTCCGCAGTTGCTGCAGAAAGACTCTATGCTGGCAGAATACACTCCTATGGTGTTCGATGCTCCTATCTATAGTAAGAAAATGAACCGCCGTGTACTTCTCGACGGCTATGTTGATACACTGGCAAATGTCGCACGCAAGGTAAACAACCGCAAGGAGTACGATGTAACCTATTCCGAACGGGTAGCCGTGCCTGCCGATATTGACGGCGGACGCATTGTGGCCGTACTTTCTACCAACGGATGTGGTGAGTGTGGTATTGCCGATACCGTAGATATTGCTTACATCAACAATATCCCTACGCTGATAGAACCTAAGAAATCGCTTCAACTGAACTGGATTGAGCCAGAGTTTGTTATCCGTCCCAAGGTTATGGAAGGCAGAGGAGAAGCTTTGTTGCAGTTCGTGATAAACCGTTACGACATCAACCTCTCGCTGGGTGATAACCGCAACGAGATGAACCGTATGCTTGCTACGCTGCAGAAAATCGTGACAGACTCGCTTGCCACACTGAACAGGGTAAGCATTTACGGTATGGCATCGGCTGACGGTTCGTATGCTTTCAATACTACCTTGTCGCGCAACCGTGCCAATTCTGCCAAAAACTGGCTGGTAGACCAGCTTCATATCAGTGCGTCGCAGGCTTCACGTTTCAGTGTCGGTTCCCGTCCCGAAGGCTGGATGCCGGTGCTGCAGGCAATGATTGCCGACGGACACCCCGACTCGCTGAAGGTAAGAGAGATATTAGATAAGTATAATGCCGAGAACGACGATGTGGCAGAACGCTATATCCGCCGTCTGTCTTGCTGGAACGACATCAAAAACAATTACTTGCAGAAAGACCGCAAGGTAGAATACGTATATACATATACACTGAAGAGTTTCACTACCGATGCCGAACTGCTCGACATGTACGGCAAGCGTCCCGATGCCTTCAATGAAGAAGAGCTGTTGCGCGTATCGACCCTGAAGAAGACTCCCGAAGAGAAGAAGGAGGTATACCGTACCATTCTGCACTACTTCCCGCAGTCGCAGGTGGCAGCCAATAATCTGGCGGTACTTCTGCTGCGTGAAGACAAGGCAGACGAGGCAGAAGCTGTGCTCAACGGGTTGAAAGAATATTCACCCGAGGTGCTGAATACCAAGGCAGCCGTATATGTATATAAGGGAAACAACGAAAAAGCTATTGAGCTGCTTCAGACCAATACCGAACTGCCTCAGGCGCGCTACAACCTGGCATTGCTTAAGGCACAGGAAAGAAAGCTGCAAGAGGCATACACGCTGATGCGGGGGTACGAAGACGTGAATGCGGCGGTTGTATCGCTCAGTGTTGGCGATACACAGCATGCGGCTTCCATTATGGATCGCTGCGAAGACCACACTCCGCTGGCAGAATACGTACGTGCGCTGGTGGCTGCACGTATGCAGAAAGAGGCAGACGAGGTAGCAGCCCGTTTGGAACATGCGCTGCCCGACAGCCGATTGAAGGAACGAATGCAAACAGAGCCGGATTTCCTTCCTTACCTTACGACACCGGCATTTCAAGCATTGACAGGAGGAAAAGACTATGAGTAAAGGAATAAAGATATTGTATGTATTGCCGGTGGCTGTGTGTCTTCTGTGGAGCAGTTGCATACGCGACTCCATTCCTCCCTGTCCGCCGCTGCAGGTTACGCTTACAGTAAAAGATAAGAATTACTTCAACATCGACGATGCCGTGAAGCTGGGACTGATGGAGCGCAAGGCAGAAAACCTGCCGTTTCGCGATTACGTGAGCACGCTATATTACATTGTACACGATGCCGAAGGAAAGGTAGTGGCAGAGCAGAAAAATGCGCTGGTAGACAACGATAATCAGACTCAGCTTATCACTCTTCCCGAGTCGTTGCCGTATGGAAAATATACTCTTACCGTATGGGGAAACATGAAGAGCGATGAACCGCTGGGAGAAGATGCTACTACGGCAGAAATGGAAGCTGTGGGTGCGGCGGCAAACGACATCTATCTGGCAAGTGCTACGTTCGACTATCGTTACGGCAACGAAGAACATTCGCTTGCCATGGAGCGTACCAAGGGCAACTTGCTTATCAAGGCGGAGGGAATCCCCGATAACATCGACTTCTCCACCAAGGATATACAGGATATTTACAATTTTGTAGACAATGGTTTCCAGTATTCCACCCTGACCGATATACATACCGAGCTCGACTGGCAGGAGATACGCAGTGAAATAAAGAGCGAAACCCTGATGTGTCCGTCGCCGTCGTACGAAGGTTCTACGCTGAGTGTGATGTTTATCGACAAATCGGCAGCCGGAACCCAAGGCAGGGCAACCTACCATCCTACGCTAGAACCACAGGACGTAAACATCACCATGGGGCGTAACGAGATTACCATCCTGAAGTATGTGTATGTAGACGAAGGCGGAAGCGGTGAGGGCGACTTCGAGATTTACCTTCGGGTAAATGATAACTGGGAGTTACTACACGGTATGGAACTGGATTGATTGACCGATTATTGATAATGTTATTATTTATAGTTCAAATTTTTAAGTATGAAGAAAAATTACTTATTGGGAATGGCTTTGATGGCATCATTGTCGTTCAACTCTTGCGACAAGGAAGTTGTCTATGTGCAAGATGGAACAGGTGTAGAGAGTGTAGCTGACGGTGCTCAGATTATCACACTTCAGGTGGAAAATGGTGGCGACGGACTGGCTACCCGTGCCGGACGTCCGCTGTATAGTGCTGAGGCTAAACAGACTATTGAAAATGTGAAGCTGTGGATTTGTGATAATGCTGGTAATGTAAAGTATGTAACAACAATCTCTAACTGGGATAAAGATGGTTCAACACCATATACTACCGGTGGTCACGGTCGTCAGAAAACAATCGAACTGAAGGATGCAGATAAACTTGCTGCCGGTACTTATAAGATTTATGCGGTAGGTTACAGCGCTACATCTGACTATACTATGACTGCGGTTACTGATGTTAAAAAGCCAGAAGAAGGTCCAAGTAAATATACTTTCAACGAAAACATGGTGTTGCCATGTAGTACTGCAGGTGAAGAAATCTTTGCCGGACAGATGGAATTGCCTGTTGAAAAGGGAAAAGGTTTCAAGAAACCGGTAGTACTGAACCGTCAGGTAGCAGGTGCTTTTGCCTACGTTAAAGATATTCCTTTTATGGAAGGTGCCAAGTATCTGAAACTGGTTGCAAGTGCTCAGAATCAGTCATTGGTTCTTGGTAATTTCAATAGCTTTGATCTTACTGGAAATGGTACTGGTAATGCTAATGTAAAATATGTAGTAAACGGTACCAATGGTAAAGCTGATGGAGACTACGCTTATGTGATCAGCACTATTGATTTGAATGAATGGTTTACTGCTATTAAGGATGAGGACGGTGATAATTTGATTGATGCGGGTGAAAACTGGAAAAATCCACATAGACCTAGTGGCAGCCCTGCAGCTGGTACATATCCTACTTTCCAGAAAGGTTCTGCTTTTGGTGGTGAATTTGTTATCCCGTTTGCACATGTAGATGGAAAACAGACTTTGACTTTGCAATTGACAAATGCAGGTGGAAAGGTACTTAGAAGCTGGAAAGTGAATTTGGGTTCAACGGATGAACAGTTGAAGCAAACAATTACATGCTGGAATAGTGGATCTACTGACTGGAGCACTTCTCTTTCTGGTGAACTTGCAAACACCTACAGCCTTGTACGTAACCACTTGTATGGTATTGGTACCAGAATGAATGATGAAGCTAATCCCGAAAAGCCGGGTGTTGATCCAGATCCAAATCCAGAAAATCCAAATGACAAACCAGAATCATTGAACAACAAGCAAGAACTTGTATTGAAAGTAAACGATAACTGGGAAGTGATTCACGGAATGGAATTGGATTAATTTTCAGAATGATAAATCAAATAGTATTGCCTGACTTTCAGGCAATACTATTTTACCCTGTTTTTTGAATTTCCGAAGTCAAGTAACAAAAAGCTCTTCTGCAAGACGCCGGCAACAGTGAGATTTTTCATGAACGATACGAATCGGAGCCGGAAGACTGCCTGTCTTTCATGATTATTCCGAAGGCAAGAGCCAGGCAGCTTTCCGTCATTATTCAGAGAAAGAATCGCGTAAAACCGCAGTCAGGTAGTACCGTTTTATGCACGACGGGGAAGTGAAGAAATATTGTAAAAACTATAAAATTTAAAGATAATGAGCGTATTTTTCCAGACATCCAGACAAAGGAGTTTTCTTTCCGCCTGTCGAATAGCCGGAAAGAAATGGTCTGCATCGGTGCCGCTGTTTCTGGCTGCACTGCTGACAGTTGTATTTTATTCATGCCGCGATGAGGATTTACTTCCCTCGGTGCAATCTTTCGAACAAGGCGGAACACGTGCTGAGGCTGCAAGTACCTCGGGACTTGATGTGGTACAGGATGCTACCTACGGTGCTACATACAAGCCCAATTGTCGTGTCCCTTTGGTGGGTGAAGGAAGAGTAATCAACCAGATAACCAAGAATTTGGTAGGCGTTTTAAGTAACTCGGATAATAAGTTGGAATATTTGGTAGACAAGAACTTAGATAACTCTGTTAGTCTGAAGGGATTGGCAGAGGTAAATGCAGGGCTTCCAATTTTGTCTGTAAAAGATGTCAATCGTGTTTACTACGATTCTTCTAATGGCATTAAGGTCGGATTCTTGTATAAAGCCCCAGGAGGTTTACTAAGCTTAAATGTATTGCAAGGCTTTTGGGTAAAGACTTATTTAAAAGGCAAAGAACAAGACGGTTCCTCTACATCAGGAAGTGGTGATAATTTTAAGTTACTAAACTTAAATCTCTTGAATGTATCCGGAGGATTAAGTGAAATTTCATTTACTACTACTAAACCTTTTGATGAGGTACGCATCGGTTGTGCTTCCATCGATGTCAATGTACTTAGTGGACTGGAGTTCTACTATGCGTTTGTGGGGGAGAATCCTAAAAAGATAGCAGCAGAAACATATGCGTATCCTACAGCTAAGCAAGAAAAACCAGCACATTTGGGGACAGGAGATTTAGTAAACAAGAATCTAAATGATGGACCGGTATGTGAACTTGTAAGCGGACTTTTGGGTGGGCTCACATGTCGTGTAGATTTTGGAGCGACGATACCCGTTGATTCAGAAGTAGGATATTATACAACTGGAGGTGGATTAGCTTCTATTTCTTTAGGAGCTACTAAATTAAATGCCTATGACACAAGTGATAATAATCCTCAAAGCATTAATACGGAAAGTGGTATCGGAGTATCTGCTTTAGCAGGAGGTGCAAGAGAGTTTAGCATGATATTAACAAAAGAGAATGCCCAAAGATTGGAACTGGATTTACCTTCTGGTATTAATTTGTTATCAGCAGTGCGGGTTCATTACGCCTACTCCCGCGATCCGGTAGAGATAGACGTATCCTCTTATTTTACCATTGGCAATGACACCATTTCTACCGATTATTACAACCTCCCGACACCATCGGATGGTACTGTAAGCTATTCACTTTTCAGTTCTCCTGACGGAGCTACCTCTTCTATATCGGGTAATCGCATAACTGGCATGACCGTAAATGGTGACTATGTAGTAAAGGCTGTATATACCCGAGAAGAAAAAGAAACCTCATGGTCGTATGCGGTGATTCATCGCAATAAAAAAGAAGCTGAGGCGGGTTGTAATACGATGATGATTAATACTTCTGGAAGTGAGGGACAATATACAGTGGTTGAATCTAGTGGATCGCAGGGAGGTATTTCTTTGTTCAATAAGATAAACAACCGCCAGAATCTGGTTGATGGTGATTATACTAATTATGCAGAAGCTACCAATGTATTGAGCTTGATTCAGTTTGGCAGTCTGGCTGGTGTACATTCTTCTCAAGACATTGCTCCGCAAGGAGGAAAGACCCGCGTGGGATTTGTGATGCAGACAAATAATCAGCTGCTGGGTGCCGATGTCTTGAAGTTTTTCTTTATCAGACTGTATAAAGATGGTGAAGAAGTGTTTTCCGGACTGACGGCAGAAAATGACGCGATAGGAGTGGGACTGGTAGGAAACGACGGAAGCAAGTTACGTTTTTATGTGGAAACAGATAAGACATTCGATCAGGTGGAGCTTTGGACTGCAGGCTTGCTGAATGTCAATTTGAATACCTTCCGTTTGTATTATGCTTTCTACGAACCCACTACTTGCGAAGAGTATGCAGGGACATCGGAGGCTTGTATGGAAATGATCACGGCACAGAAGCATGGGGCGACTATCAACTATGCGGAAACAAAATCTTCGTCGGCGGCAAGTGTGGGGGCTACCATGAACAACCTGTCGTACGTAATCGACAACAGTCAGCAGACAGCGGCTTCTATTGTAGCTGGAGTCAGCCTGATAAGCCGTTCTACCGTGGCTGTAAAATTTAATTCCATCAGAGGCGGACAGCCGCTGGGTGCCATACTCCGTACGCCGGGATATGTGCTGAATGCGTCTGTTCTTCAGAATGTGACAATAGCTGCATACAATGGTGGACAGGCGGTAGCAAGTGAGTCTACTTCCGGCGGATTGGCTTCCATCGAGGTGATAAGCGATGCCGGACTGGCTTATATGGAGGTTACTCCTTTACAGGGTTACGATGAAGTACGTATTTCGTTCCCTTCATTGGCAGATGCGCTCGAAACAGTCTGGCTGTCGGGTTTCTATATCCGTCCGGATGCCAACGGGAATGGTATTCCCGACTGTGCGGAAGAACCGGATGATCAAGGAGAAACCGACATTGCATATAAGAGTATAACCGAACATGTTTGTGTGGATGAAACAACCTATTTGGGCAATGTACGTATCTCTGTCGATGCTAAATCTGAGCTATTAGGTACTGAACTTACATTTACCTGCTATCCATATAACGGCAACGGACAGAAGATAGAACAGAAGGCTGAATTGCAGCAGGATGATAAGGGCTATTTCTTTGAATTGTCATTGCCGGTAGGCGATTATTCTATTTCGGGATTGTCTACTTACAACGGGATGCGTGCTCAGGTACATCCGCTGAAGACTACCTGGAAGAGAAGTGCGTCAGATACCGACTGGAACAACTGGAGTAACTGGACGGACGGTTCTCCTTGGGGATGTACCAATGTGGTGATTCCTGCAGGAGCCACACGTTATCCGAACTTAAAAGCTTGGGGTAGTGTAGATAAATTCTATGGCGGTAACTATTGTGCGAATATTCATTTCGAACCGGGAGCAGCTGTACTCAATACACAATATCTGGAGTATGACTGTGCATACGTGGAAATGGAAGTACAAAGCGGTATGTATCATATGATTTCTACTCCACTTCACGGCATGATTACGGGCGATATGTTTGTTTCGCCTGAGATGCCGGCATACTTTACTCCGCTGAAGGAGGATACTTATCGTGAAGTGCGACACAATCCGATAGTACGTCAGAAAATGTACAGTCGTGCGGTTACAACTGCAACTTCTGGTACTAACGGTACTGTAGTTGCTACTGCCGACTGGAGTCGTACATTCAATGCCGTGGCTCAGCCGTACGAGCAGGCACAGGGCATCAAGATGATGGTTGGAAATGATTGGGGGACTTCTTATCGTCTTCGTTTCCCGAAAGCATATACCGAGTACAATTATTATACGCTTTCCGGCGAATGTGTTAAAAAAGAAACTTTGCCGGTAGAAGCAAGAAATATGAATGGAAAATTTGCTTATGAAGTGAGTGGATTTAATCCGGAGAATGCAGGTAATTCATTTACTTTTGAATTGCGGAATGATGGAAAAGGAGCTACCTATTTTGTGGCAGGCAATCCGTTTATGAGTTATCTGGATATAAAGACATTCCTGACAGAAAATAAACAGTTTGTTCAGGCTATCCGTATCATAGATTCTGAAAGTGTTTTCGGAGAAGAAGAGGGATTGGTCAGAATTTCCTTAGGTAAAAACGGAGATTTAAGCTTTAATGTAGCTGGAGAACAGAGCAACACCATTGCACCGTTGCAGGCATTTTATGTAGAGGCGTTAGAAGGTTATACTTCAGACAATGTTAATATAACTTATACCTCGGATATGTTTGTACAGCCTTCTGCAAGTACCGCAACCAGAAGTTCCCGCAGTGCTTCTGTTCCGACAGCAGGCGAAATGAAAATCTCGGCTGTATCGGGTAACTCTGTAAGTTCTTGTTCGCTGATTCGCAGTGCCGGAGCATCAGATGCATACAATGCGAAGGAGGATATTGTTTCACTGATTGACGAGGACTTTATGCCGAAGGTAAAGGTGTATACCGTAGCCGACAAGCGTGCGCTCGATATTCAGAAAATGAGTAATGCAACTCGTGTGGGTTTAGGATTCATGGTAAAGGACGGTTCGCAACAGACAGAATTCACTTTGGACTATGGCAGCAACTGGAAGGGATGGACACTGGTTGACAAGCAGACAGGAAAGCGCTACCTGCTGGATGGTACTTCGCTTACAGTAAATGCAGGTGCGATGAAGAGTAATGACGGACGTTTCTATCTCGTAAAAGAATGAAAGGAAAGTAGGTTATGAAAATGAAACAATTCATACATGCTGTATCTTGTGCCCTGACTGTGTGTGGCTTCCTCCTGCTGGGAGCCTCATGCAGCAAGGAGAATGAACCGATACAGACTGTTGAGGGAGTAACGGTTACCATTGCGGCTCAGAGTGACTTGCAGACCCGTACTTCCTTGCCGGTTTATGATGGAGATTATGGAAATAATATTCGTGGTGTGCAGCACGTTACGGATGTATATCTCTATATTTACGAAATGGACGAAGCTGGGACCGATGGTGAGTGTAAAGCCCGCTTTAATGTGGGGTGGAGAGAATACTTTGGAGCTAATAATCTTCCGGATAAAACGGCAGTAATGCGGTATACGTTTGCTTATACATTTACGGTCGGAAAAACTTACCGGCTGGTAGCGGTAGGTGTAGATGGAGCGACAGGGCAAGATAATATGCCAGACTATGACGGGATGAACTCGAAAGAAACCTATGGCTTGCCTGAGTCTATTCAGACAGGCAGTAAGCTGATTGATCCGATTACACTTCAAGAAGGTAAAACTCCGACTGATATGGCACATTCGGAATTCTTTACGGGGTACGTAGATTTCAAGCCAGCATCGGAGAGTGACAAGAATATTGGTGAGATTAATTTGTGGCGCAGAGTCGCAGGTCTGCAGGTTTGCCTGAATCTGATTCCGAAGGAAGTAGAGCGCGTGAGAATATTGCTTTATAATTCACAGAATACACAAGTGAAACTATTGCCCAGTGCTCCAGCAGCAAGTGGAATTACAGATTATATTACCAGCCCTTACGGGAATGATTCTTTCAACGAAGAGGGCAGGGTACTGATGGATAAGACCTTTACAAAGGATGATTTATATCTTCCAGAACCTGGCTCAGGAGTCGTTTCTGATTATGCTTACAAATGTTCCCTGACGGCATTTATGCTGCCTGTCAATATCCCAGACAGGGAGCTGTACGACTATACGCTTGTAGCGGAGTTTGTTACTACCTCCATGACCGGTATTGTAGGTTCCAGCAAAAAGGTACGGTTGATAAAGCCTTGGCAAAATAGCGACGGGCTTGATTTCGAAGACGAAACTGATATAGGCACAGGTATTATCGACGACCTCGACAAGTATCTTTTCCCGATTGAGGCAAATCATTTTTATTGTCTGGGGATTCCGTCAAAACCTATAGACTGTTCTGGCGTGTTGCAATAACAATTGGCACTGTGTAAGGTAGTTACAAGGGTATGAAGTTTCTTAATTGGATGATTAACTTATGAAATATACTAGATTGATTTATATGTCAGGCATCGTCCTGATGCTTCTTTCTGCCTGCAGCGATTCGTCGTCGCTTGATGCAGAAGGACAGAATGGGAAGCCACTGCAGCAGACGTTTACTGTAGCGGTAGAAAGTGTGGGCGAGCTTTTTGAAGGTGGAGAAGGGGTGAATCCGGCTACTGTCACATCACGCCGTCCTATTTCGAGCGTTACACCTACGCAGACGTTCGACAAGCTCAGTATACTGATTGTGGAGTATCAGAGCCCGGCAAAGGTGGTATATAAAAAGACGATTGAAAACTGGAGTAATCCAGATAACAAAGCAAGTTATCCCTGGAGTACGGAAGACAGACAGGGGCGATATGCCACGATTACGCTTACCGGCAGTGAGTGTCTGGAGGAAGGAAAGAATTACATGGCATATGTAATTGGTTACCAAAGCGGAACTTACGGAGGCTATGAGCCGTTTAAAGGTGTAGAAGTAGGGGATTATTACAATCAGACTGAAACCGTAACTATCCCTAATGGAGGGTATGCTGAAGAAGTTTTTGCAGGTGCAGAAATTTTTTGGGTGGAAAATGGAGTGATTCTTTCCAAACTGAGTGCTAAAGCAGAGGCACAGCATGGACTGATGGTAGCCCGCCGGCAGGTAGCGGGTACGTTCGGCTATTTTACCCGTGTGCCGGTGCAGGTAAACGGCAGTAGTGTGGCTAAGCTGCGGCTAGTTGCGACCAAACGTAATCAGACTATTATCTTCGGAGGATTCAGAAGTGTGGACGATGCTTTCGATTTTCATAAGGATAATGTGATAAACGGCATGAATCCGCGTATGGATTATGACTGTGCACTGGCAGGATCGGCAGTGAACAATGCGTTTTCTGTATATGAGGTTGATTTGTGCAAGTGGTTTCCAGGTAATACAGAGAATGTGCAGTTGCCGCTGGATATGAATGGTGATGGTTATCTGGATAGTGCCGATACGAACTGGCGGACTGATGAGGAAGCCTATCCTAAGGGGACGATTTCATTACCGAGGGGTACGGTGTTCGGTGATAGCTTTTGGGTTTCGGTTGTTATGACGCAGCGAGATGTGGAAGAAGGAATACCTACTTTCCAAATGCAGATGCTTGATGCGGAAGGAAGAGTGATAAAGTATTGGGATATTATTTTACGTAATTACGAAACTGCAGGTGAAGACCGTACATTGGTATCGTTGCCTGATGGGGAGAACGGACGTACTGTGATTACCGAACTCGATAATATTGATACAGAAACTTGTTTTAGTATTGTACGTAATCGTTTGTATACGATGGGGGAAAAGAGTCAATCGCAGAATTATAGTGAAGATGAGCCTATCGATTTAAGTTCAGCCGGAGTGCTTGTGCTTGATGCTCGTCATGAATGGCAGATTATGAATTCTATTATCTTTAATTAGTTGTCCCCTGGGAACAAATTATCTACTGATACTCAATAAATTAGAATATAATATTCTTTGATAAGTCTGCAAGTTTTAGTATTTTTATGGTGAGAAACTTGCAGATTTTATGATTAAAAATACGAACAATAGCCCTTCTTTCTTCAGTAGTCTGTCTGACATGCTGAACCAATCGCACCCACTTTACCAGTTGGCCGACAAAATAGATTGGGGGAAATTTGAAACAGCTTTTGACCCTTTGTATTATCAGGACAAGAGTCGTCCCGGCAAGCTGATCTGTTTAATGTGTGGTTTGCTTATCCTGAAACACCTTCGTAATCTGTCAGATGGGTATTTGGTGGAACAATGGAGCAATAACGCTTATTATCAGTATTTCTGTGGCATGCAGGACTTCACTCCGTCTGCAAAAGAATATCACTTACCCCACAGATGCGAAGTTGCATAAGAAGATAGTAAGAAAAGTTCTTGGCATCATGAAGTAGCTGGAGCTTCCTCTACGTCAGAGCTACACTTTTGCGCTGAAGGCCATCTATCGTGACCAGCGTTTCCGAAATCATCCCAAAGACAAAAAGCCATCTGGCAGACAGACGTTTACGTACAATAGTTTGGAGACTGGTCAGGGAGCTAAGGCGTAATCTTAAAGGGAATCACGATTATGATAAACTACCCAAACTCTTTGAAGACATTCTGTCTCAAAGACACGGTCACAGGTGTTATTCCTGAAGTCATGTCTTTTCGTAATGAATATGACGATCATGCCATCAAGTCTTTATTGGAACAGATAGAACGGTTACTGGAAGAAAGATTAAAGTACTGACAAGTGACAGAGGATACAGAGACAAGAAGGAAATTAACGGGACAAAGATTATGACTCCTGATATCCCCAAGAAATCAGACAGCCACTTTCAGAAGTAGAAAAAACATAAGCTCTTCTGCAAACGTACAGGTGTAAAACCAACAACAGGTCACTTGAAGTCAGATTGCCGATTAGACCGCAACTTTTATAAGGGGTGAGTGGGGATACTGTAAATGTGCTGCTGGCAGCAGCGGCATACAACTTCAAAAGAGCAATGAAAGCTCTTTTGTACGTTTTTCAAAAAATCAGCGAGATACTGTATGAATACAATATCTCGCATAAATGAGCTTTTTAAGGGACGAATAATTTATCCGATGAAGTTTCCGGCGCATACTCCTGCAAAGTCAATTCTCCTCGCAGCACCCCCAAGGCATTCATGGCCAATGCTCCCATTTCATCCTCACCGGGAATTACCACAATCGGAGCCAGTCCTTCCAGCCATTCACGCACCCCCTGGATGCAATAGTCATTGAAAGCGATACCTCCAGTCAGAATCACGGCATCAGTCTGTCCGTGAAGTGCGATGTGCATGGCACCGACCTGCTTGGCTACCGTATAAAGCATGGCATCCAGCACCAGCTTGTGCTTTTCGGCTCCGGCATGTGCCCAACGGATAATACTCTGCACATCAGTAGTACCCAAATGAGCCACCAGACCTCCCCGACCATTTATCATCTTACGGATTTCGGCATAGGTATATTTCCCGCTGAAACACATATCTACCAACTGCCGGGCCGGCAACGTTCCTGCCCGCTCCGGACTGAAAGGCCCTTCTCCATTCAAAGCATTATTGACATCGACTACCTTCCCATAATGATGGGCACTGACCGAGATGCCTCCTCCCAAATGGGCTACAATCAGATTTAGTTCTTCATACTTTCGTCCGATACGGGCTGCATAACTACGGGAAACAGCCCGACTGTTCAGTGCATGAAAAATGGAGATGCGCGGCAATTCCGGAATACCGGAGATACGGGCCAAATCGCGCAACTCATCAGTCACCACCGGATCGGCCAAATAAGAAGGACAACCGGCACAATGCGCAATCTCATCGGCAATCCAGGCCGCCAGATTCGATGCGTGTTCCATATCAGCATGCCATAAATCATGCTTGATTTGTTCGTTAATCTGATACACTCCACCGGGTGTGGGTTTCAACAATCCTCCACGGGCAATCACGGCATCAAAGGCAAGCGGGATGCCTGCCTTAGCCAGTGTATCGTGCACATACTTACGGCGATACTCATACTGTTCGTTGATATGGTGAAAGCCTGCCAGTTCCCTGGAGGGATGGGCAATGCTTTCACGCCAGATGGGATTCTCATTCTCGTAGACTGCCAGCTTCGTAGAAGTGGAGCCCGGGTTGATGACAAGTATTTTCATAAGGTCTAGTTTTATTCTTTTCGTGTCCCTGCCAGACATGCCAGCACCAGACTGTAGTATTTGGAGTTTCCGGAGTCACTCCGCGAAGGCACCACTACCGGTGCGATGGTACCCGTCAGCATACCTGCCATATTCGCATCGCCAAACAGAGACAGGGTTTTGTAAAACGTATTGCCCGATTCTATATTAGGGAAAATCAGAATATCTGCATTGCCTACCACCGGCGAGGAAAGTCCTTTTATCTCCCCGCTGTGCTTGTCGCAGGCGGTCTTGGCATCCATCGGCCCGTCGATAAAAACTTTTCCGAAACGGCCTTCCTGCGCTTCTTTTTTCAGTTCCACGTAGCTCAGAGTATGGGGAAATTTCTCGTTGATTTTCTCCGTGCAGTGTATCAGTGCCACCCGAGGCTCTTCGCATCCCAACGTACGACACAAAGTCAGGTCGTTGGCAATCATTGAGCGGTATTGCTCCAAAGTAGGACGAGGAATTACTGCCGCATCCGAGAAAAACAGCAGTTTATGATACAAAGGTACCTGCGCCACGGCCACATGGCTCAGCACCCCTCCTTCGGGTAACAGTCCCTCTCCTTTTTTCAGGACTGCACGCAGCAGGTTGTCGGTGTTGATAAGTCCCTTCATCAGGACTTCCGCCTCACCCGTACGTACCAGTTGCACAGCCAGCGCAGCCGCTTCATCCGGTGTTCCAGCTTCGTAAATGCGTACAAAGTCGGGAGAAGCCGCCCGCAAGTCGAGCGCTTCTTTCAAGTGAGCAGAATCTGTGACCAGCAGATATTCAGCAATCTCCTCTCTCAAGCTACGGATAATGACATATTCCGTGTGCGGATCGTTCGGGCAGACCACCGCCACTTTCCGTCGTATACCGCGCGAACGCAGGCAGTTGACCATCTGAGAAAGGGTTCGAATCAGTTCCATATCATTAGATTTTAAACAAATATGAGAAAATAATTTGAATAAATATCTATTTGAGATGCTAATTAATGCTATAGAGCCGGAGGAGGAAAAATCCTCCCAACGTCAATTTGTCGATAAAATCCTACGAAGTACGTATTATATGCTACAATCGTGCAAGGAGATATACCTACTTTTGTAAAGAATTATACATAATACTTACCATGAAAAATATATTCTGCTTTTTAACCTTATTGTTCAGTCTCTGTGCAAATGCACAAATCACAGAGCGTACATTACCTGCCGAATGGAAAAACCTTATCGATGGAGGACGGTTTAAAGACCGGTTCCTGCCTATGCCCGACGGGAAGTCCAGCGACAATGTGTGGGGAACCGACTCGGTACGTCTCCGATACGTTGACAACGGAATTGAAAATCCGGAACTTTCTTTTTGGGGAGGAAACATTCTTAAAGGCAAGGACAATAAATACCATCTCTTTGTCTGCGGATGGGCGGAAAACTCGCCCAAAGGCCACATGACATGGCCGCAATCTACCGTATTCCATACGACAAGTGAGCATTTAAGCGGACCTTATACCATCTGTGACACGATTGGGAAGGGACATAATCCGGAAGCATTTATACTAAAAGACGGACGTCCCGTGGTATACGTAATCGACGGATATTACATTGCAGACAGCCTGAATGGGCCGTGGACGTACAGTCATTTCACCTTCGACAAGAGAAACAGAAAAATCATTGAGGGGCTGTCTAACCTGACCTTTGCCAGAAGAAGTGACGGTTCTTATCTGATGGTATGCCGCGGAGGAGGGGTATGGATCAGTGAAAACGGTATCTCTCCCTATCAACAGGTCAGTGACAGAAGTGTGTATCCGGACGTGAACGGGGAATTTGAAGATCCGGTTATCTGGAAAGACAGCTTGCAATATCACCTTATCGTCAACGACTGGCTGGGAAGAATTGCCTACTACCAGCGCTCCATCGACGGTATCCACTGGATTACGGAGGAAGGCGAAGCTTACACTCCGGGAATAGCCGCTCACAAGGATGGTTACAAGGAAAACTGGTTTAAGTATGAGCGCATGAAAGTGTTTCAGGATGAATACGGACGCCCCATTCAGGCCAACTTTGCCGTTATCGATACCATCAAATGGGAAGACCATCCCAACGACCGGCACAGTTCAAAGAATATATGCATCCCTCTGAACAAAGGATTGCGCTTGTCTGTCCTGAACGAAGATACGATTACCGCCCAAACCAAGGAAATCAAGGTGCTGGTAAAAGCAGAGGAAGGGGTTGACTTCAAGGATTTCGACATGAAATCGCTGAGATTCGGAAGCTCCTCAGACGTAAATTACGGAAAGGGATGCAAGGCTGTCAAACGTATCGCTTCGGGCAAGGACCTGATTATCGTATTCGATGGCAGAAACAATACCATCAGAAAAGATGAATTTGCTCCCAAACTGCTCGGAAAGACGAAAAAAGGAGACTTGCTGTACGGATATGCCAGACTGCCTTACGTTAATTATCATCCGGCATGCCTGTCGGCGGCATATCCTATGGCGTATGACAAGCAATTGGAATTGGAACTGGAAGTGAAGAATTTCGGTTTGTCCACCTCAGAAGAAACAGACCTGACCGTACTGGTCAATGGAGTAAAACTGGCAGAAGGACAAGTGAAAGTGCTTTCACCGTATGAAAGTGTAAAACTTAGCCTGCCTTGCATAAACGCAGCTAAGATTGACAGCCAGACTTTATTTACGATTGTGTACAGCCAGCACGGTAAGGAAATCCGCAAAGAGACCATACAGAACTTCGACTGATAACACGTTACCTTATACACACGAACGGGGAATACGAGCTCCTTTTTAGAGGATATTGTATTCCCTTTTTTATGAGACTCTATCTCAATTGTCAATTATTTACTTTATTCCTTCTTTTCTTGTGCGCATAATTCGCAAGTTCTCTCTATATTTGCCTTACTTGGTAAATAAAGAAGGAACACATGAAAACAAATTTTTCTTTCGATATGCAAGCCCTCGACGAGGGCATCCACAGCCGCTTCCCCAATCATAAGGAAGCACCGCTTATCGGACTTACCGGAAACTTCAGCGACGGAAATCTGACATTGGCTCCAGGGTATTATCAGTCTATCATTCAGGCTGGAGGGGTACCGGTGGTCATTCCTCCCTACGAGGATACGAACTTGCTGATTAATACGCTTGAGCAGCTTGACGGGCTGTTGCTCACCGGAGGAGGCGACTTGAATCCGTTATTCCTGCACGAAGATCCTATCCGGGAACTTCACAGCATCAATCCATACCGCGACCGCCAGGAACTGCTTCTGACGCGTCTGGCTGCCAACCGACAGATTCCGATGTTAGGTATCTGCCGAGGGATGCAGGTCATCAATGCGGCATTGGGAGGCACACTCTATCAGGACATCTATGCACAGAAGGATACCCCATCGATTAAACACAGCCAGGATTTGGAACGGAGTTTCCCATCACACAAGGTAGAGTTAGCAGAAGGCAGTCTGTTGGCTCGTATCTTAAACGTCAAGGAGGTAGCTGTGAATTCTTTCCATCATCAGGCCGTGAAAGATGCTGCTCCAGGTTTCCGTGTATCGGCCACGGCATCCGATGGAGTAATAGAGGCGATTGAAAGCACAGAGTACAAATCTATTATAGGGGTGCAATGGCATCCGGAATGTTTCATTCTGAATCAAGACAAGTGTATGATGCCGTTGTTCGGATGGCTCATCCGTGAAGCTGGTTCATTCCAGAAGGCCAAGAAGCTGCATGAGCGTCTGTTGATTCTCGACACGCACTGCGATACTCCGATGTTCTTCGACCAGCATATCCGCTTCCACGCACGGGACTCCAAAATAAAAGTGGACTTACATAAAATGACGGAGGGGCGACAGGATGCGACCATCATGGTGGCTTACCTGGAACAGAAGGAACGTACGGATGAAGCACTGCTAGCTGCAACGGCCAAGGCGGATCGTCTGCTGAATGAGATTGAGGAGATGGTGGCTATGAACTGTACGGCTGTGGACATCGCTTATTCTCCTAACGACTTATACCGTCTGAAACGGGAAGGAAAGAAGGCCATTATGTTGGGCATTGAAAACGGATATGCCATCGGAAAGGATTTAAGCCGAGTAGCACATTTCCGGAAACGGGGTGTAGTGTATATGACGCTCTGCCACAATGGAAACAACGACATCTGCGGTTCTGCACGCTACAATGAAGAAAACTTGGGAGTTACTCCGTTTGGAGAGCAGGTTATTCAGGAGATGAACCGCCTGGGAATGATGGTAGATTTGTCACACAGTGGAGAACGGACATTCTACGAGACACTGGACATCAGCAACCAACCGGTAGTTTGTTCGCATTCTTCCAGCCGTGCGCTCTGTGACCACCCCCGTAACCTGACCGATGACCAGCTTCGTGCCATAGCCCGCAAGGGAGGCGTGGTACAGGTATGCTTGTATAGCGGCTTCCTCCGTAAGGAGCGTCCGGCTCACATCTTGGATGCCATCGAACACCTGAATCACATGGTGAACGTGATGGGTATCGAACATGTGGGAATCGGCAGTGACTTTGACGGTGACGGAGGTATTATCGGATGCAACGACTCTTCGGAAATGATCAATCTGACTCGTCAGTTGCTTCATGAACGGTACAACGAGGAAGACATCCGGCGCATTTGGGGAGGTAACTTCTTGCGTGTCATGCAGCAAGTACAGGAGAATGGCTCCTACAAATAAAGTTTAAAACCCGATTGCCGCTGCAAGGCGTGTACAAAAATAAGTTTACCTTTGCACCACAATCAAAACAAGTGAATTATGATTTCAATAAAGAATCTGCTGGCAGTAACTGCTTTAATGACAGGAGGGGCTTTTATCTCTTGCGGAAACAGTCAGAAGAACAGCCAGCAAATAGAAGAATCTGAAGCGGCTATAGTGCAGGCACCGGCATTCAATGCAGATAGTGCATACGCTTACATTGCCGCACAGGTGCAATTCGGACCTCGTGTTCCTAATACGGAAGCTCACCGGAGATGCGGCGATTACCTGGCCGCACAACTGGAGAAATTCGGTGCGAAGGTGTACAACCAGCATGCGGATTTGGTGGCCTACAATGGTACCATCCTGAAATCGCGTAACATCATCGGGGCTTACCAGCCGGAAAACAAAAAGCGAGTAATGCTGTGTGCGCATTGGGATAGCCGTCCATACGCTGACCAGGATGAAAAGTCTAATCACCAGAAACCGATAGATGGAGCCAACGATGGGGCCAGTGGTGTAGGTGTATTGCTCGAAATTGCCCGCCAGATCCAACAACAGGCACCACAAATCGGTATCGACCTGATATTCTTCGATTCAGAAGATTACGGCACACCGGATTTCTACGAAGGTACTTACAAACCAGATACCTGGTGTCTGGGCTCGCAGTACTGGGGCCGCATTCCTCACGTACCTGATTACAAGGCTCGGTTTGGTATCTTGCTTGATATGGTAGGCGGAAAGAATGCCACATTCTACTACGAAGCGTTCTCCAAGCAGACGGCGAACAATGCCATGAAAAAAATCTGGAAAATGGCCGACCATCTGGGTTACAGCAATTACTTCATCAAGGAAGACGGAGGGCAGGTTACCGACGACCATGTGTATGTCAACCAGTACCGCCAGATTCCGTGCGTAGATATTATTCACTACGATACGCAAAGCAACACTGGCTTTAACCCGACCTGGCACACACTGGACGACAGCTTAGAGAATATTGACAAATCCACTCTTCAAGCCGTAGGGCAAACGGTGATGGGAGTAATTTATAACGAAAAATAATTAAACACTACCGCAATGAAAACTATCAATGAACTCCAGGACGAGGTAATCGAAGAATTCAGCGACTTCGACGATTGGATGGACAAATATCAGCTGCTGATTGATTTAGGCAATGACCAGCAGCCGCTTGACCCGAAATATAAAACCGAACAGAACCTGATTGACGGCTGTCAGAGCCGCGTTTGGTTACAAGCTGATCTGGTAGACGGCAAGGTGGTATTTCAGGCAGAAAGCGATGCATTAATCGTAAAAGGTATCATATCTTTACTTATCCAAGTGGTATCTGGACACACACCAGACGAAATTCTGGAATCTGACCTTTACTTCATTGAGAAGATTGGACTGAAAGAACACCTCTCACCAACCCGCAGTAATGGTCTGCTTGCCATGGTAAAACAAATGCGCATGTATGCCTTAGCATTCAAAGCCAAAATGCAAGAAGCATAATCTCACAAAAGATTATCAAGGTAATCACATAAAAGGCTCGTGAAGCAGGTTTAAATCTGATTTCACGAGCCTTTTTTATTGACAATGTCTTCCAAGACCTTGATGTTTTTCAGCCCCAATAGAGCATAAAAAAGAGGGTGTGTCAAAATGCATACCCTCTTTTTTTTATGACAAAGCCCCGACTTTCC
>ERZ838827.353-NODE-353-length-62479-cov-6.998510_pt1 | contig 62479 bp, 48 predicted proteins | sample MGYA00519881_ERZ838827 | MGnify/ENA primary metagenome ERZ838827 (study PRJEB31850, sample SAMEA3708842) | human gut metagenome | biome: human gut; feature: human-associated habitat; material: faeces | place: China | collected 2014 ...
AGGCGTTTTCATACTTGTATTTTCGGCGCATCTATTTGCGTCATGCGGGGTGGTCTGGTATGAAAAAAAGCGGCTTCCACCGTTTAGCGGAGCCGCCTTATTAAAAATCCAGGTTAGGACTTAGCTCCCCAATTCTGTTCGTATCAAAGCTCATCGGTCCAAGGCTTCACCACATTCGGGACACGCAAACTTCGTTAGTCCAAACCTAAAATAGGAACTTCCACCATTCAAGAAAATGGGTTTATGTCCACATTGATGACAGTATGTTTGAATCCTTTTGCATCCACAACGCCGGCATTCTAATTTCCATTTTATAGGAGAACCTTTGTAGTCGCATTCAATTACACTCTGTTCCAAATATTCTTTTCCGCTGGAACCGCAGGAGGGACAAAGTTTCTGATCTAAGTCCTCATGGTCGTTTTCATATTCAATTGTCTGCAACCATTCCAGGATAACATCTACCAAACCAGTTTTCTTGAAGTCTTCACCGTCATCAGGAAATGCATGAATCCATCCCTTATGCCCATTCATCAAGCCAAAGTATGATGGCCGAACCTCTTCTGAGGTCGGATACAACAAATACACATGATTTAATCCATTCTCACCATATTGCTTATCATAAACTAGCTCATCCAGCTTGTTACGACAATCAATCGGACCAAATATTGTTCTAAACTTTGCATCGAGAACCAATTTCGGAAACTTTCTCATTGAAAATTTAGGGTCATTCAACTCTAGAACAAAATCCGGCCTAGACCTAAACGGGCGCCCATTTTTATACTTTAAAAATTCACACTCATAAGTCAGCTTGATTTCGTATCGAAATTCAGAATGCCTGAACATGACAGATACGTTGTATTCATCCGCGACTATATCTTTCACAAATCCATCTACCCAGCCTTTTTCTGGAACAAATCCATACACATCCTTCAATATGCGTATCAAGCCTACCAAACACCACCTTTCATAGACTTGAGACAGATGGGTTACATTCATTCTTTTTAAGGAAGAAATCAAGTAAGACAGCCCATCTAGCTTTAGTAGTGACGAAAAAAAGGCCTTTTGGATCTTATAAAATCGTGAATAATAGTAATCGTTTTGAAAAACGATAAAATTAAAGTCGACAACATTGGATGATATTTCTTTTCTTTCGAAAACCGTTCTGCATCGATTCAGTCTTTCTCTGTATTGAGACAAGGCCTCTCGATCCCTTGTTTCAAGAATTCGACGATCAGAGTTAACCTCGAGCAACTCTTCGCTCAGATCGACAAGTTTAAGCGCTCTCAATACAGTCTTATGTAAGAAACGATTTTCGCCAGTATTCCAACTCCTAGACACAACGCGACCTAAAACAGTCTTTGAATTGGGAGACTTTAATTTTCTTAGAAGAGTGGAAGCCGTCATTCTGGTTTTTTCTACATCCACAAAATCATCTTTGATAGTCAACCTAGACTTTAATCGAGATGTTAGAAGTTCCATAGAGGAAATTAATTCCTCAAAGACGCGTTCATCATACAGCATTCCGTTAGAATCGCATTTTATCAACCTCTGTCCAACTGACGACGGATTATAAGTAGATAAAATAATTCCCATCAAATTATATTTAAATGCCAAGAACAGATTGTCTAGCGATTCTTTCGAAAAAGGTTGACATTCCACGCATATTAAAAAACCACTACCATCACTCCAATTAACGGGAATATATCCTACTGAACGATAGATTTCCGATGTACGATAAACTCTCCCCACGGAAGAATCTTCAACAGTTTGGTAGAAATACCACCACTTTTTCCCGCGGGACACGAAACTCCCCAATAATTCAGGTCCCTCATCTATAGGGAAAACCTCTGGAGTCAATGACCTAAAAGCAGGCAGCGTTTTATCTTTTGAAAATGCCGTCAGCTCCATCCCATCTTCGAAAATCCCCCCTTCTCTAATAAAAGAAGGAGTTCCGTAAGGACCGAATCTAAAGTGACAAAACTCAAACATCAGAGAGCCCAATAATTAACCTGATTATCCCCGTTTTCAGCTTGTTGCAATAAGGCCTTTGCTTCTTGTTTACAGTCTTCCGAAACATCAATGTTTTCGAGAATACGGACAAATTGCTTCATCGCTTCAGTCTTGTTGCCCTTACCTCCACCAGACATATTCGAAGCAGCGTCAAACACCATCCTGGGCATCAATTTGGTTCGAATTATTGTATCAACGACTTCATTACCATCAAAATTAACATCAAGACTTTGCATGGCAGCCTGATAAGTTAGAGCCTGCCTCATTACGCGAAAACTAAGATCGATACCTAAATTTCTAGATACATCCTGAAGGGAATGAAGTTTTTTAAGCAACGGATTAGATAGATCCAATTCCTCATACTGTTGACGTTGTCCAAAGGAAAGAGCGGAAATATTTTTTTCCTCGCCAGTTCCAGTACAGATATCTTCCGCCTCGAGCTTAAGTACGCCATTTTTATTCACGAGTCGAGGAGCATCAACTTTGAGCACGTGTACACGGTCTAAGACCTTTGGAGAGAAGAAATGAGTTGTCTCATCGACATTGATCGTTCCAATAAAACGAATATTGTCAGTAATCGATAGGTCATATCGTTTATTCGCTTGAACGGTTGCGGATTCTTTCGCAATTAAAATAATCTTCTCTAGCAATTTACTGTCTTGACCACAATGAGTCAAATTTTCAAGAAGCAATTCGCGATAAAATTTATCATCAAGAAGGTTATATAAAGAAAATTCTTCTCTTTCCTCTATGAAGGAAGCTATTACCTTGCTGACGGCAGTGAGTTCACTCTTTAAAAGGCTTGAATCCTCTACAGAATCTTCGCCTCCTTTCCTTCCTGAAATAGGTAAAACAATTTCTCGACTTCCTCTATCCTCCATGCAACTAAGAAAGTCTGCGAAATAATATTCAGGTTTCGCGATATTCATTTCATCCAAAACAATCAAATGCAACTTTTCCGGATGACTAGCAGCATTTTTAATCGCATCATAAAATGCTGTAGGGACATAGGTTTGTGAAGCCGGATTAAAATATCCTAGTAAATCTTCCGTACTCATCCAATTTGGCTTAACAGGCACTATCGTAACTTCGGCCCCCACGGCATTACCATATAGACGACAAAAACTCGTCTTGCCGGAACCTGATCTCCCCGCCAATACAATCATGTCCTGAGTTTTCAAAAGCGCGGTAAAAACCTTCACCAAGTTTCTTGAATATATTGCATGATTCTTCGAGAGATATCCTTCAATTCGCGAGAGCTCCGACTTCCATTGGTTTTTTGAATTAATCTGGAGATAACTCGAATCTAAATCACTGTTGTTTTTGATTTCTGGCGTTTCGTCAGATGGCAGAAATCCTATTTTTCTGAGCGCATCGACTTCTCTCTTTTTCTTTTCAACTTCGGATTTTAGGTTTTCTTTTTCTCCTTTCAGCTCTTCTACGTCTTCAGTAAGACTTTCATATTCGTTTTGTTTTTTATCCCAATATTCGGCCTCAGACTTTTTGTTTTCTATTTTTTCATTAATCTCTCTAAGTATCTCGTTTGCCTTTTCGATGCTGATTACTTTGTTATTTAATTGCTGTGCCTGTTCTTCTGTCAAAATTTTCAAATTGTCAGCGTTTAAAAAAACAAAGTCTTTCGAGCTATAGTTACTTCTTCCTAGTCGCGGAACAAGATTGAATTCAAGAACCACACCTTCCTTAATGCGACCGGATTCAACATTCAATCTTTCCTTATGTTCAATACGAATGCTTTCAACTTTCTTACCAGCCCTCTGAAATTGATCCATATTATTTGGATAGTACAATCCCGTATCCACGCCGGGAATCCTAACATCATTGATGCAAAAATAACCATCCTGATTAATCGCAAGCTTTCCGATGAACCTTGTATTTGAATCGATGTTCCATGTTCTATACAATTCATCCATCGTGTCGAACACTTCCTGTTGGGTATATCCCATAGCAACCTCGCTTACTGATTAGGAAAATGTAGTTTTAGAGTTTGCACTTTTTTTATAGCGCTATCATCCACACTACTATAAAAAACACACTGATACTTCAGTGTTTTCCCTAGTTTGCTAAAGAATCGTTCGATACCGAGCGAACTGTTTGCCCTTCCTGTTTGTGCCTGCTACAGAGAAGGCTTGCCGACCTCAACTTACCGAAACTTCAGTTTCGTTCGCTCAATCCTCAGGCGAGCTCGTCCTCGACCGTCTCGCGCATGACGTAGAGACGGTCGTTCTCCCTGATCTTTTCAGGCACCCTGAAGGTGACGTCGTCGCCCTTGACGGCCTCCGCGGCCTCGGCGTCGTCGAAGCGCAGCCCCTCGGGCCTCACGAAGACGGCGCCCGTCGTCGGACCGCAGACGAGCAGTTCGTCGCCCGGACGGATCGTCTCCCCGTGGACCGTGAAGCGGCCGACACCCGCCTTTGCGTAGTAGCCCGTGCACTTGCCGCAGTAGAGCTTCTTCTTCGTCGCGCGCGAGCCGTAGCGGTCGGTGCGCTCGAGCATCGTCGCCCCCTGGTACCAGCCGTCCCAGAACCCGCGGTTGAAGACCGTCGAGAGACGCTCGTCCCAGGACTTCGAGACCTCCTCGCTCCAGCGTCCCTCGAGGATTGCATCGAGCGCTTCGCCGTAGCACTCGACCGCAGTGCGCACGTATTCGGGACCGCGGGCGCGGCCCTCGATCTTGAAGACGGTGACGCCCGCCTTCACCATCAGGTCCAGAAAGCCGATGGTCTTCAGGTCCTTCGGGGACATGAAGTAGCCGTTGTCGAGCGCAATCTCCGTGCCGCGCTCGCGGTCGACGGCGATGTAGTCGCGCCTGCAGCTCTGCAGGCACTCGCCCCTGTTGGCGCTCTTGCCTCTCGTGTGCAGGCTCAGCCAGCACTTTCCGCTCACGGCCATGCAGAGCGCGCCGTGGCAGAACATCTCGATGCGCACGGGCCTGCCCGAGGGGCCCTTGATGCCCTCGCGGTCGATCGCGGCGCGGATGTCCGCCACCTGGCGCAGCGTCAGCTCGCGCGCAAGCACGACGACGTCGGCGAACTGCGCGTAAAAGCGCAGGGCCTCGACGTTCGCGATGTTGAGCTGCGTGGAGAGATGCACCTCGACGCCGAGCTCCCGGCAGCACTGCATGACCGCAACGTCGGAGGCGATGACGGCCGAGATGCCCGCGGCCTTCGCGGCCGAGACGATCTCGCGCATGGCGGCGAGGTCGCCGTCGTAGATGACGGTGTTGACGGTGAGGTAGCTTTTGGCGCCGTGCTCGCGGCAGAGGGCCGCAATCTCATTCAGGTCGTCGATCGTGAAGCCGCCCGCCGAGTGCGCGCGCATGTTGAGCGCACCGATCCCGAAGTAGACGCTGTCGGCGCCCGCCTGCAGGGCGGCCGCCAGGCTTTCGCGCGAGCCCGCGGGGGCCATGATTTCGAAGTCGGATCTCTGCATGTTGTCTGCCTCGTCGGATGGGAGCTGAAAAACTGTGGAGCGTCGATTCTAGCGGACGCGGCGACCGCACTCGTGCCGCGGAGCCCGCCGTTCCTGCAAAAACTGTTACCTCGACTTAGGAAATCCTAAGTTTCACCCATGTGAATCCTAATTTTCATGGGATACACTGACAATACACAGAAAGAGGACGCCGCGCCGCGCAGCAGAGCGCCGCCCTGCGTCCCGCCCCCGACAACGCATGCCATGAGGAACAAGTCATGAAGAAGACCACGCTTGCCGCTCTCCTTTCCGCCGCCGCGATGACCGTCGCCGGCGCCGCCTGGGCCGTTGAAGCCCAGCCCGCCCAGCCTGCTCCCGCCCCCGCCGCCGAAGCGGCCGCCGAGCAGCCCGCCCCGATGGTGGGCATGTCCGACGCCGTCGCCGTCGCCGAAAAGGAATACAAGGCCAAGACCTACCGCGCCAACCTGCGCAACAGCGGCCAGTACGGCCTCGTCTGGGATGTGCGCATGGTGAAGGAAGACGAAACGCACGTGCGCGCCTACGTCGATGCGAAGACCGGCAAGGTCGTCGCCGCCGACGTCAAGGGCATTCAGGAACGCCGCGCCGGCCGCGGCATGGGTCCCGGCCCGCGTCCGCAGTGCCCCGTGACGGGCGGCGCCCCGGGCACGAACCCCGACTGTCCGATGGCCGGCGGCTTCCGCCACCCGGGCTTCCACGGCTTCCACGGCTACCATCACTGGTAACCTCTGCCCAAGCGGCCTGAACCGCCGCTGATATACTCACGCGGGAGGGCCTTCCTCAGAGGAAAGTCCTCCCGTTTTCCGTTTCCGAAACGCACTCAGGGGCGCTTCGCGCGTCCGCCCGCCATCATGCACATCCTTCTTGTCGAAGACGATCCGTTCATTGCCAAGGCCGTCTGCGCGGCGCTCGAAAGCGAGGCGCACGCCGTCACGTGGACCCCGACGGGCCGCGAGGGACTCGCCGTCATCGCAACCGGTACGCCCGACGCCGTGCTCCTCGATCTGGGACTCCCCGGCATGGACGGCATCGACGTCCTCAAGAGCATCCGCGCCATGACGAAGCCCCTCTGCGACACGCCCGTCATCATCGTGACGGCGAGGGAGGCGCTTGAAAGCCGCCTCGAGGGACTCGATGCAGGGGCGGACGACTACATCCTCAAGCCCTTCCACATGTCGGAGCTCATCGCGCGCCTTCGCGCCGTGGTGCGCCGCCGCTCGCCGCTCGCACCCGACGTGCTGCGCGCAGGCTCCCTTTCGCTCAACACCGTCACCCACGCCTGCAGCGTCGGAAGCGAATCCGTCACGCTCAGCAAGCGCGAGTACGCGCTGCTTGCGGCCCTCATGACGCGACCAGGCGCCATCCTCTCGAGGCGCGCCCTCGAAGAGAAGCTCTATGCGCCGGGCGACGAGCCCGAGAGCAATGCGGTCGAATACCTGATCCACTCGCTTCGCAAGAAGATCGGCGCTTCGGCCATTGAAAACATCCGCGGTCTGGGCTGGCGCGTGCCCGCCGACAAGAACGCCGCACAATAATCCACCGACGGACGTCCCGATGAGCCGCCTGAGCATCCTCCGCACTCTCTGCGCACACTGGCGCACCTCGATCCTCATGCGAACCGTGGCGGTCGCCGCCACGGCGACGGTTGCGCTCACCCTCGTGACCGCCGCCGTCGTCTTTCAGGGCGCCGAAAAGGACGCGCTCGTCGAGCAGGACGCCCGGCTCTCCGACATTGCTGTCGCCATGGCCCGAGGCGAACTCGGAGCCGTGCTTCCGCGCACGCTCACGATGCCGCAGGCCCAGTTCGAGGCCAGGCTTGAGTCCGACGAGCCCCTGCCCCGCCCGCGCCGCATGCACCGCCACATGATGGCCCACTGCCAGACGGCCGCTTCCGACGATCCGAACGCGCCCCGTCTCATTCCCGCGGGCTCCCCCGTCTACGTGCGCATGCTCAACGATCAGGGACGCGCCAAACGCGCGGTCTTCGACGAACCCGTCGAGGGCGGCCTTACGACCCGCACCATCAAGGGCGAGACCTACCGCATGGCCGTGCTCTTCCTGCCCGGGGGCCGCTACACGGCCGTGGCCGATCCCGTCTCGACGCGCGAGGTCTACGCTCGCAGCGCCGCCATGACGGCCGTGCTCCCGATTCTGATTCTTCTGCCGGTCCTCGTCATCGTGATCGGCCTCACGCTCTGGCGCATGCTCGCGCCGATCCGGAGCGCCGCCCGAGCCGCAGCCGAGCGTCCCGCCACCGACCTCGCGCCCCTGCCTTCCGAGGGCGTTCCCGCCGAGGTGAAGCCCTTCGTCGAGGCCGTCAACAGCCTGCTCGGACGCGTGAGTGAAGCGCGCACGCGCGAGCTCCGCTTCACGGCCGATGCTGCGCACGAGCTCCGCTCGCCGCTCACGTCGCTCACGATCGAGGCCGAACACCTCGGCCGCCTCGACCTGCCCGCCGAGGCGCGTCCCGTCGTGGCTCGTCTTGAATCCGGGCTCGAGCGGGCCGTCAAACAGGTCTCGCAGCTCCTGCAGTTTGCACGCGCGCAGGCGGGCGAAGCACCCGAAATCCTCAGGCGCGACACGCGTCCCTGGTACCTCTCGGAACTTCTGGGCGAGATTCTCGAACCCCTGATGAACTGCGCCGCCGACAAGAACCTGCAGTTCGACGTCGAGGGCCTTGACGACGGCGCCGAAGCGCCCGTCGAAGGCGTGAGCCGGGCGGCCCTGCTGGCGATTCTGCGAAACCTTCTTGAAAACGCCTTCCACTACACGCCCGCGGGCGGATCCGTGACGCTACGCGTCTCGCGCACGCCCGAGCGCCTCGTGATGAGCGTGGCCGATACGGGCCCCGGCATTGCGCCCGAGGAGCGTTCGCGCGTCTTCGATCCCTTCTACCGCGTCACGGGTTCCGGGCTTCCGGGCACGGGCCTCGGCCTTGCGATCGTGAAGACCTATGCCGACATGACGGACGCCGAGGTGACGCTCGCCGACACGGTGCCGGGCGGCACGCCTCCCGGCCTGACGGCGACGGTCAGCTGTCCTCTGCCGCCCGCAGGTTGATCTCGCGCCTCAGACGGGCGGTCGTGCGGACCGTGTCGACCGTGAAGACGACGACGGCCGTCCAGATCAGCACGAAGCCCGTCATCATCTCGACCGAAAAAGGCTCCCCGAACGCAAAGCGCCCGAGCAGAAACACGATGGTCGGGCTCACGTACTGGATGATGCCCACCGTCGAATAGGGAATGCGGCGCACGCCGGACGCAAAGAGAAGAAGCGGAATCGTCGTGATCGGTCCCGCCAGCAGAAGCAGGGTCTTCACGTCCCAGCCTTCCGTCGCAAAGAGAAGCTCGCCTCTCTCAAGCAGCCAGAACATGTAGCCGAGCGCAAACGGCGCGAGGATCACGTTCTCAAGCGCCATGCCCTCAAGACTTCCCAGAGGCGCGAGCTTTCGGATGAGGCCGTAGAGCGCAAAGCTCGCGGCCAGCACGAGACCGAGGAACGGCGCCGTCCCCGTCGAGATCGTGATGTAGAGGACGCCTGCAGCCGCCAGAGCCACGGCTCCAAGCTGGGCCTTCGAGAGGCGCTCGCCCAGAAAGAGCGCCCCCAGAGCCACCGACATCAGCGGGTTGATGAAGTAGCCGAGCGAAGCCTCGATCGTCTGCCCGCTCACGATGGAATAGACATAGGTTCCCCAGTTGAGGCCGATGAGAAGCGCGGAGCCCGTGAAGATCGCGAGTGTTCTGGGTTCCTTCACAAGTCCTCTGATCCATTCTCCACGGCGAAGCGCCATCAGGATCGCCGCCGTCACGACGAGCGACCAGACGATTCGGTGCGCAAGAATTTCAAGGGCGCTCACGTCCTGAAACGAATGAAAATAAAGAGGAAAGAGGCCCCAGAGAAGATAGGCCGCGAGGGTGAAGAGAACGCCGATTCTGTCCATGTGACGCCGTGTTTTTCTTGTTCGTTAGACCGGTTGTGCGCCAGCGGGCGCCCTTCCTAGTCTACCTTTTCGGCGCGTGCGCGGCCTCAGGCGGAATGACTAGCCGGGCTTTTTCGCGAGGCACAGACGTGCATCGTGTGCAACACCTGAAAAGTGTATCCGGTGGGACGCGGGATACACTCATGTCTTCATGCCCGACATGAAAAACAGCACCTGTGGCGCCCTTTGGGAGAAGCGCCCCCCAACCTTCCTTTGCTGCCAGAGGAAGCGGCCGAACAGTACGAACCGGAATACAAGACCCAGGCTTTCGGCAGGTCCGTCAGTTCTACTTGCCGGACGACGATAACCGTCAGGGTTTCCGAGTACATATTCGCAGGGTTTTCGTTAAGTGGTTAACGCGCAAAAACACGTTTGAATGCGACCATGACCACAGACATCCGAAGAGGAGAGAGCCCTATGAAAACACGCGATTTCGTCACGACTGTCCTTCTTGCGGCAGGCCTTCTCTGCTGCGCCCGTGCAGGCTCGGCCGGCGTCGCGGGCTTTCATCCCGGGTGCGAGACCTGCCACAGCGCCACGCCTCCCGCATCCGCCAACGCCGATCCGCTCGTCTGTCACGGTTGCCACGGGGAAACGCCCGACAAGGGAAGCGTCACCGTCAACGGCAAGACTCTCAACCCGCACAAGGGCCACTTCGACGTCTTCGAATGCACGCAGTGCCACAAGCCGCATGAGGCGAGCATCAACGGGTGCGCCGAATGCCACAAGGAAGTCAAGGGACCAATGCCCGAAAAGTGAGGCAGGTTCGAAAGACATCACAGCGAGGCGTCCCACGGATGGGACCCATGCATCCGCAGGCGCTTCGATTTAAAAAAGGAGACCATCATGTCCGCTCAGTTTTCACGTCGTGATTTCTTCAAGGTTGCCGGCGCATCGTCTGCCGTCGCCGTGACGACGCCTGCCGCCATTGCGGGCGACATTCCGGAAAAGTGGCGTGCCCCGAAGTGCACGGGCTGGTCCTGGGAAAAGCCGGTCGAGCCGATTCCCGAAGCTGAAGTCAAGAAGACCGTCGAAGTCGACGTCGTCGTGATCGGCGCGGGCCTCGCAGGCGTCGCTACCGCAGTGGCGGCCCGCGAAGAAGGAGCCGAAGTGGCGCTCATCGAGAAGACTAAGTCCTGGGGCGCCCGAGGCGGCCACATCACCGCGTTCGGATCCAAGGTTCAGAAGGAGCTCGGCGTCAAGAACGACTACGGTGAAATCGTCCGCCGACTCATCTCCTGGGGTCAAGGCCGCATGGACGAACGCCTTCTCTGGATGTTTGCACGCAAGTCCGGCGCCTGCATGGACTGGGCGATCGACATGTGCGCGAAAAACGACGTCAAGGTGACGCTCTGGGAAGGCTACTACAAGGGCCCGACCTACACCGAATTCCCTGTCACTCACTTCTTCTACAACAAGGACGTCTCGCTCGACTACACCTATGGCAACTCCACGGGCATCGGCAATGTCGTGCTGGTTCCCGCCATGCTCAAGGAAGCCGAAAAGCTCGGCGTCAAGACCTTCTTCCGCATGCCCGCTGCACGCTTCGTCAAGAATGCCCAGGGCGAAGTCGATACCGTCATTGCAGGCCAAAAGGGCAACTACACCCGCTTTGTCGCCCGCCGCGGCGTCGTCATCGCTTCGGGCTGCTACGCCTCGAACGAGGAGATGAGAAAGCGTTGGGCGCCTTACAGCCTTCACGTCGACGCCCAGATCTATTTCCCTGCCAAGACGAACACCGGCGACTGCCACATCATGGCGCTTCAGGCAGGCGGTGCGATGCAGAAACTCGAGGATCATGCCGCGACCGTTCACCTTGAAGCCGGTGCCGCCTCCTACGGCTTCCTGCACGTCAATGCGCTCGGCGAACGCTTCAAGAACGAGGACGTCAACACCCAGTCGAAGTCCTGCACGAAGGAACTGCAACCGCACGGCATCGCCTGGACTGTCTATGACGCAGAATGGATCTCCCAGGTGAAGGGACAGGTCGACGGCAACCTTGCGGGCGGGCTCTTCTACGGCCAGATGTGGCAGCCCTGGGGCGCAGGCTGGAACACCGAGGTTGAAAAGGCCACGCAGGCCCAGCACATCAAGGACGGCAAGGTCGTCGTGGCCGATACGCTCGAAGAACTGGCAAAGAAGATGGGCGTGCCCGCCGAAGGTCTCAAAAAGACCGTCGCACGCTACAACGAGCTCTGCGCCAAGGGGCATGACGACGACTTTGGCAAGCGCAAGGAGCTGATGACGCCGGTCGTCAAGCCGCCTTTCTACGCAGGCCGACTCGTAAGCTCGCTTCTCGCCATGTCGGGCGGCCTGCACACCGATCCGTCGCTGCATGTCCTTGATGCCAACGACAAGCCGATCGGCAAGCTCTTCGTCTGCGGCGCTGCTGCGGGCGACTACTTCGGCTCCGGAGACTACCCGACGCTTTGCCCTGGCATGAACCACGGCCGCGCCCTCACCTTCGGCCGCCTTGCCGGCATCCTCGCCGCCGGCGGCAACCTCGACAAGGTGCCCGACCTCAAAATCTAAGGCATGATCGAACCCGATGAGGGTTCCTCCAAGCTGAAGAACGGCGCGCGGATTCTTTCCAGTCCGCGCGCCGCTTGCTACCATGAAGGGGTCAATATTCGACGGGAAAAGCAACATGCGCCTCGTGTTTCAGCAGTTTCCGTGGGTTCACGCGCCCGCTCCGCACGCCTTCAAGCCTCTTTTCCTGCGCTTCGGACACCGCGAGACGCTCATGCCCGGACAGGCGATCTACAACGGCGGCGTTGACGCCGAAGTGGCCTTCATTCTTTCAGGCCTCTGCACCTATCGCATGCAGGATGCCCGCGATGGAGAACACTATCTGACGCTGGCCTGCGAAGATCGTCTTGCAGGCAACGTCGACGGCTTCACGGGCGATGTTGTCAACATCCTCGACTACGCGCTCAGGCCTACCGAGGTACTCCTCATCAACCGCAGAGCATTTCTCGACATGCTGGCCGCCGACCCAGTCCTTGAGCGCGAGCACATGCAGATGCTCGTTTCCGAACACGAGTCCGACATGGAGGGAATGTTTTCGGCTCTTACCGACCCGCTCCCCGTCCGCCTTGCCAAGCTCCTTGCGGCGCTCGTCTTTCGCAATGAGCCGAGAGGACGCTTCGATTGGAGAAAGGCCAAAGCAACATTCACTCCTGAACCCATTCCATACGCACTCACCGTCACGGAAAGCGCCAAGGTCGTCTGCGCCTCGAGAACGGCGGTTTCTCTCTGCATGAGCGAATGGGAGAAGGACGGCCTGCTCCTTCGGCGAAACGGCACACGACTCCTGACACCTGCGCTCCTTGACCTCATTCCTGGCGACTGGCTTGATGGACGAGATCCCGTCGGCCAGAATAGCTGAAGCCCCTGACGGATCAACGCACCTCGCAGTCACTCCAGTGTTTCCATGACATCATCCATCGTTTCGCGCACGATACAATCATCATTACTCTCACGAGAGGCAGGAATGAGACTTGTTGTCCAGAAAAACGGCGACCGTGCATACGTTTCCTTCAGGGAGTCCTACTGGGATCCCATCCGCAAGAAGTATTCCAGCCGTACGATCAAAAACTTCGGGCGTCTGGATCTTCTTTTGGAAAACGATCCTGACGCTCTGGAGAAGTTGCGCCTTCAGGCGGAGCAGCTCAATGCGGAACGGGAGACGGCCAAGCAGACAGCGGTTCAGCAACGTTTGACCGAAGCGACCCGTCAGATGGAGATCAAGGACGATCCGAATGCCGACAACCGTACGGTGATGATCGGCGCCGTCCCGTACCGTCAAATCTGGAACAAGCTGAATCTGACCCGAAAATTGCGGGATTTCCAACAAGCAGGCAAAACGCGTCATGACCTGGCGGAGGCGATTTTCTACATGACCGTCGCCCGCAGTCTCATGCCTGACTCCAAATTGGCGCAGTGGAACAAGCACAATACCTTTCTTTACGGTGGAGCCCGCCTTCAGCCCCGCCATCACCTCCGCGCCCTCAACGAGCTGCTGCCTCACAAGCAGGAGCTTCTGGCCTACCTGAATCGCCAGATGGAGAAGCATTTTGACCGCACTGTGAACACGGCACCCTGTGTCGTGACGACCTGCAGGTTCGATGCACGGGACGCCGACACGCTGCGCCCGTTCGACTCCGACAGGAACAACAAGGACAATCAGGTTCAGGTGACCATGGCCATCCTGATCGATCAAACCGGCATTCCCATCGATTACAAGCTTTTTCACGGGGAAGCGAATGAGCCCGAATCCTTGAGCCTGTTCCTGCATCAGATAAAGACGAAGTACGGGATCGGGCAGGTTTTCGTGATGGCCGATCGTAATCCCAACAGCGATACCAGTCTTCAGCAGATTCTCGATCTCGGACCGGAATTCGTCATCAATGTCCAACGAGCGGAAGGAAAGCCGGAGGTTGACGAGAATCGAATCGATGCAGGCAGCCTCTTCGACGGGCACGGAGAGATGCGCCACCGCCTCCGTCAGACTGAGGAATGGTTCCGCATATCGAAATCGCTTTGGGAAGCGCGTTCAGACTTTCACCGGAAGGAATCCCGCATTGAGGCGCACTGTCTGCTCAGCTGTCTGGCGCTCATGCTTCACAGACTTCTGGAGAAAACAGTCAGAAATGCCGGCGAGAACATGACGTCGAAACAGATGGCGGAAGCTCTGGCTTCGGCAGAACTCATGGAGGTCCTGCTGCCTGACGGGCAGACCTTCTACGCCAAGGCGAGAGCCTGCGGGAACTTTGAAAGAATCTGCCGGGCCGTCGGCTTGGGAGCGCTGCCGAGACTGGCAAAGTCGGCCGACGTGAAGCGGGCGCTCGGATTGAAGGAACTTTGACCGTCGCAGCGGTCATGCCGGGCGGCTGGGGAAAACGCCTCGGCTTCTCCTCCATCGCCATCACTGCCGCACAAAAAGAACCGCCCGCCGAACACGAGCCTCGGCGGGCGTTTTCCGAAGTCACTGACTTCGGACTCGGAGCGTCATGCGTTTCAGAGCTTGCCGCCCGGGACGATCTTGCGAAGGTCGAACTTCGTGCCGAGCGCGATGCGCTCGAGCCTCATGCCCTTCTCGGCCTGGCGGAACCAGTAGAGGGCTTCGGCGTCCTTCGGACCGATGACTTCGCAGTCATGTTCGCCGGTCACGAAGAGAGCGGTGCCTTCGGGCAGACCGATGACTTCCTCGTCCTTGTTGTACCACAGGAACTCTTCAAGACGGTCTTCACGCGTTTCGTTGTTGAGGCCGGACGTGCCCGCAGCTGAGATGAAGTGCGGGTTCGTCTGGAACGGAATGAAGCCGAAGGTGTTGAAGGACGGCGGTTCGGCGATCGGCATGTCGTTCGTCGTGCGCAGCGTCGGGCAGGCGACGTTGCCGCCGGCGGACCAGCCGCAGTACGGGATGCCGCCGTTGACACGGTCGCGGATCAGGTCGATGATGCCGGCCTCGTACATGCGGGTGACGAGCGCCCACGTGTTGCCGCCGCCCACCGCGATGGCGGACGCTTCGCGAACGGCCTTCTGCGGATCCTTGAAGCGATGGATCGAGACGATCTTGTGGCCGAAAGGCTTGAAGGCGTCCTGAACCTGTTTTTCGTAGCCGTCGTAGGTGCCCGCAACCTTGGCATAGGGGATGAAGAGAATCTCGTGCTTCGTGCTGCCGTAGAGCTGCTCGTACTGCTCGCCCGCGAAGTCGAGGTAGCCCGACGTGTGGTAGCGGGAGCTCGACTGGATGAGGACGCGGCGCTTTTCGCTCACCTTCTGAGCGGGAAGCGGCTTCTTGATCTTGGCCTGGGCGGAACCCGCAGCGCCCGCAAGGGCGGCGACGGAGCCGAGAACGGCGCTCTGCATGAGCGAACGGCGTGACAGCGACATGATTCTCTCCTTGATGTCGAAAAGGTCTCCGGATTCTGGTCGGAAATCCGGACTGATGGTCACCGTGTCCGACACGCCGCACGCATTCGGGCGGCCCCTGTCGAAGCACGTGCATCGAGTCTACGTTGAGACCGCAGGCCGCGGCACCACGGGAAATCCTTACCGCTCATGGTGGTATCCCCGATTGTGCATTACAACTCTTACACTTTCCAAAACGCCTGTCCGCGAAGGGCTTGCGGCGCAACGTAGCCGAAAGGCGACACGGTGCACGCGTTTTCCCGATGCCTGAAAAGGTCGGCAACAACTTGCGGGAAAATCCCGACTGGCGGGATCCCGCCCGAAAGCGGGCGAAAGAAGAACGCCAAAAAGGGCGCCCGTTCCGATGAGAACGGACGCCCCGAAGGCTGCGCGGGCAGTGGCCCGCGCCTCAAGACGACGAAAAGAAGCCGTCACCAGCCGCGAACGTGATCGAGTGCGGCCGTCACGCGTCCCTCCTCATTGACGAGAAGGAGCTTTTCATAGGGCGCTGCAGTCGGGCAGGCGTGGTTGGGCATGATGCGAAGGCGCGTGCCGACGGGCAGGTCCTCGGGCTTGAGTCGGTCGCCTGCGGCGGCCTCGATGATGCCGTGTTCCTGATTGGCGCCCGTCATGCGGATGTCGCAGCCGCGAAGCGGCCTGCCGTCGACGTCGCAGACGAGGCCGTAGCCGAAGTCGCAGTGCTGGCGGGCGGTGCCGCGGTCGCGGGACATGGCCATCCAGCCCGCGTCGACGATCACCTGGCCCTTTTCGGGCTGGTGGCCGATGACGGTGCAGAGCACCGTGCCTGCAATGCGGTCCATCGGCACGACGCCGAGATTCATCATGAAGAGGTCGCCGAGCGCATAGACGCCCGCGCGGATTTCGGTCACGCCCGTCTCGTCCTCGGCATGGGTCATGGTGGGCGTCGAGCCGATCGAGACGATGCGCACCTCAAAGCCCGCCTCCCTCAGGCGGTTCGCGGCCGTCACGATCCCGTCGCGCTCATTGGCGGCGGCCCTGCGGATGACGGCGAGATTTTCGACGTCGTAGCTTGCGCCCGCGTGCGTGAGAACGCCCGCGAGCTCGGCGCCGTCCGTGAGGGCGCGCGCGATCTCGATGAGAAGCTCGCTTTCGGGCCTGACGCCCGAGCGGTGGCCGTCGCAGTCGACCTCAATGAGGACTGGGATCGTGACGCCGTGCCCTGCACAAAAGGCGCTCACGGCCTTCGCGGCCGCGACGTTGTCGAGGATGATCTTCAGATCGCACCCGGCTTCGCGGATGGCGGCGACGTCGGCGAGCTTCTGCGGGGCGATGCCCACGGCGTAGATCAGGTCCTTCACGCCGTTTTCGGCGAAGTAGCGGGCCTCGGCGAGCGTGGAGACGGTGGCGGGTCCTTCGGGCGAAAGCATCTGGCGGCGGGCGATCTCGATCGACTTGTGGGTCTTGAGATGCGGGCGCAGGGTCACGCCGAGACGGGCGGCCTTCTCTTTTGCGAAGTCAAGGTTCACCTGCAGCTTTGCGTCGTCGATGACGAAGGCGGGGGTGGCAACTTCGGGGTCGGTGAGCAGATGGCCGACGGGGTCGGCGGGACGGAGACGGTTGGTCATGGATTTTCTCTCCTCAAGGCTGTGGGCTGTGTCCTGCGAAGGTGGTCGGCCTGCGCGGGGATCCTGCAGATGTGAGCAAGCCCACCGTACGCCTCGCGGGCGTCCGATGGGCTCGGAACGGAACTCGCCGCAGGCGCCTGCAGGTGCGTGCGCCGGCGGCGGAGCGTCAATCAGTTCGGGATGAAGGCGGCGACGGCCTGCTGTTCACCCTGAAGCTCGGCGACGTTCTTCGCGATGCGGGCCTTCGTGTCCTCGGTGAGTTCGAGACCCTTGACGATTTCGTACGAGCCGTCCTCCTTCACGATGCAGGGGAAGCCGAAGACCATGCCTTCGGGGACGCCGTAGGAGCCGTCGGACGGAACGCCCATCGTGACCCAGCGGCCTTCGGAGCCGCAGAACCAGTCGTGGATGTGGTCGATGGCGGCGCTGCCGGCGGAGGCGGCGGAGCTCGCGCCGCGGGCGGCGATGATGGCGGAGCCGCGCTTGGCGACGGTCGGCATGAAGTCGTTCTTCACCCATTCGTCATCGACGAGGGACGGAGCGGCCTTGCCTTCGACCGTGGCGAACGTGATGTCGGGAACCATGGCCGGGGAGTGGTTGCCCCAGACGGCCATGTGCTCGATCGAGGCGACGGGGGCGCCCGTCTTTTCGGCGAGCTGCGACATGGCGCGGTTCTGGTCGAGGCGGAGCATGGCGGAGAAGCACTTCGGATCAAGATCCGGGGCGTTCTTCATGGCGATCCAGGCATTGGTGTTGCACGGATTGCCGACGACGAGCACCTTGACGTTGCGGCTGGCGGCGACGTTGAGGGCCTGGCCCTGCTGACGGAAGATGGCGGCGTTGGCCTCGAGCAGGTCGGCGCGTTCCATGCCGGGGCCGCGCGGACGGGCGCCGATGAGGAGCGCGACCTCGCAGTCGCGGAAGGCCTCGACGGGATCCTGAACGGCGCGCATGCCGGCCAGAAGCGGGAAGGCGCAGTCGGAGAGCTCCATCATCACGCCCTTGAGGGCGGCGGCGGAGGTCGGGTTGGCGCGTTCGAGCAGCGTGAGGAACACGGGCTGGTCCGGGCCGAACATGGCGCCGGAGGCGATGCGGAAGAGCGTGGCGTAGCCGATCTGGCCGGCGGGGCCGGTCACCGTCACGCGAACGGGTGCTTTCATGGTTTCTTCTCCTTGATCCTGAAGCATTCAGGATGAAAATGAATTCGGATGTTTAACCGGATTGTCTGCTTATTATGCACGGGCCCGCAGGCGGATGCGCCTGCGGACGCCCTGCTCGGAAATCAAACGCTGGCGAGCTCGACGGCCGACTCGATGGTGCGGTAGTCGGGCTTTTCGGAGCGGCGTTCGCGCTCCCTGTATTCACAATGCAGAAGGTCGTGCGCAAGCGGGCTGCCGGGCTCGCCGAGGAAGTCCCTGTAGAGCCTCACGACGTCCTCGTTTTCGTGCGACGTGCGCAGCTTCATCGAGGCGTCGGTGCTGTAGACGGCGTTCTGCCTGCGGTCGAGCGTGCTGCGCCAGACGATGCCGCGCACCGTTCCGCCGCCGCCCACGCAGCCGCCGGGGCAGGCCATGACCTCGACGAAGTGGTAGGGTGAGCGACCCTCGCGCACCATTCTGATCACCTCGTCGGCCGCGCGCATGCCGTACACGACCGCGATCCTCAGTTTGCCGAAGGCCTCCGTCTCGACTTCGGCCTCCTTGAAGGTCGCAAGCCCCCTGACGGGCTCGAAGGCGATGCGGCCGAGATCAGGCCCGCCCGCAAGCGCCGAGACCGTCCTGAGCGCGGCCTCCATCACGCCGCCCGTCGTCGCGAAGAGCTGCGCGGCGCCCGACCCCTCGCTCATGAAGGGCGAGTCGAATTCGGCGTGCTCGAGGCTCATGAGGTCGATCCCGCGACGGTCGAGCATGGCCGCAAACTCCTGGACCGTGAGCACGAGGTCCACGTCCTGTTCGCCGCCGTGCTTGAGTAGCTCGCGCGCGGCCTCGTCCTTCTTCGCCGTGCAGGGCATGATCGAGATCGAGCGGATGCGTTCCGCGGGAATGCCGAGCGTCTTCGGCAGCCAGGTCTTGGCGAGCGCGCCGAAGATCGCCTGCGGACTCCTCGTCGAGGAGATGTGCGGAATCATGTCGGGGCGGTTCTTCTCGATGTGGTTGATCCAGCCCGGACAGCAGGAGGTGAACATCGTGTCGGGATGGCCGTGCAGCGTCCCCGCCTCCTTCTGCCTGCGAAGGCGTTCGAGCAGCTCGGTTCCCTCTTCCATGATCGTCACGTCGGCGGACCAGCGCGTGTCCATCACGCAGTCGGCGCCGAGCTTTCTGAGCGCGGCGACGATCCTGCCCTGCAGGTTTTCACCCGGACGCGCGCCGATGCTCTCGCCGATCGTCACGCGCACGGCGGGCGCGAACTGCACGACGGTCGTGACTGCTGGATCGTCGAACCAGTCGAGCGCGCGGTCGGTCTGGTCCTTGACGGCCAGGGCGCCGGTCGGGCAGACGAGCGCGCACTGGCCGCACTGGATGCAGGTCTCGGACTCGCCCCAGGGGCCGCCGAAGCTCACCGCGGCGTTGGTGCCCGTATGGTCGAGCTTGATGACGCCGATGCCCTGCACCTGGCGGCAGGCCTCGATGCAGCGAAGGCAGCGAATGCACTTGTCGGGCGTGAAGACGAGGCCGTTGGCCGAGGCGTCCGTCTCGACGGGACGCGTTGCGAGGCGGCCCGAAAGGCGCGTGACGTCAAGGCCCACGACGCGGGCGACCTTCTGCAGCTCGCAGGCGCCGTGGCGCGCGCAGCCCGAGCAGGTCTCGCAGTGATCCGAGAAGAGGAGCTCCGCCTGGAGCTTCTGCATGCGGCGGACCTTGTGCGAGCAGGTGTCGACGACGTCGCCCTCGACAAGACGGGTCTCGCAGGCCGTCACCACGCGGCTCGTGCCGTCGGCGCGGGTGACCTCGACGAGGCACATGCGGCAGGTGCCCGGACGGTGGTTGAGCGCCGCGAATTCGCAAAGCGTCGGGATGAAGGTGCCCGTGCGCCGGGCGACTTCGAGAATGGTTTCGCCCTCGGTGAACTCGACGGGCTGTTGATTGATCGTGGCCAGCATTCTGGGGGTCTCCTTCACGCGATCAGAGTTCGTCCATGGCGCTCTTGCCGGGGATCGGAAAGAGCGTCTTCACGCCGAAGAGGCGGTAGCAGCGCAGGCAGCGCTTCGCCTCCTCGCGGGCGTCGGACTCGGTGAGGCCGTGCTCGACCTCCTCCCAGTTGCCCACGCGCTCGGCGGCGGACAGCATGCCGATCTCCCTGCGGGGCCTGAAGACGACGGGACGGTCGGGCACGCACTTGCCGAGAAGGTCGGCCTTTCTGATGAGGTCCGCAAAGCGCAGGCGCGGATTGAACCCCGGTGCGTCGGTCATCAGGTACTCGTGGATCGCCATGGCGGCGTTCTGGCCCTGGGCCATGCCCCAGATGAGGGACGTCGGGCCCGAGGAGGCGTCGCCGCCCGCGAAGACGCCTTCGCGCGAAGTGCGCAGCGACTCGTCGACCTCGATGGTGCCGCGCTTCGTGAGGCGGATGCCGTCGGCCTCGCAGAAGATCGACGTGTCGAGCTTCTGGCCGATGGCGGCAATCACGTAGCGGCACGGCACGACGAACTCGCTCCCCTCGACGGGCCTGACGGAACGGCGGCCCGAGGCGTCGGGCTCGCCTTCGGCCATGCGCACGAGGCGGATGCCCGTGACGCGGCCTTCCTCGACGATCACCTCGACGGGCGCCGTCAGGAATTCGAATCCGATGTCCTCCTCCATGGCGGCCTTGATCTCCTCGGGGTCCGCGGGGGCGGAGGCGCGGGTGCGCCTGTAGGAGACCGTGACCCTGCCGCCCTTCATCAGGCGGCGGGCCGTGCGGCAGCAGTCCATGGCGACGTTGCCGCAGCCCACGACCACGACGTCGCCGTCGAGCTCGATCGGCTCGCCGCGGCTCTGGTGGCCCTCGACGTCGACGAGGAAGTCGAGCCCCTTGAGGTAGCCGTCGGCGGACTTGTCTTCGCCCGGCAGGTTGAGGTACTGGCCGAGCGCGCAGCCCACGCCGAGGAAGACCGCGTTGTAGCCGCGCCGGAAGAGCGAGTCGAGCGTGAAGTCGCGCCCGAAGCGGCTGTTGAAGAAGTACTGGCCGCCCATGCGCTCGATCGCGGTCGTCTCCGTCTCGAGAAGCGAGTTCGGCAGACGGTAGGCGGGAATGCCGAGGCGGGCCATGCCGCCCGCGCCCGCATGCTCTTCATAAATGTCGACCATGTGGCCGCGGCGAAGCAGATGGTAGGCGCAGTTGATGCCGGCGGGCCCCGCGCCGATCACGGCGACGCGCTTCGAGACGGGCGTGGGCTCCACGCGCTCGTTCCTGAAGAGCGCCTCGATCGTCTGGCCGCAGTAGTCGGCTGCATAGCGCTTGAGGTCCTTGATCGCGACGGGGCGGTCGACGTGGTTGCGCGCGCAGGCCGTCTCGCAGGGGCGCACGCACACGCGGCCGCAGGAGCCGACGAGCGGATAGTGGCGCAGCAGCACGCCCGTGGCGAGCTCGGGGTGACCGTCGCGAATGTAGTCGATGTAGCGCGGCACGTTCACCTTCGCAGGACAGGCCTCAATGCAGGGGGCCGTCGCCACGCTGATGAAGTCGCGCTGGGTGGCGGGCATGACGGGCGCGTTGACGAGAAGCTCGGGAAAGTGCTCGAGCGCGCCGAGAATGGGCTCGGGCGTCGTGAGGCCGATGCCGCAGAGGCTCGTCTCCTTCATCTGAAGGGCGATGTCGCGGATGCGGTCCCAGTCGACTTCGGATCCCCTGCCCTCGCAGGCGGCTTCAAGCGCCTCGACGATCATCACGCCGCCCGCACGGCACGGCGTGCAGCGGCCGCAGGCGAGCTCCCTGACGCGCCTGTAGTAGGAAACCAGCACGTCCGCGAGCGTCACGCGATTGTCGAACATCAGGAAGCCCTGGGGACCGGCAAAGCCCGCAACGGGATTGCCGCTGTTGAAGGCGAGGAATTCGCTCAGCGGAAGGCCCTCGGGCGCCTTTCCGTCGATCGTGCGGCGGTTGTCGTACGCGCGTCCCTTCCAGACGCCGTAAATCAGCTCGTCCATATGAAAACATCCTCTCAAGCAGGATTCGGCCGGGCGCGCCTTTTCATGCGCGGACCGGGAGTTTCAGCATAAAAGTCTACGGGAACCCGTCAAGTGTATAGTTTTTTATAGACGCAGAGGAGCCGCCACTGTATGATGGGGTCTAGCGGTTCTCAGCACCGTCCCGACGCGGCCTTCAGCCGGCGTTCAGGCAAGGGTTCCTGTCGGGAGGAAATTATAGCTAGAAAAATTTTTACAAGCAATAAAATTTTTTATACATTCGCTTATGAAGCCCATACTCGCCCCGTACGTTCCGATTGCCGACCTTGTTGCCAAGACCTTCGGCGAAGACGTTGAAGTCGTTCTTCACGACCTGTCGGATCCGCAGCATTCGGTCGTCTACGTCGCCAACAACAAGGTGACGGGCCGTCAGGTGGGCGAAAGCTTCCGTCATCTGATCACGAAGGCGATCCATTCGCCGGGCGAATCGGGCGACGTCAACCCGAACTTCTACTTCCGCCACGAGGGGCGCCTCATCCGCAGCTCCTCCTCGATCATCCGCGACGAGAACGGGCACATTGCGGGTGCGTTCTGCATCAACGTCGACACGACGCGCATCACCCGCCAGATCGACATGCTCGCGCAGATGCTCCCCGGGATCGACAAGGGCGTGCTTCCGCTCCTGCCCGACGAGGAGAACGAGGACGTCTGTCCCGTCGACACGAACCGCACCGTGATGGAGATCATGACGGACCTCGTCGACAACATCACGGGCGACATTCCCTCGGGCTCGATGACCCGCGAAAAGAGGATCGAGCTCATCCGCTTCATGGACCAGCGCGGCGTCTTCCTCGTGAAGGGCGCCATCGACCGCGTCGCCGAAAAGCTCGGCATCTCGAAGGTGACCGTCTACTCCTACCTCGACGAAGTCCGCGGCAAGCGCTGACCGCCACCTGTTTTTCGCCCCGAACCGCGAGACCTGCGGTCCGGGGCGTTCTGCATTCACAGACCAGACAAGGAGACTCTGATGAAATTCGTCCAGCCCCCGTTCAAGGGTGAAAACAAGGGCCACTACACTCCGGGCATCATCTCGAAGGGCATGCTCTACGTCTCGGGCCAGCTCTCGATCGATCCCGACACGCGCGAGGTCTGCCAGGGCGACATCCGCGACCATGCGCGCCTTGCGCTCGACAACGTCGACCGCGTGCTCAAGGAGGCGGGCGTGCGCCGCGACCAGGTCGTCTACTGCCGCGTCTTCACCACGAAGGGCGAGTACTGGGGCCCGATCAACGAGGTCTACGCCGAATTCTTCGGCGCGCACAAGCCCGGCCGCCTCGTCGCCACCGTGCCCGAGCTGCACTTCGGCTGCCTCGTCGAGATCGAGGCCGTGGCCGAGCTCGACGAGGACTGATCCGCATTTCTTTTATAGGGAGACAGCCACATGACCGCCGGCTACGTCTGCACCTCCTGCGGCGCCGCATGCGCCGCCGACACCCATGAACCCAAGTGCCGCTGCGGCGGCCTCTTCGAGCTCGACTTCACGCCGCCCGCGTGGGATCCCGCCCGCATCGACCGCTCCGAGTGGAGCATCTTCCGCTACCGCGACTTCATGGCCGTGGACTGCGACGTCTGGCGCTCCGTCACGATGGGCGAAGGCATGACGCCCGTGATCGAGATGGACGGCAGAAACGGCGTCCTGCTCAAGATGGACTACGCCATGCCCACACTCTCCTTCAAGGACCGCGGCGCAGCGACGCTCGTGAGCCACATGCTGGCGATCGGCGTCAGGACCTGCGTGCAGGACTCCTCGGGCAACGCGGGCAACTCCGTCGCGGCCTACGCGGCCCGTGCCGGGATCGCATGCGAGATCTACGTGCCCGAAGGCACGAGCCCCAAGAAGATCACGATGATCGAGTCCCACGGCGCAAAGGTGCACGTGGTGCCGGGCACGCGCGACCACTGCGCAGACGTCTGCCGCGCGCAGGTGGCAGAACGCGGCGCCTACTACGCCAACCACGTCTACAACCCGTACTTCTACGAGGGCATGAAGGCCTACGTCTACGAGACCTTCGAACAGCTCGGCCGCATCCCGGCCAACATCGTGATTCCCGTCGGCAACGGCACGCTCTTCATCGGCGCCGTCAAGGCACTCGAGCATCTGCACGCCTCGGGGGCGATCGAGCACTTCCCCAACATCATCGCGCTCCAGAGCGAGAAGTGCGACCCGCTCTACCGCGCCCACGAGGCGGGGCTTGAGGATCCCGCACGCGTCACGCCCGAGCCCACGATGGCCGAGGGCATCGCCATCGGCGTTCCGATGCGCGGCCGAGAGATCCTCGACATGATGAAGCGCCACGACATCAGAGTCGTGCACGCTCCCGAGGACCGCATCCTTGAGGCCCGCGCCCTGCTCGCCCGCCGCGGCATCTACTGCGAGCACACCACGGCCGCCAACTACGCCGCCTGGGTCCGCTACTGCGAGCTCTACGGCCCCACGCCCGACACGCTCATCACCATGTGCGGCGCAGGCATCAAGTCCGACCACTGACCCGCACGCTCAGCCGCTGGGGCTCCCTGCACCTCAGGGAGCCCCAGCGCACCTCCACGCCTCCGCCCCCTTCACCATCCTCCCTGCGGCCTCCTCCCGCCTTCCCATCCTCCTTTCTGATGCCTCGGACACCGCCTTCAAGTGGTGACGGAGAGCACGTTCCACGAGCATTTCGACTCAAGACAAAACCCTGTCCCACGAAGGGAATACGTCGTAGGCAAAACGCCATAGAGCTGTCATTTATAAGATACGTGAAATTTCAGTTGAATCGTAAACCTTCTTTGGCGGCTTGACGCAGGCCAGAAGACGGCGTTTTGGCGTCCGAATCCGTCCTCGGGCGGGCACATGATTGAATGGCGCGGGCCCCTCGCCCGCGCACCCGAATGCGCTTCGAGCGCCGCCGCAAGGGCCTCATCAGCCCCGTGCGCTCCGGAGCGCGCCGCTCCAACCACAACCAAAAGGCATTCATCATGGACAAAGCCGCACTCAAGAAATGGGCAGTCGTCCTCGGACTCGGAATCGTGCTCTGGTTCTGTCCCGTCCCCGCCGGCCTCTCCCCCGCCGCCTGGAAGCTCTTCGCCGTCTTCGTAGCGACCATCGCAGGCTTCATTCTCCAGCCGATTCCGATGGGCGCCGTCGCCTTCCTGTCGCTCACGCTGTGCGCCTTCTTCGGCATTCTGAAGACGAAGGACGCGCTGATGGGCTTCGGCAACGGCACGATCTGGCTCATCGTCTGCGCGTTCTTCCTCTCGCGCGGCTTCATCAAGACGGGGCTTGGCCGCCGCATTGCGTTCCGCATCATTCAGGCGATCGGCAGGAGCGCCACGTCGCTCGGCTATTCGATCTGTCTCGCAGAACTCATCATCTCCCCCGCCATGCCGTCGGCCACGGCCCGAGGAGGCGGCGTCTTCTATCCGATCGTCCAGTCGCTCTCGAGCGCCTTCGACTCCGAACCCGGCCCCACTGCAGGCCGCATCGGCAAGTACCTGATGCAGGTCGGCTTCCATGCCGACGCCGTGACCTGCATGATGTTCCTCACCTCGATGGCCGGCAACCCGCTCTGCGTGGGTCTGGCCGCGAGCGCCGTCGGCGTCGAGCTCACCTGGATGCAGTGGGCGGTCGCCGCCATCGTGCCGGGCCTCGTCTGCCTGCTCCTCGTGCCGCTCGTCCTCCTCAGGATTGCGCCGCCCGAAATCAGGCAGATTCCGAATGCACGTCAGATCGCGCGTGACGAACTCGAGAAGATGGGGCCGATGTCCCGAGACGAGCTCGTGCTCTCCTTCGTCTTCCTGATGTGCCTCGTGCTCTGGGCCACGGGCAGCCTCACGGGTCTGGGCGCCACGCCGATCGCGATGCTCGCGGTCTCCATCATGCTCATCGCCGGCGTCCTCACCTGGAAGGACATCCTCGCCGAAAAGGGTGCCTGGGACGCGATGTTCTGGATGGGCGGCCTGATGGCGCTCGCCACGGCCCTCTCCAAATCCGGCTTCATCAAGTGGGCCGCAGCCTTCATTGCGGACGGCATCGCGGGCGCGCACATGGGCTGGATCTCCTCCTTCCTGATCATCTCGCTCATCTACATCTACTCGCACTACTGCTTCGCTTCGGTGACGGCCCGCATCTCCGCCATGTACGCCGCCTTCGTCGCCGTCGCGGCGGCCTGCGGCGCGCCCGCCCTGATGGTCGCGGTCGCCTTCGGCATCTTCGCCAACCTTCCCATCTCGCTCACCCACTACGGCAACGGCGCAGCCCCCGTCTACTTCGGCGCAGGCTACGTGAGCCAGAGCGAATGGTGGCGCAACGGCTTCATCGTCTGCACGGTCAACACCGTCGTGTGGCTCACCGTCGGCATGGCCTGGTGGAAGCTCATCGGCCTCTGGTGACCGGAGCTTGATCAAACGGCCCGATCGGTCCGCATTCCTCGGGAATGCGGACCTTTTTCGTCATGGGGCGTACGGTTCGATGAGGCGTCAGCGGCGCCTGCCGGCAATGAATTCAAGGCCCCTCGCGGCGCACCAGGCGCAGCAGAGTCCGAGCAGGATGCCCGCCATGACGTCCGTCGGGAAGTGCACGAAGAGATAGAGGCGGGAGAAGGCGATGAGAGCCGCCAGCACGAGAGCGGGCCAGAAGAAGGCCGAGCGGCGCAGCCACAGCACGGCGGCCGCCGCAAACGAAGCGGCCGTGTGGCCCGAGGGAAAGGAAGGGTCGGGCGGGCACGCGGGCAGAAGCGTGAAGCCCATGATGTCGCAGGGACGCAGTCGATCAAAGAGCGGCTTGAGTCCCATGTTGCCGACGAGTGCGGCCAGAGTGAGCGCGAGAAGGATTGCGGCTCCCGTGAGCCGCGTTCTGCGAAAGAGGAGAAGAGCGACGCCGAGCGCGATCCAGACGGCGCCGTGGTCGCCCAGCGCGGTGACCGCACGCATCCAGCCGTCCCAGGTGCCCGACTCGAAGGCCTCTCTGATGGCGAGAAGCACGGGAAAGTCGAAGTGACGGTTGAAGAGATCGACGGCCATGGAACGAATCAGCCTGCGGGATGAAGGGGAATGACGCGCTGGTTGGAGCTTCCGAACCAGCAGCCCTTTTCATGCACCTTGAGCTTTTCGACGTAGGGACCGTCGACGAGCACGTCGACGTACTCGAGCACGGGGCAGTCCGCCACCTTCTCGTGGCGGCGGCCCGTCCAGAGCCAGATGGTCTTCGTGCTGCCGAACCTTTCGCGCACGGCCCTGACGATCCTCAGGACCTCGTCCCGATTCTCGGGTTCAAGCGGATCGCCGCCGAGCAGGCTGAGGCCCTCGACGAAGTCCTCCTCGAGCGCCTTGAGAAGCGTCGCGAGGGTTTCGTCGGTGAAGGGCCTCCCGGCTCCGAAGTCCCAGCTCTCCTCGTTGAAGCAGCCGGGACAGTGCAGCGTGCACCCCGAGCAGAAGAGCGAGACGCGCACGCCGGGGCCGTTGGCCGTGTCGCAGGTGCTCAAGCCGATGTAGTTCACCGGAGGATCCTTACATGCTCTTGCGGTTGCGGATTTCGGCCATCTTGCCGTCGTTCATGCGGGACATGCCGTTGACGTTGGAGTAGCCGAGGTAGCCGCAGACGCGGGAGATGACGGAGAGGTTCGCGCTGCCGCAGTGCGGGCACTTGAAGAGCACGTTCGTGCTGTGCCTGCCGCAGTCGCCGCAGTAGGCGCTGTCGAAGTTGACGCCCTGATAGAAGCCCTTCTTCATGCCGCGGCGGATGACCGCCTTGACGGCCTCGAAGTTCTCGGGGTTGTCGAGGCGCACGTACTGGATGTGGCCGCCTTCGCAGAGATGGAAGTCCGTGAACTCGCGGTCCTGCTTCTCGAAGGGCGTGATGTCCTCCGTCACGTTGACGTGGAAGGAGTTCGTGAAGTACTCGGGGCTGTAGTGCTCGGTCGAACGGAACACGTTCTCGACGCCTTCGTCGCGGCAGAAGCGGTCGTACTGACGGGCCTGCGTGGCGCAGAGCGACTCGGCCGGCGTGCCGTAGATGGCGTAGAGGTGGCCGTCCTCCTTCTTGAACTGCGCGAGCTTTTCCTTGAGGTGGCGAAGCACGGAGGCGGAGAAGTCGCCGCCCTCTTCGACGAGGCGCCTGCCGCTCCAGAGATAGGTGGCTTCGTCAAGGGCCGTGATGCCGAACGAGGCCGTCATGTAGCGCACGAGGTCGCCCACGCGGTCGTCGGGGCTCTTCGTGCCCTCGTAGAAGCCGCCCTGCGTGAAGGCGAGCGGGTTGCTCGAGCACTTCTGGTTGCGGATGATGTCATAGCGCTTCTTGAAGAAGGAGCGGATGAATTCGAGACGCTCGTCGAGAATGCGCCAGAAGTCCTCGCGCCAGGTGTCGGGATGACGAAGCTGGGCGAGCTTGAGGATGATCGGCAGGTTGAGCGAGACGGCGCCGATGTTGCAGCGGCCGACCGTGACGGCCCTGCCCTCTTCATTGCACCAGAGCGAGAGGAAGGCGCGGCAGCCCATGGGCGACGTGATGGCGCCGTACTGCTGGAAGATCTCGGAGACGCTGCCGTTCTCGGACGAAAGGCTCAGGTAGTCCGGGTACATGCACTCGGAGGAGGTCCTGACGGCCTCGTCGAAGAGCTGGGCGGACCACTTGTCGGCCTCGATCTGGCGCTCGTCATAGAGATAGACGAGCTTCGGGAAGACGACGGGCTTGCCGTCCTTGCCGTGGCCGTTGCGGCGGACCTGAAGCATGATGCGGCTGATCGTCATGAGCCACTCGCGCTCCTCCTCGGTGAAGAGCTCGGGATTCCACTGGCCGAACGTGATCGTCGTGAAGGCGAAGTCGCCGCGGCTGCACGGCACGGTGTTGAGCTTCAGCTCGAGGGACTGGAAGCCCTGCTCGAGCTCGCGCACGACGTCGCGCGAGGCGACGCGCTCGACGGTCTCCTCGTCAAGGCCGAGGTCGCGGTACTTGGCGCGGGCGGCGGCGAGGCTCTTCTCGACATAGGGCAGGAGCACCTTGTCGAGCTCGGGCAGCGTGAAGCCGCCGAACTGCTGGGCGGTCGCCACGAGCGTGATGTCGCCGATCACCTGAAGGGCGGAAAGCACGGACTTGGGCTCGGAATACTGGACGTTCGACATCTCGAAGCCGCCCTTGAGGACGTGGCCGATGTCGAAGAGGCAGCAGTTGATGCAGCCGAGGATCATGTCGCGCAGGTCGTGGATGTAGATGTCGCCGCGCTCGATCAGGGCCTTCTCCTTGCCCGAAAGATAGAACTGCTTGTAGAGGCTCTTCGTGAGGTAGCCCTTGATCAGGGAGCCCTTCGTGGAGACGAGCGAGCTGTCGTAGTTGGCGTTCTCGCGGTCGCCGAGGCGCAGCACGTCGTCGGCGTCCTGACGGAGCTGCTCGAACGTGCGGGCATACGTCGTCTTGTAGTAGCGGTATTCGGCATAGGCCTCCGCCACCTGCTTGTGCTGCTGGGCGGAGAGAACGGCGATGACAAGCTCGTGAAGCTCAAGCACGGACACCTCGTCGCGGCCCTCAAGGCGCGAACGGACCTCGCTGACGATGCGGGAGAGACCCTCGTCGTCGATGAGCGTGTCGCAGCGGAAGGCCGCCTTCTTCACCGCGTCAACGATCTTCTCGTCAATGAATTCTTCGGTCGTGTTGTCCTTCTTGATAACCGTCAGCATGTCGTCGTCCTTCTTTTAATCCTTCTCAACAGCGGCCGTCATTGAAACCAACGGACGGACCCGAAAAAACGAACTGCCGCCCCATGGGCGGCAGGGACTTAATCTTATGGAAAAGCCCCGAGAATCTCAACACTCTTTTCTTCGTCAAACGGATGTTTGCGGTATTGACAAACCTGCGCAAAAGTGCTTCCTCAAAACATCCCCGGCGGTCCGGAACGCCTCCCCGCATCCGCTCCTCCTTAGAGGGAGGCGCGTTTGAAGTCCCTTCCCCGCCGGCCCGAACCGCCTTTTCCCATCCATTCTTTTTTTCTATGAGGAACATCGGCACCATACAATCGGACGTCGAAAAAGTCACTACATCATGTGGTTTGATGACACCTCCACCACAACATCTTGTGTTTTTCGCAGATTTCACTCCTGAGGAATGACGCCCCGGACAACGGTCGAAAGCAATGGGGGAGAGGGTTTTCCAAGCGGGTGAAGGAGGAGGCAGCCGGACTCGGGGAGGTGCGCCGGCACAAGATGTGGGAAAGGGCGTCCGGCGGCGTGCGCGGGCGGGCGGCGAAGACCGATGTAAAGACGGATGTGAAAAGGCCGCGCCTTCACGTGAGGAAAGTGCGCGGCCCATTGCCCCGGATTCAGCCTGAACCTCGGTTCGAAGCATCAGCTTCAGAAGGCGTTCTTCAGGATCGCCTCGACGTCGGACGCTTCGAGCGGCAAGATGCGGCCCACGGGGCCGCGGCGGCAGCAGTGGCGCGCGAGCGACTCGACGGGGCATTCGTCGGCGCCGAGCTCGCCCATGCGGGTCGGCATGCCGAGGGACTTGTAGAAGGCGACGAGTGCCTCGATGCCCTTCTTCGCGGCCTCGGCGTCGTCGGCCTCGACGATGCCGAAGACGTTGCGGGCGAACTGCGCAAAGCGCGCGGGCGTGCGTTCGGAGACGTAGCGCATCCAGGCGGGGATCACGACGGAGAGGCCCATGCCGTGGGTGATGGCCTCGTTCCAGCCGGAGATTTCATGCTCGATGGCGTGACAGGCCCAGTCCTCTTCGCGGCCCAGACCGAAGTAGCCGTTGTGCGCGAAGCTGCCGACCATGCCGATCTGGCACCAGGAATCGTAGTCGCCGGCATCCGCCCAGACCTTCGGGCCGAATTCGATCGCGGTGCGCATGGCGGACTCGGACTGCGCGTCGACGTAGGCCGTCGCGGTCGTGCGCGTGAAGTAGCGCTCCATGATGTGGGAGATCATGTCGACGACGCCGGCGGCGACCTGATGGCGCGGCAGCGTCATGAAGCATTCGGGATTAACGATGGCCGCGGCGGGGCGCAGGCATTCGGCGCCGATGCCGGCCTTCGTGCCGTGGTGCGAGATCACGCAGCGCACGGACTGCTCGGAACCCGCAGCGGGGATCGTCAGCACGGCGAGCACGGGCAGGGCCCTTTCGGGAACGGCGTGGCCGTCGAAGAAGTCCCAGCAGTCGCCCTCGTACTCGAGGCCAAGGGCAATGCACTTGGCGGTGTCGATCACGGAGCCGCCGCCCACGGCGACGACAAGACCCACGCCCTGATCGCGCATCCAGTCGACCGTCTCGCGCACGAAGCACAGGCGGGGGTTGGGCTGGACGCCGCCCTTTTCAATCACCGTCATGCCTGCGGCCTCGAGGTTCTTCCTCACCGAGGCGAGAAGGCCGGAGCGGACGACGGAGCCGCCGCCGTAGACCACAAGGCACTTGTGGGTGCGGGCAACGGTTTCAGCCAGACGACCGGCTTCATTTTCGGCGCCGCGTCCGAAGACGAGGCGGATAGGATTGTGGTAGGCAAAGTTCAGCATACTTGTGGGGCGGGCCTCCGTCCCCTCCTCTTCATGCCGGGAGGGATGGCGGCCGGCGGCCTTGTGTTTTTTCCGAAAAAAATAAACGCCAGGATCTGCGCTCTTGGCACTCCCGGCGACGTCAAGTGCGCAGTTTATCCGTTTGACGGCCGCCCTGCATGAAAAATTCGGGTTTTTCTTTAGGGATTTTCTCCTAGATGCAACACCCGCTTCCTTCCCGGAAAAGGCATCACGACCGCGAATCCCGCCACCCGAAAAGCCCCGTGCGGGAGGCGTGCAGGCGGCGGAAGACGCGTTCGCGCGCCACCCTGCGAGAGCGAAGGAGCACCCGGTTCCTCGCCCTTCACCGCATCACGCGGGCGTCAGGCGCCCCTGCGAGCCAGACGCCTGCGGCGAGTGTCGAAGAGGCAGACGGCGGCCGCGGCGCCCACGTTGAGGCTTTCGCACGCGGCCTCAATCGGAATGTAGAAGCGGCGGTCGGCAGCCTCAAGACCCGCGTCGGAGACTCCTGGTCCCTCGGCGCCCATCAGCCAGCAAACGGGGCCCTCGGCGACGTCGTTCGTCGCGAGGAAGAGGTCCTCGCCGCCGCGGGCGTCGGCCGCGTAGATGCGGCCGCGATAGGCCCTGCGGAAGGCCTCGGGCGTGATGTTCTCGATGAAGACGGCGCCGAAGTGCGCGCCCATGCCGGCGCGCATCACCTTCGGGGACCAGAGGGTAGCGGCGGCGGGGCTTGCCGCCACGACGCGAACGCCTGCGGCGACCGCAGTGCGGATCAGCGTGCCCGCGTTGCCCGCGTCCTGCACGCCGTCGAGATAGAGCGCGTCGGCGGACTTCCAGGCGTCATCGGCGGGCGCAGGCGGAACGGACGCCTCGCACATGACGCCGACGCCGTGCTCAACGGGCGAAAGCTGGTCGTAGAGGGCGGGCGAGAGCGCAAAGAGGTCTGCGCCGCTCTTCCTGCAGAGCTCAAGGGCGAGTTCGCGGGCCTCGCGCGTGGCGCGGTCCGCATCGATCAGAACGGCGTTGACGCGGCAGCCGGATTCGAGCGCCACCTGCATCAGATGGATGCCCTCCATCAGGGTGGCCCCCTCCTTTCTCACGGCGCGCGCATCGCGCGCGAGCTTTTTCCAGCGCTTGAACTTCGCGTTGGCCTCGCTTTCAATGAACTTTTCAATCATTCTCATTCTCCTTGGCTGCCTTGCCGGCGATCATGGACTTGACGGGCTCGAAAGAGCGGCGGTGCTCGGGCGTGATGCCGAGCGTGCGGATCGCCTCGACGTGCCTGGCGGTGCCGTAGCCCGCATGGGCGGCGAAGCCGTAGCCCGGATAGATCTTGTCGAGTTCGGCCATGCGGGCGTCTCGTGCGGTCTTCGCGAGGATCGAGGCGGCCGAGATGGCGGCGACCCTGGCGTCGCCCTTCACGACGGCGGAGGCGGGGGCGGGCAGCCCCTTGGGCGTGCGGTTGCCGTCGACGAGGATGAGCTCGGGCCTGACGCCGAGCCCCTCGACGGCGCGCTTCATGGCGAGCATCGTCGCCTGAAGGATGTTCAGCGTGTCGATCTCGTGAACGTCGGCCCAGGCGACGCACCAGGCGAGCGCGCGCTCGCGGATGAGCGGCGCGAGCGCCTCGCGCCTTGCGGCCGAGAGCTTCTTCGAGTCGTTGAGGCCCTCGACGGGACGGTCGGGATCAAGAATCACGGCCGCCGCGCAGACGGGGCCCGCGAGCGGGCCGCGGCCCGCCTCGTCGACCCCTGCGACGAGCGTCGACGAAAAGAGCGGATCCTCCGAACCGAAGAGGCTCGGCAGGTCGGTGGTGGGCTGCGTTTTGGAAGCGGCGGATTTGGCCACGGTCAGGTCCTGGTGAATGAATGGGAAAAAGAAAAGGCGCTCCGCGGAACCGGCCGGCGAAGCGCCCCTGCGGGCTTGCCCTCTCTCAGAGCTCTCGGACCCCTCAGGACCTTGCGACGCTCATGATGACGTCGGCGGCGAGAGCGGGCGTGTCGGCGATGAGGCTCTCGTGCATGGCCGAGAAGCGCTCCTCGAGCATCCTGCGGCGGGCTTCGTTCTGAAGCGCATCCTCAAGCGCGTAGGAGATCGGATCGGGCTCGCAGAAGAACTGCAGGAACTCGGGCACGACGTTTTCGCCGAGCAGGATGTTCGGCAGGGAAACGCAGTGGATGAGCGCCTTCTTCTGCATGATCATGCCCGTGAGGGCGGGCATCTTGTAGCCCACGACCATCGGCTTCTTGTAGAGCGCGCACTCGAGCGCGGCCGTGCCGGAGGCGACGAGCACCGCGTCGGCGGCCTCGATCGTGCGGTGGCTTTCGCCCGTGACGATCTGCATCGCCTGCGCAAGGCGCGGATACATGCTCGCCACCTGCAGAATGCGGGTGCGGGCCTGCTCGTCGACGGCGGGAATCAGGACGTGGGCGCCGCCGTTGCGAGCGAGAAGACGCTCGACGGCGTTGAAGAAGACCGGAGCGCAGCCCTTGAGCTCGTCGACGCGCGAGCCGGGCATCACGGTGATGACAGGCAGGCCGTCGTCACCAATGCCGAAGCTCCTGCGGGCGCCCGCCGTGTCGGGCGTCATCGGGATGATGCCCGCGAGCGGATGACCGACGAAGGTGGCGGGCACGCCGGCCTTGCGGTAGATCTCCTGCTCGAACGGGAAGACGAGCAGCATGTGGTCGACGGCGCGGCGGATCGTCTGGATGCGCTCGGGACGCCAGGCCCAGATCGAGGGGCTCACGAAGTGAACGGTCGGAACGCCGCGGCGGCGCAGCTTCTCCTCGATGGCGAGGTTGAAGTCGGGGGCGTCGACGCCCACGAAAACCTGCGGCATCGAGTCGCCGAAGCGGGTGATGAGGTCCTTGCGGAAGCTCAGCAGGCGCGGCAGGTGCGTGAGCACTTCGACATAGCCGCGCACGGACAGCTCGCGCGAGTCGTACCAGGCGCGGAAGCCCGCGGCGCGCATCTTGTCGCCGCCCACGCCGTACTGCGGAGCGCCGCCCATGCGTGCGGCCACCTCAGGAATCACAAGGCTCGCGATGAAGTCGCCGCTCGCCTCGCCGGCAAGCCAGACGGCGCCGTTGCGTTCAAGCGTCGGAATGGAAGACTGAATGCCCATGAGTTTCCCCTCGTTGATGGTACGGTTCGTAGTGGTGAGAATGAATGCGCCGGGCGGATCAGCGGATCACGCCGCGCGGGCTGCTGCCAATGAATTCGATGAAGCGGGTGAGCTGCTCGACGGCGTCCGGGAAGTCGGCCTTGAGGGCCTCGATCTTCACGAGCGCCTCCTTGACGATGAGGCCCTCGCGGTACATCAGGCGGTAGGCCTGATGCAGCGCGCGCACCTGCGTGTCGGAGTAGCCGAAGCGGCGCAGGCCCACGGTGTTGAGGCCGTGCGGCGCACAGGGGTTGTCGGAGCAGATCACGTAGGGCGGAACGTCGCGCAGAACGGCGGAGGCGCCGCCCACCATGGCGTGCTCGCCGATGCGCACGAACTGGTGCACGCCCGTCTGGCCGCCCACGATGGCCCAGTCGTCGACGCGGACGTGGCCCGCGAGCGCGACGTTGTTGGCGATGATCGTGTGGCTGCCGACGCGGCAGTCGTGCGCCACGTGGACGTTGGCCATGAAGAGGTTGTCGCTGCCGACCGTCGTGATGCCCTCGTCCTGAATCGTGCCGATCGAGAACGTGCAGTTTTCGCGGATCACGTTGTTGTCACCCACGACGAGCACCGTGTCCTCGCCCGCATACTTCTTGTCCTGCGGATCACAGCCGATCGAGGCGCCCGCGTAGATCACGTTGCCGCTGCCGATCGTCGTGCGGCCCTCGACGCAGACGTGGCTGCGCAGGTGAGTGCCCGCACCGATCCGAACCTTCGGCCCGACGAGGCAGAAGGGGCCGACGACGACGTCGTCGGCGAGCACGGCATCGGGATGAACGATGGAGGACGGATGAATTTGAGCCATGACGATTCCTTTGTTGACCTTGTTCGCGCGCCTTCTTCGGGAATTTCGCGGCATCTCGCCGCCCGCCGTGCATCTGACGTTCTCGTGAAACGGAGCACGGGCGCCCGTGCGCGCAGGCTCCCGCAGGGGCGGAAGCCGAGCAATCTCAATATTATAGATTAGACAGCCCGTGCGCCGAGAAGACGGATCGCGCCCCGGCGAGGAGCCTCCCGCTGCAAATGCCGTACGCCGCTTGCGTTTCAGGGCGTTCCTCCTCAGGAACGCGCGTGCAGGGCGCACGCAAAAAAGAGCCCGCGGTCCTTGGGACTGCGGGCTGAAGCTTTCCAACCAAAAGGAGCGGAGGACTCATGCATTGCTGCGGCGTTCTCCATGCCTTCAATGTACCCGAATCCCGCCCGCCATCCGTTTCGAACTTCCCGAGAGATGTAACAAGAGGTCGGAACGAAACACTTCGAGCATCTCGGTACAAACCCTCGAAACGCCTCTGCAGGAGGCGCCCCGCATGACTTTGAGCAAAGAACGCCCCGCAGGATTCTTGCATCTCGTTGCAAGCGCCCCGCCGAGGTCAAAAAAAGGCCTGCAGTCGTTTTCCTGCAGGCCGAAATCATGTTCTTGAAGTCTCCGGAGGGCGGCTTCGCCTTCCTGATGCATTGACTGTACCAGAAGGCCCTCCCGGTGCTGTTTCGTCATTGGACTGTCTGTAACAGAGCTTCCTGCCGCGCCGCTCCGCCTCCCTGCCCTCCGCACACAAGACGCCTCGTGCAGAGGGAGATGTCGCCCGACTGCGCTGCACGACCTCGTGGAACGCACTTGCATTCTGACGCATTTTGGCGGGATTCCGTCGCAGCCCGGCGAAGCAGGCAAACCCGAGGCACCGAAGAAGCAAAAAAGAGGCCCGCGGGCAACGCCTGCAGGCCTGAAGCTTTCCAACCAAAAGGAGCGGAGGTCCTCCGTGCTCGTCGCACTTCGTTCTCCATGTTTCGTACTTTAGGGCATGGCGCCCCGCGAGCTGTTTCGACTTCCCCACGGACGTAACAGAGCGCAGGACGAAACCCCGCCCGAAGACCTAGGGTTAACCCTCCACACGCTACTGCGAGAGGTCTTTTCAGGTGCGGGCGCAGGCGAAAAGCTCGCGGCGACTTTTGCATTCCGTAGCATCTCAGGCGCCTTTCTTACGGGTTCGCGGAAGAAAATTCCTCCGAAAACTCCTGCGGCACTGCAGAACGGCATGCTAGAATGCGCTCCGCACTCTTCAGGGGAGTAGCTCGGGCGGCCGCAACGGCCGCCGTCCTGCGTCAACATGCTTGAAGCGCCTTGCTTTATGGCGCAGGAATGCGAGCCTCGGGGACTCATCGTTCCCGGCGCGGCATGAGCAAGACCTGCGGCGTGTCCTCTTCCGGATAAACCGCAAGGGCGCCCAGAACGCGCCCGGGCCGGCGCATCGGGCAGGGAGAGGATGCGCCCGCAGTTTCTTGAACACATGCCCCACGCGCCGTCCCCGACAATCCCCCATGCTTGAAGCCCTTCAGACTCTTCTTCTCTCCACCGGCGTCGTCACCGCAAGCGAAATCGGCGACAAGACCATGCTCATGGCCATCTGCCTCGCCGCCAGATTCCGCAGGCCTGCTCCCATCATCTGGGGCATCCTCGTCGCCACGGTCCTCAACCACGCGATGGCGGGCGGCGTGGGCGCCGTGCTCGCCACCCTCATCACGCCCGAAATCCTTCGCTGGATCCTGATCGTCTCGTTCGCCGCCATGGCCGCCTGGATGCTCGTCCCCGACAAGCTCGACGACGAGGAGACGGACGAGGGCCGCATGAAGCGCTTCGGCGTCTTCGGCACCACCGTCGTGCTCTTCTTTCTCGCCGAAATGGGCGACAAGACCCAGCTCGCCACCGTGGCGCTCGCCGCGAAGTTCCCCGCCGAGGCCCTCTGGGTCATCTCGGGCACGACGCTTGGCATGATGATCGCCGACGCGCCCGCCGTCTTCATCGGCAACAAGCTCGCCGAGCGCCTCTCGATGAAGCTCATGCGCCGGATCGCCGCCGCAGTCTTCGCCATCCTCGCCGTTGCCGCCTGGCTCGGCTACTGATCCTGCCGCAATCACCCCGCCGCCACGGCGGCAGGGGCCTGAAGCCTCGAAAAAAATAAAAAAAAGCCCGCAGTCTCAGTGACAGCGGGCGAATAAATCCAACCAAAAGGAGCGGAGGACTCGTCGCCTTCCGGCGTCGTTCTCCGATGAGCTAACTTTACCTGACGAACTCTCCGCCAAGGTTTCAGACGTCGGGGCAAATGTAACAAGTCTTCAGGAAAAACCCTAGGTTGATTAGTAGTTACCCTGCCTCCCTCCCGCTCTTGCCCGTCACCACAGGCGAATTCAAACTTCACAGGAACGGCCTAGGCAGTTTGTACTAGATACATTCTGTTGCATTTATAAGGGTTTCTTCGTCCCTTCCGGTGCCTTTCGAGCCCTTTGGCAAGGCTTTTTTCCCTGTTCGCGCTTCCAAAAAAATCCTGCGCGGAGAGGACTCTCCTGCGCAGGACTTCTGCTGCCGCCGGCTTTGACCGGCTTCAGGCGCGTCGGGACTTCAGGGCCCTTACGCCTGCTTGCCGGCGTCGGACGTCTTGGGCGCGACGGGGCGGTAGGCGCACATCATCTCGGCCTGGGCGACGACCTTGCCGTCGACGCGGGCGACGGCCTCGAAGATGCCGAGACCGAGCTTGGAGCGGATGAACTTGCCTTCGATCATGAGCTGATCGCCGGGCTGCACGACCTGCTTGAAGCGGGCCTTGTCGATGCCTGCGAAGTAGAAGAGCGAGTTCTTGCGGTCCGTGCCTTCGGGAAGGCGGGAGAGCGCGATGATCGCGCAGGCCTGGGCCATCGCCTCGATGATCAGAACGCCGGGCATGACGGGCACGCCGGGGAAGTGTCCCGTGAACTGCGGCTCGTTGGCAGTGACGTTCTTGAGCGCAACCACGCGGCCGGCCTCCGTGTCGAGCTCGACGATGCGGTCGATGAGAAGGAACGGATAACGGTGCGGAAGCATGTCCATGATGTCACGGATGTCGAGCGTACTCATATTGGAACGTAACCTCTATTGAAAAATGGGGCCTTGGCGTGCGGCGGGATGCCGCCGCTCTCCGGGGGCATCCTCTTATTGTCGCGCCTTTTGAAAAATTATTCTTCGGCAGAACGGATTAACGCCTCGAGTTCGGCCATGCGGCGGGAAAGGGCCTTGAGCTCCTTGCGCATGGCGGGAAGGCGCGAGATCGTGGCGGCGACGAGCTGGAAGTCGCGGCCTTCCAAGGCGGGGAATAAGCCGGTCTTCTGGGCGGGTTCCTTGCCCCAGCCCGTGATGGCCGTGCCAGGACCGATACCAGAGCCTGCGGGAATGTTGATGTGGCCGTTGATCATGGCCGCGCCGCCCACCATGCAGTGGTCGCCCACGGTGGTCGAACCCGCGATGCCCACGCAGGCGGCCATCACGACGTGTCGGCCGATGCGGTCGTTGTGGCCGAGCTGGATCTGGTTGTCGAGCTTGGTGCCGTCGCCGATCACGGTGTCCTCGAGGGCGCCGCGGTCGACCGTCGTGCCCGCGCCGATCTCGACGTCGTCGCCGATCACCACGCGGCCCACCTGCGGGATCTTGACCCACTCGCCCTTGAAGGGCGCAAAGCCGAAGCCGTCGCCGCCGATCACGCAGCCGGGCTGAAAGATGCAACGGTTGCCGACGACCGTGCCGCGCTCGAGCACGCAGTTCGGATAAAGGATGCAGTCTTCACCCACGACCGTGCCCTCGCACACGACGGCGCCCGTCTTGACGACGGTGCGTGCGCCGACACGCGCGCCGCGGCGCACGACAGCGAGCGCCTCTACCGTTGCGCTCGGATCCACCTCGGCGCCCTCTTCGACGAAAGCGCGCGGATGAATGCCCGCAGGCGTCTCAACATGGAAAAGAATCTGGGAGGCGAATGCAAAGAAGGCGTACGGATTGTCGCAGACGAGCACGGCGCGGCCGGGTTCGTCCGAACCGAAGAGCGCCTGGACGTCCTGCTCGCGCATGATGAGGAGCGAGGCCTTCGAAGCCTTCATCGCCTCGGAGTAGGCGACGTTCGTGAGAAAGGCCATGTCGCCTTCGCCCGCAGCCTGAGGCGGCATGAAGCGGGAAACTTCGGCGCATTCACCCAGAAGGCGCATTTCAAGTCTTCCGCGGCTCATTCCGGACACGCGGGCAATCAGATTGGTAACGGCATAACGCGGCAGATTTTCGGCCATGACGGCTCCTCAGTATGTTGTGGTTTCGTTGTTGCGTGACGGCGAACGGGCCTCAGGCCCGTTCATGCCGCATTGCTTTTTCCATTATTTATTCTTCTTCGCAGGCTTGACGTCGGCGTCAAGCACCTTCATCACTCGGTCCGTGATGTCGACCTTGGGACTGGCATAGAAGAACTCATAGAGCACCAGATCGAACTTCTCAGTCTCGGCGATCTGCTGGATGATGCGTCCTGCGCGTCCCTGCAGCAGGAGCACCTCCTCATTGCGTCGCTGATTGAACTCGTCGCGGGCCTCGCGGCTGCGGCGCGCAACGTCGCGCTCCATCTCGGCGAGCTCCCTGCGCTCGGTGACGCGCTCGCTCTCGCTCATGTCGGAGGAGCCCTTCTCGAAGCGCTCGAGACGTAGCTTGAAGCGCTTGGTGAGCGCATCAATCTCCTCCTGACGACGCATGCCCTCGGCATTGAGGCGCTCACCAGCCTGGGCGGCGGAGAGAGAGTCGCGCAGAATGCGCTCCATGTTAACGACGCCGATGCGAAGATCCGCGGCACCCGCGGGCGCGAGCATGGCGAGGCCGAGAACGGCGGCCGAGAGAACGGAGGGCAGAAGCTTTTTCACGGTGTTCACCTTTGGGCTTGAAAAAAACGGGGCGCCCGATTTGGGCAGCCCCGTCTGCAGGCATTTTTTTATTTTACCGCCGCGCGCGGCCTGGCAGGTCTTAGAAGCCCGTGCCGATCTGGAACTGGAAGCGCTGCGTCTTGTCGCCTTCCTTCTCGTTGAGCGGGAAGGCCAGCGAGAACTTCAGCGGGCCGAGCGGAGAGATCCAGGCCACGCCGATGCCGGTCGAGTAGCGCAGGTCGCTCATGCTGAATTCCTGACGCCTGTAGTCGGCATCGCCGTTGGCGTTGACGAAGCCTTCGTAGCCCCAGGCGTAGCCGGCGTCGAGGAAGCCGAAGATACGCAGCGTGCGGTCGCCGCCCGGCAGCGGGGCGAGGAGTTCAAGCGAGGCGTTGACCATGCGATCACCGCCCAGATTGTCCGCGTCGTCGTTCATCTTGTTCGTGCTGTCCTTCGGACCGAGCGTGCCGGATTCGAAGCCGCGCACCGAGCCGATGCCGCCCACGTAGAAGTTCTTGAAGAACGGGAACATGTCGGTCTGGCCGTAGACGTCGCCGTAGCCCACTTCGCCGTTGAAGGCCAGCGTCCACGTCCTCGAAAGCGGGAAGTAGTGCTGGTACTGGTAGGTGAACTTGTAGTACTCGATGTCCATGCCCGGCAGGCCGACTTCACCATTGAGTCGCTGGTACACGCCGCGCGTCGGGGCGAGCGAGTTGTCGCGGGAGTCGCGGGACCAGCCGACCGTGGCGGCCACGGACACGGGATCGGCGCCGTAGCGGTTCACGTAGTCCTGATAGCGCTGCGGGGAGTTGCTGTTGGCGTCGACCTTCGTGGATTCGATCTTGCCGCCGAGGAACACGCGGTCGTTTTCCGTGAACGGGATGCCGAACGCGAGCGAGGCGCCGCGGGTTTCGTATTCCACATCGGCGACGTCGAGCTCTTCAAGGTCGACGCGGCGGTCATAGACTTCCCACGAGCGGCTGATGCCCTCGGGCGTGATGTACGGTTCGACGACGGAGAGCGCGTAGGTGCGCTGGGACTTCGACGTGTTGACGTCGACGGACACGGACTTGCCGGTACCGAAGACGTTGTTCTGCGCGAAGCCCGCTGAAAGGATGATGCCGTCGGACGTGGAGTAGCCCGCACCGAGCGAGACGGAGCCAGTCGGACGCTCCTTCACCTTGATGTCGACGTCGACCTGATCGCGCGTGCCGGGCACGGGCACTGGGTCGGCCGTCACGGACTCGAAGTAGCCGAGACGGTCAATACGGTCGCGCGAGAGCTTGACCTTGGAGCTGTCGAACCAGGCGGATTCGTACTGGCGGACTTCACGGCGGATCACCTCATCCTTCGTGCGGTTGTTGCCCGTGATGTTCACGCGGCGAACATAGGCGCGGCGGCCCGGGTCGATCGTGTAGACGACCTCGACCGTGCGGTTCTCGCGGTCGGCAATCGGATTGGGCGTTGCGGTCGCGAAGGCGTAGCCGAGTGTGGAGAGCTTGTCGACGAGCGCCGTGGAGACGTTGTTGACCTGCTCGGCGCTGTAGATCTCGCCCGTCTTGAGCGTCAGGAGCTTGTTGAGCTCCTCGTCGATGCCGAGAAGGTCGCCCGTGAGCTTGGCGCCGGCGATCGTGTACTTCTCGCCCTCGGTCATGTTGATCGTGATGTAGACGTCGGACTTGTTGGGCGCGATGGAGACCTGGACGGAGTCGATCTTGAAGTCGAGGTAGCCCTGATTCATGTAGAAGGAGCGGATCGTCTCAAGGTCGGCCGCAAGCTTTTCACGGCTGTAGAGGTCGCGCTTCGTATACCAGCTGAACCAGTTCGGCATACCGAGCTGCATCTGGTCGAGGAGCTCGTCGGCCTCAAAGAGACGGTTGCCCGTGAAGCGGATCGAGGCGATCGACGAGGCGCGGCCTTCGTCGACATTGATCGTGATGCGCACGCGGTTGCGTTCGAGCGGCGTGGCGATCGTCTTGATCTTCACGCCGTAGTAGCCGCGGGCGAGGTACTGACGGCGCAACTCCTGGTCGGCGCGGTCAAGCGTCGCCTGGTCGAAGATGCGGCCCTCGGCCATGCCGACGTCGCGCAGGCTGGTCTCGACGGCGTCCTTGTCGAAGGCCTTGATGCCATGCGTCTCAATGGTCGCCACGGCGGGACGCTCGACGATGTGCACGACGAGCACGTCGCCGTCCTGAGAGAGCGACACGTCCTTAAAGAGGCCGGAGCGGTAGAGCGAGTGGATGGCGCGGGTGCCCATGTCGGGCGTGTACTCGTCGCCTGTGCGGAACGGAAGGTGCGAAAAGACCGTACCGGGTTCGGTACGCATCAGGCCTTCAACTCGAATGTCGGAAATGACAAAAGCCGAGGCCCCCTCGGCGCACACCATGGCCGCAATGACAGCTGCGGCCGTCTTCGTCAGATTGGCAGACAAAATGAATTCTCTCTATATCGTCACGGGTAACGCCCTCCGCCCTTGCACAGTCCGCTTCTGGTTCATCCCCGAAAACGGCCGCAAACGGCGGCGGCAAATTTTTGTAAGGTTACCAAATCTTGAGGCTCTCCGTTAGCGGGCAGCGGGACCTCTTTCACGATAGAAGGGGTAATCCCTGTCTTCGAGGCCGCATTCACGCACCGGCCGACTCCCGTCGAGCCCCGTCACGCGCCCTCGAAAAGGCGCGTGAGGTCGTTGTTCATCGCAAAGGCAAAGACGATGAGCATCAGGCCGAACCCCGCCTTGCCTATCCAGTTCTTCGTCCTTTCGGAAAAATCCCGGCCGCGCAGGCCCTCGAGGCCGAGCACCACGAGCTGTCCGCCGTCGAGCACCGGCACGGGGATCAGGTTCATGAAGCCGATCGCGATCGAGATGAGCGCAAGATATTCAAGGAAGGGCACGAAGCCGCCGCGCACGGCGTCGCCCGCCATGTCGGCAATGCCGATCGGGCCCGTCAGGTTCTTCGTACTGGCCTCGCCCGTGGCCATCTGGCTCACGCCTCTGGCCTGAAGGGTAGTGATGCTCTTCACCTTGCGCCAGCCCGCGGCGACTGCGTCAACAGGCGAGAGCCTCACGACGACCATCTCGGGAAGCGCCCTGATGCGGATGCCGACAACCGTGCGGCCCTCGGACGTCACGGGCATAATCTCCACCACGCGCTCGGTCTCGGGCGTCCTGATGTTCGAAAGCGTCAGCCTCACGGGCGAGCCCGTGGGCGTCGCGCCTATGGCCTCAACCGCCTCCTGGACCGAGCTCACCCCTGCGCCGTTGACGGCCAGAATCCTGTCGCCGCTCGCAAGCCCCGACTTTTCGGCGGGCGAATCCTTCACCGTCCCCGCCACGACGGGGTCCCTGAGCCAGGGCACGAGGCCGAGATGGATGACGGGCGGGCGCCCGCTCATGTCGTCAAGGCTCACGCCTGCGAGCGAGAAATGCCTGACGAAGGTCTCATCCCCGCGGGAGAACCTGACGGGAATGTCGGCGCTGCCCGCCAGACCGAAAAGCTCGACGTTCATGTCCGTGATGCCGAGAACCGGCGCACCGTTGACGGACAGCACGCGGTCGCCCTGCCTCACGTTCTCGCTCGCCGCCTGCGTGCCTGCAGGCGGCGTGCCCATGACGGCCGCGAAGTCGGGCGTTCCGATCGCGCCGACCATCACGTAGAGGAAGAAGGCGAGGACGAAGTTCGTGGCGGGACCCGCAAAGAGCACGAGGCCGCGCTTCCAGCGGGCCTGACGGGTGTAGAGCCTGCTACGGTCCTCTTCAGTGAGATCCGCATCCGCCTCGTCGGCCATCCTCACGTAGCCGCCGAGCGGCAGGGCTGAGAAGCAGTATTCGGTCTCCCCCTTTCTCCTTCGCCAGAGCACGGGGCCCATGCCGAAGGAGAATCGCGTCACCTTGATGTTGAAGAACTTGGCCGTGAAGAAATGGCCGCCCTCGTGAACGATGACGATGATGCCGATGGTGAGGAGAAAGCCTGCGAGGCCCAGAAGAAAGCTCATGATCAGATGCTGGAAGATTGGAGTCGAACCCAACAAGATACACGTTTTGCGCCGCGCACGCTCGGAGCCTCAGGGCAATCGCATGACTTTTTCGAGGGTTAGCCCTTGACACCGTCAAGCAAACCTTGTAGGCCCAGGGCCGTGCCCATGGTTTCGATGGCGCCAGCGGGCGTCGAGCAGAGTTGCTGCATCGTCTTGACGGAGTTTCGCCGGCCGTTGACGTCCGTAGCGTTCTGTGCCGCGCGGAGCACGTTGAGCGCGATCTTGTTGAGCGTCACACGGTTGCTCAGGTAGTTCGCGTTAGTGCACTGCATCCGGTCCTGATCGAAGCTCACGTCGAGCGCCCAGTGCACGTTGTTTTCGATGCTCCAATGGCGGCGAATGATTTCGCCGGCAACCGCGGCCGCGTCCTCGGAGAACGGAATCGTGGTCATGAAGTAGCGAGTCTGACTTGAATTTCGCCCTCGCTTCCCCTTGGCTTCCGTGTTGTTCGTGACCTTGACGATGCAACCGCCTTTAAGGCCGTTCCACTCTTGGTGGAAGCGATTGGACAAGAGGGAAGCTGGCAGGACGGTCACGCTTCGCTCCTCGATTCGACCTCGATCCGCATCAAGCGTCCGGCACTTGCGCCTGCGGCTCTCTTCGACAGTTGCGAAAAGAAAGTGAACTTCCTTTTGAAGTGTCGGGTGGTTCTCTTTGATCGCGAGGCAGTACCCGACGCCTCTCTCAGCGAGGTACTGAACCAAGGCTTTCTGCGTGTTCATGGCATCGGCGGTGATGAGGTCGCCCGGTTTGAGATCGAGCATGGAGAGAAGCTCAATGGCCGTTGAGATCTCGTTCTTTTTCTCTTCTATGAGCAGCAGGCTAGCCACGACGACCTGATTGATCGAGTCGTACGCGTTGAACACATAGCGCCCCTTGAGCGCGGTGTCGGACTTGGAGGCGGTGACAGCCTGACCGTCGATGTGGAAGACGCGATTGACCGCTTGAGAGATAAGTCCGCTCGTCATACGAGTCAGTAGGCCGTGGAATTGTTCGGCATCGATGAGCCGAAGAACACGGTTGATCGTGTCGTGCGAGATATCCTCTTCCGGGAAGTCGTCGATGAGTTCGGCAAGCTCCGCACGATGTTGCCTCCAGTAGACCGCGGCGCTCACCGCACTGGTGAGACCGGCAAAGGCGGCGAGCAGTACCACCGTCAAAACGGTCTGCAGGGGGTACACCACCTTCTTTCGGTGCAGACGGGGATCGACGACGGGCTCGAGCGCTTTCTGAATTTCTCGTACAACCTTCGGCTTGACCACGGTCGTTGGTTCGGGGCGCCTCGTCTCACCGGAGGCGGCGGACTTGGATAGCGTCTCGTTTTGTTCCTGAAGCTTGGCGATTTTGAGCGTCTTGAGGTAAGACGGGCTATACGTGAAGACGCCGTCCTTAATGCTCCCCAACGCGACGCGCTTGACTGACGAGCGCTTCTTCGACGGATCGTAGACATGGGCAACGTCACGGAACACGTAGTAGCGCTCGCCTTTGGAACTCCAGTAGATACCGTACTTGGAGCGAAGTTCTTCAGGGACGAGTTCGTGGATCTCGGCGGGGACTTTGGATGCCATTTTATCACCTACGTTATGGACCATAGGCCTATTCTAACAGAAAGGGCTCGGCATATCAAGCCTTTTTCTGAAGATTTCGCTAGTGCCGCAGGCGACTACAACCCGAGGCCACCTCTCAAATCATGCAATCGCCCTGTTTTTTGTATCCAGATCCCGCCGAAACGACTGTTACACAGCCAAACTTATATAGATCTCCCCTTTGAGAATTTTCCACGACGAACCTATCTTACCGCTCAAACTTCAGACCTTCGACGTTTTCAAGGCCAAAGTACCGAGCAACCACAGGAGAAGCCCATTTAAGCCATGTAGCTTTGTTAAGATAACAGTCTCTCATATTATCCACGCCGATCTCGAACCCCACACACTCACTATTAATAGGTACGCGGCTCAGCTCTTCAACATTTAAAGCTTTCATAATAGGATAGCAGACATAATTGCCCTCCCATTTACATATATACGAACCTACTGGATTAAAAATTTGATCTCCCCAGTGTATAAAGCCTGTCTTCTTAGGATAAAAAGACCCGACCTTGATATCAAAACCACGACTGACTAGGCTATTGATGTGCCAGTCAGAATTTGCATTTTGCGGTTCGAACAGATCCTTATAATCATCGATCCAACTGGCATCTTTTTCTTGAGTTATCAAATCATAAACTTTTCCTGTATCTCTAACGTAGGTGACTCCCCAAGACCAGTGTTTGCCATAACTCCTCGACTTCCACATATCAAGCGAAAATAGATCGATATCCTCGACTTCAGCATAGCTCATTGCTTTTTGAAGCAAGTCAACGATATTGGAGTTTTCACACAGGAACATAGTGTCATCTGCATCAATACTCCAAAACTTGGTTATCCCAAACAACCGCGCATAGTACAACGGGGTGAAATGGGCATATGCTGCATTCCTCCAGTTACGACTAGCAATATTGTTAATAGACGAGCTGAATTTGCTGCGCTCGCTTGTAACAATCTGAATATTAGGATCTTTAAACCAGATGTTTTCAAAGATTTTTTTCTCTAGTTTAGGATTATCGCAGATGATCACAACCAGAGAATTCATGGCTTCAGCAATATCCATCCAAGTACGGATGCACAAGATCGAATACTCAGAAACTCTGTTCACCTTAAAAAACATTGTACTGTCGTATTCATGAATCACGGAACGTATTTTCCGCTGACGATGAGGAAAAAACTCGATCTTTGAGCAACCATCAAATTTCGAATATTGAAAAACAACTTTTCCAAACAGCTTAAGCTGTTTATAACCACCCTTGTCCGGAGTCCACCCTGCAATAATTTTACAGGGGATTGTACGTAATTTAAAGTTCATTTACTTATCTCTAGAAAAAGTTTTTTTTGGCAAGATTATCAAACCAGGTTTGCATTGAGTGCAAATTAACTACTGGATCAGCATTTATCTCTGTTACCTTATCAAAAGGAACACCCTTTGATAAGGTAAACATAACCCTTACTTTATCGACACTACAAGCAGGCGTATTAAACCCCCGGTCGGAAAATCCACGATACAAAACAAGCATAGGCACAGAGGTGATATTTAAAAAGTCAATAAGACCACTTCGAAGACCTACAATACCTACTGCGTGTCGAGCCTTTGACAGAAGTTCAGGAAACGAAAGCACCCCGCTCCCCGTCGCATGATTGACGTAAACGTCGAAACCTCTTTCAATCGCCATATTATGAATAGCTGCCGTATCTTCAGCAGAAAGGCTAGCGCAGGAGAAAGAAGTCGGAGAAATCAAAATGGTTTTCGACCAGTCAGTCCTGTGTTTCAACTTGCGGTCTGCAGCTTCTTCGAAGTCATCAAGCCGTTTATTGAGTTCGGGGGTCAGCGTAGCAGGTACTGGAGACAATTCTAGGTGGCGAGCCATCCATTCGATACAATCGAGCGGAGCGTTGCTACGTTTAGCTTGACGCTCGAACTCGCAGAAGTAGGCACCCGTGAAAAAGACGTTCACATCCCAAGTTCTTGTCTCAAGGTTCCGGGTAACGTGACGAAGTATCTTAGGCTTGGCGACAACTGACTTGACCTCGGGGAAGAAAAGAGCGGCCATATCTGCGTGATACTGCTTCGTGCACAGGAAAACCACATCTGTAGCGGATAGTTCCATTTTAGCAAGAAGTCTAGGCATGAAGATCGAAAAGAGTATGGCAATCTCGCCAGAATTAGCCCAGAGTACGAAAACCTGACGCCGTTGCTCGCTGCTAGTGGCTGGGCGAGATCCGAAGAGACGATTCATATCACGTTCCAGAACATCGGGGATATTGAGTTCAGAAACTTGAGTATTACGGCCAAGATGCCAAGAGAGTATATGATTTTCGATGCAACGCCCCCAGAGAGGAATCCCGCAGAAATACACCTGTCGCCTGGATTCGCCATAGGATGAAAAGTTAACATCTTCACGCCAAAGGCCGCAAGCAAAAAGGCGCATCAACTTATCGTCATTGCGGTATTTTTCGTACAAAGGAAGCCCCAGAAGGGTCTTCTTCTGCACGCATGTCATGTTCTGCATCTGTGTCATAAAGTTTCATCAATGACAATTTTCAGGTCAAGCGGAGCATCACGTTCCTTGTTCACGGCATAAGCGGTAACAAGTCCAGACGGTTTCTTATCGTTCACAAGAATTCGCTCTCCCATGGGCATTCCGTAGAGAATCTTATCAAAGCGAATCCCGTTGGCATTTAGAAAGGATTCAAGTTGTTCCCGAAATACTTCCTTTCTGGCAGTCAGCAAAACAACTTTATCTTCAGGGGAGATATTTGAGAAAAACTCCTTTACTCCTGGTAATACTTCATCTCCCTGAGTTCGCAAATGACCGTTATGTATAAGCAAAGTACCGTCAACATCGAATACCCATGTTTTAGCAAGTGTTGAAAGCTTTAAATTGGTCATATTCTTTTCGTAGAGAAAAAGTGCCTGAGAAAAATCTCAGGCACAATCTTGAAGTTAAAGGAAATCTGCAGATTTTAAAATACCATTATAGAAGGCACCGCAGATGGAATCGTAGTCTTCCCAGGCATATGTCGTAAGCGACAGCCAGATGACAGCATGAAGTGCTCTGATTTTCGTTTTGCTTACGCCATCAATGCGTTCGAAAAAGTAGTCCTCCATATCTGCCCAATTGTTGGGCCTGACAGCTAGCTCTACACCACGATCATCAATAGCAAGAGCAAATTTCTTCTGGTTGAACTGATCGTAATTTCCGACAAGCGAATAGTAGATTTTTGCCCAGTCGTAATCGACGTCACCGTAGAGTTTTGTTTTGCCGAAGTAGCCGCGCGGATCAATGAAATACACTTTCCCATGAATTCGGTCATAGAGCATGTTGGAAAAAGTGCAGTCACCATGAATCAGGCGAAATTCTGAAGGATAGTGTTTTTTCAAAATCGTTTTAAGCGCATCACGGTCAAAGAAAATGTTCTTGTAGTAACGCCCATTAATACGAATATATTCATCCCTTGCAAAAGGAACAAGATCTACGGCTTTAGTAAGCCGATCAAACGTCTTGGTTATGTAGTTCTCATCAAGATCGCTTTCAATCGCAGGACGCGCTGGTTCAAGGTTGTGGAGTTCATTCAAACCATCAACGATCGAGTCAATCACGCGTCGCTTTTCGGAAATAGGAAGAACATCGTAAGCGAAAATGTTTCTGCCTTTGACTCGTTCCATCACCAAAGGTTCATAGGAATAAATCTTCGGTATGGCTGTGAAACCAATGTTCGCGACATGTTTGTACCATGCGATTTCATCAACGGCAATCTTCCTACCTTGATCGTCAATTCCACGCTTCGTGACTGTTTCCTCAGTCAGCTGAACATCATTGAAAGGACGGCAGATGGCTGGCTTTGTCATGTTTTCAAAGGCCTTAACAGTCCCGACTTCTGTCACATTTTCGAGATAGAAGGGCGTAAAGGACTTACCCGCGGACTGCAACCAAGGCACGAACGCACCGTTCTCAGGCACATCAGCCAGCTCATCCTTGTTCTTGAACACAAAGAAGCCAGCAACGCCAGTGCTTTCAGAAGCTTCGTGCACAAATTTTCCTTCGCGGAAAGACCAACGGCAGGAGAAGGTTCCAGAAAGGCCAACAAAGTTGTCTGCCAGCGGAGTTGTCTGAAGACACGACGGAAGCGTGAAGTTTTCGTTGAAAAGCAGATCGCACCAAAGGACAACGATGGGTTCATTGTCTTGGATTTCAGAAATGGCCTGTGCAATACCGGAAGCAGTGCCTGTACCAGAGGCATTGACTACTTCAACCTTGTAATCACGACCAAAGGCATCCAGATAGCGAACTAACACATCTGCCTTGTAATCGCAAATCACCTTAATATCAAATTTTTTGAATGCGCGAAAGGCCCAAAAGATCATCGGGCGATTATTGACGGGAACTAGGCACTTGGGACGATTGCGAGTCAACCCCTCAAGGCGAGTACCTTTACCGCCAGCTTGAATAATGACATGCACTATTGAAAATTCTCCTTAAGAAACCTTGGCAGCAATCAAATCATGAACATGAACCATACCTACGATTTGAGTCTCGTCATTCACCACAATGAGCTGGTTAATCTGATGTTCGCGAATCATACGCATCGCTGCAAACGCCGACTCATCTTCATGAATGATCTTAGGATCCGCAGTCATAAGCTTGGCAGCCGTCATCTGTGAAAAATCTTTCTTACCTTTAATAGCACGTGAAAGATCGCCTTCGGTGAAAATCCCGACCGGCTTCTGCCTATCGCTAACAATAAAGCAACCAAGGTGTTTTTTAGCCATAATGCCGATTGCTTCCGTGCCATCGGTTTCAAGCGATACACATGGAAGTTCGTCAAGGCTGTGCATTACATCATTTACCTTAAGGAGGAGACGACGCCCAAGAGCACCGGCTGGATGGCTACGAGCGAAATCTTCCGCCTGGAAATTCTTGGCAACCATCAATGCTCCGGCAATGGCGTCACCCAAAACCATCGTAATAGTGGTAGAAGCCGTGGGGGCAAGATTCAACGGACATGCTTCACGTTCAATCGGGGTGACAAGTGCCACATCAGCTGCTTGCGCCAATGAGCTTGTAGCGCGCCCAGTCATAGCGATAATGGGAATGCCCATCGCCTTGAGAGCAGGAATGCAGGTCTGTAGTTCGGAGGACTCACCGGAAAATGAAAGACCAATAAAGATGTCCCCTGGACGAATCATGCCCATATCGCCGTGAGCAGCCTCGTCTGCATGAACAAAATACGACGTAGTACCTGTGGAGGCAAACGTTGCAGCAAGTTTGCGGGCAACATGACCTGACTTGCCGACGCCAGAAAAGATGACATTACCTTTCGTCTTCAAAATCAGACGAACTGCATCAACAAAAGATTGACCAAGTGATTGTTCGATGGCTAGAACCGCCGTGCGTTCGACTTCAAACACACGACGCCCTTCTTCAAGAATTGCACTATCGGTAAATTCCATAGTTTTCTCCATTGTTTTTTCAGCATATACCCTGTAATGTTGGTCGCCAAAAGTGGGCCACTTGGAATGCTTGGATGTGAAAGATGCAGATGCACCAGATGTTCTGAACTGATCAAGTAGCCAGAGGGTATGGCTCCAGAATTTGGCGGCTGTTGCGCCAGATTCTTTTCAAAAATACCACTTTTCTCATTTCCTTTATAACTCTACTTTTCACATAGAAGTTAACTAAGGGAAAACGTTGACGGTTGAACTCTCGCATGTTTTAGCTAGCCAAAGGTCAGTCTACGTAGACTCAAAACGACGCCAATGATCCCCAGAAAGATGGCACCAGAACTTTCCCTTCCATAGTTGAAAAGTGTACCCACAGGGAACTTTACAGTAGTCACTTTTCGAAGATACTGTTATTACTATTTCAACAACTGATCTTTAGCTGCCCTGTAGAAAAACCCTTTCATCTGAATTAACTTCTGTGGGGAGCCCTCTTCAATTACTTTTCCTGCACTCATCACAAAGACCCTATTTACCTCCATCACACTCCCCAATCTATGAGCAACAGTAATACATGTCCTGCCTTCCCTCAACCTGTTCATAGCTTCCACGACTTGTTGCTCGGTTTTGCTATCCAAGGCACTTGTTGCCTCATCCATGATCAGGATCGGTGAGTTTTTCAGAAAAGCTCTAGCAATCGACACCCGTTGTTTTTGGCCACCAGAGAGCAACATCCCTCCTGCGCCCACACGTGTCTCCACCCCCTCAGGCAACTCTTGTACCAACTCCGTCAGTGATGCCACTTCCAACGCTTTCTGAACGTCACATTCCATTACATTCTCCAGACCATATGTTATGTTATCTTTTAACGTACTGTCAAATAATACAACATCCTGTGTCACAAACGCCATCTGACGCCGCAAGCTACTAAGCGACACCTTCGAGATGTCCTGCCCATCGATCAAAATACGTCCTTCCGACGGTTCCAAGAATCTCGCTATCAGATTAACTAATGTCGTCTTGCCAGAACCCGACTGACCAACTAGTGCAACGCGTTCTCCATGCTTGATCTCCAAGGAAAAACTCTTCAACGTAGGAACATCCTTGCCAGGGTAAACAACTGTCACGTTCTCAAACGTCACAGTACCCCCGCCTGGCTGAATCACCAGATCCGGCCCCTCGTCCTTTTCCCTTTCGGCGTCGATCGTATTGAAGATGCTTCTGGCAGACACCGAAATACTGGCAAAGGTGCCGTTAAGTCCAGAGAGATGTTGAATCGGTGCCTTCATCAGTAACAGTGCCGAGAGGAAAGTGATGAACTCCCCGATCGTCAATAGTCCTTTTTGCGCTTCGAAAAGCGCCATCCCTACAACACAAGCAATGGCCACCATTGTTAACATTTGAGTGACGGGCGTCGTCACGGCTGTCATCTTGATGTTCTTGAGCGTCAACTTGCAGATGCGCTCGTTCACGTCTGCAAAGCGTTTTTCCTCAAAGTCATAGGTATTACTCACCTTCACCAGACGCTCGACTTCATAAGTCTCCTGCACTCGCGAAATCATCCTTCCGAGTGTTTCCTGGCTTTCCTTAACGATCTTTCGGATACGCCTTGAAATTGTGCGCAGGGTCAACGCGAGTCCCGGAATGATGACGAACGTCACAAGCGTAAGTTGCCAGTCATGCCAAAAAAGCACCGACAGCAACGCGACGACCTGAATCGAATCACGCACTAACACGATGAAGGACTGCGCAGCCCCTGACAACGCCATCGTCGCTTCATTGACAAACTTCGAGCAAATGCGCCCCGTCGTATTGCTCTGATATTCAGCTTCAGGCCAGTGCAGAATGCTTTCGAACAACTGATTGCGCAGTCTGACCAACACCGCCTGACTTACCTGGGCCATCAGAACCGTACTCATCACCGTACAGATGGCAAACCCCAAAGTCACCCCAATGAGCGCGAGAGGCGACCCCAAAACAATCCAGCTATCCTGCTGATAAAATCCGAAGTCCGTCATTTTGCCGAGCAACGTCGCCGTCACGGACGACATACTGGCCGTTCCTATTAAAAAGACGACAGCCACCGCCAAACGCCATTTGTGCGGGAGGAAATACCGATAAAGACGGCGAAGATCCGGATCCAGTTTTTCCATCAACTTCATACCTGCTCTCCTTCATCCGTCTTACTGTCGTCCCTATTTTCCATCTTCTCTTCGTGCACTTCCAGTGACTGTAAGCGCAAAAGTTCGGCAAAGAGTCCGTTTTGTTCAAGCAACTCGGCACGCGTACCCATTTCTTTGACCGCACCGTCAGCCATCGCCACGATCTGCGTGGCGTGCTCAATCGTTGAAAAGCGATGTGCGACCATAAAAGTCGTGCGCCCCCTCATCAAGGCGACAAGCGCCTCCTTGATCTTCATCTCGTTTTCACTGTCAAGCGCACTGGTAGCCTCATCCAGAATCAAAATCGGAGTATTTCTTAAAAACGCGCGCGCAATCGACAGGCGCTGCTTCTGACCGCCGGAGAGCAAACTTCCCCCCTCTCCCACCGGCGTGTCGAGTCCATCCGGAAGGGTTCTCACAAAATCCGCGAGAGACGCATCCTCCAACGCCTTCCAGACTTCGACTTCCGTTGCGTCGGGCGAACCGTAGATCACGTTGTTGCGGATCGTGTCGTCAAAAAGCATTACATCCTGCGAGACGATGGCGATGTGCCGGCGAAGTGACTCAAGCGTCATATCCCGAATGTCAATCCCGTCCAGTAAAATCCTGCCTCCAGTCGGATTCCAGAAACGCGGTATCAGGTGCACAAGTGTGCTTTTCCCTGAGCCCGACAATCCCACCAACGCAATACAATCTCCAGCCTTGACTTCAAGACTGAAATCGTGTACTGCATCGCGTTTGGTGTTCGGATAGCGCATCGAAACGTGCTCGAAGACAAAGTTGCCCTTACAAGTCGTCAGCTCCACTTTCCCCTCATCCACCTCGTCTGCTTCGTCGAGCGTCAGAAAGATGTTTTTGGCTGCCACCTCCATCATCACGAAACCAGAATTGATACCCGCAAGATTACGAAGCGGCGGCATCAGAAGAAGAAGGGCCGTTAAGTATGTCACAAAATCACCCATAGTGATCAACCCACGGCTAATCTGGAGCATCGCGAATCCGAGCACCACAGCGACCCCCGACATGAAGACGAGTTGCGTGAGCGGCGTACCCATGGAAGTCACCTTCGTCATGTCGAGCATCATATTACTCATGGTGTCGTTGATGCGCTTGAAACGGTCCATTTCGAGACAGTAGGTGTCGGAGAGCTTGACAAGGCGATGCCCCTCGTACACTTCCTTCACATGCTCAAGCAGGACGGCAAAGGATGCTTGACAGGTGTCCATGATCGTCTTCATTCTGTTGGAGATATATCGCAGCAACTTGAAAATCAAAGGCGCAATGATGAGACTCACGATAGCGAGCATCCAGTTGTTCCAGACAAGCACACAAATGAGTGCAACCACCTGCACGCTGTCACGTACGAGGATAATGCAAGACTTACTTGCGTTCGAAAGTGATACATTCGCCGAAAATATGAACCTTGACGTAACAAGGCCAGTAGAATTCTGCTGATAAGTGGCGGCTGGCCAGCGCAAAATTTTGTGGAAGATTTCACCTCGGAGTTTGACAAGCACGGCCTGACTGGTCTTTCCGAGCAGATAATTGCTCATGAACATGCTCCCGCCATGCAGAACCGAGATGAAAATGAGAGCTACAGGCGCTGCCAAGACGATCCATGTTTCCTGATCATAAAAGCCGACGTCGGTGATCTTGCCAAGAAGCACCGCAATGAGGGAAGAAGCGGCCCCCGCTCCGATCATGAAGACGAGCGACATCGCGATCTTGCCACGATGGGGCTTCAGATACTTCACCAGCCTCAGAAGACTGGGACAGGTATTGAACTTGGATTTAAGACGATAGATGAGAGACATGCAAGGGTCGAGTATTTCTTAAGATGCCAGAGTTTGCTGACAGAAAAGGCCGCGCGTTCTTTCCTAAGGTGAAGAACGCTTTCAACCATGGCGCTATTGTACCTGCTACATTTTTACAGAGAAATCGACATGTTCGTTTTCTCTGTCCTTTTACCTATGACGGCGAAGCCGAACGGTTCGCATATTCAAAGGCTTGCAAGACATTCTTGTGTTTTGATACGCACGGCTCGATCGAGCTCAATGATTTCGTCGACCGAGCCTGGAAGCGGCGCCGAAATGCTCTCGAGCATGCCGCGTACCGTGCTGAAGATGTCGGTGAAGCCGATGCGGCCCTTGAGGAAGGCCTCGACGGCAATTTCATTGGAGGCGTTGAGGACGATGGTCGCGCCGTTGTCGGCGGACAGCGCATCGTAGGCGGCCTGAAGAAGCGGGAAGGTCTTCGTGTCGGGCTCCTCGAAGGTCAGCCTGCCGATTTCGGCAAGGCTCAGGCGCTTCGCGCAGCCGTCAAGCCTTTCGGGCCAGCCGAGGGAGTAGGCGATCGGCGTGCGCATGTCAGCCGAGCCCAGCTGCGCGATGACCGCGCCGTCCTCGAACTCGACCGCCGAGTGCACGATGCTCTCGGGGTGGACCACAACCTTGATGCGCTCGGGCTCGAAGTCGAAGAGCCAGTGCGCCTCGATCACCTCGAGGCCCTTGTTCATGAGGCTCGCGGAGTCGACGCTGATCTTGCGGCCCATGGACCACTTCGGATGAGCGACGGCCTGCTCGGGGGTGATGCCCTCAAGATTCGTGCGGCCGCGGAACGGGCCGCCGGAGGCCGTAAGGACGATCCTCGCACCCGCCCTCGCCTTTTCAGTCGCGCCAGCGAGGCACTGGAAGATCGCATTGTGCTCGCTGTCGACGGGCAGAAGCTCGCAGCCCGAATTCCTGACGGTCTCCATCAGAAGACGGCCGCCGCAGACGACGCTCTCCTTGTTGGCAAGAAGAAGGCGCTTGCCCGCGCGAGCGGCCGCAAAGGTGGGCGCAACGCCCGCGGCGCCGACCACGGCCTGCACGACGACGTCCGTGTCGGGATCATCCGCGAGCCGGGAGACGGCCTCGGGGCCGCCGAGCACCTCGATGTCGCCGAGGCCGACCGTGCAGAGGGCCTGTTCAAGCTCCACCACCTTCGAGGCATCCGCAATGACGGCGCGCTTCGGACGTGCAGAGAGGCAGACGTCCACCAGCGGCTCCACGCGGGAGCCGCCCGCCACGGCGTGAACGCTGAAGCGCTCGGGATAGCGCGAGACGACGTCAAGCGTCGAACGGCCGATGCTGCCCGTTGCGCCGAGAATCGTGATGGACTGTGTCATGTTGCCCCTTGTCAGTTGTTTGTTCGATTGTTCCTGTCGGTCGGCCTGCGGTCCTTGCCGTCAGGCTTCCATTGTTCTGCGCAGTATTTTACCCGCGGCCGAACGCCCGGGCCTTAAGCCTCAGGCCTTTCGGGATAGCGTGAAGACGGCGATCTCGCTCGGCACCCCGACGCGTACGGGGAAGCCGTTCCAGACGCCCGAGCCCGAATGCACGTAGAGACTCGCATGCTTGAGCGCATACCAGCCCCGCACGAAGGTCGCGTTGAGAATCGCCACCAGCTCGGTGAGCGCAAAGAGCTGCCCGCCATGGGTGTGCCCCGAAAGCTGCAGGTCAAAACGCACGGCCTCGTCATACTTTCGGGCGTGCTTGGGCTGATGGGAAAGAAGAATTCTCGGTCCCTTTTCGGGTGCGCCCGCAAAGGCCTTGACGGGATCGGGCAGCTCGCGTCCGAAGCGCCTTGCCCAGGGATCCGTCACGCCGCCCACGACAAGGGTGGCCCCGTTGTGCTCGACGGCCCTCCACTCGTTTCTCAGAAGCCTGATGCCGAGCGACGGAATCTTCTTCATCCAGCCTTCGTAGTCAAGGTAGTGCTCGTGATTGCCCTCGACCGCGATGACGCCGTGCCGTGCACGAAGTTCCGCGAGCGGAGCAACGTCCTCGGACCTGACGTCCACCTCGCCGTCGACGAGGTCGCCCGTGATGACGACGAGATCGGGCGAGAGGCTGTTGACTCTTGCCACGAGATCCTTCATGTGGGGCGCGCGCAGAAGCGCCGACGCATGCAGGTCGGAGAGCTGCACGATCTTCATGCCCTCAAGTCCCGCAGGCAGGTCCTCGATCGGAACCGTCATCTCCCTGACGTCGGGAACCCTGAGTCCCTGTCGAAGACCGAAGGCTGAAATGCCGACGGCCGCGGCCGTCATGCCGATCGCCACGCGCCTGTCCTTCTGCACGAAGCGATGCGTGCGCTCTCCCGAGCGGCCGGCCAGAACGGACAGGAAGATGACGGCCTCGCGAAGCAGCGTGAGGCCTGCAAGCACGGTGAGCGCGAAGACGCAGCCGTTGCCCGCGGCCAGCACCCAGGCAGGCAGCTCCGGGCTAACGAGCCCGCCGAAGAACGTGGCGGTGACGGCGGGAAAGGCGGCGATGAGAAGCGTCACAACAAAGCCCGCGACCTTCACCGCCCGAGGTGCATTCATCGGAAGCCAGAAGCGCCAGAGCACCCAGAGCGCACAGACGGCATGAAAAATTGCAAAACGCACGGCGAATCAATCCTCTCGTCCTGTTTAGACCTTGCGGCCGGAAAATCCTTCAGGGCGAACTGCCCATGATCCCATTCTAGACCGCGATGTTTTCACGCGATCCTTCTCTTGCGAAGACTTGCAGCCTGACAGATGCAGTCACATTCATGGGATCTTCCCGGGCATGAACCTCCCTGAGGACCTACTCCTCGTCAATCGGATCGATGAGCGCTTCGCCCGCCGTGGCCTCCGACAGGCGCTCGACGAAGGCGTCCGCCTCGTCCGACGGGACGAGCACCTCGAAGGTTGCGTCAAAGCGGAAGTCCGACGACTGCACGCGTCCCCTCGCCTCGGCGAGAAAGTGCTGGAAGTCCGAAACCTGATGGGGCTCGATCGAAACCACGAAGCGGCGCACGTCCTCGCGAAGCGTGACGGGAAGGCCCTCAAGTCCGAGCTTGACTGAACCCTGATACGCCCTGACAAGACCGCCAGTGCCGAGCAGGATGCCGCCGAAGTAGCGCGTCACGACGGCCGCCACTTCGCCCACGTCACTGTGCAGGAGTGCGGTGAGCATGGGACGTCCCGCCGTGCCCTTTGGCTCTCCGTCGTCGCTCGCGCCCACCTGGGCCGTGTCGCCGGGAGCGCCTGCGTTGTAGGCCCAGCAGTTGTGAGTGGCGCCCGCGTGCTCCTCTCGGATGCGGTCGATGAAGGCCTTCGCCTCCTCGGGACTCGAAACCCTCGCCATCGTCACGATGAAGCGGGAGCGGCGCACGGTCTCTTCAGCCCGGTGAAAGGCGCCGGGCGCAAGGTCGGGGACTTTGTAGGCGTCGGTCATGAATCTGGGTCCAAAATAAGAACGGGCGCGGGCCGAGTTGTCGGTGCCGCGCCCTCTGCATGATCCTCAGTTCAGGCTTAGTGAACGATCAGCTGGATCCACAGCATGATGAAGGCCGTGGCAGGCAGAACGGGGAGCGAGGCGTCCATGCGGTCGAAGAAGCCGCCGTGGCCGGGCAGCAGGTTAGAAGAGTCCTTGATGCCGACAAGGCGCTTGAGCATCGACTCCCAGAGGTCGCCGGCAATCGAGAGCGCAACGAGCATCGCGAGCACGCCAACGCCCCACAGGAAGCCCGCATTGTCGAAGAGGTAGTTCGTGAAGACGTTCTGCTGCACGCAGAAGACGTACGTGAGCGCGAAGAAGACGATCACGATCACGTAGGCGCCGATCGCGCCCTCGAAGGTCTTCTTGGGCGAAATGGCGGGCGCCATGCGGTGCTTGCCCCAGGCGCGACCGCAGAAGTAGGCGGAGATGTCGGCGCCCCAGACGATGAGGAGCACGGAGAGGACGAGCACCCAGTCGCCCTGTTCAAAGAGCCAGAGAAGCGACAGGTAGGCGGCGGGCACGAAGGTCACGGCGGACCAGAGGCACTGGCGCTGCGAGACCTTGAAGCCGTTTTCACGATGGAAGAGTTCCGCAAAGAAGATCACGAACCAGGCCAGCATCACGCAGCCGTTCATGAGCAGCAGGAACCAGTTCATGCGGTCAAGCGCACCCGCCCAGTAGAGCGAAAGCTGGACCACCATTTCGACGGCGGCGACGAGAAGAGCGGGACGGGGACCGAGGCCGCCGATGCGCAGCCACTCATAGAGCGTGGCGCCGAAGGCAATGGCCATGACGCTTGCAAAGGCAAACGGACCAATGTAGATCGAGAGCGTCAGAACGGCCAGCAGCACGGCTGCGGTGATCACGCGCGTAAGCAACATGATGAAGGAACCTCCGGCCGGTTCTCGTGACCGGCGCGTTGTATGTCTATGGGGGTGTCGCCTTTCATATAAAGGCCTGCATCCCGCCATTTTAGCCAATGCAGGACCTCGCGTGGCCGAATTCCTCAAAGGGGCGCGTTGACAACGCCGTCTTGTTCAGGCCTGCGTCCGCTCCTCACTGCAGGCCTCATGCCCTGCATCCGAAACCCGGAAAGCCGAAAACGCGGCTGCATTCAGGCGAAGACGAGCACTCCCGTTCTTCCGCCTCTTCGTTTGGAACGCACAAGAAAGGCCCGCTGAAAGGCAGGCCGTCTCCACATCCAGTTTGTCGGAAAGTCGGAAATCTCCCCTGACTTCAGCCGCCGTTCCTGAGCTGTTCGCTCGTGCGACCGAAGCGGCGCTCGCGCCCCTCATACCAGCGAAGAGCCTCCTTCAAGTCGTCCTCGCCGAAGTCGGGCCAGAGCGCATCGGTGAAGTAGATTTCCGCATAAGCACTCTGCCACAAAAGAAAGTTGGAAATCCTGCATTCGCCGCCCGTACGAATCAAAAGATCGACATCAGGCACGCTCATGAACCTTCCGATGTTCTCGGGCGTCATCTCAAGCCCTGCCGCGGCACATTCGGACGCCGCCTGACAGCAGTCCCAGCGTCCGCCGTAGTTCGCCGCAATGACGAGCTCCATCTTCGTGCCGCCCGCAGTGGCTGCTTCATTTTCAGCGATGGCCTCGCGAACCGTATCGGAAAAGGCCGTCCTGTCGCCGATGACTCGAAGCCTGACGCCCGCCTCAGCGAGCGGCTCGCACCAGCGGCGGAGCGCCTGTGCGAAAAGCTTCATGAGCATCGAGACTTCTGCGGCGGGCCTGCGCCAGTTTTCGCTCGAGAAGGCGAAGACCGTCAGGCGTTCGATGCCTGCCCTGGCGGCCGCCTCCACCACGCGGTTGAGCGCCTCGACGCCCTGCCTGTGCCCCTCTGCCCTTGGACGCAGACGCGACTTGGCCCAGCGGCCGTTGCCGTCCATGATGATCGCGACGTGATGGGGAATGTGGGAGGCGGACATGAGAAAGGAGCAGGAAAAGCGGTGTTTGTACAAGGCAGGCATTTTACACGCCGAGGCGCTGAGAACAGCCCCAGAACGCATCCCGTAACGTATTTGTCCGCCGCCCAAACAAACATCCGACAGACCCGCAAGCCTGCCGGATGCCGCTGTTCTTCCGGAGAGAGGAATTACTGAGCCGCAGGACTGCCGCCCGCCTCAGCATTCTTCTTGAGCGCCGCCGCAAACTCGACCGCATACTGCGCGACCTGCTGCAGGTTCACCTGGTTGTTTTCAACGGGAGCGTTGGCGGAAAGCTCAGGCTGACCGTTCTTGAAGCTCTGGAAGACAAAGGCCTTCACGCCGTCGCGCTTCTCGTTGAGCATGAGGCCGTAGAGCACGCAATGATCGCAGGCGTCGGTCTTGGCGTCTTCGGGCAGGACCTTGACTTCATAGCCCGCAGTCTTCAACCCCGCGGACACGGCCTCAAGCAGCTGCGGGGTCGGCGTGCGCGGGATTACGCAGAGCTGGTTGTCTGCGGACGCGGCAGCCTCCTCGGACTGGGCGCCTCCGCCCAGAGTTGCACCGCAGCCCGTCAAGCCCAGGGCCAAAAGCGCCGCAGCGCCGGTCATGGCGATAGTCTTCTTGAACATTCTTTTGTCTCTCCGCAAATGGTTCAGTCAAGCCTCCGACTGGAGGGCGTTCTTCAATCATACGCGAACACTTAGGCAAATGACAATGATTCTGATTTGGAAATTCTGCAGATCGCCGTCCGCGAAGCTGGGAGCATCAGGCAACAAGGGGACTCCTCTTTTGCAAAGGAGTCCCCTTTATGAGAGCGGCATGCTTGCGCTCATTTCAAGAGCAACAGCCGCCGTGGCAGCTCAGTTCATCTGAAGCCGCTCATTTGCCGGCGGGAGTCTTGGCCGCCTTGACAAAATCGGCGACTACGATGCCGTACACCGCCGCACTCGTAAGCTGGGCGCCGCCAATGTAGTTGTCGTAGAAGAGACCGCCCGCAGCGTTGCCAATGGCGAACAGACCATCGATGACGTGGTTTTCCGTATCGAGCACCTGCCCCTTGACGTTGATGAGCGGACCGCCGAAAGTAGCCGTCATGCCCCCCTGGAAGGGAACGATGTAGAACGGTGCCTTTTCAACCGTGCGTGCCTTCGGCAGGGTGTTGACCGGCGTCAGGGTCTTGCCCTTGCCCGCAGCGATCGCCTCGTTGTAAGCCTTGACAGTGGCCTTGACGGCGTCAATGGGAAGACCTGCCTTTTCGGCCGCTTCGTCAAGCGTCTGACCGACGTACACGGGAGCCTTGGTGCGTTTGTAGGATTCCCAGTCGTTGGCAAGAATCGGCACGTCATGTCCCGTCTGGTCGACGATCATGTACGCCCAGTTGGCCTTGGTCATGGCTGCAACGTCTCGAGACATCTGCACGTAGGTCTGGCCTTCGTCCGTGAAGCGTTCGCCCTTGTCATTGACGCAGATGCCGTTATTAATCGTCTCAGCAAATAGGTTTACAAATAATTTCAAATAAAGGCCGTACAC
>ERZ838827.358-NODE-358-length-61681-cov-10.018207_pt1 | contig 61681 bp, 46 predicted proteins | sample MGYA00519881_ERZ838827 | MGnify/ENA primary metagenome ERZ838827 (study PRJEB31850, sample SAMEA3708842) | human gut metagenome | biome: human gut; feature: human-associated habitat; material: faeces | place: China | collected 2014 ...
TTTCTTCTTACCATATTTCTGTGCTTGTTTCCAAGCAGCCTTTCTGGCTTCATATTGTTCCTGTTGCCTTTCTATATAATTATCTGCCATCGTTCTTTTTTATTTATTGGCAAATGTAAAATATAAAATGGATAAATACAAAGAATCGACCGCTCTTTTGCGGACAAAGGAGCGGTCGATTTTATTCAGATGACGGTTCAATTTAAAACTTCGTCGGATCTATCTCTGCATATTTAATTCGTTGGCGACGCCAAGTGTAAATGGCATGCAGTTTCCCGTCTTTTCCCTGAATAATACTGGGATAAGAGTACTGGCTGATCGGACTGTCTTCTAATGTAAGAACAGGCTTCCAGTTGATGCCATCTTCTGATATGGCTACACAAAGCGGAGTACGCGGACCTTTCGGAGTTCCGGGTAATGTAGAGAAATTATTGTAGATAAGTATATGTCTGCCGTCTTTCATTGTCACAGCATCCGTTCCGGAATTATTATTCGGAACATCCAGCAGCGTTACTTTGCTCCACGTATCACCATTGTCACTGCTCCAGGCTGTTGCAATCTGTGCATTGCGCGTACGGCAGAGTATCTGCAATTTTCCGTCCTTATGCTTTAAAATACTAGGTTGTATCGCATAAATAGGTTTAGCGCCTTCCCCTTTGATGGCTTCCCCGCCTTCCTGATCATCCGTATTTATTCCTCCTTTTTTACGGTTCTGAGTCGGTACGGACAGTTCTGCTTCCAAAGGTCCTACCATTTTCCAGGTTTTTCCTTTATCATCAGAAATCTCGAAATGAACACGCCAGCCCTTACTCCCTTCCGTACTGGAAGGACAGATGATACGACCGTCGATATATTCCGGCTTATTCTTGATAGGACCTAGAAAACCTTTAGGAAGAGGTTCACGCTTGCTCCAGGTCTTTCCTCCGTCACGCGAACGAACCAACCATCCTGTCCAGTCACTCACTTTCAGACCTATTTTGTAGAAGAGAATCAAATCTCCGCCCGGAACTTGAAACAGTACCGGATTCCAACACGCTTTCCGACGTGCGATGAGTTTCCCTTTTGCATCTTTTACCGGTGTACAGGTGGAGTCGATTCCCGCTAATATAGCTTGCGGATCTTTGAGTGAAAACACACCATCGGCAGCAAGTTTGGGAGCACTCCACTCTTTGGCGCCTTTCGGCTTACGGCATACCCAAATACAACAATCGGGATTGCGTTCTTTCGTTCCTCCAAAGAAAGAGGCGACAAGATCGCCGTTCTTCATCTCTACAATAGTAGCTCCGTGACATTCGGGGAAAGCGGCCTTTTCGTACAGAAATTCATCACTTAGAATGGCTGTGTTCTTAGTCGGTATATCTATACTAAAATGATGTTTTCCCGAACCGATCTTCTCTTTTCGACCATCTGGCAAATGTACTTCGCCTGTTGTATTGGCAGGCAATTCAATATCCCATTCCAGATGCATGGGCGTTTTCTTCCATCGGCTGGTTATTTCTCCATAGATACTCATATAAGATGCATCTACATTGCTTAACTCTTGAATCTCAAAAGTCGGCTGGAAAATAATATGTTTGTAACCGGACTTCCAACGGTCTGCACGGATACCTGCCAGATTATTGAAACACCAAGGCAATAAATCTCCTAAAAGCATGACATGGTTGCCACTGTTCATTTCTGGATTTGCCGTATCACCATTCCATAATTCCCAAATGGTGGTAGCACCTTTTCCAACCATATACCCCCACGAAGGATACGTTTTGTTGGTAGCCAGCAAGTAAGCCACATCGGCATAACCACGACGGCTTAATTCACGCAACAGCCATTGCACACCAATGACTCCGGTGCTGATATGTCCCTTATTGGTGGTAATAATGGAAGTTACGGCATTTTTGGCAACCTCATGGATGTAATTCTTTGGCACTAACCCGAAAGCAAGTGGCAGAATATTGGCAGTGACCGTATTATTACCATAGTAGATACTGTCCGGATATAATGTATGTCCCGGCACATGGGATGTTCCCTCTTTTATATGCAAGAAGCGGGCATTGAATGCGTCTTTCATACGATGTTCCAGTTCTTCCCATTCTTCTGCATCGGCTTTCAGTCCTTGCAGGCTGGCAAAACGATGCATCAGTTGCAACACTTTCAAATAATAGGCAGTGGCGATCAGCGCACCGTCAGTCTTGCGGGAAGGATCCTTACTGTGAATCAGTTCCAAAGATTCGGGAGGAACACACCAGTCACCATATTTATCTTTAGTTATGATATATTCCTTTGTCATATAGTATTCACGGATATGAGCCACCCATTTTTTGATAGCCGGATAATTCTCCTCTATCGGACGTTTATCTCCGAAATTGGTAAAAAGCATATCACAAGCCATAGGCAACGCCGCGGGCCAAGTCACATTGTCCGAGTAATAGTTCCAATAGGCCGGAGCGACATCGGGAATACAACCGTCTTCACGTTGTGCTTCGCGGATATCACGTGTCCATTTGGTATACATTGCGTAATTATCGAAAAGCATACTCTCTCCCCAACATCCCATGGTGCGGTCGCCCAACCAAGGCTGACGTTCATTCCGTTGTGGACAGTCTACCGGCATACCTTTATAATTACTCCGGATTCCCCAGAATGCATTACGGATAATCTTATTCAGAGTCTCGTCAGAACAGCTGAAAGTTCCGGTATGTTCCATTTCATCTTCTACTACCTCGGCAACGAAATCTTCAGCCTTCGCATTCGGATAACCACTAACTTCTACATAGCGAAATCCATGATAGATAAAACGAGGTGCCCAGGTAGCATCTTTTGTTTCACGTCCACTGACAACATACACATCTGTAGAACGGGCATCCCTGAAATTTCTGGTGTAAAGTTCACCGTTGCTTTGCAGACTTTCTGCGAAACGGAGGCGGATACTGTCACCAGCCTGTCCTTTAACTCGGAAACGTACCCATCCTGCCATATTCTGACCGATATCCAAGATATATTTATTGCCGAGCTTTTTAATGGAAACAGGTTTCAACGTTTCTGTGACTTCCATACCCGGCATCATTTGCGCACGTAATGTTCCCGAAGGAATGCTCACACGTTGTGCCGGCATCCAGCTTTTATCATCATACCCGGTTTGAGTCCAGTTTCCTAACTCTTTACGGGCGTCGTACTCTTCACCATCGTATTCATTATTGCTACGAATAGGACCGTCAGTAGTCAATTTCCAGGTAGTGTTTGTAGCAATCGTTTCTTTACTGTCGTCTGCATATTCCACAATCAGATTCAACCGAAGCTTAGGATAGCCGAAAGTAGGTATCTTATACGGTTTATAGTTTTGGCGCATCGTATAGAAACGACCATTTCCGAGAGTTACTCCAATAGCATTCTCTGTTTGAAGCAACGATGTGACATCATAGGTGTTGTACAGAATCGTTTTCCGATAGTCGGTAGGAGCAGGAGCCAGAACTTGATTGCCGATACGTTGTCCGTTGATAAACAGTTCATACAATCCCATTCCGGCGATGTGCACAGTGGCACGTTTCACTTCTTTCTTCAATGCAAATTCTTTGCGGAGATAGCGAGCTGCCAAGCGGCTCCATTGTGTTTCGCTGTCTCCCGGAGCAGCTTTATCCAAACCGATCCATTGCCCTTGCCAATCTGCTTCATTAAATAGTCCTGTAGTCCAGAAAGCCAGAGTACTCCAGTCTGTTGTTCCTTTGTTGGTGTCGATTTTCACTTTCCAATAGTAGGGAGCATTACGCTTTAGCGTTTTTCCCTGATAAGCGATCCATTGGGAAGCATCAGATTCAATCTTTCCTGAATCCCAGATATCCCCTTTTCCTTGTTCCAATAGCTCCGGGGTAGATGCAACAAGAATGTGATACGCAGTTTGTATCACATTCTGTTCATTCGATTCGATGCGCCAACTCAATCGAGGTTGGTGCACATCAATACCTGCCGGATTTTTCAACTGTTCTGTTCGCAGGTCAGTGATACCTATGGCTGCGTATATGGACCTGGTAAAGAGCAGAAGAGAAAATAGGAATAATATAAATATTCTTTTATTCATGAGCATAAGTTATATAAAAAGAGTAATTGCTTACTTTGGCACCGAATGGAAACTAGGCTCCGGCACCTTGCCGTTCTGGTAACTCTGTCCAGTCCTTCTCTATATAGTTTTTACTGCTGTCCACTACAATCAGGATATGATCGTTTCCACTGCAATAACCACTGTCATGTTGAAATTTGTGCACTCCGTTATCAAATTCTCCGATGTATTCCAGTTTACCGTCTTTCGTAGTGTACCACCAGGCATTCTTTTTCGCACCGCTAATTTTATTGAAATCAACTTCCATTGGACGTCCGGTGTAGTTGTACACCATCAGATAATCATTACCACGGGTAGCGATGGCGCGGTCATAGCGTTCTCCATTCTGTCCTACGATGACAGACTGATCGGGTATGCGTTCGAAGAACGGGAAAGTCAGCATCAGGTTTTTCAGATACTTCATTTGATTGTAACCCGGATCATCCAGTGCTTCATACCAAGGCTTTTTAGCGCCATAAGCACCACCTACACCCGGTTTGATAAATTGCATGATAGAATTATGACCGTATGTATGTCCGAAAGAACCGGCAAATACCGACCAGTAAGCATACCGGCGTACATCATAGTCTTTCCAGAGCAATTCATTCTCATCATGCAGGCCATGAGGAATTTCTTCGTAAATCGGTTCACCGTCAATCACGGGTTTCATAGGCTTCATGGCCAAGCTACGCTCTACGAAACGCCAGTTATCTTCTTCCGTATTTTCTTCGATAGGATAATCACCGTCTCCGAAACGTTGTCCGTAGCGGCGGTGTCCGCTTTGAAACATGTTGAAATCCAACCAGGGAGCATTGTTAAACCAAGTAGCAGAAGTTGTTCTTCCACGCGGATGGAATGTCATCAGGTGATTCTTGTCGATAGCTTTGATAGAAGTGGCCAGAGCTTCCCATTCAGCGGTTTTCACATCGCCACGGATGTCTCCGCCGATAAACCAGATAATGTTCGGTTCGTCCTTATAACGTTCTGCCAGAAACTTACCGTATGCTTTTGCCTGGTCAACAGTCATTTCACCCCGGTTCACAGGACTTCCCCAAATACAGACCATACCAATATACAAACCCTTTTTTGCTGCTGTACGGATAATATAATCCATGTGATCCCAATAACCGTATACACCTTTTTGATTGATGTTTTTGAAGTTATATCCGTCAATCATCGAATACTGTCCGTAGATATTCATAGACGGAACATTATTCAATGTTTGAACCTGAATCACATTATATCCGCGGCGTTTACATTGTTCCAGATAATATTCGGCTTCATCCCGGTTCAAGCGTTCGGGTAATAACCATCCCGTTTCGCCTAACCAAAAGAAAGGAGCACCGTTTTCATGTTTAAGGTAACGTCCCTCTTCGGAAACTACAAGCTTTCCGTTGTTCCAGGGAATGTACGTCTTTTGCGTTTTCTTCTGTGCCGCTGCCGGGATAACAAAAGTTAGCAACAGCAATAAGATAGGAAGAATCTTGAATTTTCTCATTGTATTTTATCGTTTTTAGTTTATTACTTTGTGGTGAGTTTCTCGTATTCAATAGCAGCCAGAATAAATGAACCGACCGATTTCGGATCATTCTCTATGATCGGTTCACTGATATAATATTCAAATGAGCCGTCACGGTATCTTTTCGAGTCTCCGCCCAATCCTGCCACTGCACAGCAGTTAGTGATTGTATAGCTACCATCTTCTTCAAGACGGGTGAATGTCTTTACCATTCCATCAAAGGCTTTCTTTGTCGGTTCGATATATTCGTTGCCAAGATATCCTTTATTGATAGCTTTGGCGAGAGTATAGACAAACAAGGCAGTAGCAGATGACTCCAGATAATTACCTTCCCGTGCTCCCTGATCGGTTACCTGATACCAGGTTCCGGATTGAGGATCCTGATATTTAACAATCGTTTTTGCCAATCCATGCAAAATCTGTATAATACTATCGCGTCCGGCAGTTTCCTGTGGCAGGAAGTCCAGTACATCTACGATAGCCGCTCCGTACCATCCGATACTGCGACTCCAGAAATTAGGAGAGCAACCCGTTTCGGGGTTTGCCCATTTCTGTTCCCGGCTTTCATCCCATCCGTGATAATACAATCCTGTTGCAGGATCATAAGTCTTACTATTTATTAAAAGAATCTGTTTCTTCGCTTCGTCAAATAAAGCCGGTTCATTGAAAGTGGCTCCATATTGAACCAGATAGGGAGAAGCCATAAAGATTCCGTCCAGCCACATTTGATGAGGGTATCTCAATTTATGCCAGAACCCTCCTTCACTGGTGCGGGGCTGCTCTGTCATTTGTTTGCGCAAAGTATCCATGGCAATTTTGTAACGTTCGTCTCCGGTCTGTGCATAAAGATCGAAAAGAATCTTTCCGCCGTTGACGTTATCAATATTGAATGAAAGATATTTCATGGTTTTGATACGTCCGTCGACATCAATCAAGCTATCCGCATAGATCCTGGCATAATCATAATATGTGCTATCTCCGGTATGTTTCCATTCTTCCAACATGGATTTCACTACCAGTCCGTGGGTATATCCCCAACGTGGTTTCTTAGCTTTTTCAATCATCCAGGGTTCGGGGAAACGTTTCATTTCGGAGCGTGCCATGCGTTCACTCCATTTTTCCGTTTCTACTTTTTGAGGTGCTGTGCATGCCAGGAAACAAACCGTTCCACAAGCCACCATCAGTTTTAATAAGTTTTTGTTCATATCGGTCGAGTTATTATTTTCCAATCAATATATATTCTTGCCCTGCTTTGGTAGGCAGATCATAGATGTAAGTTTCTGCAATTTCCACCTTATTCAGGTTTGCCTTTTCATTAATCAATGGTTCGGGAATAGTGGGAACAGCATAAAGAGGATTCGGATTTTCACCTTTGGCATGCTTCAGCCCCTTGCCTGTTAATGGGTTGAGTGAACGTAAGCGACAGTTACCTCCCTTATGAGATTTCACAACCAAACGGCTTACTTTCCCGTTTTTCCAGCTCAAATCAAGCTCGAAACCTCCACGTGCAATAATTCCTTTGATAGAACCTTCCTGCCAGACGGTAGGAAGTGCAGGAAGCAGATAAATAAAACCATCGTAACTTTGCATCAACATTTCTGCAATACCTGCGGCACAACCGAAGTTTCCATCAATCTGGAATGGCGGATGCGCATCGAACAGGTTAGGGTAGGTGCCTCCTTTTTTCTTCTCATTACGCACAAGAGTCAACTGATCTGTAATCAGTTTGTAAGCATGGTCGCCATCAAGAAGGCGTGCCCAGAGGCAAACTTTCCATCCCATGCTCCATCCGGTCGACGGGTCGCCGCGATGAATCAGAGAAGTACGTGCTGCATCGAATAGTTCAGGAGTACGATAAGGAGAAATCTGATTGCTGGGGAATAGTCCATATAAATGAGAAATGTGGCGGTGCACATCCTTCGGGTCATCCCAGTCGAACATCCATTCCTGTAGTTGTCCCCAATGTCCTACTTGCATAGGAGCCATTTCTTTGAGACGTTGGGCCAGATGAGTGGCAAATTCCTGATCTGTGTCCAGTATTTGAGAAGCAGATATAATTGCTGTCCAAAGATCGAAGACCAATTGGTTGTCCATGGTGCATCCGGCAGCTGTTGTGGCTTTTCCATTACTCCCCGAATGTACATTCTCCGGTGAATTACTGGGGCAGACTACCAACCAGTTGTGTACCGGCTCTTTCACCATGATTTCATCAAAGAAACGTCCGGACTCTTTCAGTATCGGGTAAACAGAACGCAGAAACTCAATATCTCCGGTGTATAGATAACGTTCCCAGAGATGTCGGCAAAGCCATGCACCACCACTGGGCCACATACCTGAAGGAGCTTTATCAACCGCCCCTGTGATGCGCCATATATCCGTGTTATGATGTAATACCCATCCGTTGGCTCCATACATAACCTTAGCCGTCTCTTTTCCTGTATCGCTAACCTCTTTTATCAAGCGGAATAACGGTTCATTCAACTCACTTAGATTTGTTACTTCCGAAGGCCAGTAATTCATTTCCAAATTGATATTACAAGTATATTTGCTGTCCCAGGAAGGGAATAATTTATCATTCCAGATTCCTTGCAGGTTGGCGGGCTGTCCTCCTGGTTGGGAAGAACAGATCAGCAGATAACGTCCGAATTGGAAATAAGTGGCAACCAGATGGGCATCATTGGTGTTCTTGAAATTTTCCACACGCTTATCGGTTGGCACATTTGCATATTGGTCTTTTCCTAAATCGAGAGAAACGCGTGTCAGGTATTGCCGATAGAAATCAATGTGATTCTTCTTCGATTTGATGAATGGATGAACCATTGCTTTCTCCAAATAGTTCTTTGCCCGTTCTATCTGATTACCGGTGATGTCTTGATAATTATTGAAATTAGTTGCAATAGATACATAGACGATTGCTTCGTCGGCTTTCTCTACAGAAAGTATCCCATCGGCACAAGCTATTTCTCCACCTTTATTTTTAGCAGTCAATCTGCCTTGAAATTCCACTTTCCCTTTCAATCCCTCATGCAAGGAGGATACTCCTGAAAGAGTTACGCAGTTTCCTTCTTCAGAAGCGATCATTACGTCCTGGTGAGGCGAAGTCAGTTGAGCGTTAAATGTAATTTGTCCGGGACGATTGGCAGTCAGTCGCACCATTACTACCTGATCGGTAAATGAAGTAATCGTTTCGCGTTGATATTGCACTCCGTCTACTTCATAACGCACTATCACACGGGCTGAATCCAGACTTAGCTCCCGATAATAGTTGGAATAACGGGTATGACCGGGAAAGGCAATTCGCAAAGCACCGAAACTTTGATACGGCATTCCGGAATTCGTCTTTGCCATCACCTTTTCTGTAGCGAGAGTCTGTGCTTCCAGGTATTTTCCGGCAAAAACAAGTTCACGCACTTTGGGAATATACTCCAGCGCGTCCGGATTAGCATTGTTATTGGGGCGTCCTGCCCAGATCGTTTCTTCGTTTAGTTGTATTTGTTCTGTCCCTGGTGTCCCATAAACCATGGCTCCCAGGCGTCCATTTCCCAAAGGTAGTGCTTCTGTCCATACCTGTGCCGGGCAGTCATACCATAGTTTATATTCTTGTGCAGACACATTTGTTTCCTGCGCATGAATGCAGCCCACAGACATCAGTACAAACAAATACCCGATTAATCTCTTTTTATTCATTTCCATCTAACTGCTTTTATACTTTTATAAAAGGACGTTTAATAGGGAATTTTGTACCTAGTATGTAGGCAAAAGAAGTTATGACAATGGAAAGTTATTTAATAAAAAGAACACTTATGGAAACGAATAAAAGAAAAGACCCTCTAAAATAAATTTAGAGAGTCTCTATTTAGAAATTTGGAATGTTATTATTTCAAATGCTTTCCATAAAACTCTGTCAACTTTTTGACAGCTTGATCCACATACTTAGGAATGTCATACAAATCGTAATGACTGGCCCCCTCTATAACCAACAAATCCTTTTCACAAGTTGCCCGTCGATAAAGTTCCTGTCCGTCTTTGTATGAGCCGAATGCCCCTTGTTTATCGCCAACTATGATTTGCAAAGGCTGTGTCAACAATTGTTCTACCAGGTTGAAAGCGTCAAACGCCAAGACGGATGCCATGCTGACAAAACGAAGTTTGTTGCAGGATGTGGGATATTCTCCTCTGGGTGTTCTGTAGTACTCTACAGCTTCCACGATATCTATATCCGTTATTCCCTGTTTCTCCCTTTCTTCAGGGCTACTTGGTGTCCAATTGATAATCATAGGCTCTGCACCATTAGCTTCCGCTGTACGCTGTTTACCGATTGCCTCTAATGTTTGAATAGGATTATTTTCACGATATATTCTGCCTATATTGGCACCTACCACTGTACCTACTGCTTTGATACGATGCTCTGTCATGGCTGCATTTACAGAGTAGCCGCCTCCGGCACAAACACCTAATACTCCAATACGATCCGGATCAACGAATTCCAACGTTGTCAGATAATCCACTGCACTTCGTATGTCCTCCACACGTACAGCCGGTTCCTCAATATATCGAGGTTCTCCGCCACTTTCTCCCTGATAAGAAGCATCAAAAGCAAGAGTTACAAACCCATGTGCTGCCAGTTTTCCGGCATAAATGCCCGCAGTCTGTTCTTTTACGCTACTTCCGGGATGTACACAGACGATAGCTGCATACTTCTTATTATCACTGAAATCATTGGGTAAATAAAGATTCCCCGCCATATTGATAGCGCGATTCTTGAAAGTTACATTCTTCTTCATTGTAGATAGTTTTTAGATTCTATTATTATTCGTACTTTTTACTGATGCAAAGATACGGAGGATAGAATCTAACAGTTTTTCCCTTTGGCTCAAATGTCCTTTTCTGAAAAGCTCAATATGAAAAAGATCTTAATGTGTCGGCGTAAAACCGAACTGCTTTTTGAATGCAGTAGTGAAATGTGATCTATTCTTGAAACCGACATCAAAACATACATCCGCAATCTTTTCGCCACCCTCTTTTATTTTCTCGTATGCCACATTCAAGCGCTTTTGCATAATCCATTTCTGGGGAGATAAATTGCTGATCTTTTTAAAATCCCTTTTAAAAGTGGCAAGACTGCGTCCGGTGTATAAAGCAATTTCACCTATGGACAAATCATACATATAATTCTCGTTCAGAAAATTGATGATATCAATCTTCCAAGGTCCTGTAAAATCAAACAGAGTAGGGTAGAAGCTCTTATCCATATAAAGGAGAGTAAGCAATCCTTCCTGCAGTTTTAGCTTCATCAATTCGTCATTTGGCTTGTTGGAAGAGTCAAAATAAGGAATCATCGACAGGAATATACTGTCAATATCTGCAGACTTGGATAATTTTACAACCGAATTTTGAAATGGAGCGAGCTGTGCGCATATCTCTTTTTTATCCAATGCCTTGTAGTGTTTAATCAGGAAATCCCGGTTGAACTGCATCGTGATTCCTTTGTACTGCTCTCCATTATAAGGTCCTTTAGTAATCACCACCTTGTGGTCCCGGCGGATAAACACACATTCCCCGGCAGTCACAGTCAGTTCATCCCCTTGCTCCGTGATCGACATCTTTCCCGAATACACATAGATCAGCAAATGCGATACAGCTTTATGAGTACATACCGTGTCATCATTCACTAGAAAACTGAAGATGATGTCGGAATATTTAAATATAATCGTCTCTTTTGGTTGCATATTCACAATGATTCTGTTTCAAAGATAACTATTTTCTTGTAAATTGAAATATACTTCCTATATTTGTCAGTAGAATATTTAATAAGAAGAAATTATGAAAAGTTTTAATGTTACATCTATGCTAGTGGTGCTGATGTTCTTGTGCTTTACAGGAATACAGGCACAGACTGTTACTCCTAGTAAGAAATATATCACGAAAGAACTGAATAACGTGAGTAATTTCAGTTCAATCAGAGTTCTGGGTAGTCCCGACGTTGAGTATCGTCAGAGTAGTGATTCTAAAACAACAGTTTCTATATATGGCTCAGATAATCTGGTTGACCTGTTGGAAGTATCTACAGTAAATGGAGTGCTGCAGATAAATATAAAGAAAGGCGTTAAGATTCTTAGCGGAGAACGCCGGTTGAAAGTGATTGCCTCTTCTCCTTCATTGGATGATGTAGATATTAAAGGATCGGCCGATGTATATCTGAAAGGTACCCTCAAAGGAGCTGATTTAAATCTGAATATAACAGGTTCCGGAGATATTGAAGCCGAAAATCTGCAATATACCAATCTTTCTGCTTTTGTAAAAGGTAGTGGAGATATTAACGTGAAGAATGTGAAGGCCACCACTGTAAAAACGATAGTTAGCGGTTCCGGCGATGTGGAAATGAAAGGTTCTACTCAAATGGCTATGCTGACTGTGAATGGTTCCGGCGATATCAGTGCCGACAAGTTGACTGCTACTAATGTAGTTGCTACCGTTTCAGGTTCCGGTGATATATCTTGTTACGCTTCCAAACAGTTGGACGCAAAAGCCAATGGCAGCGGAGATATTGAATATAAAGGAAATCCTTCTATTGTAAATAAGCAAGGCAAGAAAGACTCAATTTCCGGCAAGTAAGAAATTAGATCTTTGCAGAAAGCGGGTAAATATGTAACATAGCACATATTTACCCGCTTTTTTGCTATAAACAAACATAATACATGATAATTGGGGGATACATTCCTGGGAGAAGGGTGAAAACGAGTAGAAAAATAAGTTAGCAAACTTAAATACGGTTTTAAAGCCATTAAAATAGATGAATTCCGGCAACAAACAGATATGCTGATTGTTGTGACAATGAATCATTCGTTTTTTTTATTCACCTGAAAAAATACAGATTATGGCAAAGAATTCTCCCGATGAAGGAAAAAGTATAAAGATGGTAGAAAAGCAGGTAGATCCCTCTTTTAGTAACCTCAAAGAGTACCAGGCAAAAAGACAATTCAGTGAGACTCCCGAACCGATGGCGGATACCGTGGAAACTCCAAGCCGGATACCTGTTTTTGTTGTCCAAAAGCATGAAGCCAGTCATTTTCATTTCGATTTCCGTCTGGAAGTGGATGGAGTGTTGAAAAGCTGGGTAGTTCCTAAAGGCCCTTCCATGAATCCGAAAGATAAAAGACTGGCCATACAGGTAGAAGATCACCCTTTGAGTTACGCACATTTTGAGGGAGTTATACCCGAAGGCAACTATGGAGCAGGTACAGTGGAAATATGGGATAGTGGAACCTATGCTTATGTCGGTAATAATCGTAACATTTCCGCTGCCATTAAAAACGGAATACTTGAATTCAAATTACATGGTCATAAGCTCAAAGGCCTGTTTACCCTTATCCATACGAATATGGACGACCAGGACAGAGACTGGTTACTAATCAAGAAAGACGATGTATTTGCAGTCACTCATGTCTACGATGCGAAGAACATTCCATTGTATGATGAGGTATTCCTGTAATATATATATTCCTTATGATTAAATGATACTCACTTACATATATAATTTTCTAATTATATACGTAGCTTTATAATTCAATATACTCTATTGTTTTGATGATTCAATTAACTTTTATGATATTATGACCGTGTTATTTCTAATGAAAATAATTAACTAACTGGGGACGATTGGGTAAAATGAAGACTTGATAGTATATCCCCTTAATATTTCGGTAACAAAAGATGTTGTTACCATTTTTGATAGAAAACACCCATTGTTTTTGTTGGAAACCACCTCCTGTGTGTACGTTGAAAAGTTTATACTTGCATCGGATTTTAAGCACGTTAAAAGATTATCAGGCGTGTTTTACTAAAGGTGTAAAATATTAATCAAATCCGATATTAGTATGAATGATTGTTACCTGAATTTATTAGTAAGCTTCCGAGCTTTATTCTCTGCAGATCCTGGAGCCAATTTAGTAAACAGCAAACAAACTATTGGCATCATTTTACCCGATTTGTCGTTACTTGGATATGCGGTCCCTGTGGAAAGTTTCGGTATTGGACTGTTTGTGATTCTATTTGCGTATCTTATAATAGAATACAATGTGCAGTTATTATCGCATGAAAAATTTAAGATTGCCATGAACATGCTCCATACAGCACATACACCGTTAATATTGCTGCGGAATCAATTGGAAGAACTCAAAACTGGCAACCTCCCTGAACCTCTTTCCCAACAAGTGGAAGAAGCACTGGGATATGCCGAATGTATCATATATTGTAACCAGAATATTGCAACTCTCAATAAAGTAACTAAGAGAATTCCTCCTAAAACGTCAACGGTAAATTTGGAACTTTCCACTTATGTTACTTCCATTGTCAATCAATGCCGGGCTTATGCCAATTCCCGCCAGATACAGCTGACTGTTGGTGAATGTTCGGATTGTGTCAGTTGCAGGATAAACGAAAACATAATGACTGCAGCACTTCAGCACCTTATCAACAAGATGATTCTGATTTCCGAGTCAGGCTGTTGCATATCGATCAACGTAACCCACACAATGAATTCCTGGCAGTTGCAGATTAGCAATAATGAAATAGCCGGGCAAAGAACAGAGAAAATGTTCCCCTTTATTCCTATTATATTTCCTGTGTATGGATATAGTGATTTATGGACGGTAAGAAAAATCATCCGTCTGCATGGTGGAAAAATAACCGGATGCAGACATGGTAAAGCAGCTACTTTCCAAATCGTCATTCCGACAGACTGCCATTGCCTGAATCAGTCATGCCCGGTGTTGAGACATTCTTCTACAAAAACGAAGACGCCAACAAATGACTCCTGCGAGAATCCTAAGAGCAATAAACAAAATACTAAAACGAGAGAAACTTCCCATATCCTATTAGTAATGGCAGATAAGTTATTTAGTGATTATTTAAAGAAAACCTTATCACGCTATTTTCAGATCTCTGTTCTTGATAATCCGGAGCTGCTGATGGATACGGCTATCAGTCAAAATCCTGATGCTATCATTATTGACGACAATGTGAATGGAATAAGCGGAGATACACTTAGCACTCAAATTAAGGAAGATAAAACGATAGGATACATACCAATCATTCTTCTATTAAGAGCCTTTGATAACGAAAGCTATTTGTCACATTTGGGGAGTGGGGCAGACCGTCTGGGATTACGTACGGAAAGCATTTGTAAACTTAGGGCAGACATACGTATGCTTGTCGAAAACCGCATGGTCTTACGCGAACGGATCAGACTGTTTCTGTCAGATGCCATTTCTCCGATGATCCCCACAAAAGCTGAAATAGAAACAGAAAATGCCGATCGGAAATTTATGGATAAAGTCAATAAAATCCTGGAGAAAAATCTCTCTACTGATAAATATACAATAGATAAATTAAGCATTGATATAGGCATGAGCCGTACTGCTTTTTATAATAAGATAAGAGAGATTACCGGCAACCCTCCCGAAAACTATATCAATTCATTCAAAATGGACAAAGCACTTAAATTGCTGGCCTCCCAGCAGTACAGCATTTCGGATATTGCAGGTATACTGGGCTATTGTGATGCTAAATACTTTGGAAAGAAATTCAAAGACTTCTATCATGTATGTCCGTCTGATTATATAAAGAGTATTGTAGGATAAAAGAGTATAGAAAAAGAGGGTGTACAAGCACCCCCTTTTTCTATACCTTTTTACGTTTTTTCTCTTTGACTGCAAATCTTATTTTATACAGATACAATAAAGTCTGCTTTATTGTATCATAATACTTTTCCAATCCATAGATTCTTAATAATGTCAGTTCAAAGTCGATTCTATCCTTTTGTTCTAATTCCTTTTCAAGAGGTAATCTGTCTCTATTGAAAATAGGTTGAAATGCTTCTATGATTTCTTTCTTTTGCGCATCAGACAGTAACTCCGGATTGAGAACTTTGAAAGCCTTCTTGAACTTAGTTTCTCTAAGGTCAAGTGCTCCCAGTCCCCTGCCAAATCCGAAACTCTCAATGAAAAACATACTCAAAATATTATTCAGTAATGCAAGTAGGAAAATCTTGTTTTCATCTTTGTACTGTTCCTTTATTGAAAAGCCAATCATCCGTTGATCGAAGAAAGAACGTTTATCAAGCATGGCTATAAATAAACTTTTGTCGAAATTAATATTAACGACAAAATCTGCCATGTTTTTTGTGCTCATTTCATACCAAAACATATTTGGTTTACGTAAAGCTATAGGTAATAGCTTCTTATTTGTTTTATCCATTTGGTTTTCAAAAGATCTTATCCAATTCAGAGTCCCGATATGATTTAAAGTTTCGAGTTCTTCGATACTTTTTGAACAACAGAAAGCCTGCGTCTGACTAGTTGCAATGAATGAAGGTGCTTTCTTTAAGTTTTTTAGAACAGGCTCAATATATTCATCTTCTATTCCGTGTCCTTTTGCAGGATAAAACATACGATTACAACCTCTTCTTTCTCCACGTATAAAATCGAAAAACTTTTTAGAGTCAATAAGCTTCTCGGCTATCGTAGGCAACCAATTCAAATTAGCAAAATATCCGGACCATGGGATTCCGATATTTTCCAATTGTTTGATTTCATTTATTGAATAGGATTGAATATTGACCCAATCAGACTCTTTATTAAGAATGATTTCACTACTTAATTTCTTAATATCTGCTATGTTTTCAAGTTTCTCTTTTAATGTACAGAAAGAAATTCTCCTGTCTAAATTTACCGGATCAGAAATCTCCCTCTTGGTTGCTATTAATAATGTGGTGACAACCTTTGCATTATTGAACCATCGTCCTTTTCCGGAAATAACAACACAGTCAATATTGAAATATTTTTGAATCAACTCTAAGAATATTTCTCCATAGTCTGTTCCAAGCCATGCATTAGAAAGTATTAGTCCAATTTTTCCATTGTCTGAGATAATGTCGTACAAGTAGAAAGGAATATATGCAAATATATCACTCTTTTTACTTAGTGTCTTTTTCGCTTTAGTCTGTTCCTTGATTAATTTATTGATTTCCTTTATATTCGGATTGAGCTTTTTGATCTCTTTCTCTCTTATAAAAGGAAGATTAGATATGACATAATCTACCTTAGGCAGTTGCTTTTCTACTTGATTTCCATTATTGGGATCTTTAAATACAATAGTTTGTCCTGCGTGCAACTCAATTACATCCGACCTGAAGATATGCAGAATTTTTCCAATATTGCCGGGATTGGATAAAGTCAGTGTTGATAGCTGGATGGGAAACGAATGTTTGTCCGAAGCCCAGATACTCTCAATAATTTGCTCTTGACCAATTTCATATTCTTCTTTAAGAGAATAAGCCTGCTTAATAATAGTTCCCGTTCCACAACAAGGGTCGAAGGTAATTCCACCTTTCTTATCTATTGTTAGCCTTGTTAATAAATCGGCTAGTTGAGGAGGAGTCGCAAATTGTCCGGCCACTTTTCTTTTGGCATAGGCGATGGACGATTGCAGTAAGTTTTGCAAGATTTGAATATCAACCCCTTCAATATTAAGGTTTGAAAGAAATACATTTAATTGAACTAGCTGCTTCCATGCATTATCAGATACTAATTCATTTGCGATATTATTCCCAAAAATATTCCAAAAATTACAGTGTTCCGAGATGTTGGCAATTATTTGCAGGGCTTCACTGACAGTTGTATCGAAAGTAATCGTTTCAATAATCTTTGCCTCATTGAAATGCCGTTTGATAATATTGCCAAAAATAATCTTGAAAAACCAGTCGGTCAATATAACCTTTGATAGAGTGGGTAGTTTATGCTTAACGTCTTTTTTAGCTTGCGAGCTAAATCCATATTCTGCTGCAGAAGAGAGCCACCAATTATCTATTTGCGCATCGAGTACTGCACTACTTTTTATATTTTCTTTTATGTTTTCTGCTGTCGAGTCTATATTTTCGAGAACGATATCGATTATTTTATCGATTGCCAATATCTCGGAAGATCCACTTTCAGTTATTTCTCCATGCTCGAAATAATCATTTAAATCTTCCAGGATGGTATGTAGAAGATCTTTCCAAAGATTCTCGTTTTCTTTTACCTCTGAACGCGAATGAAGGTCGATACTATCCCATGATTTCAAGATAAAATATGTATTCCCATTCTTAACATACAAAACTGCGCTTGTCACATTCCAGAGAATGAAACTATTATTGTGCAGAATCTCAGATTTTATCTTGGCGTTATTTATTAATTCTGTGTCGGTTATAGGAGTATCAGGCATTTTGAGTTCCCACCCCTGCAAAATGATCTTTTTAGCAGAGTCTTTGAAGATAAGCACATCCGGAAATAAACTCGATTTTTCATTTCTGATTGTATTCTCTCCTCCGGCACTTTTTACATGCCAACTTTTGTTAGCCAGGTAAAGATTGATTTCGCTAATGACATCAATGGCCCAACTTCTTTCATTATAGTTGATTTGTGGCATCCGTTTCTAAATAGTTTAAGGTGTGATATTTTGTGATTGGTTTTTTGAAAAGTTTGCGAGTCGATGGAGTCACTTCTTCTCTTTTTAGTGTTTCTGAAATCCTATCCATACAAATCTTGATATAGTCGGTAGGCTGTATTCTGTGCAATAATACATCTTCATTCTTTTCTATTCCGATAAATCTTCTATTTTCCAGAATGGCCGATAGCAGGAAACTGCCGCTTCCGCAAGCATTATCCAGAATGATATCCCCCGGGTTAGAGAATGTTCTGATTAAATATCTACCCAATTCAACAGGCTTTTGTGTCGGATGATAAACTTCTCCTTCCGATTCGGCCGTTTTCACATATACAAAGTCGTCATGATCCTCCTCAAAGAATACCACATCATTGGGATAACGTTCGCCATCACTTTTTACATGCTGTGGCTTGAACTCCCCATAACTACCTGTATATTGATCTTTTCTGACCCCCTTGTCATACGCTTCCCCTTTAGTCATTTGCGGATTGTATACCGGCTGTTTTTTATAGAAAACACAAACATCTTCGTGCTTACGAAGCGGTTGTTTTTTGGCATTTAAAAAGTTGGTCGGTTTTGACTTGATCCAGGTAATCTTGTATTTGAATAATTTCTCCTTGCTTAAAATCAATTTGGCTGTAAAAATACCTTGTGCGGTTAAAACGATCGCCCCATTGTCTTTAATAATACGTTCGTATTCAGCCCAAAGAGCCTGCAAATCAATCACGGAATCCCATTTATTTTGTGTAGTACCATACGGTAAATCACAAAGTATCATATCTATGGATTTATCAGGAATGGATGGCAATATGTTCAGACAGTCGCCCTGAATGACTTTGTTTACAAAAGGTTTGATGTCTTTCTGCTGTTTTTTCTTTTTTTGTATGACTCCTTCTAACAATCGTTTATCTTCCTCTTTTATATCTTTGGATGTAGAACCCATGGTTTGCATATTAAATATTTAAATTGTCATTTTCTGTCAAAAGTAGAAATAATAGGATTATCTCCCAAATTTATTATATGAAATAATCTGTTATTTGTACCAATAAGATTTTTGAAGTTTATCACATGATGATTCTCTGAATAGAATCCTCAGCCCATTGCTGAATGTTTCATTAATAAATACAGCATCAGCAGGACATTCCTTTTCGCATTTACCACACATAATACAATTCATTTCATCAACAGGAAGAGGTGTTTTTGCATTATCTTTTAAGGTAAACACATTCATCGGACAGCTTTTCATACACTTTCCACACGCTATACATCTGCTTGTGTTTAATAAAACTACATTTCCAACCACCTCATTAGTCCCGTCAGAGCGAAGAGGTAAACCTTCATAAGTCAATAGCGGAGTATATGTTTTTTTTAAAGCTGATAGTGGGTGAGCTTTTTTTCTCATTTGCAATGCGAATAGGGCCGATTTAAACAAATCGTTGCTATTCGGCCTGTTCTTATTATATCCATTCATTCCGACCCACGGACCGGTGCGGTCAAAGCCAACACATGAAAACTCACCCAATAAAATCCCATCTTTTTGAGCTATCAATGATTTTAGCTTTTTATGATAACTGCCTAATATGGGCCTGCATCTGGTTGAAAAGATGAATATCTTTTTTCTTGCTATATCCAATTCTTCTACGAGGGAAATGATCTCTTTATTATGCGAAGCGAAATTGATACCTGACCCCAATCCAATTAAATCATAAGACGAAATATCGGATTCGGTCACTTCCTTCGGGCATTTGACCGTAGCTTTAAGTTCTTGTGCCATTGCTTTAGCTACTTTCATTGTATTGCCAAGATAGGTTGATGAAACTATAATCAGTGTTTTCATTTTTTTATTGTTATTATTGTTTCGGGAGTGCCCGGAGCACCTTGTACACCTTTATACTGAATAAATTGACCGGACGACAAATCTATATAATAATCACATCCGAAGAATTTCGCTAACAAACCTGTCAAATGAACATTAATTCGTTGTTCACGAATTCCATTATGAACAACCACTTCTTTTTCATCTGCCTGCATCTCATATAGTTTTAAATTGTCAGGGCGTATACACTCAAATTTGAAAGTAGACTTCTCTTTAATAGAGTACCCTATGTTGAAACCTATATTCTGAAACCAGGGAACTCCATTGGAACTATATGTTTTGGAGTATGATTTAGATTTTAATATACCATCAATCTTATAAGTCCCATTTTTCAATACAACTCTGATATTTGTATTTTTATCTTGATTGGAATATTCCCATGAAATAGTATGATAATCCGGGGTCATCACATATTTGTTAATTTCATTTCCTTGAGTTGTTTTTAGATATATAAGATTATTCTCTCTACTCTTATTCCAAATAATCATTGCTTTACTGTCACCACAAGAATATTTATACTCTATTGTCTGGGAATGAACTTGATAAAATGACAGTAGCGTTAGCGTGAATATGATTATTAATTTTTTCATCGATTAAATTTTTCAAATAACATATCAATATAATCACAAAGCGTATTTTCGTATATTGTCCATGAAGTATCACTCGAAAAATCAATGCCATTAAATAGGGGATATTCTAAGGTACTTAATACTATATAATTTATAGAAGCTATCAAAAGAGTAATATACATGCTTATATTCAAATCTTTCGTATCAACTTTCTGCTCCAGTATTTTTTGCAGCTTATGACCATTCTCTTCACGTAAATCTCGAATAGCTTTAAATTTTAACCCACCGGACAACTCCCATAAAAGAAGCTCTTGATGCATCTTATTCTCTCTTATAAAATGGAGTTGTGCCAGTAGAATTTCCTTGGTGATTTGTTTTAAGTTGGCCTCATTAACGGTTTCTATTCTATTGATAAAAGTATCATAAGCCTGGATATAGAAATCATGCTTCTTTGCCCAAACGGCAATTAATCCGTCTAAGCCTCCGAAGTATCTATATATTAATACTTTATCACACCCTGCTGTTCTCGCGATTTTATTGATTCCTATTTTAGAGAATCCCTCTTCAGTAATGATTGTGCTTACTGCCTCTATCAACTGTGTTTCACTTCTTTTTAATTCCATCATTTTACTATTAGTCACTAGTTGGTGACAAAAGTAAGTCACCAATCGGTGACAACCAAATAATTAGTCTTATTTTTTAGTAACGATGTTGTTTCTTCTTCTCCTATATGCCATTGGAGGAACCTTTTTGTGTTTCTTGAAGAATTTGCAAAATGCAGCCTGGTCCGAAAAGTGAAGTTCTTCTGCAATCTGTGATACTGGAATACTATCGTTTTCAAGCATAGCCATAGCCTGATGTATCAATTCATTGCAGATAATCGTATGTGGTGTTTTGCCCGTCATTCCCTTAACGATACGTGTAAGATGTTTAGTGGAAATACATAAAGCTTCTGCATAAAAATCAATATTATGCTCTTCCATGAAATGCTTTGAGACAAGCTTCATAAAATTCAATGTAATATGATCCCTTTTGCTGATATATGGTAAGGCATCATCCATGTTCTCTTCGTGGGTGAACATGATATTTCCCAGCTCAAGACTAAAACTTCTGAAGTAAGTTTCAGAAAGTTCCTGTCGGTAATAATGCTTTGGGTTACCAAGAGTCTCTTTTAATAGAAGCAGTTGTCTCTCAAGAATTCCACTTTCCTCCTGTGAAAGGTGCCACACGGGAAGATACAGTCGTTCCAATAAATGATTCAAGGGACCGGGACGAAGATTTTTCAGAGATTCACTGGCAAATTCAAATGTAATGAACAGGCACCATGCCCGCAGATTCGGGTCGATTCTGTTTATCCGGACCGTGATAGTATCCATAATATCAAGAAGAGCTGGCCCTTTCATTTCATACGGTTTTCCGTTTAGTTCCAGTTCCAAGGCACCATCACATACGAGTATATGCAAACGACTTCCTTCCATGGTATTTCCTTTCAGTTTGTGGAACCTGTCAGGAGATATCAGTAAAAGTAATCCATCCCTACAACAGTCGGGGGGAAATAACAGGAATAATTCTTTCTGCGTCATTTTTATTTCAAGGTCTACATATCGCTACAAAAGTATGGAAAAATGTCCCGATCAAACAATTTCATGCGTCAAATAGACATACTATTTGCTAATGTTCTTTAATGAGGAGCAATCCGGACAAATCATTGCGCTGTTTGTACAAACAGTACTGAAAATACCTCATTTATTTTTGCGGCATCAAATAACAAATTTAACTAAAAAAAGAAATGAAGGTAAGAAGTATTTTTGTATCAGGTTTATGTTGCATATCTCTGCTGTCCGGTTGCCAGCAGAATACAAAGCAGCAGAATGAAGGGGAGAATTATCCCGTAATGACATTGAAACCGGAAGACAGGCAACTATCTGTCAAATATTCCGCAGTGATAGAAGGAAAGCAGGATGTGGAAATACGTCCTCAAGTTTCTGGAACGATTACGAAAGTCTGTGTAGAGGAGGGCGCTCGTGTCCATAAAGGACAAGTACTATTCATTATAGATCAGGTGCCATACAAAGCCGCCTTACAAAAAGCACAAGCTGCCGTGGCAACAGCAGAAGCCAGTGAAGCGACTGCCAGACAGACGTTGGAGGGTAAGCAGTCTTTATTTAAGGACAAAGTAATCTCTGATTTCGAGCTGCGTACGGCCCAGAATGACTACAAAAGTGCCAAGGCCGCCCTGCTGCAGGCACAAGCTGAAATGGCGGACGCTCAGAACAATCTTTCCTACACAGAAGTAAAAAGTCCCGTAGACGGATATGCCGGCATGACGTCCTACCGTATCGGAGCACTAGTCAGCTCTTCCATGACAGATGCCCTTATCGATGTTTCGGACAATTCAGAGATGTATGTGTATTTCTCCTTGACAGAGAAACAAGTACTTTCCCTGACGGCCCAATACGGTTCTCTGGACAAAGCATTACAATCTTTTCCGGAAGTTTCTCTGGAACTGAATGACGGCTCGAATTATGAACAAAAAGGAAAAGTAGATGTCATCAGTGGTATTATTGATAAAACGACCGGGACAGTAAGTATGCGTGCCGTATTCGGGAACAAGGACAAGCGCCTGATGAGTGGCGGGCAGGCTAATATCATCATTACTTATGACCGTCCGCAATGCATTGTTATTCCTCAAGGAGCTACCTATGAAATTCAGAACCGCATTTTTGCTTATAAAGTGGTAGACGGCAAGGCTGTTTCTACTCCTATAAAAGTTTTTGAAATTAATGACGGAGCAGAATACATTGTAGAAGAAGGGTTGCAGGAAGGAGATATCATTGTTTCCGAAGGTGCAGGTCTTTTGAAAGACGGTACAATCATATCCGCCGTAAAAGAAGAAAAGGAGGAATAGTTTATGAAACTGCAGAAATTTATAGACCGGCCGATTTTTTCAATGGTTATTTCGGTCGTTATTTTAGTAGCCGGATTAATCGGGCTGTATGCATTGTCCGTAGAGCAATATCCAGACATTGCTCCTCCTACTATCCGTGTTTCTACTACCTATAGCGGAGCCAATGCGGAAGCAGTACAAAAAAGTGTAATTGTTCCATTGGAAGAAGCCATCAATGGCGTGGAAAACATGACTTACATGACATCTACCGCCAGTAATACCGGTAGTGCCGAAATCACGGTTTACTTTAAACAAGGTAGCGATCCGGATATGGCAGCTGTCAATGTGCAAAACAAAGTATCCACTGCAACTTCACTGTTGCCGGCAGAGGTAACTAAAGTAGGTGTCACCACCATGAAGCGCCAAAGCAGTATGCTGAAAATCTTCGGGCTTTACAGTCCGAAAGGAACATACGACGAAACATTCCTAACCAATTACCTGACTATTAATGTGAAACCGCAGATACAACGTATCTCGGGTGTAGGTGAAGTCAATGTAATGGGAGGAGATTATGCGATGCGTATTTGGTTAAAACCGGACGTAATGGCACAATATGAATTGGAACCAAGCGATGTGGAAACCGCTCTTTCCAGCCAGAATATCGAGGCATCCACCGGCTCCATCGGCGAAGACTCCAAAAACGTATACCAATATACACTAAAATATCGCGGAAGATTGGAAACCGAGCAGGAATTTGAAGAGATCGTCATCAAGTCTTACAATGACGGACGTGTGTTGAAGCTGAAAGACATTGCCACTGTGGAGTTGGGAGCACAAAGCTACTCCTATACTGGTACAGTCAATGGTGCCCCGGGAAGTACCTGTATGATTAATCAGACTGCCGGAACGAACGCCAATGAAATTATCACCAACATCGACAAATACCTGGATGAACTAAAGGAAACTCTTCCGGAAGACATGGAAATTGTGGAGTTGATGAGTACAAAGAACTTCCTCGACGCTTCTATTAATGAAGTTATCAAGACATTGCTGGAGGCTATCATACTGGTAGTATTGGTAGTATATGTATTTCTTCAGAATCCGCGTTCCACGCTGATTCCTACCATTAGTATCTTTGTGTCACTGATTGGAACATTTGCAGCCCTTTACATTGCAGGATTCAGTATCAACCTGCTTACGCTTTTTGCATTAGTGCTTGCCATTGGCACAATTGTGGATGATGCCATCATCGTGGTCGAGGCAGTTCAGACCCGTTTTGATGAAGGTTACCGTTCACCTTATAAGGCAGCTGTCGATGCTATGAATGGTATTTCTTCGGCTGTTGTCACATCCACTCTGGTCTTTATGGCTGTGTTCGTGCCTGTATCTTTCATGGGTGGTACGTCCGGGATCTTTTATACACAATTTGGTATAACCATGGCAGTTTCCGTAGGTATTTCGGCCATCAATGCATTGACGCTTTCGCCTGCCCTGTGTGCCTTGATACTACGCCCGAACGAGATCTTAGTAGAAGGAAAGAAACCGGAGTTCTCTACCCGTTTCCGTATGGCTTTCGATTCGGCTTTCAAACGCATCGTCCTAAAGTATAAAATGGGAGCCAAGTTCCTTATTAAACGTAAGTGGCTGGCATGGTCCTCATTGGGACTGGCAATTATACTGCTTTGTTATCTGATGAGTACTACCAAAACCGGTCTTGTTCCTTCGGAAGACACCGGCTCCATATTTGTCAGTCTGGATGCACCTGCCGGAAGCACTTTGGCGGAAACGGCAAGTATCATGGATAAAGTTGAAAAAGAGTTGAAAGAGATTCCGCAGATTGACAATTTTAATAAGGTGGCCGGATTCGGCATGGGGTCGGGTAGTGGCTCTTCCCATGGTATGTTCATTATCAAATTAAAACATTGGGACGAACGGCAGGGAGAAGAAAGTAGTGTAGACGCTATATCCGAAGAAATATACCGCCGTACGGCAACCATTAAAAATGCTAATATCTTTGTTTTCTCTCCACCAATGATTTCAGGTTATGGTACTGGAAACAGCTTTGAACTCTACATTCAGGATCGTAGTGGAAAAGGAACCGAGGCTTTAAGCGAAGTGACCAATGAGTTTCTGGCAGAGTTGAACAAACGTCCGGAGATACAAATGGCCTATACATCGTTTAGTGCAAACTTTCCGCAATATCGTGTGGACGTGGACGAAGCACAATGCCAGCGTGTAGGTACCACTACCGAGGAAGTTCTTAACGTATTGTCCGGGTATTTCGGAAGTATTTACGCCTCCAATTTCAACCGTTTCACAAAGCTTTACCGTGTCATCATTCAGGCACCCTCGGATAGTCGTAAAAATATGCAGTCACTGGACAATATCTTTGTGAAGACAAACGGTGGAATGGCGCCGGTTAGCCAGTTCGTAAAACTGACCAAGACCTATGGTGCGGAGTCGCTGACACGCTTTAATATGTTCTCTTCCATCAATGTACAGGGAATGCCCGCAGACGGTTACAGTTCGGGAGATGTCATCAGTGCTGTGACAGAGGTAGCAGCCCAGACACTTCCTACCGGCTATGGCTACGAATATTCCGGCATGACACGTGAAGAAGAACAGATGGCCAACTCGCATGACACCATTATTATCTATGGTGTATGCATCCTGTTCATTTACCTGATACTCTGTGCACTTTACGAGAGTATATTCATTCCGATGGCGGTCATTCTTTCCGTACCTTTCGGTTTGATGGGAAGTTTCCTTTTTGCCCGTATGTGGGGAATTGAAAACAACATCTACTTGCAAACGGGACTGATAATGCTAATTGGGCTACTTTCTAAAACTGCAATTCTGTTGACAGAGTATGCCACAGAACGCCGTCATGCAGGCATGTCACTCACACAAGCCGCTATGAGCGCGGCCACCGTCCGTTTCCGTCCCATTCTGATGACGGCACTTACCATGATTTTTGGTATGCTTCCGTTAATGTTTGCTTCCGGGGTAGGAGCCAATGGTAACCGTTCTTTGGGTGTAGGTGTGGTAGGTGGTCTGATTATCGGAACTGTAGCTTTATTATTTGTAACACCCGCTTTCTTCATCGTATTCCAATATATCGAAGAACGGGTAATGGGTAAACGAAAAGAAGATAGACAATTATGAAAAGGATAATATATATAATCATGTGTATGGCATTGCTGAGCAGTTGCCATATCTACCGCAATTACCAACGACCGGAAGGCTTGCCCGTGGACAGCCTGTTTCGGGAGACGGACAGCAGCCGGACGGAAGATTTCCTGATACTGGGAGATCTTCCCTGGCAGGAAATGTTCCGGGACACACTGTTGCAAAACCTGATCCGTTACGGACTGGCGAACAATACTGATATGCAAACAGCCCTGCTACGTGTTGACCAGGCTAAAGCACAGCTAAAGGCTGCCCGTTTATCGTTTCTACCGTCATTGACCTTATCTCCACAAGGTACACTGACTGGCACGGATGGAAGTAAAACGGTGAAAACCTACGAACTACCTGTACAGGCAAGTTGGGAGATAGATCTTTTTGGAAATCTGCGTAACGCTAAAAAAGGAACCCAGGCTACCTTATTACAACAGAAAGCATATCAACAAGCCGTCCGCTCGGAATTGATAGCAACGATTGCCAATGATTACTACTCACTCCTGATGTTGGATGAACAACTGGAAATCAGTCGGGCTACATTAGACGTCTGGAGAGAACAAATACGAACCATGGAATCCAAGTTCAAAGTGGGTGAAGAAACGGAAAATGCCATCACACAAGCCCGTGCCAACCTGTACGAATTGGAAGCCACCCATAACGACTTGCAGAGACAACAGCGCGAAGCGGAAAACACACTTTGCACACTTTTGGGAACGACTTCCCGAAGTATTCAGCGGGGTAGCCTGGAACAGCAGAGCTTTCCGGAACTAATCAATATAGGAGTTCCTTTACGCTTACTGTCCAAACGTCCGGATGTGGTACAAGCGGAAATGACATTAGCGAATGCTTACTATACGACTAATCAGGCACGTTCAGCTTTCTATCCCAATCTAACCCTGACCGGAAGTGCCGGATGGACGAATTCTCTGGGACAGGTGGTGACCAATCCCGGTGGTTGGATACTTTCGGCCGTTGCATCCCTGACACAGCCCATTTTTAATAGAGGAAAACTAATATCCAACCTGCGTGTATCCAAGGATGATGAACAGATAGCCTTACTCGCTTACAAGCAAGCCCTGCTGGACGCCGGACAGGAAGTAAATGATGCACTATATGCTACAGAAGCGGCACAAAGAACTCTTGGCAGTCATCAGAAGCAATGCAAGGAATTGGAGCGTACTGTACAGACTTCCGAGGCGCTTTATCAGACGGGTAATGCTACCTATTTGGAGTTGCTCACGGCACGGCAGTCGCTATTGAATGCCCGATTGAACGTGGTTTCCGACAGGTTCACACGCTGTCAGTCCATTATTAACCTATATAATGCACTAGGAGGAGGATGCGAATAATAATAACCATGAAAGCAGATTCTTAGCCCGCGAAGAGACGTGTTAATCTTTTACGCTCATTATCATACTTCATACCTTTATTAAAGAACCGTTTTTACAAGGGCTATATATTGCAGCTTGGGCTTTTCCCAAGCTGCATTTTTCATTAATATTGCTACATAGTAGTAGATCCCCTGCCCATTGTTATTAAAAGATATGAAAAAAGCATGTGCTTGGCAGGAATAAGAGTGTGGGAATCTGTTTTATATAAAAATACATAAATACAAGAGAGAGTATGGAAAATATGAAGACGTTTTTACCGGAGGCAGACCTTGCGAAATTGAGGCTTGTACTCGAAATAAAGGATGCCTATAACCGTGGGACAATTTCTCTTGAGGAAGCCCGAAAGATGCTTAAAGAGAAAGTCGTGACTTTAAAACCGTATGAGATAGCTTTGGCGGAGCAGGAACTGAAGGAAGTACAGGATGATGAGTGCCGTAAGGAAGACATTCAGCGTATGCTGGAACTTTTTGATGGCATTATGGATACGTCGCGTCCAGATTTGCCGCCCGACCATCCCATCATGTGTTATTATCGTGAAAATGACGAGTTGCGCAAAATCCTGTCCTCAATTGAAGAACTGGCACAATATCCGCTTATCAAGAATCAGTGGCTGGAACTTTATGATAAACTGACTCCCTATCGACTACATCTGTCCCGTAAGCAGAATCAGTTGTACCCTGTTCTTGAGAAGAAAGGCTTCGATCGTCCTACGACCACTATGTGGCTGCTCGATGATTTTGTTCGTGACGAGATAAGAGATGCGCGCATCTTATTGGAGAATGACAGTGATGATGAGTTTATGGCATGCCAGCAGACAATCGTCTACGATATAAGAGATCTGATGGAGAAAGAAGAAACCGTATTGTATCCTACTTCGCTCGTCATGATTTCCCCGGAAGAGTTTGAAGAAATGAAATCCGGCGACCGTGAAATCGGATTTGCCTGGATTGGAGAAGATCTGCAACAGAAACCGTCATCAACACCCGCAGAAAAAGAAAAAGGAGAAATGCCGGGATTTGCAGCGGAACTGGCCGGACTGCTGAACAAGTATGGTTATGGCAGGGGAGGAGGAGATGAACTGCTGGATGTGGCTACGGGTCGGCTGTCACTGGAACAAATCAATCTTATATACCGCCATCTACCCGTTGACCTTTCTTATGTTGACGAAAATGAACTGGTATGTTTCTATTCCGATACGAAACACCGTGTTTTTCCCCGCAGTAAGAATGTGATCGGGCGTAATGTCAAGAACTGCCATCCCCGCAGTAGTGTACATGTGGTGGAGGACATCATAGCAAAGTTCAGAAGTGGTGAACAAGACCATGCGGAATTTTGGATTAACAAGCCGGGGTTCTTCGTGTATATCTATTACGTGGCTGTAAGAGATGAAAACGGAAAATTCCGGGGCATACTTGAAATGATGCAAGACTGTACGCATATCAGAAGTCTGGAAGGTTCCCGTACACTACTTACTTGGGATGACACTAACACCCCTGCCCAGACGGAGCCATCCTCGGCCGAAAAGCTTGGAGAGGAATCTGCGAAAATAGAAATCACTTCATCCACTCTTTTAAAGGACTTGTTGGCGGCATATCCTCTTCTGAAAGACAGAATGGAAGAAATCAGTCCTAAGTTCAAGTTGCTCAAGTCGCCTTTGGCACGAGTTATACTGCCTAAAGCCACCATCAAAATGATGAGCGAGAGAACCGGCATACCGTTGGAAGTCCTGATTGAGTCATTGAAATCCAAAATAGAGGAACTCTCCCGATAGCGAGTGACTTTTCTGCATTTTATATAGAATTCCCGCAATTACTTCTTTCTGACAGGAATTGCGGGAATTTGTATGGAATTATTTCTGTATTCTACCTGTTCTTTCATATCTATATCGTATCTTTGTAAGAGTTCTGAAACTTTGAATATAAAGATAACTACGCTTATGTTACAGAAAACATTCTTAGCACGTTGCGACAATAGGGCTTGTTTAGCTAAAACAAATGTAATAAGTGGCTCACCAGAGGATTGGCTGTCCAATGATTTATTATCAGGGTCTAATAGGTTTGGGTTGACTTTCGATTTCTTCATTGATTGGGCGATCAATCGGATTTCCCCTTATGTCTGGATTAAAAGAATACTATTGCCTACCTATACTTATGATGAATTTATTGGTAAGTTGGATTCTGAAATGGAAAAAGAATTTGGCAAAGATTATCTATGCAGACTAGGACGGTTCGCAACAGAATATGATATGCAAGTTCAATTTATTGTATTCCATGATGAATTGGATTGGGCTAATGACAGAAGTGAACTGATAATTGTCTCTTTATCCTTCAAGGAAGGGTATTATAGCTTTTCTCCTCAAAAATATAGCTTGTCAGAATTTAAAGAGCTGATAAAGTCTCATTCCGGAGGTCCTGTTTCAATAGGTTCCAAAGGACTTATTTATGGTACATCAAGGTTAGAATGCAGTTTGTCTAAGACAGATAGTTTATATCCGGGTGATGCAGACCTTCTACTTTTGAATGAAGATAATAAAGCGGTTTGCATTCTTGAATTCAAGAAACACACATTATCCAGTCCTGTCTCGGAGCAATGTTTCACAAACTATTATCCACGTCCTGACGGGCGCAAGTATAAACGCTTGGCCTTATTAAGAGATTATTTGGCTTCTAAATCCAATAGTCGTATTTTATTTCTTGTTCTTTATTACCCAACTCAAACATATATTGAGCAACAATGGAAATTGGAGGTTATAGAAGGTAATGCCTTTAGTTTGCGAGCAACTGATAGTTTTATCTTTGAATTACCTGCCGATAAATCAGATAATGAATACAAAAAGGTTATTGAAAAAATATCTCAGGTGATTGCTGCTCGCAGTTAGGTCAATACTTTAAAGATGTCTTATTTGCATTGCTGCGCCATCATCTAATAAAGTAAAGCCATGTCTTTGATAAAATGAGATATTCTGTCTTTCATCAGGCATTATATTGATATAAAGATAGTCTTTATATCTTTTTTTTGTTATTGTCAGTAATTGGGCAGCAATTCCATTACCCTGATAATCAGGACGGACTAATAAATAGTGGAGGAAAGCTACCATTTCTCCGTCATCTAAAGCCCTGATAAGGCCGACCAACTTACTTCCGTCCCATGCCGTTATCACTAGAGAGGATGATTTTAATGCCTTTATAAGACGACTGGGATATTTTCCTGACAGCCAATTGACAGATAAAAAAAGCTCCTCTATTTCTTTTTCTGTGAAATCTTTTGTTTCTCGATATTCAATATTCATAATCTGTGATTTTATATTATTCTCTGAATTCCGCTGGCAAATAACCTGTTTGTCGTTTAAAGAACTTCACGAAATAGGAAGGGTCTTCAAATCCCAGGTAAAAACCTATTTCTTTAATTTTTAGATCAGAATGAAGAAGTTGCCGCTTGGCTTCCAGTATAATTCGTTCATTGATAATCTTTAGAGGGGTGCTGTGAGAACTCTCGTAGACGCAGTTCGTTAATGTCTTGGTTGATACATTCAGATGGTTGGCATATTCTTTAACGGTATGCATTTGTCTGTAATGATGTTCTAATATTTGTCGAAACCGTACAAAAGTGCGATTGGAAGAATTATTAATGCACAAAGGAATACCGGTTCCTCTTTCACCTGTACGTTGCACATATATCAAGAACATTTTTACTAAATATTTCAAGTAATCTTTGTGGGCAAAAGCCTTTATGTTTTCCTTTTCTAATTTCATTTCTTCAGCAATATACTCAAGCCGTTGGCTATCTTTGGGCATGATTTTATAATATGGCACAGCATCAAAGGCATTAAATACATTGTACTTGAGAAATACATTTTCACTACTCCCTTCGTCTGAAAGGAAACTTTCATTGAAGTGTATGATAATCCCTTTTGAACTATTATTATCATCGAAATAGTGTATTTGTCCAGGTGAGATAAAGAATAAGGTGTTATCCGTAATTGGATATTCTTTAAAATCGACATAATGAACGCCTGCACCTTGTTGAAACCATATAATTTGGTAGAATGTATGTATATGAGCCTGTTTAGGGGCGTCTCCGTTTTTATGGAAGAAGTCCGGCATCTCCATTATTTCGAATTGTATTTCGTCGGGAGTCTCCTTTTCTAAATCATATTGAGTAAAAACAGTGTTTCGCGCCATATATTCTATAATTTATTGAGTGCAAAGATAGTGCGTAGTCCATTTATGGCAATGGTAAAAAGAAGATATTCAATGGTAAATTTGGGAAAGCCGTTCTTAACTATGAATATATATTCCCAATTTTACCATATATTTTCTCTAATCCACATTGAACGGCAGTCTGAATGGCTCTAACTTTGCAGTGTTAATTAAAAAATAAAGATAATTATGGCAACAGAAAAAAAAGCAAGTGCTTTCTTGGAAATTACAATGAAAGTAAGTGAAAACGACAGATCCGCTGCTGCGGGAGTATATACAAAGTATCGTCAGCCTTTCTTGGATACAATTACCGGTGCAGTCAGCAAACAATTACTTGTAAGAGAAGACGATGTGCAGGTGCTTCATGGTTTTGCATCTGTAGCGGAAGCAGAGGGATATTTAAAATCTGATTTATTTAATCAAGATGTGGTTGTAGAACTGAAACCGTTCTTTCAGGCAGCACCCGAAATCAGAATTTACAGTGTAGTTGGTTAAATACCAAATCATATTAAGTAACAGGCAGGAAGATAGCTATTCTTTCTGCCTGTTCACATATAAATCCGACTTTCTTTCCTGATATTAATGAATAATATCGCAAACATAAGATTGTTTTAGAAATTCAATCATCTTATCCTCGTGTTCTTTAGCTAATTTCATTGTCCAATTTTGATAGTTGAAGTCAGCTAGTTTACACATTAAAAACATCTTAATGCTTTGCAGTGATTTGTTGCTGATTTGCTCATGGATTCGAGCAAACTTTATTTGTATATGGTCATTACTTTGTTGTGAATTGAAACTTTGAGAAATCATGGCAAGATTGCCAAATGAATGTACAACTTCTTCCTCCCATTCTTCATTGTGTGATTCGTCTTGAGGATGCAGATGTTCAATAGAACGATTTCTTCGAAATACATAGTGCTCTACAATCTTCTGTTCTTCTTCATTGAAGAAAGTGCTGCGCTGTTCCCAAAGGTAATAGTCTAAACGCCAAAACCAGTACCTAATGTTACCGGATGCTTTATATGAAAGATCTTTTCTGGCAGGTAATACGCCGTGACGTTCATTATCTTCTTTTTTAAGGAATGCGAGCATCTCTGCACAGGACTGGAGTTCATCTTGCTCTAATTTTCTCAAATAAGGTTTGAGCCAATTGTAGAAAGCCTCCGTTGAAACGTAAAGCATCGATTGGTATTGCTTTAATTTATCATTATCATCCTTTGGACCTTTCAGGATTAAACTGTAGTTACCCTGCCCATCCTTGATATCTCTTCTAATCGTATAATAATCAAGCAGTAGCCGGTAATAAAGCATTTTTTCGTAAAATTCCCCTGCAGTGAAATGCGTTTTCAGAGCATCAAACTTCTCTATCAGTTTATCCGGTTGATAATGACTGGCTGGTTGCTCGCCGCCAGTACATACATCAAGCACCAAAAGAAGAAACTCCGGAAATGATATAATACTGTTTTCGCCATCTTCATAGCTATTCTGTTTAAACTCTATTTTTTCAGGTTGGATCACATCTATAGAATACTCCTCCTCGTCATCGAGAGACGTATATCTGCACTTTTCTAAAGCTTCATGAAATCGTTTCTGACGACAAAGACTTATAGCTTCTTCATAAAATTGACGGTAACAAGCCTCGTCTTGGTTTTCTTCCTTCGCAATGATAGGATGATCCATCATGGAGGCCAGATTCCAAATATGCGTCAAGTAATCCTGTTCCTTTTCTCCTCGCATCAGTTGCACTTTGAGAATCTCATGCTGTTCTAGTCCTTTTCCTTGTGCATTCATCGCTTCAAAATATTTATTCAGCGAAGTGGTATCTGCAAGATAGCTTGATGGCAAGTAAGAAAAGAAAAATGTCAATCGTGTGAAAACCTGTTGCACAAACTCAATCCGTTCCTCCTGAGTATTAAAATTGGATTCTAAGAAACCAGTTATAGCGGCGAGTCCCTCTTCCATATTCTTATTGACATACGTTTTAGTCGGATAACCTTTGATCTTGCTCTTTATATATGCCTTATCATCGCTTCTCGCTATGAAATTAAGGCGATTACCATCCATTAAGAAACCGGACCATTTATCATCATATTCTTTAAAAATGATGGCAAAAAGAGTCATGACAGTAAATCGTTGCTGACCGTCAATTAAGTCATAATGATTTTTCATATCAATACAAGTAAGCATACCGAGATAATATGGCTCATCGGCAGGCATCTTTGCAAAATGCTCTTTAAGATCAAAAAGAAGTTTGGTAACCTCTTTCTTTTTCCATGCAAATAAACGTTGGTAAAGCGGAATAGAAAACTTAAACTGACTTGTAGCAATAAGTTCCGGCGTATATTTATTCTCCATATTCATTGTTTCTCTTTTCGATTATTGTTTTATCCGAAAAATCATTCAGCTCACAGAAGATACGTCTTAAACATCTATAGAATCGCTCTTTGATGTCACCTTCTTGCTCCAATCCACTAATCCTGATATAAGGAATGGCCTCGGCAAGAAAAAATGTAGGTGAAGATGCCTGATCTATCATCATTATAATTTCTGAGTCTTTTGCGAATTCACGAATCTTATAAAAGATCGCACGCGTGGCACTATATCTATGCTGCGCCATGATTCCGGCAATACAGAACAATGCTTCAGATAAATATTGATGCCCGAATTTTATAAAATAACCGAACATGAGGCTTTCTATAATATCGGCATATTTCCAATGAGATTCCCATTGAAGATGATTCCTTAGTAGCTGTATTTGCCTGGTACGGATAAACTCCTTGTATTTATCTACAAATATAGAAGTGTATGCAAAGAAATGCGAACCACCTTGGATTTTCTCATAGAAATAGAATTTTTCTCCAAAAGCAGGAATACTTGACATAATACGGGCAGCCGAAAACTCTTCTTTTACCTTGCGTGGCTGGAATTCCTCCACATTATGCTTTCGCATCCATTTTCTTAATCTGAAAAGATGTACTCCCAAAGTATGGGTAAGATAATAATCTCCATTGTTGTCACATTCTAATGAGAGATCATTCCACCGCATAGCAAGATGCTCTGCCTGATCCTCAATGTTTAGATAGCGTAGATGGTGCGCTTTTAGCAAATCATAGTCTGAAAGCGATACACCCTTTGAATTCTGATTTGAGAAGAATGTATATGCCAGATCAAGATTGCTGTCATTAAGAATAAGTACAGAGAAAATCAAGTGATGGGACAGACGTTCCAACATGGCTATGTCTGTATTCCTCTGATTGAGAGTTCTAATCAGTGCTTTGTTATTGGCCACATGGAGACGTGCGTCTTTTGATATGAATTTTTGTTTAAGTAAAGGCATCTGCCCCGTATATCCTAACTCGCGCATAATAAGCGTTAAAGTGACAAGGCGTTGTTGTCCATCAATTATGTTGTAAAGAGTGCAATCATCCACAGTTCTTCTTTGTAAGATGATAGATCCTAAATGATAGTCACTGTTGCGAGGCATTTCAAGTAAATTATCCCAAAGGTCTGTAACATTTTTATCTTCCCAGCAATAGGTTCGCTGATAATCGGGAATAACCAAATTGGAAGAAAATAAATCTTGCAAATTTTTGGTTTCCAAAACGACCTTTTCTTGAGAATTGGTAAGTTCTTTAAACTCTAATTCCCGTGTATATGGGCTGGAAATCTCATTTTTTCTGTGAAGATTGAATTTATCAATACAATCTGTCAGCAACGGATCGAAAAACATTATCAGCTTCTGGAATGCATTCTTTATGTCCTCCCAATTATTGATTGTAATTTCAATACTGCATCGTCCTTTACATTTTCCCCATTGATGCCATGATAAATCTGGATTGGTCTCTGTCTGCTTCTGTAAATAACGTAAAAAACGCATATAGTCGGTTTGAGTATAGCGTCCTTCTATATGAAGTTCAACTAATCCATTCCATTCATTATCTATACGATATTCATAATGAATAGAGGAGTCATTTACTGGAGTTGAGATTTGGATATATCTGTTATACTGCCAGGTTCTTGAAGGAAATACTCCATGGAATTTTTTATCTACCCAACAACTTTTCAGATAATTATATAAGTATTGGTCTATGTTACAATAATTAGCCATATTTATTTAATCGCTTGCTTCACAAGACTCATGATATATTCTAAATATTTAGTATCCGAGATTTTGAGTTCATAATCTCCATTGCCAAAATGTCCGACAGTTGAAATATCCCTTGTTAATTGCTTACTATCTTCTAAATGTCCTTTAGCTACATTTATAGTAAGCTTTATTCCATTTTTCTGGATTTCGAGTGCACAAATATGGCTGTTGGCCTTTTTGAATGAAATATACCACTTTTGTGGTTTAACTTCAATTTCTGTATTCAAATTAAGAATTGCATTCTTATAACTCTCGTATAATTCTACAACATCGTCAGATTTTCCTTTTAATAAATTTTCCTCCGAATACTCTTTAATTTTCTCTGTCACTTCTTTAAATTCCGGACTATTCTGCATCACTGTTTTAATGCTTGCCGATGCGTGACTTTTGCGAATAGGAGTAATGGATACACTATCATTCTCATAGCGCTTCACTTCCCATAACTCAATGGATAAATCTTTGAAATTGACAGCCTCTCGTTGGTTAGGCGTAAACCCTTGTGATACAAAAACGACTTTTGTCTGCGACCAGTCCACCTCATTCCGTTTCAAATTCCCTGCTTGTGTTTCATTATATTCCAGAATAAAATCAGCCTGATTTTGCAGCATTAGGCTTAGGTAAGTAAACCCTTGATCTATGACACTGGAGTTTCTTTCCCTCTTATATTCAATGATAACAAAAGCCTTTGATTGAGGATCAAAGGCAAGCGTATCAATACGGCGGTCTTTAATCGTAAATTCAGACTTTATCATTTCAAGTCCCATGATTTCGGACATATTAGTTTCAAACATGCGTTGAATATCTCTTTCCAATTTAAAAGGCTTTTCTTTTATTTCAGAAAAGACGCCTGAAGTATTATATTTGTAAAGTGCCATAATTTTATTTTGAATTGTTTATTGCTGTAAAGGTAAGAATTCTTTTGATATTACTATTTATTTTTTCAAATTCTCCTTCACCATTTTCCTCCATCTTTGAAACGCTCTCATTAGACTTTCTTCTTCCACTGATTCTGTCATATTGTATTTTTCCACGAATTCATGCATTGACTTTATATACATCACCCCATTTTTGAATTTATTTTCCAACAGAAATGAGTATAGTTCCGCTTTCATTTCCACTTCAATTTCCTTTTCTATAATAAAGATGCTATCCTGGCCGAAATAATTGTAAACTTCGGGATTTTTGCCGAGTCTTGGGCTGGGGAGGACGAAAGAGATATTTCCTGTTTCTTTCCAGGAGACGCCTTGCGGGTGAGGAACAGATAATTGGTACAGGAAGTGATAAACGGGGGTGAGGTGGGAGAGGTGGATTGGAACAGGGAGTTTTGAAGGCGGATTACTATGCGATCGGGATTCTAAACTTTGTCTGTATCGGACATACATATACCTGACCAAATATGGCTTGATGGCAAACGTAACTGTAACCATTTGATTTGAATTTTGAGTTGTTGAAATTTGTTGTATACTGATTTCCGCTTAAAACAGCAGATTTCGTCGTGGTTGTTAAAAAAAATCCCATGGGTTACGGGGGCGGAATCTTAAATCAGTAAGAAGTTGACATTCAAATGGTTACATTTATCGGTTTTTGGTTTAAAACCAACGGGCCGTTCCTTTTAAAGGAACGACCCGTTGCACACCGAGGAACGACCTGTTCCTTTTAAAGAAACAGGCAGCTCCTTAAAATCCATGAGACAAAGCTATGCCTAATATTCTGATTTTTCAAAATCATATATTTCCTTATTTATGTATATATGTAATAATATATAACTTATAGCGTACATCTTAATTTTATGCGTATACACATAAACTATATGTAATGAATATAGAATATATTTTATAGAATATAATTTAACTATATTTATTACATAACGATTCTTAATACAGCAAAACATTTCACTATACTACTTGTTTTGCGTGTGAACTCTGTAATTTTACCATAATAAAAAAATAAGAATATGATAACATCGGTTAGACTTATGCTAAATAAGAGCAGGAGATTGAATAATGGCAGTTACCCTTTAGTGTTCCAAGTGATACATGAGAGGAGGAAGAAGTTGATGTATACGGGTTTCCGGATCAAAGAAGAATCATTTGATGAATTGGAAGAGAAGATTATTGATGGCGTAGATTCTACATTTACCACTGCAGACGTTGCCAGGATGAATCGTGAACTACGGAAAATAAAGAATAGGATTCGTGCACAGATACGACACCTTGAGCGATCAACAGAATCTTTTACAGTGGAAGATGTATTGGCACAGTACATTCATAAAAATGTCAGACAACAATTTTATCTGCTGCGGTATATTGATACACAAATTGACCGGAAAAAGACATTGAAAAAGGAGGGGACGGCTGCGGCATATAGAAGTACACGCCTATCCTTGGCCAAATTTCTGAATGGGTCAGATATTCGTATGTCAGCAATTGACTTACGTTTTATCCGGCAATATGAGGATTTTCTATATAACAGCGGGGTTACAGGAAATACTGTAAGCTATTACTTGCGCAATTTGCGGACACTCTATAATCAGGCTGTAACAGATGGCTATCATCCTCATGGAGAATATCCTTTTGCAAAAGCACAAACCCGTCCCGCCAAAACGGTGAAACGTGCTCTGACTCGGAAAGATCTTCAAGCTCTGGCAAACTTGGGATTAGAAGAGATGCCGGAGTTGAAGTTTGCCCGTGATTTGTACTTGTTCAGCTTCTATGCCCAGGGAATGGCTTTTGTCGATATTGTACTATTGAAGAAATCTGATATTTACAATGGAGTGCTGACCTATTCCCGTCACAAGTCAAAGCAATTAATTCGTATTGCCGTGACACCTCAAATGCAGGAATTAATGGACAAATATGAAACTGAGGGAGAATATGTGTTTCCGATTATTAGCGAAAAATCTCTTTCAGAATATAAGCAGTACCGCCTATCCTTGGGACGTATTAATCGATATCTGAAGAAAATTGCTGTCATGATCGACATCGCAGTGCCTTTGACCACATATACCGCGCGTCATACTTGGGCCACTCTTGCGCGTGACTATGGTGCACCGGTTTCTGTGATTAGTGCTGGTCTGGGGCACACTTCAGAAGAAATGACACGTATTTATTTGAAGGAATTCGATGTGTCACAGCTTGACAAAGTAAATAGTATAGTGACTAATTTGTCCTGATGGCGTGAATTTTTGTATTATAATTTATTGAAAAAAATAGCAGGTATTAATAATTTATATATATTTGCAGTATTGTAATCTATTCCGCAATAGAGATTATAATAATAACCTCCTATTATTCTAATGAATTTCACGCTGCAAAGTAAACTTATTTTTTTATAATATGATTTATCATAAAGTCCAATAAATTATCCATTTTGTACAAACTGGAATAATACTTGTCAATCAGTGCTATTATCAGCTTGACAGCGCTTTATTAATTGACTTGGAGTGCAACCGAAATGCTGTTTGCAATAACGACTAAAATAAACTTGTGAGTCAAATCCAAGTTCTTCAATGATATCTTTTATACAGATGCCCGGTTTGGTCATCTTTTCCAAAATAAGTTGGTTCTTTTGTTTCAGCATCCATTGTTTGGCTGTCATTCCAAATACTTCATTGAATCTTGCAAAAAAACAGCTTCTTCCCAAATTGGATAATGAAATAAGTTGTTCGATGTTACTCACTTTAGTATAGTTATGCATGACAAAATCTTTAAAATCAATTCTTTTTCCAATAATGGGATAAAACAGCATTGCGATTTCTTCTTTCTCATAAAATCCGCGTAGCAGGAAAAATAATTCCCGTTGCATCAGGTCATGCAGGTGCGAGCAGTTCATGCTATTTCGGATGCAGTAGGTAAGTATTTCCAAAAAGGGAGTTAACGGATAACGTATCTTAATAGGTTCGAATTTGTACTCTTTCTCCTTGCAAATTTCTGATAATGACTGTAATACTAGTTTGTCACAACTGCTTTCAGGTACATCGAAAAACATGAAAAGTAAATTTCCTCCCTTTCCGGCAACTCCCTTAAATGATGAAGAACGCGGAATCAGTATCATGTCTCCTGCCTGAAAAGTCCTGTTGTGAAATTGGTTGTAACTTACTGTAAAATCACCTTTGAGAAAGAACAACAGATAGTTCTTACTTGTATCATCCTCTCCCAGCTCTGTGTCCTCAGTAAACTCAATAAATTTGAATCCAGTTTCGATAGTAGTCATATAGTTCTGACATGACATGTGTTCTTCGATGTATAGCAACTTGTTTTCCATAAGCTTCGTTTTTATAAATAGAATTATTTTAGTGTTTGTTTTATCACAAGTTTCTTTGTTTCATAATTGTTTCAGTATATCTTTTCTTAATAACTTATCCATCAGATTTTTATTTTGCAATGTTCTAATTTTATTCATAATCTAATAATTCTGAAACATTTATCTGTTCTATTTTATATATAATATATTAATAATCAAATGTTTATATTCGTGCGATTCGTAGTAATCTCTATTGCGGAATAGAGATTAAGAAACGAACAATAATAAATAATGAGATAGTATGAAGAAATATCTATGTTTTATCGGGTTATTAGGAACATTACTTTGCAGCACTGCTACCTCTCACGCCCAAGAGATTGCAGTGAAAAGCAATCTACTTTATGACGCTACTACTACAATGAATCTAGGTCTTGAAATCGGTTTGGCAAAGAAATGGTCACTTGACCTGTCCGGCAATTATAATCCATGGAAATTTAATGATGAGACACGTTTACGCCATTGGGGGGTACAGCCGGAATTACGCTATTGGCTTTGTGAAAGGTTCAACGGTCACTTCATAGGAGTACATGGACATTATGCTAAATATAATGTAGGAGGAATTTCCTTTTTAAGCGACAACATGGAGCAACATCGCTACCAGGGTCATCTATGGGGCGGTGGAATTTCCTATGGATACCAATGGTTGTTAGGTAACCGTTGGAGTATGGAAGCTGTGATAGGAGTGGGGTATGCACGGTTGGACCACTCAAAGTATCCTTGTGCCACCTGCGGGACAGTGCAGAAGAGTGAGAAGAAGAACTATCTCGGCCCTACAAAGGCAGCGATTAATATAATATACATTATAAAATAGGTGAACGATGAAAAGAATCTGTTTATATATGGCCCTAGGACTACTGGGGATACTGTCCGGCCATGCCCAAGAGATAAGTATTAAAAATGCCATTGCCCGGAAGATTAGTGATGACAAGGTGGAAGTTTCTTTCAATATCGACTGTAATACACTGCAATTTTCTTCGAGACAACAATTGACAATAATTCCCGTAATCATAAGTGAATCGGAGAATGACAGTCTTTTTCTTCCATCTGTTTGCATTGCAGGCACGAATCGCTACCGTGTGAATAAGCGACAGGAGAAACTCTATGGCAAGACTAAAGGGCAGGAAATAATCCGCTATAAAAAGAAGTACAACACTGTGATTGAATATAACGAAACTGTTCCCTCACAGGAGTGGATGTCGGGTGCGCGTGTAGAGGTACTTCGTGAATTGCAGGGATGTGCCGGATGTGGTGAAATTCTAGGCAATAGCCCTATTGCCGATATTCCTTTATTTAAAAAAATCGTAGAACGCCCGAACTTGGAAATCAGAATACCGGCAATAGAGGAAAAACACCGTTCTTTCACCCATACTGCAACTCTGAATTTTAAAGTGAACCAGTCTACACTGCTGGCAGACTATATGAATAACCCGGTAGAGTTGGCTAAGATATATTCATCCATTGACTCTATTCGAGAGGATGTTAGTTACCGTATTGACAGAATCGGTATTGTAGGTTATTCCTCTCCGGAAGGTAACTACGTATCCAACGCCCGCCTCTCAGAACAACGTGCGAAAGCGCTGGAAAGAAATTTGGAACAGGCTTATAAATTGGATAATGGCATAATTGTATCCCGTTCGGTGCCTGAAAATTGGGAAGGATTAAGCGCTTGGCTGCAGGAATACCGGCCTTCTTATATGCAGAAAGTCCTTGATATTATAGAGCAAACTCCTGTGCCGGATGAACGTGATGCAAAAATAAAAGCCATTGATGGTGGGAAAATCTATAATGCTTTGCTGAGGGAAGTATACCCTCTATTACGATTGGTAGAATATACAGTCAGTTATACGGTTGTGCCTTTCTCTGTAGAACAAGGGAGAGAGATTATCCATACACGCCCCGATAAAATGAATCATTATGAAATGTATCTGGTGGCGGACAGTTATGGCAAAGGTTCGGATGAATACAATAAAATTATTCGGATGATCGCAGACCGTTTTCCGGACGACAGGATAGCCAATAACAATGCTGCCATTGTTGCATGGGAAATGGAAGATTATGACGCAATGAACGTATACCTGCAAAAACTGAATGAGAAAAGATAAATTCATTTTAGTATAAACACGAGTATTAATTAAATTTTAGTTTATGAAATTGGACAAAATTTTTGTAACGCTGTTTGTCGGATTGGCGATGACAGCATGTAGTAATGACGAAGAAGCGACAACTGGTGGCAATCAGCTTCCTGTTGATGGAAAAGCAGCTTATATGTCTTTGTCTCTGGCAATGCCCAAAAGTTCGGGAACACGTGCCCCGGGGGAGAATCATGGAACGACAGATGAACAAAAGGTTAACGAGTTATATCTTGCATTGTTTGATGCATCGGATATTTGCTTGGAAACAAAAACTTTGAGTGCAACTGATTATATCTTGAATGTGGGTGGTGCTGATGTTGCAGGACATGATGGTAGGGCTTTCAGAGTACCTTCTGCTACTGCCAAGGTATTGGCTGTTATCAACCCGAGTGATAAGTTCAAGCTTGTTTGTGTAGCTTCCACTTCCTGGTCAGTAATCAATAACGCTGTAGAACAGACTGTTAAGGAAGTCGTTGGGGTAGATAATAATAACTTTATGATGATTAACGCCGGTGACAATACAAATCCGGCTGATGGTGCTTTGGTTGCAGCCAAAGTGAAAGTGGTTGATGGAAGAACCTACACTGATGCTGCTGCCGCAATCGCTGCTGCCGAAACTGATCGTTCGGTTATTCATGTAGATCGTGTAGTTGCTAAAGTTTCTTTAGGAGTGAACGCAAATGCTGTTACTGTTCCTACGGGAGTCACCTGTACATTCGGCAACTGGGCATTGAATGTCACAAACAAGAGCATGTTTCCTTATTCTGAAATCATAATGCCTGCCGGTGGCTCTGCCGGAGCAGATTACAGAATAGACCCGAACTATGTATTAAAAGGTTTCAATGTATCACAATTCAATTATTTAAAAATCAGTGCTGACGGTATATTACCAACCGATTTCTCTGCTATGACGGAAAGTAAATATTGTCTTGAAAACACAATGGCGGGTTATGCGCAAACTCAAGCCCAGACTACGGCTGCTGTGGTTAGTGCAGTTTATACTCCGAACTCATTTACAGTAGGCGAGAGTTGGTTCCGCCTTTTGGGTGTCACTTATACATTGGCAGAGTTGCAGGATGCATATATAGTAGCACAGTCATTCGAAGAACCGAGTGAGGCACAGAAACAGTTGCTTGCTCTTTGCAGACAATTTTATACAAAGATGGTGGCAGCTGCTACTGCACAAGGTAAAACTATAACAACTAGTACTTTTAAGTTTCTTAGTCTTGAAGAACTGGATGCTATCACCAATGGAGGTGAATATTCGAAACCGGCTGCAGGTGAAACTGTGGGAGTTGAATATTTCCAAAAAGGAGTTTGTTACTATAATATCCTGATTCGCCACGATGATGCAATCACTGCAACAATGGCACATGGCAAATATGGTGTTGTACGTAATAACTGGTATACATTGACTATTAACAGCGTGAAACAACCGGGTACGCCTTGGATTCCTGACAAAACAGATCCTACTAATCCTGAAAATCCGGGTGAAAATAACGATGATAATGAAGCATATCTTTCTGTAGATATTACAGTTAATCCATGGACAACATGGAATCAGGGCGTAGACCTCTAATAAATAACTGTATAATAATATAAAGTTAAAATCAACCCATTGTAGGGAAGGCGCCGTGTGGCGTAAGCTTCCGGCAGTGTGCCTTCCCTTACTTTTTTTCTTGTTTTCATTAAATAAAAGCTGGCGGAAGCTGATTCCGTGAATCCTGAAAGGATATACTGACAAGTTTCGACTTGTCCACTCAAACAGATTATTCAGAGAAAAACACCATTGTTTTTCCTCACTATATATAAAAAAACAGAAAAATAAATAGAATCATTATGAGACACAACATTAAAATTAAGGGTATCATCCGGCGAACAGGCTTGGGGGGCTGTTTATTATTATTGTTGGCATGCTTCTCCTGTGAATCCATCCATGAGACGCTTCCCGAATGTCGGTTGTATATTGACTTCAAGTATGACTACAATATGGAGTTCACCGATGCTTTTGCTGCACAGGTGAATCGTGTCGATGTGTTTGTTTTCGATAAGGAAGGCACATTTATCATGAAGAAAAGTGAACAGGGGGAAAGACTGGGTACGGGTACCTACAAGATGTCGCTTGAACTCCCTGTAGGAGAATATCAGGTCGCAGCATGGGCAGGCATGAGTGATGCCTTTGAAATGCAGGAGTTACGGGCCGGGCAATCAAAGCTAAATGATTTGACAATGAAAATGAAGAGAGAAAAGTCATTGATACATAATGTTAAGTTGGAACCGCTTTGGCACGGTGAAGTAAAGACTGTACACTTCACAGGAGAGAAAGAACAGACAGAAATTGTCAGACTGGTTAAGGATACAAAAAAGTTCCGTTTTATCCTGCAAAAGTCAGGCCCGGGTGAAGAATTGGATGTAAACGACTGTCTGTTTGAAATCCGTGCGGATAATGGTAGTCTTGCATGGGACAATAGTCTGCTGGAAGATGATGTGATCTGTTTTCAACCCTATCATTTGGAGAAAGTGGAAGATGTAGGGATTGTTGTAGAAATGAACACGATGCGTCTGCTTGAAAACAAGAAAGTCTATCTGATGCTAACACGCAAATCGGATGGAAAGGAACTAATGAAAGTCAATCTGATTTCTTATTTGCTGCTGACCAAGATGGAAGGCCATCATATCCCTGCACAGGAATATTTAGACCGCCAAAGTGAATATGCCATTGTCTTTTTCTATAATCCCGAATTGCTGGATTTTCTGGCTAATAAGATTGTGATAAATGGTTGGACTATTTGGTTAAAAGGTGAGGAACTTTGATACACTAAGCAATGGTTATAAAGAGAATAAAAGATATGAAGAGTTATTGGTGGGTATGTTTTCTGCTATTTTATCGATTTTGTATCTCCTGCACAGAAAATGAGGGGAGCAGGGAGGCAATGATGAATCCTGACGAAGTGCAGATGGCAATAAATATCACTACACGTATGACGAATGACCCTGAAGTGCTGAATGTGAATGAGACACGTATCAGTCGAATACGTGTGTATATCTTTGATGGCACGTCACTGGATAAAATGTATTACTGGACACTGACGGAAACGAGCGGATTCTATGCAACTCCTGTTTTCACAGTAAAAGCTGCTACTGGAAAAAGTCTATATGCAATAGTGAATGAGCCGACTGATATGAATACCCGTGCCATATTGGAGTCTGTAGATCATCCGAATGATTTGATAGATGTACAGTATCAGATAGCGGACTACCTGACTACCCAAGCTAATGTACCGGAATACATGACAGATTATTGCCTGCCGATGTACGGAGAAGTGAAAGGTATAGATGTGTCGAAAGGAATGACTCAGACGAGAAATATGACAGTAGACCGTGCTGTAGCACGGGTGGATGTGTATATGCGGAAAGAAGCGGGAAACAAGGAGGAAGTTCTCATTCCGAATGGGCTGATGGTGACAGGGGGAGCTGAAACCGGATATGTCTCTCCGGCAAAAGTGGGTAATTATGCGTCTTCTACCATTGATATAACCCGGGAAACGGTTAAAAGTATACCGGAAGAAACTTCTACAAAAGATAAAGGAATACTGGCATATTCGTTCTATCTCCCCGAAATGGAATGTAAAGACCGGAAACTGAACCTAAAACTGGATGGTTATGATTCGATTGATTTAGGAGGGGATTCGGATAATTCCGGTGGAGCGGTATTGGAGAAACTGGAACGCAATCATGTATACCAGTTGTTGTGTCGGTTTAAGACAAAAATGTCGACTTTAGACATAAATTTAACGGTGTGTCCTTGGATAGCATTAGAACCTAATGTTAGTGAAATAAAGGATGTGCATATAATAAACTGTTATATTGTACCACCGGGTGGAAGGGTACATATTCCCACAGACGGAGTGTACAAAGCGTGGGCGCAATTGGATGAATTAGAACGTACCCCTATTCCCGAAGGGGAGGTTACGGCAGAGGTGTTTTGGCAAGACGAAATAGGAGTAATGACAGAGCATAGCGTTAAAGTGATGAATGCGTCGCAACGTGACAAAGCTTATATTGTAGTGGAGACAGGGGCGAAAACCGGTAATGCTGTAGTAGCTATGAAAGTGAATGGTGAGATTTATTGGAGCTGGCATATCTGGTGTACAAATTATGATCCTGATGTAAAAGGCGGACAGCAGGAATTTAGTGGTCATGTCTGGATGGATAGGAATATAGGAGTGACTTATAATACCTATAATAAAGAAGGAGGCATTAAATCAAGGGGAGTATTATATCAATGGGGACGAAAAGATCCTTTTTCTACTACTGTTGGTTGGAAAGTTAATGATCCGGAGCAAACATTATATGATAATAACGGTGAAGCAAAAACAGTAAATAAAATTAGAGTGACAGAACGCAATAATATACCAAATTCTGTACATCAGCCATTGACATTTTATACTTCGAGTGACGTAGAGATTTGGTATGCATCCCATAGCTATTTTTCAGATATCCAGAATGCAATCAATCCTTATCTATGGAATAGCCAGTTGGGCAAGAAGACGATTTTTGACCCATGTCCTGTGGGATGGAGAGTGCCCGCCGATATTGTTTGGGACGAATCGAGTTATGAGCGATATTATAAATTGAGAGGATATGGCTTTTCATCAATTGATAAAACAATTTATTTTCCTTGTGCAGGAATTCGTGATCCCGGAACCGGAGAGCTTAGCGGATATTTTCAATATACCGGAGCATGTTGGCAGGCAACTTCTGTTGGACTGGATAGCGATCAGGTTGCATGTGTTGTTTTTGAATTCATAGAATGGGATAAAAATGCAACAACTACTAGTATGAATTGCGCAGGTTCACCCATGTCGCAGGGTTCAGGGCTTTCTGTTCGTTGTGTAAGAGAATAAAAACGAAGATGGAATATGATGGAGAATATAATAAAAATTCTTATAACAACTTTTATTGTGTTGTCAATGTTTGCTTGCATTGAAGATAAAGAGGTCTGTACTGATGCGGGCAAGAACGCTCTTCCTGATGGTAAGGAACGGATAGAACTTCGTTTAATTGTACCTGTCGGGACTTCTACAGATACTCGGGGAACAAAAAAAAGTTCAACCGGAGAAAACGGAGTGAATAATCTTTTCATGGATATAATGAAGGAAGGAACTGTCGTGGCATCCCGTTCCACTACGGACGGAACGTTGATACTTTCCGCTACGAAAACTGATAGTGTTTATGTAGCTTCTGCAATATTTGATATAGGAGTTTTAGAGTCCGGATATACTATACGTGTTCGTGCCAATGAGGATTTCCCCCAAGTGATAACGGAACGACCTGTAGGACCATTTTTCATGTCGGGAATGGGTCGAATTGAAAAAACTACGGATTATGACTTTATGGCTTCTGTGCATCTACTTCGTGGAGTAGCAAAATTAAGGACTGCTGTTCGTACCACATCTTTAAGTGTACCCCGAGAAGAACTAAAAATAGGAGACGTGAAAGTGCAAGTAATTCATGTAGCTGATAAGATTCGCCGTTATGCTCCGTTTCCTTCTCATGCTTTTGGGGAAGAGTACGTATATGAAAACCAGCCGGCTTCTTATTTCAATTATTTTGATTATCCTGAAACCAGTCTTGCAGATGTTGAATTGAAAGAGAACGTAGACATGGGTGGCGAAAAGGTCACATTTTCTTCTTGGTATGTCTATGAAAATTATCTGGAGGATTTGAGTGATTATAATCCTGATACGAATGTGACATCCATCAATCTGACTATTCCTGTGACAGACGGAGTGACAAACCGCATTATAAAACGCACGATACCTGTAAGAACGGAAGGTTCTTATCAGATGAAACGGAACCATATATATTCAATAGACGTACAAGTACTTAGCCTTGATGAAGTGAAAATATTCACAGATATGTTTGATTGGACGGATATAGATATATCCGGTGATATTACAGGTACTGACTTTGATATAGACCGGAGAGAGATTGCATTAATTAAAGATATTGACGACCCTGTGAAGCTGGTACAAGTCCGATGTAACACTATGGGACGTTTGGGGATAAAGGTGCTTAAAGCCAATCAAACGACTTTGATGTCTACAAATGATTTACAACTTTATTGTGATGGAATAACTGGCACTCATCAGGTGACGAACAATTACAGAGAGTATGATGTGGCTGCTTTGCAAACGATGAACTTCTATTGTACAACGGGCAGTGTCCCGGAAAATTTTGATGGTGGATTCATCGAAATAACGGCCGATAATGTACGAAAAGAACTGATTCCGATTAGTTCATTAACCACTTTTACTCCGTTGGATACGGAAGGAACTTCTAACTGCTATATAGCGGATAGAGGAGGGAAGAGCTATTCATTCACAGCCACAGTTATGGGCAATGGTGTGGATGGGATTATTGACAATGGGGGATTTGAGGATGCGATGGGTAATAAACTCGCAAAAGTTACCGGTGCTGATATCCTGCCCTTGTCGGCTAAGTTATTATGGCAGGATACAGACGAACTGGTAGAACAAGTGGCTTTGGTAGATAACAGGGTTCAGGTGAAGATGGGACGGAGCCGTGGAAACGCTGTGATTGCTGTGTATGATAATGTGAACCCTAATGCGGTGAATGCCAAGATATTGTGGAGTTGGCATCTCTGGTGTACTGCTACTCCCGGATTGATAACATATTCTGCTTCCCGATATACCGGAAACGAATATAAAGTGATGGATCGTAATCTTGGAGCAACAACTGCCACTGGTGGATTGGGCACCACACAGGGACTTTCTTATCAATGGGGGCGTAAAGACCCATACTCTGGCTCGTTATCTTATGATGGCAAACGGACAGTATTATACGATATAAGAAGTGCAGAATCAGAAGTGGAATATTCAAAAAATGAACCCGCCACAATCGGACAGACCATCAATACTCCACATATTTGTAATATGGGTACTAGCGATACGTATTCCTGGTGTAAAGACAATGATATGTATATGAAATATCTATGGGGCAATCCAACTGGAACAGACAAGGTTTTTCCACAATCAACATCCAAAACAATTTATGATCCTTGTCCGGTGGGTTATAAAGTTGCTCCGGGAGATGTTTTCCAAGTATTAGCTAAAACTGATTGGGTATCGACACATACGGATATAGCGTACTATTTTTATATTAAAAACGGATATTCTCATGGTTCCTCTTTTTATTGCGATGGTACGGGAGCTGATGAAACAAAGGTGATTTATTTGCCCGAGGTTTATTTACCTAATTGGGTGGCTGGAGATTTATCTTTATCGGGTAAATACTGGACTTCTTCGCTTTATGGTGAAAAAAAAGCTTTTACATTCACTTTCACCTTGCAAGGTAGTTACATGCTGCCCGTTAATAGAAGTTTTGCAGATGTAGGATCAGTACGTTGCATCAAAGAATAAATATAATAAATTGAAAGTTTTAATGACATGAAAAAACGACAAATACCGTTATTCTCTCATCCAAGATGCTTGATATTCTTTAGCATTTTAGGTATTCTGATATTGAGTAGTTGTGTTGATGACAATGAAACAGGAACTATAAATTCTTCCCCGGCAAATGTGATTCAGTTATCCATACCAGATGCGGAATTGGTGCAAGTGCGTAGTGTAGCTACGGGAAAGGAATGTATGATTAGTAATTTACAGGTTCTTATCTACAATGACGCTCATACCGCTGCTCCGGTATATTATCAGGAGGGAAAAAGCACACAGCTGTCTTTTCTGTTCGGAAATGGCACAGCATCTCCAACCATAACATTGACGGATTATATTCCTCAAAAAGGAGATCGTGTTTATGTGCTTTGTAATATGACTGACCGTACTTCAATAAATGAAACAACAAGCGAAGATCAGCTCAAAAATTACAGTAGTCAGGGACAAATGAAAGGATTTTCGAGTTCACAAAAGGAGGAGCGAACCATTCCGATGTATGGTTGGATAGAATGGAACGAGGCGGCTACTTCTAATGTATGTTTGTTAACTCGTTGTTTAGCAAAAATTGTTGTGAATGCGAATTTGGAGCAATTATTTCCTGATAAAAAGGTCTATTGGGAATGGAAAAATCTAAATTTTTCAGATTTTATATTGGATAGTGACAATCAAGGAGATATTTATAAAGGGAATATCAACGAGAATGGTATTTCGGAAAAACATGATTTATTATCGGCCATAACTCCCATCGATGAGTCTAAAGGGTTGGTGACTAGCTATTATCCTTTGGAATATAAACATTCTATATATGCTTTAGGAAAGGAAGTGGATAAGAATAAATTCTCTGTAGATCGAGCAATGTTGTTGTTGACAGTACAGAATATGGATGGATCAGATAAGGAATATTATCGTTTGGACTTTTGGGATAAATCCACGGGAGCGTATTGGGATATATTGCGCAATCATTCTTATAATTTTAATATATCTAAACTAAAAAGTAAAGGTTATGCTACAACATTGGAAGCGATTCAGAACCCGGGAAGTAATATTGAGTATTCGGTGACGGTTTCTGATAATTGGTCGCAAGGATTTGCTTCAAACGGGCAGTATTTGCTGAAAACAGATAGGGAAAGCATTGAATTATTGAGAGGTATAGAAGATCCTGTAGTAATGGTGAAAATTGAGTTGCAGGCTGATGACTCAGGTAATGCAAATTTTGATAATGTAACAACGCGCAGGATTCGTGCTTTAGGAATGGACAAAAAAACTCTTTTCCCTTATAGCCAGATGCAAATGTATTATAGTGTTGATAACAAAACTCTGATACCTATAAAGAAAACGACGGAAAGTAACCTCTCGGATAGTGAAGTAGATCTTCCTGTTAATAGCAATAAGTATTGGATATATGCTTGTGTGAGCAATGCAAACCTTGAATTTCAAGGGTATTTGGAAATTACTATTGGCAATATTATTAAATATATTCCTATTAAAGCTATAGAACATTCGAAGGCAAATCCAATTGACGAGAGTGGTCCGGCAAATAGTTTTATCACTCCGATTACTTATGGTATTTACTCATTTGATGCCACAGTAATAGGAAATGGAGTGGATGGCATTGTGGCTGAAACAAAAAATAAGCCGGCATGGTCCGGGCAACCTAAAGACGATCTTGAAATGTATCATTTTAAGAATGCTATGGGAGAGGATATCTCTGTTTCTAAAAATGTGGCAGTTGAACCTAAATCTGCCAAGTTAATTTGGCAGGATAAGGATAATCTAATATCACAGGTTGCATTTAATTCAGAGACTAATAGAGTTGAATTTTTAAGTAATGGAGCAGGAAATGGAGTTATTGCTGTTTATGATAACTCTGATCCCAATGCAGCAGACGCCAATGTGCTTTGGAGTTGGCATATTTGGTGTACAGAGCAACCTGATATTATCGAATTAGGGTTACCGACCAATGGGGAAGTTTACAGTGGAATAAATTATAGGATAATGGATAGGGATTTAGGAGCAACTACTTGTACTCCGGATGAATTGACTAGTCGTGGTATGGGGTATCAATGGGGACGTAAAGATCCCTTTATAGGTTCAGCTTCTTTTGAAAGTACAGAAAATGCTCCAATGTATGATGTTCGTGGTACTGATTTGGATTTTGAAGAGATAGAAATAAGCGAGAAAATAGGAACGATTGAATATGCGATAAGACATCCTAATGTCTTTATGCTTGGTGGTATGGCTGATTGGTTATATTATTCTTATTCATTAATAAAGTTAGCAGGAAATCAATATTTATGGGGAAATAATCCCTATTCAAGGAATAAGATGGTAAATATAAAAACTATGAAGACTCTCTATGATCCATGTCCTGCCGGATTCAAGGTTCCTCCAGCGGATGTTTATGGAGTATTTTTAAAGAAAAAGATGATGAATGTTATAGATGCAGAATATCAAAATGGAGTAATGGATAAGGAGAAATTTTATGCTCCATCATTTACTAAATATGGAGCCTATTTTTATTATGGTGGAGAAAGTAATATGCGAAAGGTATATTTTACTCCTGCTCCTGTTCGTGACGGAGAAAAGGATTTTAATGGGTTTCAAACAAAGGATTATTATATGGGACACATGGCGGCAACCATGACTCATGATGATGGAAGCGGAGCAACGACTGTAATTGCATTTGGCTTTTCTATATCTACATTTGATTTTGGTTGTAGTTTCGGTGGGAATTTTAAACTTTGTATAAATCGTTGTGCAGCCGCTTCTATTCGTTGTGTCCGTGATGAATAAATGAAGATGAAAGTCACAGTCTATATATGGATTTTAATAAGTTTCTTATTTAAAATTATTTATCTATTCTCCTTTATCTGCAGTTTGCTTGTAGCTATATCATTTTTATTGATTATATCTATTTTTCGAGTATATTCTGCAGAAATCGGTTGAAGTAAAAGTGGAACATAAAATATGATTTTATATAATAATTTGTTGGCAAAAACCTTCTTGAATAAAAGAAAGTACTATTTCATGATATTTGGTTGTTGTTTTACTCGATTCAAATATCTGGAAGTATGGAAAGAGATGGAACTCCGTATTCATGAACGGCAGTATATTGAGTGCTTGTTATTGGCATTACTCCCTGCATTGATACTGTCTTTATTTCTTTCATGGTGGTGTATGCTGTTTGTATTACTCAATTATCATTTGCTTTACTGGATGGAGAGGTGGTTCGGACATCACTCGTCATTTGATTGGGAGGCATTGGAACATTGTGGTGATACGCTTTATTTGAGAAAAAGGAAATCTTATGCGTGGATGAAGTGGTATGGCAAGAAATCGTTGCCGCCATCAGAATGGGATGATTAAAGTAACTTTAGGATAGCGTAATTAATTGAAAAGGCTAAAGTTTATGTTTTGCCGCTGTGAAGTGGCCCGTTAGAATCCATCCCCTGTCATTCTCTACATAGCAATATTTAGAAAATGGAATAATGGATTCGCCTGCCTGTGAAGGTAGACTATTGTTTGTTTTGTTTGTGTAGTGCATCTTTTTTCCGGTGGGGAAAGAGGTGCACTTTTTTTGTATTTCAAAAGGGACAGATGATTATTCGTCAATCTTGCGGATAATTTCTTCATTCAGTTCTTCATCAGTTCCCGTCAGTTGACGTACCAGTCTATAAACCGTAGTGCAAGGGTTGTGCATCGCATATCTTTCATCTGTATATTCACAATGTTTTGTTTCTGCCCAGCGTATAGCATTATCCTGCGAACCAAAAGTGGTGACTATATCAAAACTACTTTTGTCATTTTTAGCATATTGGTAAGGCGTTTTCTTTTTATATAAAGGAGATGCGTTGACAGCTTTGGTAATGGCGACGGCATATTCATCTCTTGTCATTCCTGTAATTCGGTTATGAAAATGATACAAATACCATAATTCGAAAGCTTCATTACTCCAGGCACATTCTATATGATTCTGGTTAGCTTTAGCAATTGCTGTGTTAAAGTTCTTGGCAGGAAAGCCGTCTTTATCAAATACAGCCCAAACTCTGTCATAAGGAATATTGGCTTTGTCTCGTAAACTAATGGCTTTATCAACTACACCAACTGTATTCATACGTCCGCCATCTAAAGTAAGTTCATAAACGACGTTACCTTTTCTATACCGGTCAAAGGAACGGAAGTAGTTGGGTTCGGTCTTTTCTCCTTCACAAACGATTAGTATACGACAAATGACCGTTCTTGCTTTTCGTTTGTTCTTTTTATATTCATGCCGCTTTTGCAAAGCATTGTCTATCTTAATTACTCGTGCCATTATTTCTTATGGTTCTAATCATTCATAATAAATGGAATCGCCCCATATCTTCCATTGATATAATTTTTCTCATAGTTCGTGTCATTACGGGGCTTGGAACCATCAGGCAAAATGATGTCCATCATTGAATATAGGTCTGTTTGCTCCAAAGTGTCTTTCTCTGTGAACCATATCTGATCTCTACGCAACAGACGTGCAGAAAGCAAGTGAGTGTCATGCGTGGAGAATATCAGTTGAGCATTCTTTGGGTTCGTCTCCGCATTATTAAATAACTTGATAATGTATTGGGAAATAAGAGGGTGCATTTTTGCATCCAATTCATCGACAACTAAAATGGAACCTTTCAGTAAAGTCTCAAAGATGGGACCGGATAACTCTACTAACTTTAATGTTCCTGCCGATTCCTGGTTTTCGAAGTTGAATACCTCTTCACCAATCACTTGCCCTTTATCATTATATTTGTTGTGAACTGTACTAAGTTTTATATTTTTTTCAAGAGTGAGACCTCTAAAATGACTCGTAGTTGTGATTTCTTCTTCTGAAAGTAAATCCTTAAAGCCCAATTGTAGAGTTTTGAAAAAGGCAAGAGCTCCTTGATAGCCCTCTTTCTTTTCATGAAACATTTGTTTTGAAAGTGTTTTGTAACCTATACTCTGCAAACCGGAAATTATTCTGTACCCATTATTGAACCAATTAATGATTTTCTTAGAAATAGTTCCCCCTAATTGTGCACACAAAGAAAGGAATAGCCGATTTTCATTTGTTTTAGATTCATATCCTATGCCCTCGGAAAAGTCTTTTTCTGAAACGCCAATACCTTCTTCTGTACGGATAAATAGAGTCTTTTCTTTTTTTGTTCCTACCTTGGTAAACAGCCATTCGCCAACAATAGAGGTATAGGTATAATCGAACCCATATCTGTATCGAATTCCGTCCATCAAAAAGAGTATTTCATAATGAGTCGGCTCGTATGTGTCGTCTGAAGTCTCTGATAGAAGAAACGGATCATACGGAAGCATTTCGTTATCGTTTAGTCGCACAGAGTTGATAACGCAATTTCTCATATTATCCAACGCGCTTATCAAATTGGATTTTCCGCTGGAGTTGGGACCATAAACTGCGGTAGTTTTTACTATTTTGTATCCATCCAACGAAACAACATTAGTTTTAGGTTCTTCCACAATATTCTGCGCTTCGAGCGAGAAAGTACATTCTTTATGGAATGAGCGATAGTTTTTAACTGTAAATTCAAGTAACATGGTTATCTGTTTTTTAGCTATGCAACAATGAATATATGAGTCTAAATCTCAATATAGACTACAAATATAGTATAAAACAGATCAAAAATACGATTTGTTGAGCAAAAAGCTCAAATATTTTCCATTCTTGATCTACTATGAAATAATAGATACCTTTTGGAGGCCAAGTTATTCTTCTCTCCCTGTTTGGCATTCTTGTCGCCTTTTTCTGGTTTTTATTTCTCTTCTTGTCGTTTTTTGTATTTTCTAAACTGTCTGTGGGTATGTAAAACGTCCTTGAAGATCTTGTGAGTATTATAAATTTGTGTCGTTTCACTTTTCTGGAGAATACCGCACTTTTGTACCGTTAACGTTAGCGAAGTAATAATTAAACAGTATTCATTTAAAAAAGAAAAGTATTATGGCAATTAGATTTAAAAGGGTTCAACGTCTGTGTGATCCAACAAACAAAGAGGCAGGAAAGAAAGTGTATCCGGTAATTTCTTATCAATACGATACGAGTGCTACATTGGATGAGTTTGCGAAAGAAATATCCTCTGCTTCCGGTGTAAGTGAAGGTGAAACCATTAGTGTATTGAAAGATTTTCGTACACTTCTGCGTAAGACATTACTTTCCGGACGTTCGGTAAATATCGCAGGACTGGGGTATTTCTATTTGGCTGCTCAAAGCAAAGGAACGGAAAAGGCGGAAGACTTTACTGTATCTGACATTAGCGGTCTGCGGGTTTGTTTTCGTGCGAATTCGGATATTCGTCTCTTTACAGGAACTTCGACACGTTCGGATGGATTGAAGTTTAAGGATTTGGATCATATCAATGATTCGAGTATCATTGATGGTGGCTCAGGCGAAGGAGGTGAAGCACCGGACCCTGATGAAGGTACGGGAGGTAGTGGTGAAGCACCCGATCCGGCAGCTTGATAAACGGGAAGTCGGGAATTAGCGACTTTGTATGGAATGGGGCTTCGGCCTCATTCTTTCTTTATAACTACATAAATAGATCAATATGCAAATAACTACAATCCTTGCTTTCATTACTGCTATGGGTGGTTTGGAAGCGGTGAAATGGATGGTGAGATATATCTCTTGCCGGAAAACGGATGCACGGAAAGAAGAGGCAGACGTGAGCAATCTGGAAGAAGAAAATCGCCGTAAAAAGGTGGATTGGCTGGAAGATCGCCTGACACAGCGGGACGAGAAAATAGACGGGCTTTATATCGAGCTTCGCAAGGAGCAGGAAGAGAAGATCGACTGGATACATAAATGCCATGAAGTAGAGTTGGCACAGAAAGAGTCGGAGGTGAAAAAGTGTGAGATCAGAGGGTGTGTGAAGCGCATTCCTCCTTCGGAATATTAATGAGGTTAGTTGATAAGAATAAAATGTCATGAGAAAGATAGATTCTATTATAGTGCATTGCTCGGCTACAAAAGCCGGACAGGATTTTACCGCCGCAGATATTGACCGTTGGCACCGGGAACGTGGGTTCAACGGTATTGGTTATCATTATGTTATCCGTCTGGACGGAAGACTGGAGAAAGGAAGGGAGATTGATTTGGCAGGAGCGCATTGTAAAGGTTGGAATGAGCGAAGTGTCGGGATCTGTTATATCGGGGGACTGGATGAGAATGGACATCCGGCAGATACCCGGACAAATGCTCAAAAACGGGTGCTTTATCAAGTAATAATGGATTTGCAACGGCAATATACTATTCTTCAGGTATTGGGACACCGGGATACTTCGCCGGATTTGAATGGAGACGGGGTGATCGAACCTTATGAATATGTGAAAGCGTGTCCTTGTTTTGATGTGAGGGAGTTTATGAAGAGTGGGAGGGAGCTGCTGTTTGTTTTATTATTGGGTCTCGTTCTTCCGGGGGTGCTGTCGGGATGCAGGAGTAAAAGAGAGCTAGTAAATAGGAGGGAGGAGGTCAAAATAGACTCGAACTTTGAATTTTGTTCGGAGAAAAGTGTTGAGGAACAGGCTTTTGTTTCGGAAAGGGATTCGGAAACAATGGAGGAATATATGGAGCAGTCGATAATCATGTTTCCTGTGGACACATTGGGTTTAAGGGTAGGAATGATGGTGAGAACGGTGGTTGATAGGAAAAATACTAATCAGAAACAGCTTCTCCAAAAGGTAAATTCACAATCGGTAAATTCGTTGGGTATAAGTTCTAAAATGAAGTCTCATGAGACAGATTTTGAAAAACATACTAGCAGAATAGGAGGTAAATATTTATATGGAATTATTTTATTGGGTTTATTTATCGGGTATGGGATTTATAGATTGAAGAAAACATAATATACTGTTTGCTGTATATGAAATCAGTTCTAATGAAAGATGAACTTATGTATCTGCTGCACCTGTGAAGGTGCAGTTTTTTTGTATAGTTTGTATGTGTATTCCCATAGAAATGCGTATCTTTGAATAATTAAAGACAGAAGAGTAATTATGAACGGGATATTGCGTAAACTTCCTATTGGGATACAGACTTTTACTGAAATTCGTGAAGAAAATTATCTTTATGTAGATAAAACTGCTTTTGTGTGGCGGATAGCTAACACAGGAAAGCCTTATTTCTTGAGTCGTCCCCGCCGCTTTGGCAAGAGTCTTCTTCTTTCTACTTTTGAAGCTTATTTTGAAGGTAAGAAGGAATTGTTTGATGGATTAGCCATAGCTGACATGGAAAAGGAGTGGAAGAAGTATCCGGTATTGCATTTGGATTTGAATGCAGAAAAATATGATTCTCCCCAAGCCTTGGTCGAGATTCTTAGTCGACAGTTGACACAATGGGAACTGAAGTATGGTAAAGGAGAAGATGAGGAAACTCTTTCGGGGCGTTTTGCTGGTACACTTCGTCGTGCCAGTGAACAGTCTGGGCGTGGTGTAGTAGTGCTCGTTGATGAATATGATAAGCCTTTGTTGCAAGCGTTGGGTGACAATGCTTTACTTGATGATTATCGTAAAACATTGAAGGCTTTCTATGGCGTACTGAAAAGCTCTGACCGCTATCTTCGTTTTGTTTTCCTTACCGGTGTAACTAAGTTTGCGCAAGTCAGTGTGTTTAGTGACTTGAATCAGTTGAATGACATCAGCATGAAGCCTCAATATGCAACGATTTGTGGTATTACGCGGCAGGAACTGGAAGATACTTTTATTCCTGAATTGAACCAGCTGGCGGAAATGAATGAACTGACTTATGAAGAAACATTGAATAAAATGACAGCTTTGTATGACGGTTATCATTTTTGTGAGTTTGCTGAAGGAGTCTTTAATCCGTTCAGTGTGCTTAATGTTTTCGATGGGTATAAGTTTAGTAATTATTGGTTCCAAACCGGTACTCCTACTTTTTTGGTTGAATTACTTAAAGAAAGTGAGTATGATTTGCGTACATTGATTGATGGGATAGAGGCTAGTGCTTCTTCTTTTATGGAGTATCGAGTGGATGCCAATAATCCTATTCCACTGATTTATCAGAGTGGTTATCTGACTATAAAAGACTATGATAAGGAGTTTCAACTATATCGCCTGGCTTTTCCTAATGATGAAGTCCGTTATGGATTTCTTAATTTTCTAGTTCCTTATTATACACCAATCAGCGAAGATGAACAAAATTTCTATATCGGTAAATTTGTTCAGGAATTACGTGCGGGTGACGTTGATGCCTTCCTTACCCGTCTGCAGGCTTTCTTTGCTGATTTCCCTTACGAACTGAACGAAAAGACCGAACGGCATTATCAAGTTGTATTCTATCTGGTTTTTAAACTGATGGGACAATTTACCGGAGCAGAGGTGCTTAGTGCGCGTGGACGAGCGGATGCAGTGGTGAAAACTCCGAAGTATATCTATGTATTTGAGTTTAAACTGAATGGTACTGCTGAACAGGCCTTACAACAGATAGATGAAAAAGGTTATCTGATTCCTTATCAGGCGGACGGACGTGTGTTGGTCAAAGTAGGAGTGGAGTTCAGTGCAGAAAAACGGAATATAGACCGATGGTTGTACTAGCTCAATAACCATGGTGTTAAATCCGGGTTATATATCCAAGGATCATTCAAATGTTTTTTTGAATATTTGCATAGAAATATATAGAATAATACTATCTTTGTAGAGGTATATCGGGCTTAATGGAGTGATTGTTCAATAATATTCATATTCATCATCGGGATATACAATGAGAATGAGGGCGAAATTTTTTATTGTGATAATTGGAATTGTGTAGCCCTAAATGTGCGAATAACGTAAAAGTGGTAGCTTTTGAGTTTGAATTTTGCATATATTGAAACAGGCTATTTATAATATTTGCTATTAGTCTTGTTTGTAAACAGATATTGTTCTCTTAGACATGAATATAATTTGCCGTATTTGTGATTATACGGACCTTTGCAGAAGGTAACTAACAAACAATATTAGGGATTAATGATTATATATAATAGTCGATTAGCAAAATGTCTTCTCGATAAAAAGAAACATTCTTTTATGATTTTTGGGTGCTACTTTACCCGTTATAAGCAATTAGAATTTTGGGAGGAAATGGAAAATCGGATTCATGTAAGGCAATACACGGAATGCTTTTTGCCTACATTGGTGCCGGCAGTGGGGGTATCGCTGTGGATATCATGGTGGTTTATGTTGATACCTTTGTCCGCATATCATTTCCTGTATTGGGTGGAACGGATGTTCCGGAATCACTCCATTTTCGACTGGGAAGCGTCGATACATTGTGGAGATTCACTTTATCTAAGGAAAAGAAAATCTTATGCCTGGATAAAAAAATATGGTAAAAGAAAGCTGCCATCGTCAAGATGGGCTGACTAAGATAAAGATCCCTCGTGGATCGGCTGCCTGTGAAGGTCGCTCTATTGTTTGTTTTGTTTGTGTTTTGGTGCACCTTTATTCTGTTGAAGAATAAGGTGCACTCTTTTTATGGTTATATCATAGATTAAATATATCTTTGAAGAAAAAAGAAGATGGGTGAAAAGGCTTCAATGTGGAATCTCTGGCACGGCTGTCACAAATTGAGTGAGGGCTGTCGGCATTGTTATGTGTACCGGACGGATGGTAAATATGGAAAAGACAGTTCGGTGGTGACAAAGACGGAGAAGTTTGATTTACCTTTGCTTCGGAAAAAGAACGGTACGTATAAGATACCTTCGGGAAATCTGGTATATACTTGTTTTACTTCGGATTTTCTGATAGAAGATGCCGACGAATGGCGTGCCGAAGCATGGGAGATGATGCGGATACGGCAGGACTTGCATTTCCTCTTTATCACCAAACGAATCGATCGATTACAACAGTGTCTGCCTCCGGATTGGGGTGATGGGTATGAGAACGTTACAATCTGCTGCACAATGGAGAATCAGGATAGGGTGGATTTTCGTCTACCTATTTATAAAAAAAGTCCTATTAAACATAAAATTATTATCTGCGAGCCGCTTCTTAGCCGGATTGATTTTAGAGGTGAGTTAGGGGATTGGGTGGAACAGGTGGTTGCCGGAGGAGAGTCGGGAAAGGAAGCCCGAATGTGTGACTACGAGTGGGTGCTGGATATCCGGCAGCAATGTATAGATGCGAATGTCGGCTTTTGGTTCAAGCAGACTGGAAGTTTTTTGCTGAAAGAGGGACATGAATACAAGATTGCCCGACAGTTTCAACATTCGCAGGCGAGGAAGGCTGGATTGAATTATATGCCTGATAAACAAGAAATAAAAGGTTAGTTCAGATATTTTTTACTGAAAGCGAGGGTTGCTTGGCAATCTTCGCTTTTTTGTTTTATTGAGTACAAAATACGGATAATCACGTCTTTTTATAAAGATATTGTGTAAATTTTAAATTATCCATATTAATGAAACAG